>Ga0123356_10004649_pt1 | contig 14143 bp, 11 predicted proteins | sample TergutEmb28metaG_2_FD_92546 | JGI IMG/M metagenome (GOLD analysis project Ga0123356, IMG submission 92546) | Embiratermes neotenicus P3 segment gut microbial communities from Petit-Saut dam, French Guiana - Emb289 P3 | ecosystem: Host-associated > Arthropoda: Insects > Digestive system > Gut ...
AGCAACACAAGCGCAAGCAACAGCGGCGGAACAATAATACACGGCGCAACAAACTCATCCTATGCAGTACCCACGTCTACATCCGGAATATCCCACTACTACGTGACAGTAACCAACACAAACAACAGCGTAAACGGCAACACAACGGCAACGGCAACAAGCAACGCCGCGGCGATTACCGTAAACTCCTTAACCAATGCTGCCGCGCCAAACATTAATACGCACCCGGCAAGCGGCTCGGTAACAACAGGCACAAGCCGCAGCGTATCCGTAACGGCATCGTCGCCCGACGGCGGCACGCTGAGCTACCAGTGGTACCACCACACCGCCGCAAGCAACAGCGGCGGCACGGTAATAGACGGCGCGACAAGCTCGTCATATAACGTCCCTACAGGCACAGCAGGGACATCCTACTACTACGCAGAGGTAACAAACACAAATACGACGGTAAACGGCAACACAACCGCAATGACGGCAAGCAACGCCGCGGCAATAACCGTAAACCCAATCGTCAACGCCGCAACACCAAATATCACCGCGCACCCGGCAAGCGGTTCGGTAACCACAGGAACCGCCGGCAACGTATCCGTAACAGCGTCAGCGCCCGACGGCGGCATGATAAGCTACCAGTGGTACAGCAATACAAGCGCGAACAACAGCGGCGGCTCCATAATCAACGGCGCGACAAACCAGTCATATAACGTGCCCACAGGCGCCGCGGGGACGTTCCACTACTACGTGGAAGTTACCAACACAAACAGCGGCGTAAACGGCAGCACAACGGCAATGGCCGCAAGCAACGCCGCAACGATAACGATAAACTCATTAGTAAACGCGGCCGCGCCAACAATTACCGCGCAGCCGTCAAACGCCTCGGTAACGGTGAACGTCGCCCACAGCATATCCGTAACAGCAAACGCAGCAGACGGCGGCACAATGAGCTACCAATGGTACCGCCACACCGCCGCAAGCAACAGCGGCGGCACGGCAATAGGCGGCGCAACCGCCGCGTCTTACAGCGTACCTACTGGCACAGCGGGAACGTTCCACTACTACGTGGAAGTTACCAATACAAACAACAGCGTAAACGGCAACAGAACGGCAATGACGGTGAGCAGCGCAGCAACAATAATGGTAAACTCCATCGTCAACGCGGCCACGCCGATTATAAGTACGCATCCGGCAAACGGCTCGGTAACGGTGAACACGGCGCACAGCGTATCTGTGTCGGCAGTGGCGCCGGATGGAGGTACGCTTGGCTACCAGTGGTACAGCAACACGAGCGCGAGCAATAGCGGCGGCGCTATAATCAACGGGGCTACAGGTCAGTCATACAGCGTGCCGACAAGCACGGCAGGGACAGTCCATTACTATGTGATAGTGACAAATACGAATAGTAGTGTAAATGGTAATAGAACTGCGGTGGTTACCAGCAATGCCGTGACGATAACGGTAACAGAATCTGTCTCGTTGTCGGACAGTACTTTTAGAGATGACAGAGATGGGCGAGTATATCGTAAGGTAACAATTGGTAATCAGACTTGGATGGCGGAGAACCTCAATTTTTCGGGGCACTCGCGTGGTGTCAGTTCGTGCTATAATAATGCTGATTCCAACTGTGTTAAGTATGGTAGATTGTATGATTGGACAGCCGCGATGAATGGCGCGTCAAGTACTACAGTGAACCCTAGCAACGTTCAGGGCGTCTGTCCTGCCGGTTGGCATTTGCCGAGTCGCGCTGAGTGGAATGATTTGGTGTTGGCGGTTGGTGGTAGTATGGTAGCGGGTTCAAAGCTAAAATCAGAACCGCCGGGTTGGAATGGTACGGACGATCACGGTTTTTCGGCCTTGCCGGGCGGCTTCCGTAGCGGTAGTAGCTTCATCAATGTCGGCACGTACGGCTTCTGGTGGAGCGCTACTGAGGACAGTGCTTCTGGCGCGTGGGGCCGATACATGTATTCGGGCGATAGTGGCGTGAATGAGTTCAGCAGCGTTAAGACTTTCGGTTACTCCGTTCGTTGCGCTAAGGACAATGCGGCACAGTGATAGCGTAGCAATCACAAGCCGTCGCCCCAAGCCGCGTTTTTTGCGGCACGGGGCGTGAGCATTTTTTTTATGGTTTATGTTTTTTGTTTTGACTTTTATAAACAGTTTTACAGGAGAGGGGGTGTCGATGGGGTAGTGGTGGCGGTGTAAAGCGGTCGCGCTAAAACATTTGTACGAGTGTAACAGGGTGTATTATATTTTAACAATGTTGTTTCGAAAAAGGAATTGTTATATTATGAACGAAACAAAAAACAATCATTATGTACCCAAAAAGTACTTGAGGTCATTTCATAATGATACCCAAAATTGCATCTATCGCTATGATAAAATCAGCAAAAAAATTATACTTGGAGGAGGGGAGTTATATAATATCGGAGCGGAAAAAGACCTTTACACGGTAAAATCTAAAATAACTAAAGACGAGGTGGCATTTTTTAAGAAACTTTGGAAAATGTATTCAAGGGAGACCGAAGATAATCATATATTAGGCTTGCTTACTGATTATATGAACGGTACTTGTGAAAAATTTTTTGATATTAAAAATTATCAGGGTTTAAGCCATGAAACAGCACAGTTAATGAGCGATTTTATCTATAAATATTTCCGCAACGACGGTATGGCAAGAACACAGGAAAATTTATGTTCGTTCTACGAAAGAGATTTTTTTCGGGTGTATGACAATATACTTGATACCCAATCACTCGACTGCCTGTATCCCATAGCAGGCGGGTTTCTAAATCTGAGAACCCTCATTTATGATAAATTACGTGTAGTTATACAACAATATCCACTTGCAAGGTTCCGCGCATATATAAAGGAAGGGCTGAAAGGTAATATCGCAAATGAAAAGTTGTTAGAAGAGCTTAAAAAAATAAAACTGTTAGACTGTTTGGAGGAAAAAAGGAGTCCATATTTTGATTTGTTTTTTTATATAATATTTCAATATTTCAGATGTCCGTGGTTTTTAAATATTTTATTCGGAGATGAGCGCGTTTCACAATTAAAAACGAAGCTTGGTATTAGTTTTGAGAATGTACAATTCCTATTTTTACAATATGCAACAATTCACCTATTACCAAATTGGCATAAATGTGGAATGAAGCCTGTTTTAATAAAGAACAAAACAGATATTCCTTTTTTAACATCTGACCGCCCGTCCATAAATATATATTGTAAGCTCATACGTGATATAGATATGTATAATATAGACGCACCTGAAACATTTGAGTTATACTTTCCGTTATCAAAAAACGTAGCCATATTATATTCTCTAAAAGAATGTTATGGGGCGACAAATGAAATCGTGGTTACTTCGCAAAATGATATAATGTTATATAATAAGCAAATTTTTGATAATGCAGAAAAATATGTGTTTTCCAGTATTGATAATTTTGCTGAGTACGAGTAATGCGTAAGCCTGCATTATGAACGTTGCATTACCGCCGCGTATCGTTAATCATGGCGGTGACCGTTCCGCTTTTTAAATACGGTAATCAACGTCAACATCCCCGTCAACGTCCCGACAGCTATCAACCACCTACGTGGCCGCTATCCGTCGCTCCCGCCCGTAGCGCGCCTACGTCGTACGCGTCGTGCGTTTGGTTGGGCGGCGGGTGTCCCTACCGTCTACGCGTGTCGGTCGTTGCGGTGGTTGTGGTGTACCGACAGAAGCATACTGATAAGATATGGTATTGGCTGTCAGGAGATTAGAATTTGCTTTTTTGTTTCGATAAATACTATATTAGAAAATAGATAGTGTTACAAAAAAGAATCGATACAGTATAAAATGGGAAAATATGAAAAAATATTTGCCGGAATTCTATCCGGCAGAAGTGACCAGTCAGTAAGGTTTACAGACCTTGTTAATTTGTTACGCGCCTTGGGCTTCAATGAGCGGGTTAAGGTAAGCCATCACATTTATTACAGGCAGGATATTGAAGAGATACTCAATATACAGCCAAACGGAGCGCAGGCAAAAGCGTATCAGGTCAAGCAGGTGCGAAATATTATTTTAAGATATCGTATGGAGATGCCCAATGAATAATTATGAAATTATCGTCTATTGGAGCGCCGAAGACAGCGCGTTTATCGCTGAGGTGCCGGAGTTGGCCGGCTGTATGGCCGACGGCCAGTCCTACATTGAGGCGGTACAAAATGCTGAAATCGCTATCGGCGAATGGATTGAAACTGCGCATATAATGGGGCGCGCCATACCCGTTGCCCGCGGAAAGTTGGCTTATGCTTAAGATGGATATATGCGGGCAGTTAGTCAAAGAGCTTGGTTTGAAGGAGTTTCAGGTCAAGAACACGCTGGAGCTGTTTGACGAGGGCGGCACGGTGCCGTTTATTGCGCGCTACCGCAAGGAGCGGACGGGGGAGTTAGACGAGATTCAGATTCGGGACCTGCAGCACCGCTATACTTATTATAAGGAGTTAGACGAGCGCCGGGCGGCCATTCTGGAGAGCATAGAGTCGCAGGGCAAGCTGACGCCGGAGCTTCGTGCGCGTATTGGCGCCACGCTCAGCAAGACGGAGCTGGAGGACCTTTACCTGCCTTACAAGCCCAAGCGGACTACGCGGGCTACCAAGGCTAAGGATGCGGGGTTGGAGCCGCTTGCGGATTGGCTTGTGGGGCTTGAGGACGGTAAGGTTGATGTGCTGGCCAAGGCGGCGGAGTTTCTCAATGCCGAGAAGGAGGTTGACACTCCTCAGAAGGCGGTTCAGGGGGCCAAGGATATTTTGGCGGAGCGGCTGTCGGACGACGCGGACATCCGCAAGTGGATGCGTGAGCTGGCGGTGGATCAGGGTTTTATCGTAAGCGCGGTTAAGAAGGATTTTGAGGGCCAGAAGAGCAAGTTTGAGATGTACTACAATTATAAGGAGAAGGCGGCGGCGATCCCGTCGCACCGAGTGCTTGCGATGCTGCGCGGGGAGCGGGAGAAGACGTTGCGGCTGTCTTTGGAGATGCCGGCTGATACGGCGGTGTCTTATTTGGGCGGCCGGTTGATACGGCATCCGCAGAGCGCGGCGGTGTCTTATCTGAACGAGGTTGCTGCGGATTCGTTTGACAGGCTGTTGCAGCCGGCTACGGAGACGGAGATTCGGAAGGAGCTTCGGGACAAGGCGGACGAGGAGGCCATCAAGGTTTTTGGGAATAATCTGGAGGCGCTGCTTTTGGCCGCGCCTGCCGGGCGCAAGTCTGTGATTGGGGTTGACCCGGGGTTCAGGACGGGGTGCAAGGTTGTGGTTGTTGATGATACGGGTAAGTTTATAGAGAACGCTACTATCTATCCGCACGAGCCGCAGAAGGATGTTGACAAGTCGCGCGCAGTTCTTCTCGCGTTGATGCAGCGGCACAAGGTGGGTTTGGTGGCGGTCGGGAACGGTACGGCGGGGCGCGAGACGGATGAGTTTGTTCGGGCTGCCATCAAGGATGTTCCGGCGGAGCAGCGTCCGGTGTGTGTAGTTGTCAGCGAGGCCGGCGCGAGCGTTTACAGCGCGTCGGATGTTGCTATTAAGGAGTTTCCGGATCTTGACTTGACGGTAAGGGGTGCTATATCAATCGCCCGCCGTTTGCAGGACCCATTGTCGGAGTTGGTAAAGATAGACCCGAAGTCAATCGGCGTAGGGCAGTATCAGCACGACGTCAACCAGACGCGGCTTAAAGAGTCGCTGGACGAGGTTGTTGAGAGCAGTGTTAACAAGGTGGGGGTTGATGTCAATCTCGCGTCGGAAGAACTGTTAAAATATGTGTCGGGCTTGAACCGGTTGATAGCCGCGAATATCGTGAACCATCGCAACAAGCACGGCGCGTTTTTGGACCGCAAGGGGTTGATGAAGGTCACCGGCCTTGGCGATAAAAAGTTCCAGTTAGCCGCCGGCTTTTTGCGCATCCCCGGCAGCGGCAATCCGTTAGACAACTCGGCGGTCCACCCCGAATCTTACAGCATAGTCAAAAAAATGGCAGAACAGTTGAAGACAACTATCCACGAGTTGATAGGCAACACTGTCCTGCTGCGGAGTATCAACAAGAAGGATTTTGTAACGGACGACGTAGGCTTGCCGACGATTACCGATATCCTCTCAGAATTAGAGAAGCCGGGCCGCGACCCTCGCGCCGAATTCCGTTACGCGCGTTTTAGCGATGAAGTTACGGAGATAGCGCACCTGAAGGAGGGGATGATCCTGGAGGGCACAGTAACAAACGTCACCAACTTCGGCGCCTTCGTAGACATAGGCGTCCACCAAGACGGCCTTGTCCACATATCCGAACTCTCCAACACCTACGTATCCGACCCAAAGACAGTAGTCAAAGCGGGTCAGGTAGTAAAAGTCAGGGTAGTAAAGATTGACGCAGAACTAAAACGTGTAGCACTATCAATGAAATTAGAAAGTGAACCCGGCTCCCCCCGTCCCCAAAGACCAAAAGACGCCCCGTCGGCCCAGCGCCCCCCTCAACCCCAACCCAAGCAGCCCACAGTTCAGGAGCTGAAAAACAAATTCGCCAAACCTGCTTCCGGCAATCAGCCGGTAAAGAAGGTAAAGCTGCCAATCAATATAAAAAAATTATTGCCGTAAGTAAATTGTGAAATAAGATAGTTGCACGCTCAAGCGGGTGCCCGCCACCGTGGGGGTACCTACTCCGGTGGGCCGGAAAACCCGTATTGACGGCATGCGTGTGGTGATTGTTATCTCTCGCTGCCAATACCGGCCCACCTGCGCAGGCACCCCCACGACGGCGGGCCTTCACGCACCGTTTGTATCGGACTCCGATAGACGAACCTTGTAGCCCGCGGTGAGTACTCTTATCAATGCACACTCCACCCGCCGCCGAGTTGTTAAACTACGGGTTCTGCCCTCCCACCCGCGCCGGCACGCTGCCGCTTGTCCCCAAGAAATGGTACAGTACCCAGAGTTACCCTCGCAGACATATAATCCCATATAGCCTTTAAAAAACTAAACACTTCAAACCACCTTTTACAGACATTTTACACAACCCACACAAAACCAAAATCCTGATGTGGTATCTTTAAGACGTGAAGGAACCATTTCCTTTGCGAACCGGGCTGATTAATATCATTTTAACTATACTTTATTAATTTTTTATTTAAAAAAGGGAGGGGTATTATGAAGAGGATGTTGATGATCGTAGTTGCGCTTGGCCTTGTTTTGGGTTCGTTTTCCTCGGCTGTGGCTCAGAGGAAGCGGGAGATTACGGTAATTTCGCGCGAGGAGAGCTCGGGGACGCGCGGCGCGTTTGATGAATTGATGAATATTACGGACGGTAAGACCAATCAGCTGTTCCGCGAGGCGGTGATTGTCAGCTCCACCGACGAGGCCGCTTCCAAGGTCGAGGTTGACCGCTGGGCTATCGGGTACACTTCGCTCGGGTCTGTTACTAATAAGATCAAAGCGTTGCAGATCGATGGCGTCGTTCCTAACGAGGCTAACGTCAAGAACGGCTCCTACAAGATCGCCCGCCCGTTTGTGTTTGGCGTTAAGACCGGCTCGACCAACCAGCTTGCCAACGACTTTTTGAAGTTTGTCGTGTCTAAGCAGGGGCAGGCGGTTGTTGCGAGGGGCGGTTACATCACGGTTGACGCCGCCGGCGACTACACGCCTGCGAAGCTTACCGGCAAGATCACGCTTTCCGGCTCCACGTCGGTCGAGAGGGTTGTCCAGAGGCTGAAGGAGGAGTACGAGAAGCTGAATCCCGGCGCCAGTCTTGAGATAAACTACAACGGTTCATCCGCCGGTATCAGGGACTGTCTGACCGACAAGAGCCATATTGCCATGAGTTCCCGCGCTCTCAAGGACGACGAGAAGGCTCAGCTGGCCGGTACGACGTTCGCGTTGGACGGCATCGCGGTTATCGTGAACCGTCAGAATACGCTGAACGGCATGAAGGCCGAAACGGTCACGAAAATATTTAAAGGAGAAACTCGTCACTGGGAAGACGCGAAATAATATATATTTAGTAGTGGGCCCTTTGGGGTCTGTTTGACAATAATGCCGTGGTATTATAATATATGGTACAGGTATTGCAATAATACCGCGGCATTAATAAGAATTGGTTGACAACTATAATCAGATAATATAACGGCGTCGGGGTAGTGTCAAGTAGGCAGTGCGGTGGCGCCGCGGTGAAGGGTCGCTGGGGTGATTTATGGCCGATAACGTGAAGGAACTAAAGGAAAAGGGCGCGGAGTATTTATTTCTGCTGTGCTCATTAGTGTCGATCGGCGCGGTTCTCCTGATCTGCTATTTCATCTTTGCCGGGGCGTACCCGGCGTTTCGGGATGTCGGACTGTGGGCGTTTCTGACTGGCGACATGTGGAAGCCGACCGACGTGTCGCCCTCCTTCGGGATTTTCAATATGATAGCCGGCAGCGTCTACGTAACCGCCGGCGCGTGCGTGTTCGGGGTGCCGGTGGGGGTGTTCGCCGCGGTCTACATGGCCAAGTACTGTCCGCGCAGGATCTACCCGGTGGCGTCTCAGCTGGTATCTCTTTTGGCAGGTATTCCTTCTATTATATATGGCTTTTTCGGGATGATGCTGATCGTTCCGTTCATTCAGGAGCATTTCTCCGGCAACGGCAATAGCGTTCTGGCGGCGAGCATCGTATTGGGAGTGATGATCCTCCCTACGGTCATAAAGGTTTCCGAGGTGTCTATCAAGGCGGTGCCCAAGACGTACTTTGAGGGTGCGCTGGCGCTTGGGGCTACCAAGGAGCAGAGCATTTTCTTTGTGGGGATTCCGGCGGCCAAGAGCGGCATTCTTGCCGGCATCATCCTCGGCATCGGCCGCGCTATCGGTGAGACTATGGCGGTGGTGATGGTTGCCGGCAACTCGAACATTCTGCCGGAGAGCATCTTCAAGTCGGTGCGGACGCTTACGGCGAACATCGTTTTGGAGATGGGCTACGCGACCGGCCCGCACTACGACGCGATCGTCGCGACCGGCGCGGTGCTGTTTGTGTTCATATTGATACTGAATATCGTGCTGAATATAATAAACAGGGGCGCCCAAACATCGGGCGGCCTGTCGTAAAAATAAGGGGTGGAATGTGATAGGTACAACAAAAATATTTTCGATTAAGAACATCGTTTCCGTGTCTCTCAGGTCTTTGGTCTATGCGGCCATGGTTACCACAGCGATTTCCCTTCTCGGCATCCTCTCCTACATAATGTTCAACGGCGTCAAAGCTTACAAGTGGTCGCTGATAGTCGGGAAATTCTCGTCGGACAACCCGTCGATGTCGTTCTCCATCGTTACCACGTGCCTGATGATCGTCCTTACACTCTTAATTGCCGCGCCGATCTCGATTTTCTGCGCCATCTACCTGACGGAGTACGCAAAACGCAAAAATATCTTTGTGGGGTGGATAAGACTCGCTACGGAAACGCTCGCCGGTATACCGTCTATCGTTTTCGGCCTCTTTGGCGCGATATTTTTCGGGACGGTTATGGGTTTTGGCTACTCGATCCTCACCGGCTGCCTTACGGTCGCCATCATGCTGCTGCCGGTTATCATCCGTCAGACGGAGGAGGCGGTTAAGGCGGTGCCCGACATGTACCGCGAGGGCAGTTACGGTCTTGGGGCATCTAAATTGCGTACCGTATTTCGGATAGTGCTTCCGTCGGCCATGCCCGGCATTTTGTCGGCGGTGATATTGAGCATGGGCCGCATCATTGGTGAAACGGCTGCGCTCATCTTTACGCTGGGCACGGTCGCGCAGTTTCCGGGTTGGCCTCCGGGCGGACTCTTGGACAGCAGCCGTACGCTGGCCATTCACATGTACATATCTACGCGCGACGGCGGTTCCGCCGGGCGCGAGGTCGCGTTCCTTACCGGAGCGGTGCTGATTATAGTGATACTTTGTATGAATCTCGGCGCATCATATTTGGGAGGTAAAGTTGGAAAAGACTTCGAAAACTGACGTTATCGGCAAAGTGGAAAAACCGCTGAAAATCAAAGTGGAGAACATGAATCTCTACTACGATGCGTTTCAGGCCCTCGTCAATGTCAACCTTGACGTTTTGGAGCATGAGATCACGGCTTTCATAGGCCCGTCCGGCTGCGGCAAGTCCACCTTGCTCAAGTCGCTCAACCGCATGAACGATTTGGTCGAGAGTTGCCGCATCACCGGCAAGATCACGTTCGACGGCGAGGACATCTACGGCAAGATGAATGTCAACGAACTGCGGAAGCGCGTCGGCATGGTCTTCCAGAAACCCAACCCGTTCCCGATGAGCGTGTACGACAACATAGCTTATGGCCCCAGAACTCACGGCATCAAGAAGAAGAAGGACCTCGACCAGATTGTAGAGGAGAGCCTGAAAAACGCGGCCATCTGGGATGAAGTGAAAGACAGGCTGAAGAAGTCGGCCCTCGCGATCTCCGGCGGCCAGCAGCAGCGCCTTTGCATTGCGCGCGCCCTCGCCATCAAGCCGGAAGTCATATTGTTGGACGAGCCGACCTCTGCCCTCGACCCTATATCTACTACGAAGATCGAGGATTTGCTGTCGGAGCTGAAGGACAGGTACACGATAGTCATAGTAACCCACAACATGGGCCAGGCGGCGCGTATCTCCGACAAAACGGCATTCTTCCTCCACGGCGAGATTGTAGAGTTCGGGCGGACCATGGAGATCTTCTCGAAGCCGAAAGACAAAAAGACTGAAGATTATATCACCGGGCGTTTCGGTTGATATTATATTAGTAGTAGCGGTCGGTATTGATACGTAATGATTTATGATGAAAAAATTGTAGGGGCGACCGTCCTCGGTCGCCCGTGCCGGATGGTCAAAAAAATGCTGTGCCACAATAAACAAATTTTGCTCGAGAGGGGGCGGTTGAGGTAAAAATGCGTAACAAGTTCGACCAGGAACTACAGAAGTTGCATGACGATTTGGTACAGATGTGTACGTTCATCAGAACGACCATAGAAAAGACCATGTCGGCGTTCAGGACCAACAACTATGAATTGGCCAGAGAGGTCTACGAGAACGACGACATCGCCGACGAGCTTGAGCTGAAGGTGGAGCGGCGCTCGCTGCGCATCCTCCTGTCGCAGCAGCCCGTCGCGCGCGACCTGCGCACGATTTCTACGGCGCTGAAGATGATCACCGACATGGAGCGCATCTGCGACCAGGCGAAGAACATCGTGCGAATCGTACTGCGATTTGAGGGGCAGGAACTGATAAGAAAGCCGGAAAACATCCTGTTGATGAGCGAAAAATGCGTCAACATGGTCACAAAAAGCGTCGAGGCGTTCGTAAATCACGACCTTGACCTCGCCAGGGCCGTGATGGTTCTGGATGACGAGGTGGATACCCTCTACCACAACGTCCACGACAACGTCGTAACGCTGGTCACGCAAAACCCTGACAACGTCATGCAGGCGGTCGACTTCGTGATGATAGCCAAATATTTAGAGCGCATATCCGACCACGCCGTCAACATCACGGAGTGGGTAGAGTTCAACATCACCGGCGAATACAAGAACAAAGCGCTGATATGATATACATAGTAGAAGACGACAGCGCAATCAGAGAACTCGTAGCGGCTACGCTTGAAGCGGCGGAGCACTCCGTTAAGGCTTTCGAAAGCGGCAGCGCCCTGTTTGCGCATCCCGACTTCGCCAAGGCCGACCTGTACCTGTTAGACATAATGCTGCCTGACATGGACGGCTACAGGATACTGGAAAAACTGAAAAAGTCAACCGACGCCCCGGTGATCTTCCTGACCGCGAAAGGCGAAGAGATCGACAAGGCGACGGGGCTGCAGTTTGGCGCCGACGACTACATAACAAAACCGTTCGGCGTGCTCGAACTGCTCGCGCGCGTCAAGGCGGTAACGCGCCGCTATCAAAAAACAAATCCGCAAACCGTAATGGTGTTCGAAAACTTGAAGATAGACTCCGAAAGCAAAATCGCGGAGGTGTTCGGCAAGCCGGTCAAGTTGACATACAAGGAATTCGAACTGCTGGTGTACCTCGCCCAGAACAGAAAAAAGGTGCTGTCGAGAGAGCAGATACTGTCTTCGGTTTGGGGATTTGATTTTGATGAAGTGACGACAAGAACCGTCGATATCCACATCAAGACACTGCGCCAAAAATTGGGCGACAACGCCGAAGAGCCGCTGTTTATCGAAACGGTGCGCGGGTACGGATATAAATTCGTTTGCGAATTGGCGGATACGGATGATTGATGTCCAAGACAGAATCTGTTTTTTTTAAAAAATATGCGCTGATAATAATAGCCGTCATCCTCCCGCTGATGATCCTGTCGTTTTTGTGGTTTTCGTCCAACAAGCAGAAACAGGTTCACAACTGGCTTTGGACGGCCGCCCGCATCCTCAGCGAGAGCGAAAATATCGTAGACTACGGAGAATTCGCGCGGGGGTTCAAGGACGTGCGCGTAACGGTCGTATGCAGGGACGGCGTAGTGCTGGCGGATAACAGGGCCAACGCCAAAAAAATGGACTGCCACGCCAACCGCCCCGAATTCCTGCAGGCGCAGGAAACCGGATTCGGCGAGGACATACGCAGGTCCCAAACGACCGGCAAGAAAACCATCTACGTAATGACAAAACTGAAAAACGGGAAGTTTGCGCGCCTCGCCCAGTCTACAGAACTGACCGCTGATTTTTTGGTTTGGCTCTTCGCCCCCATCCTGTTTCTGGGTCTCTGCCTCGCGGTGCTGATGTACGCTTACGCCAAGAACAAACAGGTAGAGAGAATGCGCCGGGAGTTCGTAGCCAACGTGTCGCACGAGCTCAAAACTCCGCTCACATCAATAAAAGGATTCGCCGAACTGACGGCTACAGGATTGATAACCAAGGTAGACACCGTCAAAGATTATCAAGGTAAAATAGTCAGACAGAGCGACAGGCTGCTGGCCATGATAAACGACATCCTGCATCTGTCCAAAATAGAAAGCACAAAGCCAAAAGAACTGGTGGCGGTAGACACCCGCGCTGCTGCCGAGCAGGTCAAAGAGTCGCTGAAACTCTTCGCCGACGACAAAAACATCACAATACAGGTAATAGGCGGGGGTAGCATCATCGCCGAGCCGGAGCCAATCTACCACCTGATATACAATCTCGCCGAAAACGGCATAAAATACGGCAAGAACGGCGGCGTTGTTAAAATCCTCTTAGACGGCAAAAAAATAACGGTAGCAGACGACGGCATAGGCATCCCCGAAGAAGACATCGAGCGCGTCTTCGAGCGCTTCTACCGCGTAGACAAAGCCCGCAGCCCCGAACGCGGCGGCACGGGCCTCGGCCTCGCAATAGTCAAACACACCGTCCAAAAATACAACGGCACCGTAACGCTCAAAAGCGGAGAGGGCAACGGGACGCAGGTGTATATCGAATTCAAGCGGTAAAGTCAACATTCGCCCGCAGTCATCCCGCATTGCCCCGATGCGGTCAATACGACCACACTATTTCATACGCATTGTTGACAAAATCAGATTCGCAATTTATCTTTAGGATATATATCAGCGACGGCGGAAATTTTAATAACATTAAATAAGGGGTTTTATGATGAACAGGCTTTGCAGAGCAGCATTGGCGGTAGTTACATTTGCATTGACGGCGGCGTTTGCCCAAACACCGGCGGTTCCCATACCGATATCGACGCTTGAAGACCTCCGAAAAATCGGAAATCACGCCGATTTTCCGCTTAACGGGCATTATATATTGAGTAACGACATCGACATATCGGCGGCCCGGGATTGGGGGCCGGACGTTGTGACGTTTCACGGGGTGGGGTGGCGGCCTATCGGGGCGTCGATTGTCCGGTATACACACCGATACATCAATGACGATGGCGGCGGATGGAGCTCCGCAGATGCCCCGGACGTCGACAGCGTGCTCTTTGGCGGGGCGTTTAGCGGTACGTTTGATGGAAACGGGCGTACGATAAGCGGCCTGTTTATCGACCGTACCATTCCGATAACCACTTTAGACCTCCCTGAGAACTGCAATATACCCGGCAGTGTACGGTGTGATGAAGACCCCACGAGGAATTTGGTTCTGTCGGCCGGGCTTTTCGGCGCGCTGAATGGCGCTACGGTGAAAGATTTG
>Ga0123356_10004650_pt1 | contig 14138 bp, 13 predicted proteins | sample TergutEmb28metaG_2_FD_92546 | JGI IMG/M metagenome (GOLD analysis project Ga0123356, IMG submission 92546) | Embiratermes neotenicus P3 segment gut microbial communities from Petit-Saut dam, French Guiana - Emb289 P3 | ecosystem: Host-associated > Arthropoda: Insects > Digestive system > Gut ...
ATCAAATAGATTATTATGAGGCCTACTCGCACCTGGGTCAGGACTGTTGCGTGTTCCGCCCGAAGAACGGAAAGACATACAACGGATTCCTTTTCGAGGAGGACCATCAGGAAGTGATCCAGATCTTGGATACATATCTGACGAGGAAGGAGTGAAAAGGCATGGATCGTTCCATCTGTCCCTGACCCCGACGTTTAACACTTTGCGATCGATCGGGAGCAGGGTTTTTATTCATTGAAAGAATGCTTGCGTGATCCAGATGGCCGGATCTCTAACGATCCAGAGGAGAAGAGATGACCAATAAGATAATCGAGGTAGAGAACTTCACGAAGAAGTACGGCAACTTCACTGCCGTCGACAACATCAGTTTCACGGTCGACGAAGGTTCTATCTTTGCATTCCTCGGACCTAACGGTGCGGGTAAAAGCACCACGATAAACACACTCTGCACGATATTCGGCAAGACCGAGGGAACATTGAGGATCGACGGTAAATGCGTATCCGCTCAGAAGGGCGAGGTCCGTTCCGTCATCGGAGTTGTGTTCCAGGACCCCACCTTGGACAAGAAGATGACGATCGAGGAGAACCTTCAGATGCATGCGGTCTTCTACGACATTCCGCGCAGCGAGGTCGATGGGCGCATTGACCTTGTTCTGGATCTTGTAGAGTTGCGGGAATGGAGAAAGCGGACGGTCGGATCGCTTTCCGGAGGCATGAAACGGAGGGTGGAAATTGCGAGGGGCATCATGCACTACCCGAAGGTATTGTTCTTAGATGAACCGACGACGGGACTCGACCCGCAGACAAGGTCTCACGTCTGGGAATATATCGTCAAACTTGCCCGTGAGAAGAACATAACTGTTTTCCTGACGACACACTATATGGACGAGGCCGAGATCTGCGACATGGTGGCCGTTATGGATCACGGTAAGATAGTTGCGCATGATACGCCGCATAATCTCAAAAGACAATATACCAAGGACAGGGCCTATATAACAACCAGGGATCCCGATGACCTGGAAGGACTGCTCAAGGCCAAGAACATGAACTTCACGAAAAAAGAGGATCGATACCGTGTCGACGCGGACGATCTCGGCACAACGCTCGATATACTGGCGGAACTTAGACCGGACATAGTTGACATAGAGATAAGGAAGGGCACCCTCAATGATGTGTTCCTGGAGATAACCGGCCGCGATATGCGTGATGAAGGTGTGAAGGAATGAGAGTTATCGGTGCGTTGTGGTTAAGGAATGTCAAGGCCTTCCTGCGGAACAGGACAGCGCTGGTCTTCAGTATGATATTCCCGCTGCTCTTCATATACATATTCGCGGGCATCTTCAAACTGGATTACATAGAGAATCCCATTGCGTTCATGGTCGCCGGTATAATCATCACGGTGGTGTTCGAATCTACGATACGTATCTCATCATCCACGATAGATGACATGACCGGCGGCTTCATGAAGGAGGTCCTTGTATCCCCGGTCTCGCGCACCCATATAGCGATGGGGCAATTCGTATCATCGGCGACCATCGCGACATTCCAGGGGCTGATCATATACATCATCGGGCTTTTCTTAGGTTTGAGCCTGACCCCGCTCGCCTTGATCCTGGCGATACCGGCAATGATCTTCGTGGGGCTTGTATTCAGCGGTTTCGGGCTGTTCCTTTCGACAAAGGCCAAGGATATACAGACCTTCCAGGCGATCAGCATGGCGATAACCATGCCGCTGATGTTCCTTTCGGGAGCATACATCCCGCTCTCCCTGCTGCCAGGTGAGATGCAGTGGGTCGCATATTTCAACCCGATGACCTATGCCGTTGTACTGTTCCGTGCGATAGCGCTCGGAAAGCTCGGTCTGTCCGATACGGAACTCGTGGCCGAAGGTCTGGCGATCGAGATCGGAAGCGTTGTGATCGGTCCGCTCATGGCAGCTGTGATACTCATCGTGTTCGGCATACTGTTCCTTGTGCTTTCGACCGTCTCATTCCTGCGGACGGACTTCTCGAAGATGAACAGGAACAAGAACGACTCGATCGATCTGTGATGATCACATATCTTCCGTTGCGTTCGTTGCCTTCTCTGTCAGCGATGTTATTCTCTTATTATAGACAATCGAAGTGTTCAACGCCATGGATAAATATCCCGTTGACGCCGACGAACCTGACGAAATATTGCGTAGGATGTTGCGTAAAAATAAAATCGATAATGAAAGATAGATATGGTATGCGAGGAAATATCGCAAACATAAAATTACTGAGAACGATCGACATTGCACTAGGTGCTATGCAGCTGTGAAGAAAGATATTTGATTGTTATGGTGCCGTCGCAATAATCCCATTGGGCCATTGATGCCTTTGGTCTCCATTGGTGTCAAACGACGCAAATCAGTACCATCAATTGATACAGAATATAGCAATGGAACAATTTAGAGGATAAAGCCCTCGAAAGGGGGGCCATCCCTCTCATCGGCTACGTGCTCAATGCACTTCTTCGAAGGCAATGATAAGTAGTACATACGAGGTTAATAAACTCTTCTATTTTTCTCAGTTTTCATTAGACTTACCACATGTTCTGTCTTCTTTGATGTACTCGTATATGTCCATAATCCTCGCATTTATGCCTTCAACACCCTCAAAGAAGTCTTTATCCTGCGTTATCACTATCTCGGAATAGGTCTTATCGGCTGAATAGAGTATTTTAAGATCGTGTATGTCTCGGATCTTGTATATTTTCTTCAACTCTCCGGCGGAAGGTACAGGTTTCAGATTTATAATTTCAGAAGAAACATCGTTCAGTTTTGCCCGCATTTCCGATATTGTGACTCTGGACTTTGGTCTGCGGGCACGTTTTAAACATTCATCGGCTATCACGTCCGTCAGCATCGGGAGGTCTTGGGTTTTGCATTTTATTATCACTCGTTGAGCCGTAGATCCATCCGGGCCGCCTTTAGAGAAGGCAGCTGCAATTATCACATTGCTATCGATAGTTATCTTCCTTTTGGTCAGCGAAACCTCTGCGAGTCCGCCTCCGCCGTTTTGCACCCCGTTCGCCATTGATGTCACTTTTTCTGACAATATGGGCCATTCTATTTATCTCTCTTGTATATTTTCATTGATCTTCGTATGAAAGGAGCAGATTGGTTTCTATTACGCTTCTTCTCTTCGAAATGCATTCCGTAGTTTTCTTCCGCGACTCATTTTCCAGATTCCACCTGATTGTCGGAATTTGGCCCGAAAAGGTGTCCGATCCTATCTTCAATAATCTGTAAAAAATTATGAAAAATCGAAAAAAAGAACAAAAATGGATGTCGGCGGCTGGGAGGTATAAAATTATAAGATCTTGAAAATTGACTGCTGGCTGTGAGAATGAGCGAACGGGGAGGGATTCGAACCCCCGACCTGCAGCTTAGGAGGCTGCTGCCATATCCAGCTAGGCCACCCGTCCGTAAAAGTTTGAGATAAAGGGGTTTATTTATTTCTTCTTCTGGCCCTGGTTGCGCGTCTGGTCGGCCTTGTTGTCCTTCTTGACGTCCACCTTGGGTTTTGAAGCTTCTTTCTTCACTGTCGAAGTCGTTGCTTTCGCATCCTTCTTCACAGAGTTATCCTTTGCCTTCTCCGCGGCCGCCTTGGGTTTTGACTCCGCCTTCGGCTTGGCCTCCTTCTTGGGCTCGGCGTCCGTTTCCTCTGCTTTCGGTTTTGCCTTGGGCTTCGCCTTCGGTTTCTCGTCATCCTTCTTGTCCTTCTTCTCTGCGAGTGACCATACCTCTACGAACTCTATCGTATCGACCTCGGCCACCTTCCTCAGATCGGAGACTATCCTGAACCTTGCGACAGGCCAGTTCTGATCGAACTTCGTCAGTTCCGGAAGTACTATCGAGACCTTCTCATCCGTTATCGTGAACTCGAAACCGTCGGATGTCCCGACATACATCTTCACTATTGCCTTGGACTTCTCCAATTTATCGTCAATGACCTCTCTAACGGTGAACTTGTAAACGAGGTCCTTGCCGGCCAGCGGGTTGTTGAAATCGACCTTGACCCTTCCTGCGCCGACGTACATAACGGTACCTCTGCGGTTGCCCAGCTGCACCTCTATGCCCGGGTACGGATTGATGTCCTGCTTGTGGAACTCCTTCATCTGGTACGTCTCCACGAGCTTCGGGTCCCTTGCGCCGGCTGCGTCAGCCGATGCGATCACTACTTCCGTCTCTTTGCCGACGGTCGCACCCTCTATCGCGTTCTCAAGCGCCTCGAACATCTTTCCCGCACCAAGCAGAACGGGCATCGGAGAGTATTCGATCTTCTCATCGAAGAATCCCGCGCTCTTTGCCGACTCGGCCATGGTCGTGTCGAACATCTTGTCATTATCCGCAAGGAATGCGTCATAGTCGATGTAGACAAGGTCCCCCTTACCTATCGACCCTTTTTTAGTTGCTGCCATTATACATCACCGTAATAACATTGAATGTTAACGAACAGCCTTAATAAACTGTCTTTAATAAACTTAATGGTCGCGTGCGCAGTGGATGTGCACATAAAGTCCGCTGTTCCCCGGGATGTATAAAGCCAAAAGTAATAAGAACAGCGTGTTCATACACGGTGGCAACGCCACTGTAGCTCAGCCCGGTTGAGCGGCTGACTTGTAATCAGCAGGCCGGGAGTTCGAATCTCCCCAGTGGCTCTCCTTATCACTTGGATCCATTCTTGTTGACCTCTGTGAGAAAGATTTACTACAATATCCACAATACCTTCCGTCAAGATGTCAAAGATACTCTACAGATTGAATCTGGTCATCGCTTCCGCTCCGTTAGTACTAACTCTCATCATCTTTCCATTCCTCCCGGAAATGATCCCCACAAACGGGGTCAAGACATGGTCGAGCAAATATAGTGTGACTGGGATCGCGGCATTGTTCCTGATCCCTTTGGTATCGTTGGTCGTATTCCGTCTCATGTATTGGTTCGCTCCGATGGTTTATGAGGGAGCAGTCAACAAACAATTCTACACTCCAAAGAGATACGGCATCATAGTTCTGTCCGTGATGTTGCTTATGGTGCTGTTCTGGACGATCCCCCTGGCCATAATAATCTCCAACACATGACGGGATCGGATAATTTTCTGTGATCCTGTTACAGATTTTTGCTATGTCACAGAGCTCATGTCACCGTCGATTCGGCGCTCTGTATGCATCTCGTGAGGACCGAATACGCGTCGATCATGTCAGACTCCTTCACAATGAATATCGTATCCGTGTGGCAGCTTACCGTTTCCTCGATGTTTATCCCCGCATCGGACAGATTGGTTATCAGGTACGCGATCACTCCGCTCGTGTCCACGATCCGTTCCGGGCTCTTCACTGCGATCTCGACCAGATTCTCCCTTATCTTGATGACGTTGAACTTTCCGACGGTGTCCAGTATCCTGTCCTTGAGGGAACGGTCCGCTATTATCGTGACGGCCGATGCGCTCTGGACCACTTGCATTATCGTATTCTCGTTCCACAGGTCCTTGAACAGGTTGTCCATCTTATGGAGTACCGCCCAATCGTTCTTTGCGGTGACGATGCACGTCTTCGTCCTCATCTCGAGGCGGCTGTCCTTCAGGATCTTCAGCACATCCTTCTCATGGTCCGACGTCACTGTCAGCTTATCGGCATAGCGGCGACACGCTATCATGAGAGCTTCCTCATTGTCTATCCCGAGGTCCTTCATTATCAATCTTGCCAATGACGAATAGCTCACCAATCCTTTCGATACACAATCCTTGATGCTCGGATGCGCATCGATGTATGATCGGGTCTTCTCCGCGAGACTCTCTTTTGAAGAACCTTTGGCCATGTTCATCGAGATATTGTTACCACTATATATGTCCTATTACAGACAAAAAGTGTTGCGTTTGTATCTCTTGAATACTTAGTTGTATTTTGATGAGAACTCCGCCAGAAGCTTCGTGAACCTGTCCGCTTCCCCTTCCGTAAGGATGAGCGGAGGTAACAGACGCACAGTATCCATGTGACATACGTTCACCAAGAGACCGTTGTCCAGCGCATATCTTTGGACCTCCTTCGCGCGCTCCCCTTTCATCTCTATGCCTATGATGAGACCTATGCCGCGCACCTCTGTGATGTCGCTGTTCACTATCTTCCCTATGTCCGCTTTCCATTTCTTCCCGAGGGCCTTGGAATTCTGTACAAGTTTCTCTTCCTTGATTATGTCTATCGTTGCGGATGCTGCGGCACATACCAGCGGATTGCCGCCGAACGTCGTTCCGTGTGTTCCGGGAGTGAGACAGGCGGAGATCTCCGGTGTGGACACGATCGCACCTATCGGTACCCCTCCTCCCAACGCCTTCGCCAATGTCATGATATCCGGTATCACATCATAGTTCTGTATGCCGAACCATTCGCCCGTACGGCCTATTCCCGTTTGTACCTCGTCCACAATGAATAATGATCCGTTGTCGGTGCACACGTCACGTATCGTCCTGAAGAACTCCTTGGATGCCGTGCGTACCCCTCCTTCCCCCTGTACCGGTTCCACTATGACCGCTGCCGTGTCTTTGGTTATCTTTGACTTGAATGACTCCTCATCCCCGAAATCGAAGTAATCATAACAATCCGCTATCAACGGTTCGAACGATTCCTGATATTTCGTCTGTCCGGTCGCTCCGAGCGATGATGCTATACGTCCGTGGAACGAGTTGAGCGATGACAGTATGCGTGTGCGCTTCGTGTGGCGTACCGCAAGCTTCAGCGCACCTTCGTTCGCCTCCGCACCGCTGTTGACGAATATCGAACGGGTCATCCCCTTCGGCGTCACGGATGCCAGGTTCTCGGCAAGGTCCGCCTGTTCCTTTATGTGATACAGGTTAGATACATGAGATAAGCGCGATGCCTGTTCCGTTATCGCCTTCACCCATTTCGGGTGTGCGTAACCGACGGCATTCACCGCTATGCCGGATACCATGTCCAGATAGCATTTTCCGTCCGTATCGTACAGATACGATCCCTTTCCGTGGGTGAAGCATATGTCATTCCGTCCGTAATTCTGGAACAGGAATTTCGATGTCTTTTCCTTTGTGTCCATTTCGATCACTTCGTTATCAATGTTCCGTGGGGTTTGTTGTCCATTACGTCCGACACTATGGACGCCTTGTCCTTGCCGTTCACCATGCGCACCGCGCTCACACCTGCCAGTATCGCATTGCGGCATGCCTCCACCTTGGGTATCATCCCTCCGGATATTATCCCGGATGCGGTAAGGTCCTCTATGTCCTTCAGGGATACCTGATCTATCTTCGATGATGGGTCCTTCACATCACGCAGTATCCCCGGTACGTCGGTTATCAGTATCATCTCCTTGCAGCCTACCGCTGCGGCTATCCCCGATGCGACGGTATCCGCGTTCACGTTCATACGCATGCCTGACGCATCCGCGCATATCGGATATATCACGGGGAGCACACCATCGGATATCAGGTCCTTGATGTATCCTACCTTTACGGCATCCACCTCCCCTACCAGTCCTAGGTCCACGGTGATCCTTCCGTCACCGTCCTTTACTGATATCGGGTCTTTCTTCACGCATACGACAACGCCTCCCTCATGGCCGGGCATGCCCTTGGCGTTCACGCCTGCGGCCTTTAGGGAATCGACCACGTCATCGTTCAGTTGCTTCAGTACCTGGTCCGCCACTTCCAATACGGCGGCATCGGTTATCCGGAATCCGCCGACCATCTTCGTGACCATACCGCGCTTCTCTATCTCCGCGGTTATCTCCGGACCGCCGCCGTGGACGAGTATTATCTTCGCACCCTTGGAGATCAGCTGCGCTATCTCCTTTGCCAGACGATCCAGATCATCCTTTCCGCGGATGGCGTTCCCGCCGAACTTCATCAGATATATCGACACAGGATCACCTTATGTCGCATACTCCGCATTTATGCGGACGTAATCGTATGTGAGGTCGCAACCCCAGCCCACCGCCGATTCATCACCCATCGAGAGATCGACGATTATCGTCACTTCCTTGTTGTCCATGGCCATCCTGACCACTTCGACGGAACGTTCCTCCTGGAACACCGGGGCACCGGAATCCAGTATCGGAACTTCCATGTCCCCGCCCTTTATCGTCAGACGGACATCCTCTATCTTGAACTTGCAGTCGCTGTTCCCGAGTGCCATCATTATACGCCCGTAGTTGGGGTCGGCCCCGAATATAGCGGACTTGACCAGCGGGGAGTTCAGTATCGTCATGACCGCGGAACGGGCATCCTCCTTCGTCTCCGCGCCGAGCACCTGCACCTCTATCAGCTTCGTAGCACCTTCGCCGTCCACCGCCAGCATCTTCGCTATGTCCATCATCACCTTCTGCAATGCCTGGATGAAGTTCGGATCGTCGTCCGCACATTTCCCGCCCGCCTTTCCGTTGGCGAGCAGTGCGCATGTATCGTTCGTCGACTGGTCGCCGTCCACCGTCACCATGTTCATGCTGTCATCCAGTATCCCGCCCCATGTCTTGCGGAAGTCCTTGGAAAGGATGGCATCCGTCGTCACTATGCATAACGTCGTTCCATGAAGGACCTTCATATGCGGAGCTATCATACCGCTCCCCTTGGACAGCGCAGCTATCGTCACCACCGTACCGTCCGTCAAACGGACGCGGACCGCGGACTCCTTCTTTATCGTGTCGGTGGTCATCATCGCCTCCGCGATCAGACCGTCCGCCTCGCGTCCCGAATCCAGTTCACGAGCGGCTTTGCTTATTCCGTACTTCACCTTGTGCATGTCCATGAACCGTCCGATGAGTCCTGTGGACATCACCCCCACCTCCTTCGGGTCTATGTTCAGCTCCGCGGCGGCGACGTTCTTCATGGTCATCGCATCCTCTATCCCGCGGCGTCCGGTCAGCGCGTTGGCATTGCCGCTGTTCATCACTATCGCCGACAGGAATTCTGAATCCTCCGCCATCATCACCTGGACCGGTGCCGATTTCACCTTATTCGTCGTATATCCGACGAACGCACGTGCCGGCACCTCGGAATACACCATCCCGAGATCCAGCGAACGGTACTTCACTCCGCTGTGCACGCCCGCCGCTTTGAAACCCTGCGGCGATGTTACGCCTCCTTCTATCACTTCTATCATCATACTCCCATCCCTGGTGTCATTAGCCCCATCGTTTCCTTCAATCCCAACATGATGTTGGCGCATTGGACCGCTTGGCCTGACGCGCCCTTGACCAGATTATCTATCGTTCCGAACGCCACTATCCGGTTACCGAACGATCTCACGCCCACCTGACAGTGATTAGAACATACCACGGCACGTATCGACGGTTCATCCGTCAGCTGGACGAACGGTTCGTTGACATATTTCTCCTTGTAGATCTGTACGAGCTTCTCATCCGAAAGTTCAGTCCTCGCGGTAAGATAGCATGTGGACAGTATCCCGCGCACTATAGGCAACAGATGCGGCGAGAACAGCACCTTCGGACCATTCTCAGATGCCAGGTCCAGTACATATTCTATCTCCGGCTGGTGACGGTGTGTACCAGTACCGTACGGTATGATCGTCTCTCCGCAGAACGGATGGTGTATACGCGGCGACGGGACCATCCCCGCACCGGATGTCCCGCTCTTTGCGTCCACTATCATGTCCTTCTCCACGACATCTGACATGAATAGAGGGGCAGTGGCAAGTATCGTTGCCGTAGCGTAGCATCCCGGGTTCGCAACAAGGTTCGCCTTCCTGATCTCCTTGCGGAACAGTTCCGGCAATCCGTACACCGAATCCATGAGATGCTCCGCATCCGTGTGGTCGTGACCGTACCATTCCTTGTATGCGGCAACATCATGCAAACGATAATCGCCGGACATGTCTATCACTTTCACACCTGAATCCAGCAATGACGGCGTCTCCTTCATGGCGACGCCGTGCGGTGTGGCGACGAACACCAGGTCCAGATCCTTCACATCGGCTATGCTCTCCACATATTCGATGTCCACGTAACCTTTCAGATTGGTCTGCGTGTCCGATACCTTCTTCCCCGCGCTCTGGCGGGACGTCATCGCAACTATCTCCATCTCCGGATGTGTGCATAGTATGCGTGCCAATTCGCCGCCGGTGTACCCGGTGCCCCCTATTATCCCTATCTTATTCATTTCGACCCACTTTTTGGTTTTTGTCCGAACCGAAGGTCGCTAGATAAAGGTATGGTTACAGTGTGTTTCAAAAGAGACATATCGTTTTTGATGTGTTCCAACGTAATCTGTTTGAGCCGCACTATACATTCGTGTCTAGATTCAGACAAACGTATACGAAAATAAAACAATCACAAGATCTGCCAAAAGAAAGTGAATATCCATTCTGAGAACCAGGACCGACTATGAGATCATATCTCCGGAATGTCGTTATTGGATATCTTGTACTGCACACCTGAGGCGGACAGCATCTCGCTTATCCTCTCGCCGACGCGGGTGACATCCACTCCCTTCCCTACCGCTTTGATGTAGAACTCCTTCCTGTCCATCGGGAACACCATCCTCATGCGGCCCTTCCTGTTGTAACCCTCGGGCTTCATGTTACGTTCGAGATCGGCGGTGTTCAGTTCTATGAACATCATGAGTATCTCCTCTTCCTCCGGCATCTGGTCCGTTTCCATGAGGAACATCTTCAGTATGTCCGGGAACACCGGTGCCAGGTCCTTGTAAGGCGTCTTTCCGCCGAGAATGAAATGGACGCTGTTGGCCTTCATCGGTCCACTCTAAAGGGAATGCAATATTTATCTCTGTGCATCTGCCGCCGGATGGGGAACAACCATCCGTGTCGGCATGTGACGATGATGCTATCTATCCCTTCTACTATATCACAGATATGAGATGCGCTCTTACCGTTGCCGGTTCGGACCCGATAGGCGGTGCCGGTATACAGGCCGACATAAAGGCGATGGCTTCGCTCGGAGTTCACGCACATACCGTCGTCACGGCGATAACAGCACAGAACACCACTTCCGTCAGCTCCATCATGCCCGTTCCGTGTGAGATGATATCGAAACAATTCGGATCCGTGATCTCCGATTCCGATCCGCGTTCCGTGAAGACCGGGATGTTGTATTCTCCGGATATAGCCGTTCTCGTTGCGGAATATCTCGAGGACCTGGACATTCCCGCGGTCGTGGATCCGGTGCTCATAGCCGGCGTGGGCGGCAGCCTTGCGACAGATGAGTTGGTCGCTGCGATAAGGAAGGATGTCATCCCGGTGTGCGACCTCCTCATCCCGAACAGGTTCGAGGCGGAGGCGATATCCGGGATAAGCATCAAGGATGAGGATGATGCGATGCGCGCATGCGAACTGATGGGGAAGAACGGGAACTCCGTCTACATAAAGGGAGGACATTTCGAATCAGAGAAGGTCGTTGACATCCTGTACCATGGGGCGGAGTTCAGATCGTTCGAATATCCGCGTCTGGAGAGGGCGGGCCACGGCGGAGGCTGTACGCTGTCAGCGTACATCACCGCATGTCTGGCCAAAGGCATGGACATGGTGAACTCGATAATATTCTCAAGGGACATGATACAGCGTTCGATAGCGTCCATGTATGCTGTCGGTAAAGGCGATAAACTTGTCAACCCCACGGTGAACATAAGGCAGATCTACACGGACGACGGCGTGACCGGCGGCATGGACAGGATGATCGACGGCATCCTCAGGATCATCCCGGCCTCGTGGGTCCCGATAGTGGGGATGAACATCGCCTTCGCCGAGAAAGGTGCCAAGGGCGTGGACGATGTGGCGGCGGTCAGCGGGAAGATAATCCTGATGAACGGGAGACCGATCAGGAACGGAGATATCAGGTTCGGTGCCGCCGAACATATGTCATACATGGTATTGGCCGCGATGAGGTCCGACAGGGACATGAGGGCGGCGATGGAGATACAGTACAAAAAAGACCTGCTGGATATCATGGAGGAGGTGGGGATGACCATAGCACATCTTGACCGCGACGGACATCCGGAGGCCAGACTGGGCGAGCTGACCGAATCCGCCATAAAGAGCATCGGTCACGTGCCGGACGTGATCTTCGACAAAGGGACATACAAAAGGGGACCGATCATAAGGCTGCTCGGCAGGGACCTGGAAGATATCAGGGACAAGATAGAGCAGATAATCTAGACGTGATCAAAAATTCAGAAAAGGAAGATGTTTACTGGTAACCGACGAGGGTTATCTCGAAGTACAATGTTATGCCTATCCTTTCGATGGTGTCCTTCGTCCTGAACGTGCCCGCTTCCGTGTCATATCCGGTCACGTAATACGTGATGCCGGCATAGTTGAACTTCACAAGCTTGAATTCCGTTCCGGGTGTGTCGTACTTACCGTCGTAGTTGAAATCGAAGCTCAATGCGAACTTCTGGGCACTGCTTCCGTCAGATACCTTTACTTCCATGCTTCCGTCGGTCGGTTTGTACTTGGCATTCTCGGCTGTGTTCACGTTGTGCGTCACAAGCACGTACCCGTCGCTGCCGACCGTCGCGTCGCATGTCCACCCGTACGGGTGCTGCAGTCCGGTGCGGTCGCCGACGGTCACCGTCGTAAGTCCGAACGTCAGTCTGTACTCTTCCACCAGCATCAGCTGCTTGCGGTCCATCTCCATCCCGTCAAGTTTCCAGAACTTGCTGTTGGTGGTGTTCAGCGAACCGTATGCATCCTCTATCGCGATGCGCACCTTGTCACCGGGCTTCATCCCGATCAGTGCCTTCTCGAAATCATTCAGAAGACTGCCCGAGCCTATCGTGGCCGGTAACGGCTTACAGTCCTCTTCGGACTTCTTGAACTCGTAGCTCTTCGCATAGGCGTCATCACCGGCCACGGACCACAGAGAGGTGTCGAATACCGCTGCACCCTCCTCATCATACCAGCCGTAATAGCTGCCTACGTAGTCCACATTGACCCTGTCCCCGTACTTCGCCGGTTCCTTGTTCTCCGATGAGAAGAACTCACCATAAGCATATCCGCTTATGACCACGACGAATGCCAGTGCAAGAACTATGGATCCGATCATCATGATCGGATCTCTCCCCTTCCTCTTGGGAACCTCATTATCCTCGGCCATTTTGTATCCAGTGTGGCAATGGCTGTGTCTTATAAATATGTTGCCTGTGCACATGCGCTCGTTTTTAATAAGACATAGGTAATGTACAGCCGATGCGGTCCGCTCCCGGACCGCCGAAGAACGGATATGGTCTCATGAGAACATTGTACATCCATGCGGATTCGATGGAATTCGAATCGAAGAAGAAAACCCCCGTTGCGGAAGACATACCCGATGATATGCACAGCGGCAGGATGGAGGAAGTGCTCGTCGTATACGTCACCGTGGAAAGTGACGATGAGAGCAAGGTCCTGCAGGTGTCCGCCGAAGCGGTCAGGGACATCGCGGATACGATGGAGAGAGTGGGTGCGGAACGTGTGATGATATATCCGTACGCCCACCTGAGCAACGACCTTGCGAAACCTAAGGCATGTCTTGATGTTCTGAGACTGATGCAGGAGATGCTCATGGCCAAGGGTATCGAGGTCTCCAGAGCGCCGTTCGGATGGTATAAATCGTTCACCGTCAAGTGCAAGGGGCATCCGCTGTCGGAACTGTCCAGGGACTTCAAGGGAAAGGAAGCGAAGCCCGAGGGGAAGGGAGAGGAAACGTTCTTCATCCTCACGCAGAACGGAGAGGAGATACAGGTCGGGGACTTCAAGGGCGGAAGCGCATGCATGATGGAGATGATCGCCAAGGAGGCCCTTGGGAAAGAGAACGAACCTCTGAAGAACGAACCGGAGTATCTTCGCCTTTGCAAGAAGTTCGGCATACAGTGGGAATCCATGAGCGACGTGGGCCATATGTGCCTGTCCCCGCACGGGGCGCTCATGTTCGACCTCATCTCGGATTATGCGACACAGATGGTCAATGACCTCAATGTACCGGTGTACATGGTCAAAGGGACCAACATGTTCTCATTGGACGAACCGGCCGTGAAGGAACATGCGGACCTCTTCGGTGACCGTCTGTACTCGGTGAACACCGGGAAGAAGTCATTCATACTCAGATATGCGGCATGCCACCAGCAGTTCGCGATGAT
>Ga0123356_10004651_pt1 | contig 14138 bp, 12 predicted proteins | sample TergutEmb28metaG_2_FD_92546 | JGI IMG/M metagenome (GOLD analysis project Ga0123356, IMG submission 92546) | Embiratermes neotenicus P3 segment gut microbial communities from Petit-Saut dam, French Guiana - Emb289 P3 | ecosystem: Host-associated > Arthropoda: Insects > Digestive system > Gut ...
TGCCGTAGCCGCTCGCCAGGTGCGAGGTCCAGCTGGTCCAGTGCTGGCCCTTCAGCCCGATACCAGCATCGGCGCAGGTCAGCACATAAGTAGACGGTTCCGCAACGGGCTTGAAGTTGCAGTTCAGCACAACATAGACCGGCGGCTTCGCCGGGGCGGCTTGCGCGATGCCGACGCTGGCACTGCCGGCGGCGGGGGTGGTAGTGGCGTTCGCGGGCAGTGTCAGCGCAACGCCCGCGGCAAGACCGCCGACCGCCAGCACGGCAGCGGCGAGAGCGCCGATCGCGGTGCGTCCGTTCTTCATGGGGTCCCCCCTCCCAGGTTCGTGAGTGCAACTCACATGAGTAGGGACGCTCGTTAACGACGGACGGTTGCCAACGCTCATGAAACGGGCGAAGGCATGGAGAACGTGCTCCCCATGCCGCCGCCCGTGGAAATGCTGCCTTGATGCCGGCCGGTGGCCTGCATCAAGGCTTCGCGCGTGGCGCCGCGCTACTACTTCTTCTTGGCGCCGGCCTTGGCGACGGGCTTCTTCTCGTCCATCTTCCCGCCGTTGTTGACCAGGGCCTTGAAGTCCGCACCGGCCCGGAACTTCGGCACCGAGGACGCGGCCACGTGAATCTCGGCGCCGGTCGCGGGGTTGCGCGCCGTGCGGGCGGGACGCTCGCTCTTCTCGAAAACGCCGAAACCGGTGATCGCGACCTTGTCGCCGCTTGCCACGGCGGACTGGATGGTCTCGAGGACTGCGTTCAGCGCCTCGGTCGCGGACTTCTTGTCCCCTAGACGACCAGAGAGCGCGTCAACTAGATCACGCTTGTTCATCTCTCACTCCTGCGTTCCCCCACGGGAGGCCGCGCTTGTGGCTGCTCGCCTGGGTCGCGACCCCTGACCAGCCCGAAATTAGGCGATCAAACGCTGCCGCACAATAACCCTGGAGAAATTTGCCGGCGTGTCGGGCGTTTTCCGCGACTTTCTTTCGGAGCGCACCCGACATGTCCGGAAATTTCCACCGGGCTAGCCGGCTAGACCACAGCGGGCTTCCAGGACGGCCGAGACGCCTCGTAAGCGGCGATCGCGTCTTCGTGGCGCAGGGTCAGGCCGATGTCGTCGAGGCCCTCCATGAGCCGCCAGCGGGTGTAGTCGTCGATCTGGAAGGGCTGAACGAGGGGCTCGGCGAGACCGCCGCCGCTCACCCGGACCTCGCGCGCGCCTAGGTCCACGGTCACCTCGCCGGCGGGCTCCGCCTCGGCGGCGTCCTGGATCAGTGCCACGACCTTCTCCGGCAGCACCACCGGGAGCAGGCCGGCCTTGGTGGCGTTGGTCCGGAAGATGTCACCGAACCGCGGCGCGATCACCGCCCGGAAGCCGTAGTCGAGCAGCGCCCAGACGGCATGCTCCCGGGACGACCCGGTGCCGAAGTCGGTGCCCGCCACGAGGATCGTGGCGCCCGCGTACTTGGGGTTGTTCAGGACGAACGACGGGTCCTCACGCCAGGCCGCGAACAGCCCGTCGGCGAACCCGTCACGGGTGACCCGCTTCAGGTACACGGCGGGGATGATCTGGTCGGTGTCCACGTTGGTGCGCCGCAGCGGCAGGGCCAGCCCGGTGTGCGTGACGAATGGTTCCATGTGGTCCAGGTCTCCTTACAGGTCGGCGGGGGCGGCCAGGTGGCCCGTGACGGCGGTAGCGGCGGCAACGGCCGGCGACACCAGGTGAGTGCGCCCGCCCTTGCCCTGGCGGCCCTCGAAGTTCCTGTTGGACGTCGAGGCGGAGCGCTCGCCCGGCTTGAGCGTGTCCGGGTTCATGCCCAGGCACATCGAGCAGCCGGCCGAGCGCCACTCGGCCCCCGCCGCGGTGAACACGCTGTTCAGCCCTTCGGCCTCGGCCTGCGCGCGAACCTGCATCGATCCCGGGACGACCAGCATCCGGACGCCGGACGCGACCTTCCGGCCGCGGATCACGTCGGCCGCGGCGCGCAGGTCCTCGATCCGCCCGTTGGTGCAGGAGCCGACGAACACGGTGTCCACGGCGATCTCACGCAGCGGGGTACCCGCGGTCAGGCCCATGTAGGTGAGGGCGCGCTCGGTGCTGTTCGGGTCCTTGGTCTCCCCCGGGGCGGGTACGGACGCGCCGAGCGGGAGCGCCTGGCCGGGGTTGGTGCCCCAGGTGACGTACGGCGTCAGGGTGGTCGCGTCGACGGTGACCTCACGGTCGTACACCGCGCCCTCGTCGGTCGGCAGGCTCCGCCAGTACTCGACCGCCGCGTCCCAGTCCGCGCCCTGCGGCGCGTTCGGCCGCCCGCGCAGGTACTCGAACGTGGTCTCGTCCGGGGCGATCAGCCCGGCCCGGGCGCCGGCCTCGATGGACATGTTGCAGACGGTCAGGCGGCCCTCCATCGACAGCGACCTGATCGCCTCGCCGCGGTACTCCACGATGTAGCCCTGGCCGCCGCCGGTGCCGATCTGGGCGATGATCGCGAGGATCAGGTCCTTGGCGGTGACGCCCTCAGGCAGCGCGCCCGTCACGTTGATGGCCATGGTCTTCGGCTTGATCTGCGGCAGCGTCTGGGTGGCGAGCACGTGCTCGACCTCGCTCGTGCCGATGCCGAATGCCAGCGCGCCGAAGGCGCCGTGGGTCGAGGTGTGCGAGTCGCCGCAGACGATCGTCATCCCCGGCTGGGTCAGGCCGAGCTGCGGGCCGATCACGTGCACGATGCCCTGCCCGGCGTCGCCCATCGGGTGCAGCCGGACGCCGAACTCGGCGGTGTTCTTCCGCAGCGCCTCGACCTGCCTGCGCGAGACCGGATCGGTGACCGGGCTGTCCGGGCCGGTCAGCGGCACGCCCGGGCCGGTAATGCCGGTCGTCGGAACGTTGTGGTCCTCGGTGGCGATCGTCAGGTCAGGCCGGCGGACCTTCCGCCCCGCCGCGCGCAGGCCGTCGAAGGCCTGCGGGCTGGTCACCTCGTGCACCAGGTGCAGGTCGATGAAGAGCAGGTCAGGCTCGCCTTCGGAGCTGCGCACGACGTGTGCGTCCCAGATCTTCTCCGCGAGCGTGCGAGGTGCGCTGCTCATGCGGTATCTCCTTACCAGTCGCTGGTCTTGCTGCCTTGACTTGCATCTCACGATTTGAGACGGCAGTATCAGTACATGAACAATACTACCGTCAGCGGCCGCGCCCCGTCCGGCCGCCCCCACGCAAATCTCACGATCTGAGACGGTGGTATCAGAACATGGACAACCCTAACATCGCTGCCAACGGTCTCGGCAGCGGCGTCGGCGTGCTCGACAAGGCCGTTTCGGTGCTCGCCGCCGTGGAGAGCGGCCCGGCCACGCTGGCCCAGCTCGTCACGGCGACCGGACTCGCCAGGCCCACCACGCACCGGATCGCCGTCGCCCTCGAGCACCACCGGCTGCTCGCACGGGACGTGCAGGGCCGGTTCGTGCTCGGCCCCCGGGTCGTGGAGCTCGCCTCGGCGGCGGGTGAAGACCGGCTGCTCGCCGTGGCCCAGCCGGTGCTGATCCAGCTGCGGGACAGCACCGGCGAGAGCGCCCAGCTCTACCGCAGGCAGGCCGACGTCCGGGTTTGCGTGGCCGCCGCCGAGCGGGCGAGCGGGCTGCGCGATACCGTCCCGATCGGCGCGGCGCTGCCGATGACCGCAGGGTCGGCCGCGCAGGTGCTGCTCGCCTGGGAGGAGGGCGAGCGGATGCACCGCGGGCTGCGGGGGGCGAAGTTCACCGCCGCGACGCTGGCCGGCGTCCGCCGCCGGGGCTGGGCCGCGAGCGCGGCCGAGCGGGAGCCCGGCGTGGCGTCCGTCTCCGCTCCGGTGCGTGGCGGCGGCGGCAAGGTACTCGCCGCTATCTCGGTATCCGGGCCGATCGAACGGCTGACCCGGTCCCCCGGCCGACTGCACGCCGCCGCCGTTGTCGCGGCCGGCGAAAAGATCAGCGACCTGCTCCGCGCCGAGGCCAGCCAGCACGCCTAGCGCGCCTCGTGACGTTTAGCCGGCGGGCGGGGAGTTACACCGGTACGTTCGAGAGAAGGGTGATGAACAACTGGCACACAACCAGCACCCTCGTGTTGACGGCACCTCAACAGCATCACAAACAACAAAAGTCTAAAAACTTCACGAACGAGATAAAAGTCCGGGGATCGCCCGGTCCTTGGTCCTACCGCTCTCTTGCCTCGCAGTTCTAGCGTGGGAGACGAGGCGCAATAGCCCGCCATGCAAAAGAGGGGTGCCGAGATGACAAGGACCCGCCCATGAAAGTGGCCGTCGTAAAGGAGAACGCGCCCGGCGAACGGCGCGTCGCCCTGGTCCCGGAGACCGTGCCGCGGCTAGCCCAGGCCGGTCTTGAGGTTCTGGTCGAGGAGGGCGCAGGCGAGGCCGCCTGGTTTCCCGACAGTGCCTACGTAGCGGCTGGGGCGACCATCAAGAAGACCGCGGACCTGTATGCGGAGGCGGACGTCATCCTCACGGTGACCCGCCCGGACGAGGCCGCGACCGGAAAGCTGCGGACCGGGCAGGCGGTGATCGGCATGCTCGCCCCGCTCATTGATCCGCAGTACGCCGGGGAACTGGCTGAGCGCGGGGTGACCGCGGTATCCCTCGACGGGCTGCCGCGTACGCTGTCCCGGGCCCAGGGCATGGACGCCCTGAGCTCGCAGGCCAACGTGGGCGGTTACAAGGCCGTGCTGGTCGCGGCCGAGGCCTACGGGAGGTTCTTCCCGCTGCTGATCACCGCGGCGGGCACCGCGCGCCCGGCGAAGCTGCTCGTGCTTGGCACCGGCGTGGCCGGGCTGCAGGCGATCGGGACCGCCCGCAGGCTTGGCGCTCAGGTAAGCGGCTACGACGTGCGCCCTGCGTCCAAGGGCGAGGTCGAGTCTCTTGGCGCGACGTTCATCGAGCTGACCTCGGTGGTCAACGCCGCCGGCGAGGGCGGCTACGCCCGCGAGCTCACCGCTGAGGAACGCAATGCGCAGCAGGCCGAACTCGCCGCGCACATCGGACGGCACGATGTGGTGATCACCACCGCGCAGGTTCCCGGACGACGACCGCCGCTACTGGTCACCGCGGACGCGGTCGCGGCGATGGCCGCGGGCTCGGTAATCGTCGACATGGGCGCGAGCGCCCTCGGCGGCAACGTGGCGGGCTCGGTCGCCGGCCAGACCGTGGTCACGCCCAATGGCGTCACGATCATCGGGGCGCAGAACCTCCCGGCAACCGTGCCGACGGCCGCGTCGAACGCCTACTCACGCAACATCAGCGCGCTGCTGCTGCACATGGTGACCGCCAGTGCACCGGAATCCAGGGCCCTGGCGATCGACACCACCGACGACATCCAGGCCGGGGTTGTGATCACTCATGCCGGCGAGGTCGTCCACCCCGCCGTGGCGAAGCTGCTGCACTCCGAGCTCCAGCCCTCAGAAAGCCCGGCAACCACAGGCAGCCCGCGAACCGAAGGAGGCACCAATGTCGACCGCACTGGTCACTGACCTGACCATCTTCGTCCTCGCGCTGCTGGTTGGCATCGAGGTCATCGGCAAGGTACCCGCCACCTTGCACACGCCGCTGATGTCCGCGGCCAACTCGATCCACGGCATCGTGCTAGCCGGAGCGCTGCTGATCGGGCTCACCGCGCACAACGCCGTCGGGTACGTGCTGGCGTTCGTCGCCGCGTTCTTCGCCGCCGCGAACGTGGTCGGCGGCTACGTGGTGACCGGCCGGATGCTGAAGATGTTCCGCCGCAAGGCGCCCGCACCGGCACCCAGCGCCACCGCCGTGGCCGCCAACGGGCAGGCCGCCCCCCAGGCGCAGGTCCCGGCGCAGGGGCAGACCCAGGTCCCGGCGCCGTCCGCGCCGCACAGCGGATCGTAGGAAGAGCCGACGATGAACACCTTCACCACTAACATCCAGCTTGTCTACATCCTCGCGGCCGCGTGCTTCGTCGTGGGCCTGCACCTGATGAACTCCCCCGCAACCGCACGGCGCGGCAACCAGGTGTCGACCGCCGGCATGACCATCGCGGTGATCGCGACGCTGGTCCTCCTCATCCATGCCGGCACCGTCACCGGGATCGGCTGGACGGTACTGATCATCGGGGCGCTGCTCGGCTCGGTGGCCGGCCTGTACTCGGCGCGGACCGTGCAGATGACCGCGATGCCGCAACTGGTGTCCATGTTCAACGCGGTCGGCGGCGGTGCCGCCGCGCTGGTCGCGGTGTACGAGTACATCCACGACGAGTCCACGCCCGGCGGTGTGCTCGGCACCACCTCGGTCTTCACGGTGCTCGACGTGATCATCGGCTCGGTTACCTTCACCGGCTCGCTGATCGCCGCGGGCAAGCTCCAGGGAGTGATCACCGGCTCGCCGGTGATCTTCAAGGGCAGCCGCCTGATCAACGCCGCGCTCGCGGTGATCGCGCTCGGCACCGGCGTGTTCATGTTCACCACGGCGAGCCTGCCCGCGCTGCTCATCCTGGTGCTCGCGTCGCTGGCGTTCGGCGTCATGATGGTGCTGCCGATCGGCGGCGCTGACATGCCGGTCGTGATCTCGCTGCTGAACGCCTTCACCGGCACCGCGGTCGCGATGGCCGGGTTCGTCATCGGCAACTGGGCGCTGATCGTGGCGGGCGCGCTGGTCGGGGCGTCCGGCGGCATCCTCACCAAGCTGATGGCCGACGCCATGAACCGGTCGCTCGGCAACATCATCATCGGCGGCTTCGGCACCGGGGACAGCGCGGCGCCGGTCGCAGTGGCAGGCGACGCGCAGATCCGGTCGATCGCCGCCGACGACGCCGCGATCCAGCTCGCCTACGCCTCGAAGGTGATCATCGTGCCCGGCTACGGCCTGGCCGCCGCGCAGGCCCAGCACGGTGTGGCTGAGCTCGCCGCCATCCTCGAGGACCGCGGCATTGAGGTCAGCTACGCGATCCACCCGGTCGCCGGCCGGATGCCCGGTCACATGAACGTGCTGCTCGCCGAGGCCAACGTGCCGTATCCGCAGCTCAAGGAGATGGAGGAGATCAACCCGGAGTTCCCTCGCGCCGACGTGGCGCTGGTGATCGGCGCGAACGACGTGACCAACCCGGCCGCCCGCCGCCCCGGCACCGCGATCTCCGGCATGCCGATCCTCGATGTCGACCAGGCCAAGTCGATCATCGTGGTGAAGCGCTCCATGGGCCACGGCTACGCGGGCATCGACAACGAGCTGTACGCGAACCCGAAGACCAGCATGTACTTCGCTGACGCGAAGCGGGCGGTCACCGAGCTGACCGCCGCCGTGAAGACCCTCGTCGGATAAGGAAAGATCAAAACCTGATCCGGAACGGACCGTGGCTTCGGCCGGTCCGTCAGCTGAAAGCCAGTGCCCGTGCGATCCGCGGGCACTGGCTTTTCTGCTGATCGCGGCCACTCGGGCAGCGTGGGCCGGCGCGTGCGCCGTCCGGCAGTTTCTGCCCGCGATGCGCCAGCGGCTGCCGTCAAAGGCCGGTGACTGTTACCTGGGCGGGGTGCTCGACGGTGAAGCGGTGCGCGATGACAGCCGACTTGCCGGGGGCGAGGCTGAGGTTCCAGGTGAGCTCGCCAAGGTCGGACGTCTCGGCCGGGGGCGGGGTCGTCTCCCGAGGGCGGACCTTGATGTCGCCGTCGGTGGAGACCGGGATGTGGTCCTGAACGGTGACCGTCGCCTTGCGGTCGCGGTGGTTGTGCACCGTGATCTCGTAGCCGATGTCGATGGTCCTGGTGCCGCCGATCAGGGCCTTGCTGGCGGTGCGGCGGATCAGCTTGCGCTCGACTTTCACCTGTTCGTCCACGCCGAGCTGGACCTCGAATTCCTCGCCGGGCGCGACGACCTCCAGGTAGGTCTCGCCGGTGAACTGGGCACCGTGGAAGATCCGCGCCTGACCGGGGAGCAGCAGCAGCGGACCGTTGCTGACGGTGGCCCGCAGGTAGGCCTCGGCAGCCAGGACCGGGACGGTCACGTAGTCCAGCACCGCGTCGGCCTCGAAACTGGCGACCAGGGTCTTGTGCGGGCCGCCGTCGCCCGGCACGGCGAGCGGCCGGGCCACCGTGAAGACGAGCCCGGCACCCGCCTCGCCCTCGCTTACCTCGGCGGCCAGTACTTTGGCCGGCGGGGCTCCAGCCGCGGCTGCCATCGGCACCGCGGGCCCTTCGCCCGTGGGGTAGTCGGATTCGAAGTTCGGAGTGAAGGACGGGGAGGCGCCGTGCGGCAGCCTGCGCGCTGCCGTGCGAGAGCGCGCCTGCGGGCGGCCGATGAACCAGGTGGGAAGCTCGGGCAGCGTCTGCTGCTGACCGCGCCGGGTCGTGGACAGCATGAGCGCGACCTCGGGCCAGTCCTCACCCGTCTGCTGAGTGATCTCCGCCAGGTAGGAGACCCTCAGCTGGTCGCCGTCGAGGACCAGGTCATACAGCGGCCGCCAGGACGCGCCGGATACGTGGTAACTGAGCTCGATCTCGGCCTCGGTGGCGTCTCGCGCCTCAAGGAGCGCCGAGACCTCGATGAATGTGATCGGCTTGCCGACCCGCTCAGCGCTGGAGAGGCGTTCCACGGCGGCCTCGAGCTCCCGCTGGGCGACCCGCTTGCGAGCCGCGATCTCGCGCCGCCGGCTGAGCGCGTTTGCGGTGGACGCCGACAGGTGGCCGGCCATCCCGGACAGCTCGTCGTAACCCGCACGGCCGGCGCTTACGGCGCGTGCGAGCGAGGTTGCCGCGGCCTCCGCGAGGTGCCCGAGGAAGCCGAGCCCGGCCTGCTCGGCGGCGTCCTCGTCATCGAGTTGCCGGACCGTGTCGCGCCAGTGCTCGACATCCGCCCGCAGCTGCGCGAGCGAGGCGCGCCCCGGTTCGGTGCCGACCTGGCGCTGCACCTCCACGTTCAGCAGGCCGAGGCCGTGCCCGCGGGCAGCGACCCGGACGGAGGCGGGGTCGGCGCTCTCCGGGAGCGAGGCGATCAGCACCGGCCGCAGCCCCGGCTCGACCGTGACCGGCCCGGTGCGCACGACGCGGGCACCATCCCGGAAGACCGTCACGCCGGTGATCGGCGCGCCAATCCCGCCAGCGGCGGACGCGCCGCCCGCGAGTCCAGCATCCGTGTCGGCCATGGCCCGCCCCTTCCGCCCGGCTTCACTTCGCGTAATTCCCGGCGCCACAGCGCCGGGGATTCGCTGGTACCACCATGTCACGGGATCCGGGGCCCGCCGGGCAAATCGATAACCGCCGCTCAGCTCTGCCGGGCCGACCAGGCGACCGCGATGCGGGCGGCCAGGGCGATGTTGCCGCTGGCCACGTCCAGGTTCACGGCCACGCTCAGGCCCGCGGTGGCGCGTTGCATGTGGGCCAGCAGGAACGGGGTGACTGCCTTGCCCCGAACGCCGGCCGCCGCGGCCGCGGACAGCGCCTCGTCGAGCACGCGGTCGTGCAGCGCGGGGTCGAGCTGCCTGTCCACCGGGAGCGGGTTGGCGATCAGCAGGGCGGACCGGTCGCCGAGCCGGTCCCTGGCGGCCATCACAGCGGCGATCTCCTCCGCGGAGTCAACCCGCCAGTCCAGGTCGTGACCGGAGTCCGTGAGGTAGAACGCGGGGAACCGTTTCGTGCGGTAGCCGGCGACCGCAATGCCCAGGGTTTCCAGCCGCTCGAGCGTTGCGGAGATGTCGAGGACCGACTTCACGCCAGCGCTGACCACCGTGACCGGCGTTCCGGAAAGCACCGTCAGGTCGGCCGACTCGTCCAGGGATTCCGCGTGTCCGCGGTGCACCCCGCCAAGCCCGCCGGTGGCGAAAACCCGGATTCCGGCCCGGGCGGCCAGCAACGAGGTGGCCGCCACCGTGGTTCCGGCCGTCCGCTTTGCGGCCATGGCCAGCGCCAGATCCCGGCTGCTCACCTTGATCGCCGACTCATCCAGGGCGATCCGTTCCAGGTCGCTGTCGGTCAGCCCGGCCTTCGGCACCCCGTCGATGACGGCGATCGTCGCGGGCACCACCCCGGCCTCCGTCAGCAGGGCCTCGAACGACCTGGCCGCATCCAGGTTGCCGGGTCTCGGCAGGCCATGGGAGATGATCGTTGACTCCAGCGCCACCACCGGACGCCCGGCGGCGACGGCGTCCTGTACCTCCGGCGACAACTCCGGTACCGCAACCATGAGCAGAGCGTACCGAGCGGAGGTTTTTCTGGCCGGAGCGGGCAGTCCGGCGTATGGTGCGGATCAGCCTGAATCGCCCCATACGACCAACCGGAGGCCCCCTTGAGCGAGCGGACCAAATTCATCCTCGATGAGTCGCAGATCCCCGCGCAGTGGTACAACATCATCCCCGATCTGCCCGCGCCGCCGCCTCCGCCGCTGCACCCGGGTACGGGGCAGCCGGTAGGACCTGACGACCTCGCGCCGCTGTTCCCGATGGCGCTGATCGGGCAGGAGGTCACCGGGGAGAGCTACGTCGACATCCCCGGGGAGGTCATCGACGTCTACAAGCTCTGGCGGCCGACGCCGCTGATCCGCGCGCGGCGGCTTGAGAAACTGCTGAACACGCCCGCCCGGATCTACTACAAGTACGAGGGCGTCTCCCCTGCCGGGTCGCACAAGCCGAACACCGCTGTCCCGCAGGCCTTCTACAACTCCGTCGAGGGCACCAAGCGGCTCACCACCGAGACCGGGGCCGGGCAATGGGGCAGCTCGCTCGCGTTCGCGACAGCGCAGTTCGGCCTGGACTGCGAGATCTGGATGGTCCGCGCCTCCTACGACCAGAAACCGCACCGCCGCACTCTCATGCAGACCTGGGGCGCGACAGTGCACCCGTCGCCGTCGCGGGCCACACAGGCGGGGCTGCAGGTACTCGCCGACTCGCCGGACTCCCCTGGCTCGCTCGGGATCGCGATCAGCGAGGCGGTCGAGGCGGCGGCCGGCTCAGCGGAGACCCGGTACGCGCTCGGCTCGGTCCTTAACCACGTGCTGATGCACCAGACCGTGATCGGGCAGGAGGCCCTGGAACAGTTCGCGCTGGCCGGGGAGGAAGGCGGACCTGACCTGATCGTCGGGTGCACGGGCGGTGGTTCGAACTTCGCCGGGCTGTTCTTCCCGTTCCTGCGGGAGAAGCTGGCCGGGCGGATTAACCCGGTCATCCGCGCCGTCGAGCCGTCCGCTTGCCCCTCGTTCACCAGGGGGATCTACGCCTACGACTTCGGCGACACGGCCGGGTTCACCCCGCTGCTGAAGATGCACACGCTCGGGCACGGCTTCATCCCCGACCCGGTGCACGCCGGCGGCCTGCGCTACCACGGCATGTCGCCGCTGCTTTCGCACATGTACGAGCTCGGGCTTTTCGAGGCGGTGGCGAAGCCGCAGCGGGAGTGCTTCGCGGCAGCGCTCACGTTCGCGAAGGCGGAGGGGATCATCCCCGCACCCGAGCCCTCGCATGCGATCGCGGCGGTCGTCGAGGAGGCCAAGCGGTGCGCGGAGACCGGGGAGCCGAAGGTCATCCTGACCGCCCTGTGCGGTCACGGGCACTTCGACATGGTCGCTTACGAGCGGTACCTCTCGGGCGAGATGACCGATTTCGAGCTGCCGCAGGACCGGATCGACACCGCCTTGGCCAACCTTCCCGCGATCCCCGGCGCGTGAGGTTATCCAGCGGTGGCGCTGATCGTGGGGAGGAGGGCCGGGGCGCGGCGGGACTTCGTCGCCTGCTCGAAGGCGTAGGCCAGGGCGATGAGGCGCGGTTCGCTCCAGCGCGGGCCGAGGAACGACACGCCGACTGGGAGGCCTTGGACGTAACCGAAGGGGATCGTGATCGCCGGCCAGCCGGACACCGCGCCCGCGCGCGCGGTGCCGAAGATGTGGTGGTCACCCAGGATGTAGTCGGTCAGCCAGGCTGGGCTGGCGGTCAGCGAAACGATGGCGTCGAGCCGGTGCTCCATGGTGGGGGTCTCCACGGCTGTGCGGGCCATCCGGTTCGCCGCCGCGCGCAGCTCCAGGTAGCCGGGGTCAGCCAGGTCGCCGCTGGTGGCCTCGGCGACCTGGAAGATCTCCTGCCCGAACCGGGCGAGGACCATCGGTGCGTTCCGCTCGTTGAACTCGATCAGCTCGGCCAGGTTCGCCGGCAGGTCCCCGTCGTGGGTGTACTGGGCCAGGTATCGCAGGTAGTTGTTGAGGTCATGCTTGAACTCGACGTTGAGTGCCTCGAATTCCGGCTCGGACAGCGTGTCGATGTCCGGCAGGTCAACCGGGTCGACCACCACCGCGCCGAGCGCGCTGAGCTCATCGACGGCCCTGTCGAGGATCGCGTCTGTGGCGGCGAAGGATCCATGCGACGCCTGGCGCCAGATGCCGATCCGCGCCCCCTCGAGCGCCGTCGGATCGAGGTACTCGGTGTAGTCAGCCGGGGCACCGGACCGGTGCGGATGGTCCTCCGCGCTGTCGTCGGGGTCCGCGACCGCCATTGCCGACAGCAGGACGGCGGCGTCGGCCACCGATGTGGCGATCGGGCCGGCGGTGTCCTGCGCTAGCGAGATCGGCACGATGCCGGCCCGGCTGACCAGGCCAGCGGTCGGCTTGATGCCTACAACGCCGCACGCGCTTGACGGTGAGACGATCGACCCGTCGGTCTCGGTGCCGATCGCGAGCGGTGCGAACCCGGCGGAGACCCCGGCCGCCGAGCCCGAACTCGACCCGGACGGGTTCCGGTCGAGCGCGTACGGGTTGGCGGTCTGCCCGCCCAGCGAGGACCAGCCGCTGCTTGACCTGGTGGACCGGAAGTTCGCCCACTCCGACATGTTCGCCTTCGCCAGGACGATCGCCCCCGCCTGCCGCATCCTGGCGATGACGAACGCGTCCGGGGCCCGGGCGGCGAGCAGCGCGGGCGAGCCCGCCGTGGTGGGCGCGCCCGCGACCTGCACGTTGTCCTTGACCAGGACCGGAATGCCGTCCAGGGCGCCGCGCGGCCGTCCGGATTGCAGTGCGGCATCGCTGTCCGCTGCCTGCTCAAGCGCGTCGGGGCTCACCGTGATCACGGCGCGCAGCGCGGGGTTCAGCTCGGCGATCCGCTCCAGGTAGTGCTGGGTGAGAGCAGTCGCTGTCAGACTGCCGTCAGCCAGCGCCTGACGCAGCCCCGCCACCGAGCACGGGACTGGGCCGGTGGTGCTGCCAGGGATCTCGGGGGTCAGTTCAGGCGAACGCTGGGAATCTGGCATGCCGGAAGGATAACGGCCCAATAGCGGATTCGTAACTACCAGTTAGCGCTGTGAATTCGCTCAAGACCGCTGCGCGTCTGCAATGCGGTGGCTGAGCCGGGCGGCCGCCGCCCGGACCTGGCCGACCAGCCATTCCTGCAACTCTGCGGGTGCGCGGACGAGCGGGGAGGGTACGGTCAGCGCCGCGACCACCGCACGTCCGTCGGTCACCGGTGCGGACGCGGCCCACACCCCCCGCTCGATCTCCTCATCGCTCGTTGCCCACCCGCGCGCTGCCACCTTGTCGACCGCCGCCGCCATCCGCGCGGCCGCCTCCGGGTCGGTCCGCTGCAGCGGCTCAAGGTACTCGCGCCGGGTCTGCTCCGGCAGCCCGGCTAGCAGGACGCGGCCCGACGCGCCCTGGTAGAGCGGCATCGACTGGCCCGGCTCGAATGTGGCGCGCAGATGCCGGGGGGTCTGGACGCGGTGCACGCAGACCGGGACCCGGGCGATCAGCCGGATGAACATGGCCGTCTCCCCGCAGTCGCGTACCAGTTCACGCATTACCGGGTCAGCGAACTCGATCAGTGACTCGGCCGCCTCGGCGGCCCGCGCCAGCGCCATCAGCCGAGGAGACAGGTGGTAGGCGCCGCGGTCGTCCCCGATCACCAGTCCCATCTCACGCAGCAGTGCGATGTACCGGTAAACCGTCGGCAGCGGGATGGAGGTGGCCTCCGCCAGTTCTCTGGCGGTGCGGGTGTGCTTACCGGGCGAGAAGGCCCAGAGAATGGAAAGCACCCGGCGGGCACCCTCGGCACCGGAAGCGGCTGCCGCACGAGCGTTATCGCTGTCTCCCCCGGAAGACTTGATGGCTGAACTAGGGGCCATGGACCTCTTCCACCTGCCCAAACCGCGATTTACCGGTCACCATAGCCGAGATGCTCTAACGACGGTCAAGAAAA
>Ga0123356_10004652_pt1 | contig 14138 bp, 11 predicted proteins | sample TergutEmb28metaG_2_FD_92546 | JGI IMG/M metagenome (GOLD analysis project Ga0123356, IMG submission 92546) | Embiratermes neotenicus P3 segment gut microbial communities from Petit-Saut dam, French Guiana - Emb289 P3 | ecosystem: Host-associated > Arthropoda: Insects > Digestive system > Gut ...
ATCCGTTTGCTCGCCTTATCGCTTGCGGACATGTTGCCTTCCGTCGTTTCGACAACGTCGGCACACCCATTTTATTCGCATTTCGAGGCTCAATCACTTTCAGGCCTAATGCCTAACTGTCAACGCTTAAACACCTCCATTGCTGGGTGCGCTCCATGACTCGCTACCGGTAGAGTGACTGCTCCTTTCCGGACGGGGGTTCCACCCGTTAATGTAGAAAACCTTGCTCGGTCGCTCCGAAAGACGCGAAAATAGTGTACTGGCCATGCGGACTATTTATGCATAAAATCACAAAACAATATTTTTTTTATCATTTTTTTTCGCGCATTTCGCGTGTTTCGCGGTTCGAATCAAGTTTTTTAATGACTAAATATATTGGTCATTTATTCTCGTGTAGCGCAACAAAAAAAGTTGTTTTCTAGCCCCTATAATCCCTAATCCCTATTCCCTTGCGGTCGAAGACCGCGTTAGTTCGTTAATTTGAAGTATTCGGTGATGCCGCGGCAGATGCTTTCTGCTAGTTGGCGGCGGAAGGGTGGGTTGGAGAGTTTGGTAAAATCCCCCTCATTGGAGATAAATGCCACTTCCACCAGTACCGCCGGCATTTCGCTGGCCCGCAGCACCGCGAAATTAGCCTCGCGGACACCATAATCGTTCAAGGAACCAGAATCAAGCAAAGCCTTTTGTATGCATTCGGCCAGCAGCTTGCAGGCCGCGCGGTCATAACCGTCGTCGTCCTGCGGCGCATGAAACCAGGTGGAACTGCCGCTGGCATTGGTATTGGCGGCGGCGTTCACATGCACGCTCACCAAAATATCCGCGCCCGCGGCATTGGCCGCCCAAGCCCGCCGCTCCAAAGTCAAATCCGTGGTCTCGCCGCGCGAAAACATCACCCCGGCGCCCATATTACCGAGTATATCCAGCATATGCAGTGCGATTTCATAAACGATATCCTTTTCCTGCATATCTTCGCGCATCGCGCCAGGGTCTATCTTACCATTTTCATTGACGGAAGCATGGCCGGGGTCGATATAGATCAAACGCCCCACCAGCGGGTTTAATCCCACAGCCAAAGTAAGGCGGCTGCCATGATCTTCCTCCGTCAAATTATAATGCAGTATTTCGCTGCCGCTGATAGTCAATATATTGGCAAATTCGCCTTCTATACCCATCTGTATACCGCCGCCGCCAGGCAAATCGCCCACAAATTCCATATCGGTAATGATGCTGATAGCGCGCCCCTGTTCCGAGAGTTCATAACGGATCAAGGTACTGCCCCGCAGATCAAGCTGATAGCCGAAATTCTCCTGCCGCCACTCCACCTCTATACGCCCCTGCGCCTGCGTACCGCTGAAGCGGGGCGCCAGATTTTCCGCCGGCGACTGCATGGAAGCTTTAGCCTGGTCGAAAGTAATATAAGCCCCATGCACCCAGCCATTGCCGCCAGGGCTTTCCACCTGATACCAACCATCGCGGCTATCCCGCACATACAGGCGGGCGCCATTATCCAGTTTGGCCAAAATCTCCCCTTCAGGCGCGTCGCGCAGGTTCAGCGTTTCGGCATTGACCAAAGCCGGCGCCCAAGCGCTGCTTTCCAGCACTGCCTTGGGCGTATAATCGGCAATGACCAGCCATTTGGCCACATAGCCTGTTTTACCATTATAGGAAACAGCATACCAGTAGCCGCTCTCGCCGCTGACCGGCAAGGAGGCAGAGCCGCTGAAACTGCCCAAAAGCGCGGCGTCCGTAGCGGCGGCGGCGCGGATATTCACACTGCCGCTGCCCGCCTTAACGCTGGAGGGCAAATTGGCGTTGGTGCTGGTTTTCAGGTACTGGCTATTTATCCAGCCCCTTACGCCACCATGATAACGAACCACATACCAATCGCCCTCGCGGTTTACAACCACGAAGTTATCTCCTTTATTGGCGCTGCCGATAACGCTATGCGCGGTACCGGCGCCACTGCGCACATTAACAACATTACCCGTAACCTGCCCCATGATATCCGCTTTGGCGGGGGCAACCATAAACAGCAGCAATATCAGCGCCAGCAGGCAAGCGGCCGCTGCTTTTGCCGCGCGATTTATATAGACCGGCATAAAAACCATTTATATCCTCTTGATGATACGACGTATGCTACTCTATTATCATTCTCTTTTTACCTTGTTTTTCCTGCTAAAGTTGGGGGGAGGGGGGGAGAAAATGAAGCCGAGCGCAACCATAAGGCAAACTTATTGGGAACTTCCAAATTCTACCGAGTAGTGATTCATTCTAATTGCAACCCATTTTAAATGATTTTTCAATAATCATAGCGAATATTCGCCTTATCTATTGATTTTACGTTTTATTTGTGATACAATTTTGGAGACAAAAATGCTTTTTATGTACTCCAATGAGAGGTGTGCCCAATGAAAATAAGTTATAATAGACTTTTCAAGCTGCTTATTGATAAGCAAATGAAAAAGGGAGAATTGTGCAAGAAAGCTGGCATTAGTACGAATTCAATAGGGAAAATGGCTAAAGGGCAGAATTTGACAGTTGATATCCTTGCTCGTATTTGCATAGTGCTTGATTGTAAGTTTGATGATATTATGGAAATTGATAAGAGTGATGTGGAGGACAATATAAATGCCTAAAAAAGCAGCTATTACCGAGCAATCGCTCGAATCAATCATGTGGAATTGCCGTAATGCCCTCTGTGGGACGGTCGGCGGCAACGAAAAGAACCGCGACGCAGTTATGGGTTTGGTGTTTTTGAAGTTCGCCGGGGAGAAGTTCGACAAGCGCCGCGAAGCGATTATGGAACAATACGGTGATGTTCCTGCGTTCTTGGAAAAGAAGTCCTTTTATCTTTCCGAAAATGTATACTACTTGAACGATACCTATCGTTGGAGTTGCATAAAGTGAAGGAAATTGAGTTCGATAAACGGCTCAGAGTTGTTGTAGACAATTATAATGACCGTGATAAACTCGTTTTCACAAGTGAAGTTGTCACCTATTTCATCAATAACCTGTCGAACGAACTGATAAAAATATTCAAATATCTGCAAGATGACAAAACTTTATTTGAGGCAATGAGCATTACCTAAGAGGAAAAAGCATTTTATGACATTCTCGTTAAAGTCCATAACGATAACAGATTCCCGTATGCTGATGAAAAATGCCTTGTCATTGCCATAGAGATAAAGATACCGGTATATGACAAGGACAAAGCGCAGTTTGCGGACTGGTCTACCCGCGATGACATTAAGAACCAGTTGAATATGGATTTGACTGTATTGCTTTATAAAAACGGCTATCCATCAGAGTGGGACGAGGAAGTGTTCGATAAGGTGTTGGAGCAGGCGGAGAATTTCAAGAGATGGGCAGAATAGGAGGTTAAAATGATAACGAAGATTAAAAGTATCGACAATTTTGCTGTATTTGACGGATTTAGATGGGATAGTTGTGTTAAGGATTCTAATGGGCAAACATCAAGGTTTGATAAACTCAATATACTTTACGGTCGTAACTATTCCGGAAAAACGACGCTATCCCGAATACTAAGGTCGTTAGAATTAGGTGCTTTACCTGATAAATATGACAATCCAAAATTCGAGGTAGTTCTAAACGATAATCAGACGATAAGCCAATCATCACTCGTTGGTCATGGTCTTGATGTGCGTGTGTTTAATGAGGACTTTGTACGAGCTAATTTAAGATTTCTGATCGACCCCGATAGCGAAATTGCTCCATTTGCGATTCTTGGGGCTGATAATAGCGTACTGGAAAGAGAAATAAGTGATTTTGAAGCTACACTCGGATCAAATGAGCAAAACAAAGAAAGCGGCAAATACCTACAACTAAAAAATGCAAAAATCGAAGCTGCTAAAGCAAAAGACAGTCTTGATACTAAGCGTAAGGATAAGGACACTAAACTTTCCAAAAAGGCTATAGACAAAAAGATAGGGATAAAATATAGTACCGATAAATATGGTACCCAGGTTCAGAATTATAATATAACCAAGCTTCACGACGATATTGATAAAGTATTGTCATCCGTATATATTGACCTTACTCAAAAAGAGAAAACTGCTCATGAAAAAACGATTAAAGAACAGGGCAAAAGTAAGGTCAATACCACACCATGCCCGGAACTATCTTTTTCGCAATACTGTCAAGACGCCTCCGAATTACTTAGCCGTGAAATCGGTGCGTCATCAAAAATTCAAAAATTATTACTCGATTCCGCATTAAACGATTGGGTAAGACGCGGGGTTGAGTTGCATGATAATACTCAAATTTGTGCTTTTTGTGACAACACTATCTCTGACGAAAGACGGAAGACCCTACATGCACATTTTGACGAGGAATCAAAGAAATTAGAAGGCGAGATTGATGATCTATTATCGCACATTAGGGCTGAGGCTGCTTACGTATCGTTGCCACTATCTGTAGATAAAACCAAATTCTACAGCAATTACCATAACGACATTGACGCTGTTATCGAGCAACAGAGTTTGGTTTCAAAACAGTACACTGACTGCTTAGGGCAAATTACCAGTCAACTAACAAGCAGAAAAACACAGATTACTATGACTATGGTTTTTTCAGAACCAGCAGATAATACCGTAGCTTTAGAGGATGCATTTACAAAATTTAAAAAGATTTGCGATGATAACGACGACTACACAAGCAAGCTGGATAAATCAAAGATGTTTGCTCAAACCGCTCTGCGGTTACAGGATGTAAAAGATTATTGTGTTGCTATTGGGTATGAGAAAATGTTGGATGAAATTAGTTCGCTTGAGAGCGTATCAAAAAATGCTGAGAAAAATAGCCAGATAATTCAAGATGATATCGCAAAAATAAAGAAGCAAATTAAAGCATTACAGCGCCAAATGAACGATGAAGAAGCAGGCGCACGCCAAGTTAATGGATATTTGAACAACTATTTTGGTCACAGCTTTTTAACGCTTCAAGCTGATAGAATTGAAGATGGGGAAGTCCGTATTCGATTTAATATTTACCGTAATAACAAACCTGCTTACAACTTAAGTGAGGGAGAGTGCAGCCTCATAGCGTTTTGCTATTTCATGGCTAAACTCAAAGACGTTGACACAAACGGGAAAAGACCTATAATTTGGATTGACGATCCTGTGTCGAGCCTTGATAGTAATCATATTTTCTTTGTTTATAGTTTGATACTATCAGAGATTGTAAAGAGAAACTCGTTTTCGCAATTATTCTTGTCAACACATAATCTTGATTTTCTTAAATATTTGAAACGACTAAACGCAAGTGAAACAAAGCCATCAGGAAAAACGGGGAGTATGGTAAAACGCTTTTTCATCATAAACAGGCACCTTGAATCATCTCGGATTGAACAGATGCCCAAATATCTCAGTGATTATGCTACTGAGTATAATTATCTTTTTTCAAAAATCCTTGACTGTTCCAAAATTCAAAATGTTGACGACAGTAATTTTGACTTGATTGTCAATTTTGGTAACGTTGCAAGAAGATTTTTGGAAATCCACTTATATTTCAAATTTCCTGACACCGATGATGGCAAAATACATCGTTTTTTTGCGAATGATGAAATTACTGCTGAACTTATTAATAGATTGTGTAACGAAGGTTCTCACGGTTCATTGGAGCAAGCCCAAAGAGTTGGTGAGATACCTGAAGCTATCCCAGCGGCGAAAAAAATAATTGAAAAAATAGAAGAAGATAATGCGCAGTATAATTCGTTGCTAAAAAGCATTGGGAGGCTAACATAGATACTACGTATTCACAATAAACCATTTACTGAAGCGATCCTACATTTACCAAATCTCCGTTTTGCTTGCTCTTGCCTATGGCAATTCGCCAGCTTAAATAGATACATTGAAATTACCGGAATATAATTCGATTCGTCAAATCGCAAATTTACATTTCTGTTTATTGCAAGCAGGGGGGTGTGTAGTCAACTTGATAAATCGGCATGACTTTTGCCCTGGCTTGTTGGCTTGTTGGGGGAAACTTCCCTCAATCCTCCGGTCGGAACGACGGACAAAGCCGCCTTTTTCAAATTGAATATCTTCATCCAGTGAGCATAACCATCGTCGGCTCCGTCAGCTATTTGGGCTTCTAACACGTGATGATCCACATGTTCCGTGTTTGAGATATTCTAAAAGGAGCAACATATGAAATCATACCGTAAAGAACTGCACTCCACACCAAAACCCGCCGCGCCTACATCAACATAACGCCATAAGTCGAAGCCGCGCTAACCGAAATCGAAATCCGCGAAGGCCTATGCCTGGTCAACACCATGCATATCACCGCAAGCGTATTCATCAACGACAACAAAAGCCGTCTGCACCGCGACTTCGAGCGCTGGCTAGAAAAACTCGCGCCGCTTAACCACTACGACCAGAAAACAGGATTATGAAATCGCTTGTCGATATAAATACAGCTGTATTTTGGTACAATGTAAAGGAGAATGATTATGGACGGTATCTATAAAATTGATGATATTCAAACGCGCCTTGCTCCAGTTTTTAACGCAAACGGTGTAAAAAGTGCTGTGTTATACGGCTCATATGCCAAGGGCAAGGCAAATCCGGATAGCGATATTGATCTGCTTGTGGATAGCGGTTTACGTGGATTGGATTTCGTGGGACTTATTGAGAAAATACGCGAAACGCTCAATAAAGAAGTTGACGTCATAGACGTGCGATATGTTAAAACAGGCTCAAAAGTAGATAATGAAATATTAGAATATGGGGTGAAAATTTATGGATGAAAGAAATATGCAAATAATATCAAAAATAATCAACTACGCTGAAAAGGCGCTTGACTACTGTAAAGGTGTTGACCAAGCCTATTTTATGGCCGACACCAAACTTGTTGAAGCGTGCGTTTTCAACCTTATACAAATCGGAGAGTTGGCACGGCATTTTGATGAAGCATTTATCGAAGCGCACAGCGATATTGCATGGCATCAAATGCGCGGCTTACGAAACCGAATCGTCCACGATTACGAAGGCATTGACTTGCTCTTAATATGGGACATAATCCGCGGAGATAAAAGTGGACTGGTTGAACTGATTAAAAAACTTACTGATTTGCTTGAAGACTTCGTATCATAAAGGTTTTTCTATGTTATCGTCCATACTGCTATATGATATCCTACCGCAAAGAACTGCACCTACACACCAAAACCCGCCGCGCCTACATCAACATAACGCCACAGGTTGAAGCAGCGCTCACCGAAAGTGGCATCCGCGAAGGCCTATGTCTGGTCAACGCCATATACATTAACGCAAGTGTGTTCGTCAACGACAACAAAAGTCGTTTGTATCGTGATTTCGAGCGTTGGTTAGAAAAACTCGCGCCGTTTAACCACTACGACCAGGAAACAGGATTGCGAAATCGCTTTACAGTTCTTTGAGGAGAAGTACAGAAAGGCAGGTGAGCGATAATGATATTTGGAAAAGAATCTGAAACCCTGGAGTTCAAAAAAACGACCGGCGAGTTGAAAGAAGCGGTCATATCCGTTGCGTCGATTCTTAATAAGAGCGGCAAGGGCGAACTGTATTTCGGAATTAAGAATGATGGCGCCGTCCTCGGGCAGCAGATAGGCGACGCTACTCTTCGCGATGTGAGCAAAGCGCTGTCGGACAATCTGAAACCACAGATATTTCCGACTATTGACACGGTATCTATTTTTGACCGATACTGTATCCGTGTTGCTTTTGAGGGGAACTCATCGCCGTACTATGCCTATGGACGGGCATATATCCGCGTGGCTGACGAAGACAAACAGATGTCCACGGATGAACTCGAGACTTTCATAATTAGAAGACATGAACGAGTCTCCAATTGGGACTCATCACAATCGAAAATTTCCTTGCACGATATTGACGCTTCTGAGCTTGAAAAATACATAGGTAAAGCAAACTCCGCCGGGCGCCTTAACTATCAATACACAAATCCCGCAGACATCCTGGGTCGCCTGAAGTTGCTGGAAAACGGCATTTTGTACAATACCGCGGAAATCATGTTTGGACTCGCACCCAGGCTCGAATTGCAGATGGCGGTTTTCGCATCAAATGAGAAGCTGACTTTTAATGACATTTTCTGCAAGGAAGGTCGTGTTATCGACCTTGTGGACGCCGGAGAGCAGTATATAAGAAATAATATGCGCTACCGCGTCATAATCGACGGTACTCAACTTGAGCGCAAAGAATTTCCCGAGGTGCCGCACACCGCAATCCGAGAGGCCCTTCTCAATAGTTTTTGCCATAAAAACTACCGTACACCGCAAAACAACGAAATAGCTATATATAAGAATCGCATTGAAATATACAATCCGGGTACATTTCCGGATGGTATCGCGCCAGAGGACTACATTAATGGGCAGGGACGTCCAATACATCGAAACCCTGAGCTTGCACAGATAATGTACTACTCAAAGGATATTGAACGGTTCGGCACGGGACTGCAGCGTATCGCTGACGCATGTGATAAAGCAGATATTAAATATGAGTTTGTGTCGGACAGTTACGGGTTCACCGTCATTTTCTATCGTCCACCAATGTGGACAAGCGACAAACTAGAAGAAAACCTCAAGACCCACAACGGAGGATATAACAGCTACAATCCAAGTCAAGACAATGACAGCATCGACGACAACATCGGCATCAACACCGATGATAGTGATACAAATAGAGACGCAGATAGAGACGTAAATAGAGACGTAGATAGAGACGTAGATAAAGACGTAAATGGAGACGTAAATAAAGGCATAGATAAGTTGAAGAATGAAATAATTAACGCGATGAAATGCAACCCCAGAATATCCGCAAAAACACTGTCAGGAATCATTGGTATTAATACACGTAACACCCAAAAACACATTACCGAGCTTAAGTCGTTAGGAATAATCGAACGCATTGGTTCCCCGAAGGGCGGCTATTGGGTTGTCAAGAAGGGGGGCTAAGCCATGCTACCGTCTATACTCGCAAAACATTATATCAAAGAGTAGCAGACCAAATACTACTTGTAAGAAGCAGCATATGGGGCTTGGCAGTAACAATGATGAAGGAGACGACAGGAATGAAAATTCGTGAAACCATAGATGACCTGCTAAACGCCAAAGAAGGCGAGAATTATCAATTCAAAGAGTGGAAGACCAAAGACGACTTAAAAGAAGCCGTAAGAATTTGCTGTGCACTGGCTAACTGCGGCGGCGGTAAGCTCGTTCTTGGTATAACCGATAAACGTCCGCGTAATGTGGTCGGCAGCGCGGCGTTCCCGCAGCCGGAACGTACCCGCGCCGACCTAATGAGCAAGCTGCGCGTACGTATTGATTTCAACATATATCAACACGAAAACGGTCGTGTTCTCGTGTTTGATGTTGCGAGCCGCCCGATTGGCCTACCCGTTCAAACAGACGGCGGTTCATGGTGGTATCAAGGTGACAGCCTGATTCTGATGCCGGAGGACATTCGCCGCGAAATCTACGCCGAGAGCGGTCACGACTTTTCGGGCGATATCTGCCCCGGCGCAACGATAAAAGATTTAGATACAAATTCGATTGAAACATTCCGAACTATGTGGATTGAGAACAGCGGCAATCAACGTATAGCCAACCTGTCCGTTGAGCAGCTGCTGAGCGACTGTGGCGCACTCACCGACGAAGGTTTAACTAACGCCGCTGTTATCCTGTTTGGTAGCCAAAAGTTTGTGAAAAGACGTCTTCCGCAAGCAGAAGTTATATTTGAATACCGTTCTTCTGAAGCGGCGAGCCCCGCTGCTCAACGCGAGGAGTTTTGCGAAGGGTTTTTTATCCGTAGTTATGACCGCGTTTGGGAACTGGTGAACCTCCGTAATGACAAGCAATTTTATCAAAAAAAGCTTGCGGTAAATCCTGTAGCTACATTTAATGAACGTGTCATTCGAGAAGCCCTGCTTAACGCCATTAGCCATCGTGATTATCAATTAAGCGGCAGTATTTTTGTGCGCCAATACCAAAATCGCATCGTTTTTGAAAATCCGGGTGGATTACCCAACGGAATCACGGTAGAGAATATCCTCCATCGGCAATCACCACGAAACAATCTCATTGCGGCTATGTTTCAATTATGCGGTTTGGTTGAGCGTTCGGGCCAAGGGATGAACTTGATATATGAACAGTCGGTTAGGGAAGCTAAGCCTTTACCTTATTTTGACGGCTCGGACGCTTATTTCACAAAATTAACTTTAATCGGAAAAGTAGTAAGCACCAAAATGCTCGCATTTATTAAAAAAATGGGTGACGAACGATTGGAAGCGATGAATACCAATGATTACATTCTTTTAAGCGTAATATTTCAAGAAAAAGGTTTTACTGACATTCAATCGTCACAGTTTGAACACCTTACGGAATTGGGAATTGTAAAACAAACAGAATTAGGGATCGAACTGGTAGGCGAAGACTTAACGCTACTTAATAAACAATCGCTTGAACAAGCGATTGACAAGCGATTGACAAGCGATTGGGAAGCGATTGAATCAAGCGATAGAAAAAAGCAAATTTTAACATTTATCAGTGAAAACGGCAAAACTACATCTGCGCAGTTAGCAAATCATACCGCTCTGACCCAAGTGTGGATAAGAGCAATTCTAAAGGAGCTTGTAGCTGACGGCGTGATAGAAAAGATTGGTAATTACCGTTACGCCAGCTACGTTATAAAGAATAATGAATAAACTCTCAATGCTTGGCGAAAAGTCAATATGGGAGTTGCCAAAAACGGCTTTTCTCTGCTCAGACAAATTTGGCGCGGGAAGCGTCCTGAAAAGATACGATTGGGCGGAAGAAATGAAACGCTCAAACCGATGCGTTTGAACTTGCTCCTGTACTTGAATACTCAAAATTGGAAAATTTCCAGAAACTTTGAGGAGCTAGAAACGAACATTTATAGCGTTTCATAGTGGAGCGCGAGTTTGTTGTCGCCGTCACGGACGGCAGATTTGATTTCGGAAGGCGAAGACTCAACACTACTTTGAAACCAATCGCTTGAACAAGCGATTGACAAGCGATTGGAGTGTGCGATAGAAAAAAGCAAACAATCAACGAAAGCGGCCTACACCGCGACTTCGAGCGTTGGCTAGAAAAGCTCGCGCCGGAGAAACCGCACAACCAATATGATCATAATGGCGTAAAGCGTAACTACGAGATTTTCGCCGATGTATTGGCGAAAATATAGGGGGAAAACGAGTATGGCTGACTTTGAACGTAAAATGAATGAAGAACTCCTTCAAACCTTAAGCGTACTTATCCGTCATTGGGAACATGAAGTAGTCGAATTCAAACAGGCGTCTAACGACTATAGACAAAACGAAATCGGGCAGTATTTCTCAGCTATCAGCAACGAAGCGAACCTAAAAGGCTTGCAGTACGGGTGGCTTGTGTTCGGCGTACACAATAAGACAAAAGCGATTGTCCACACAGATTACCGCGACACACGCGGCTTAGAATCATTAAAACACGAGATAGCCCAAAACACCACCGGTGGGATAACCTTTAGCGACATTTTCGAGGTCTATAACGGCGATATTCGTGTTATTATGTTCAAAATTCCCGCCGCAGTCACCGCAATCCCAACCGCTTGGAAAGGCCACTACTATGGGCGCGACGGTGAATCTCTCAGCTATCTTTCATTAGAGGAGTTGGATCGTCTACGCAGGCAAGTTCGGCGCGATTGGTCAAAGCAAGTGATAGAGGGTTCGAGCATTAAACATTTAGATACGGATGCGATCAAGGTTGCCCGTGAAAACTACAAGACAAAACAAAACCGGGAGCATATCCGTACAGAGATTGACAGAATGAGCGACGAGGCCTTTTTGACGAAAATGAAACTCATGGTTGGCGGCAGACTAACAAACGCAGCGATGGTTCTTCTCGGCAACCCCGACCACGATAACATATTGGATATGCCTGCCAGAATTATGTGGCGATTCTATGGTTCGAATGGCATAGTCAAAGACTATTTTGAGTTCAATATTCCGTTTATCTCGGTTGTGGACAAAGTTTATGAAAAAGTCCGCAACTTGGTTTACCGATATATGCCGAACCCAAAGACACTATTTACGACTGAAATCAGACAATATGATACAGACCTATTGAAAGAACTGCTCAACAATTGTATCGCGCATCAAGATTACACAACTGGTGGTAGAATTTACATTGACGAATTTGAGGATATGGTGGTCATATCCAATCCGGGGAATTTTATTCCCGGTGATATACGTAATGTGCTAAAAGCAGGATATAGAGCGCCTTATTACAGAAATCAGCTTTTATCTGATGCAATGAAGGATTTCGATATGATTGACACTGTGCAAATGGGTATTCTTCGAGTATTCAATATATTACGTGACCGATACTTCCCCTTGCCGGATTATTACCTGGATAAGATAGATGAAGTCAGTGTTAAGGTTTATGGAAAAATATTGGATCCAAACTATACACGGCTGCTTTTTGAGCGTACTGACCTGGAAATTGACGCCGTGTTTATGCTTGATCGTGTCCAGAAAAAACTGCCTCTGGAAAAAGATCAGTATAAAATGCTGAAAAAACTCGGTCTTGTCGAAGGAAAAACGCCTAATATCTATGTTTCGATAAATATTGCGGGAATTACCGATGAGCGAACGCAGTATACCAGGAACAAGGCAATGGATGACAAGTATTATATGGATTTGATGATTAATTTCCTGCAACAATTCGGAAGCGGGACAAAGGCTGATTTTATCAGATTACTTAGTGATAAACTGTCCGACGTGCTTGACGACAAGCAGAAAGATAATAAAATAAGGACATTTCTCTCAACGATGCATAAAGGTGGCTTGATTGAGCGTACAACGGAAAACAAGCGGACAGGTACATGGCGATTAGCAAAAAAAAGAATAACATAGGAATCGTTTTGCTAATCATTTTGCTAATCATCTAAAAGAGGATTAGCACGAAAACCTGATAAACATAAGGATTGACACAAACATGAACGTTAGCTAAACAAGATTAGCAATTAGATTTTTGTTAATCATAAGTCTAGCATTCTATCCAATAGTCTGTTAATCGCGGAGGTAAGCATAAAAGAATATGGCACGGATTTCAAGCGTGATATAAAACTACATCGGGAAAACCGGGTGCGGGCTATCTTGCCATTGAAGGCAACTCTTTGTCTTTGAAATTGCCAGAAAAGCAAATGATTCGGGAGTGTTTATTGAATTCACGCTTTCCGCGATTACCGCGACTATCGCGGCACAAGAAAGGCGCCAAGATGAGCATCAAGTTGTTTTGAGCGACACACAACTTGCCATACTCTTGGCACTTGAAAACGGAAGCCTTTCGCGTAAAGAAATAAAAAAACAGGAGGTTACATATGGGAATTTCACCGTATTTGCAGTTCAACGGTAACTGCGCCGAGGCTATCGCGTTTTATGAAAGCGCCTTTGGTATAAAGGCGGAAGTCTACAAGAAGGGGGATGCTTTTATCACCCATGCCGAACTTGTTTTCGGCGACGGCTATATCGGATTGTCCGATACACCGCCGGAAGAGGGAAATAGCACTTTTGGGAACGGAGGGATTTCGATTTCCGTTTCCCTTGCCGGTGTTGATGAAGTAAAGGCGGTTTGTGAAAAACTAAGCGCGGGCGGCCAAATTTTTCAACACCCCGAAGCTACCGAATGGTGTGAATGTTTCTGTACCCTGGAAGACAAGTTCGGCGTCAGCTGGTCGCTGATGCGCGGCGTGGATGAATGATGCCATTATATCAGCTTCAACTCCTCCATGCTTTCGGTATAATACAGATAGCTGTACAGCAGCATAAACGCGAAATAAAAACCGGAGGTAACGGAAAACAGCACATGTCCGGCCATCGCTGCATAGGCGGCGGTTAGACCCACGGAGATGAAAGCGGCCAGCGCATAGTCTTCCCGCCGCCGGGGGATGAAATGCTTCACTATGCCTATGCCCAGCTTCACATACAGCCACAGCATAGCCAGTGCGCCGACTATGCCATAGTAGAACAGCACCTCGAATACATCCATCTCTATGGTTTGGTACTGCGTACCGCGACCGATACCAAAAGCCCAAATAAACGGCCCACCCGCTTTCCATATCGCGAAA
>Ga0123356_10004653_pt1 | contig 14136 bp, 12 predicted proteins | sample TergutEmb28metaG_2_FD_92546 | JGI IMG/M metagenome (GOLD analysis project Ga0123356, IMG submission 92546) | Embiratermes neotenicus P3 segment gut microbial communities from Petit-Saut dam, French Guiana - Emb289 P3 | ecosystem: Host-associated > Arthropoda: Insects > Digestive system > Gut ...
GCAGCTTTGCCGAGCGCAATGTCGGATGTCTGCGTGCCGACTCATTCGGCTGAAGGACGCAGGGTCCCCGGTCACGAAACGAGCGTCGCGCACCCACGTGCCCGGCTGATCTGACCGTCGCACGAAGATTGAGCTGTCCGCGAAGGAACGCTAAAATTTCACGGCTGATCGATTTGTTCGACCTGCTCAAGAGCGGGGCGGTGACGGGCCCCATCCGGCCGGGCTCACCATCTTCTGCAGCCAAGGAGGAAAGACGTGAAGCTCTGCTATTTTGACGATTACCGCCTCGGCGTCATCGTCGGCGACCACGTGACCGACATCACCCATCTCGGCAAGGACATTCCGCAACGCGATGCGCGCGACATTATCGTCGGGTTGATCGAACGCTGGGACTCCTTGAAGGGCAAGGTCGAGAAGGCGGCGGCGGATGGGAAGCAGGCTCCTTTGAAGAGCGTCCGCCTTCGCGCGCCGGTGCCCCGGCCCGCCAGCATCATCTGCATGGCCGTCAACTATATGGAAGACGGCACCTTGCCTCAGAAGCCGCACATCAGCGCTTTCCACAAGGGCCCGAGCTCGATCATCGGCGACGGCGACACCATGGTGCTGCCGGATACGCCGGCCACGATCTTCGAGGGCGAAGCCGAGATCGCGGTGGTGATCGGCAGGCCCGCCACCAATGTCCGGCTCGCCGACGCGATGAAACACGTGTTCGGCTATACCTGCTTTATCGACGGTTCCGCGCGCGGTCTGGTGCCCTCGACCAATATCTTCTTTCCGATGAAATCGCGCGACACGTTCGCGCCGATCGGGCCCTGCATCGTGACGGCCGACGAAATCCCCGATCCCCATAAGCTGGCCATCACGCTGAAGAACAACGGCACGACCATGCAGCGGTTCAACACCAGCGACATGGCCCACAATATTCCGCGCTGCATCGAATGGGCGAGCGAGATCCAGACGCTGGAGCCCGGCGACATCCTCGCCACCGGGACCAACCATCGCGGTCTCAATGCATTCATGGATGGCGACAAGATCGAGCTCACGATCGAGAAAATCGGCACCCTGCACATCGGCGTGAAGGACGATCTGAAGCGCACCTGGGCGCGCACGACGCGTCTCCAGCATAAGGAGCAGGGCGGCGAAGGCCCGCACACTGCGCAGCTCACCGGCAAGCATGCCAAATCTTGAGAGGTACAGAGCATGAAAGTCATGAAGACGGCGGAGATCGATGCCATTGAGCGCGCGACCCCACTGTTCAAGGGCCACGTTACCGCACAGACGGTGCTGGACAACGAAAAGAGCGCCTTGCGGGCCAGTCTGGTCAACTTCGACAAGGGCGCGGTCAACGTGTTCCACGTCCACGAATACGATCAGATTCTCTACGTCACCTCGGGCGAGGGAATCATCGCCACCGAAAAGGAAGAGGTCCGCATAAAGCCCGGCGATTTCGTGGTCATTCCTGCGGGCGAAAAGCATTGGCACGGCGCCACGCCGGACTCGGCGATGTCCCACATCGCCATCTCGATCCGCGGCAAGACGACCTTCTGAGCCGCAGCGCGATACGGCTCGATGCGCGGGGTCAGCGGGCGGGTCCAGCCGTGGTCCGCGCGCGCGACCGGCCCCGCCAGCAATCCTTGGGGTAGGGCGGCGCGCTGGGCGTTTTCAGCGGCATGACCGTCGAGGGCAGCCTGATCCCGCCAGCGCTCGAGCAGGATCACCCGTTCCCCCTTGACGGCGCTGCGAAATGCCCCGAACCGCGCGCCGCCCGGCTCCTTCGCGACCGCAGCGCGGCGTGACCGCAGGGCTTGCGCAGGTTCCTCGCCTTTTCCGGGGGCGGCTGCGAAGGTGAGGACGAGCCGGAGCGACATCTTTTCCTCCTCCGGGCGAAGGGTTTAAGGCCTAGGGATGCCGGAGAGGGCCACGTCAAGCCGCCATTTGCGAGAACTGCCGACATGAAGCGAAGCACAGACAAGATCCGCACGACGCACACCGGCAGCCTGCCGCGACCACCCGATATCTTTGCAACCATGCAGGCTATGGCCGCCGGCCGGCCGTACGATGCCGGAGCGTACGAAGCCGCGCTCGCGCGTCACGTCGCCGACAGCGTGCGCCGCCAGGTGGAAGCCGGCATTGACGTGGTGAACGACGGCGAATGCAGCAAGCCGAGCTTCCAGCACTATCTGGCGGAGCGCCTCGAAGGCTTCGAGGCGCGCGTGCCGCCGGGCGGATTGGGGGTGCCCACGGGGCCGATCGGGCTCGACGGCGAAGATGCAAGAATGTTCCCCGATTTCTATCAGGGCATGCTCAAGCACAATCCGTTTGCCGACGTCATCCGCGTCGCGCCGCGCGTTTGCATCGGACCGATCCGCTATGTGGGCCAGGAGAAAATCCGCCGCGACATTGCCAATCTTAAGAGCGCGATGGCCGCTGCCGGTGCCGGGGAGGGTTTCCTGCCTGCGTCGGTGCCGGTGCCGGACGCCACGGCCAACGAGTACTACACGACGGAGGAGGAATATTTCACCGCCTATGGCGATGCCATGCGCGAGGAGTACCGGGCGATCCTGGACGCCGGGCTCCTTCTGCAGATCGACTATCCGCGGCTGGTCAGCAGTTGGGACTCGCGCAAGAACATGACTCTCGGCGACTATCGCAAATGGGCGCAAGCACGGATCGAGCTCTTGAACCATGCGCTGCGCGGCCTGCCCGAAGACCGCATCCGTTTCCACACCTGCTACGGCGTCAATGTCGGGCCGCGGGCGAGCGATCTGCAGCTCGAGCACATCGTTGACCTTATCTTCAAGATCCGGGCGGGCGCCTATTCGTTCGAGGCCGCCAATCCGCGACACGAACACGAGTGGCGTGTCACCGAAAAGGTGAGGCTGCCGGACGGCAAGATCCTGATTCCCGGCGTCGTCACGCATTCGAACGTCATGATCGAGCACCCCGAAACGGTCGCCGATCGCATCGAGCGCTGGGCCAACGCGATCGGCCGCGAGAACCTGATCGTCGGCAACGATTGCGGTTTCCAGTCGACCGCGGGCAACAGCGAGATTCCGATGACCGTCGCCTGGGCGAAACTGGTGGCACTGGGCGAGGGCGCCCGGATCGCGTCGCGTCGTCTCCGGCGCTAGGCCCCCGCGACCTTTCGCCATAGAGCGGCGGTGTCGTCGGGTGCCGCGTTGCCGGCCCAGGCGACATGCTGGTCCGGGCGGACGAGGACGAGACGTGCGCCATACTGCTCTCGTCCGCCGGCGCAACTGTCGCGCACGATTTTCAGCGGGATGCGCAGCAATCGTGCGGCATCGTCGAACGGTTTCGGGTCGGCGTCGAACGCCAGGAGCGTGAAGCCCGACGCCAATTCATCGAAGACATTCCGACCCGAGGACAAGGGCTGCGGTGCCAGGTGATGGCCTGCCCGGGCGCGGAAGGAATGGACGCCGTGTGCCGAGCAGCGGCCGCCAGCCGGTCCCGCGATCACGGGCGAACCTTCGTAATTCGGTTCATAGCTCAGGATTCGATCGCCGCTCCCGGCGGCGCGCGCGGTCCAGGCAAGCTCGAACTCCCTGCGGTCGCGTTCGGGGTCGTGGCGTTCGAGGAATTCGCGGTCCGCCGCGATGCGGCCGGCGATGAAATCCTCGGCGGTTTCCCTGAAGATCGGGCGGCGCTCGTCGCTGTAGGATTGCAGCAGCGTCTCGCCGCCCCATCCTTCGAGCGTCGCCGCCAGCTTCCAGCCCAGATTGCCCACGTCCTCGAGGCCATTGTTCAGCCCGTAGCCGCCGTACGGCGGATGGCTGTGTGCGGCATCGCCGGCGATGAAGACGCGCCCGACCCGGTAATTCTCGGCGACCGCGTTGCGCAGATCCCAAAACCCGACATGATCGAACGCGCAAGCAAACTTGAATCCTGCGGCGCTCTGGATCAGACCGAGGAAGTCGTAATTCTCGCGCGTCGTGCCGGCCGGCACCGGCGCGTGGAAAAAGAAGCCCTCGCCGACATCGATGCGGCCGAAGAATTGCCAATAGCCCCGCAGCTCCGGTCGCAGCACCAGATAGGTCGAGCGATCGGGGAAACGCTGCAGCCCCTGGTGCAATTCGCGCGAGCGGAATACCGCCAGAACCATCAGCTGATCGAAATCGGTGCCGCCACGGGCGATGCCGATCTGCTCGCGCACGACCGAACGGGCGCCGTCGCAGCCGACGACATAGTCGGCCGCGAGTGTCTCGGCGGCGCCCTCCGGTCCGGCGGCCGTCACGCACGCCCTGTCGCCATCCTGCGTCACGGTCGTCGCCGACCAGCCGAACCACGCGTCGACGGAAGGCAGGGTTGCCATTCTCGCGCGTAGCACCTTTTCGGTCAGATATTGCGGTAGCCGCTCGACATTCTGAGAATAAAAGGGCCGAACGACTTCGCGTTGCGGCGGCGCGAACCAGTATTCGCTCATCAGGTTGCCATAGGCGGTGATGCCGCTGGCAGGAAAGCCGGGCGGCAGCAGACGCTCGGCGCGCAGCGCGTCGGCAATGCCCCAGCGGTGAAAATGCTCCAATGTCCGCGGCGTGAGATTCTGCCCCTTCGGGATGCGGTGCATATCGGTGCGCCGCTCGACCACGGCGCAGGAAATGCCGCGCAGGCCCAGCTCGACGGCGAGAGCGGTCCCGACCGGTCCGCCGCCGACGATGACGACTTGATACTTTTTCACGGACGATGGACGCTAGAATAAAGCAAGACGGAAGCCAACGCGCAGCAGAGCAAGGATTCACACTCCTATGAAGTTCGGTCTCTTTGGCGGCGCGCGCGCCGCGCGCGACGGGCCCGCCTCCGACAGCCAGGGTTATGCCGACTATATCGACTATGTCTGCGAGGCCGAAGCTCTCGGTTTCCATAGTGTCTTCATCGTCGAACACCATTTTACCGGCCATGGCCAGGTATCGGCTTCGCTCAATATCCTGAGTTACCTCGCCGCACGCACGAGCCGCATCCGTCTCGGCACCGCGGTCGTGGTCTTGCCCTGGCACAATCCGGTGTTGATCGCGGAGCAGGCGGCAACGCTGGACCTTCTGTCGAACGGGCGTTTCGACTTCGGGGTCGGCAAGGGCTATCGCGACTATGAGTTCGCCGGCTTCTGCATGTCGCCCGACGAAGCCGCGCGGCGCTTCGACGAAGCGATGGCGGTGATCCGCCAGGCGTGGGGCAGCGCGGCGCGGTTCTCTCATCATGGCGCGTTCTGGCATTTCGACGACATCGTGGTCGAGCCCGCGCCGATGCAGCGCCCCCATCCCCCCTTCTGGCTCGGCGCCGGCAGCGACGATTCGATCCGGCGTGCGGCGCGGGAAGGCTACAATCTCCTTCTCGATCAGCTCGCCCCCATCGATCTGACGACAGGCCGGGTCGCCGCGTTCAAGGCGGAGTGCGCGCGCGTCGGCCGGAGGTTCGATCCGCTCGGGATCGGGGTCACGCGCGGGCTCCAGCTCTTGCGCCATGAACGGGAGCGGGCGGAGGCCCTGGCCATCCGGCTCGACGTGTTGCGGGCCATCGGCGGATTGGCCCGCGGCGCCGGCGCCGAGACCTATCGCCATATCGGCGTCCGGCAATCGCCGGAAGAGCTCGACGACGCTGCCCTGCTCGGTACGCCCGATCAGATCATCGCCAGGCTCAAGAGATTGGAGGCCGGCGGGGTCGCCTTGGTTTTGCTGGTCGATCCGCGCCCGTCGACGGAGGGGCTTCGCCGCTTCGCCCGCGAAATCATGCCGGAATTTGCCTAAAGAGCGTCGATGAACGCAGCCATGCGTTTGCGCTGCTCGACATCGGGGAGAAGGCCGCGCTGCGCGCCGAGATTGTCCGCCATGTGCGCCGCGTTGTTGGTGCCCGGAATGACCGCCGTGACGCGCGCGTCGCCGATCAGGTACTTGAGAAAGAACTGCGCCCAGCTGTGGGCGAAGCCGCTCGCCCAGTCCGGAACCGGCTTGCCGGCGACCGCCCGGAACAGCCGGGCGCGGCCGAAGGGCAGCGCGGTCAGGACACCGGCCCCGACTTCGGCGGCCAGCGGCAGGATGCGCCGTTCCGCCTCGCGATTATCGATCGAATAGTCGATTTGAACGAAGTCGGGCTTTTCGCGCGCCAGCACCGCTTCGACTGCGGGAAACGAGCCGCGGTAGGTCGTCGTAATACCGATATAGCGGCACAGTCCTTCCGCCTTCCATTCCCGGAACTTTGCGAGCGATTGATTGGGGTCGCTCACATTGTGGAGCTGCAGGAGATCGACCTTCGCGGTCCGGAGCCGGCGCAGCGAGCGTTGCGCTTCGTCCCGATCCGGCTCTTCCGCTTTCGTGGCGACGAACATCCTGTCGCGCAGACCCGTCGCCGCCATGACGCGGCCGAGCACGCTCTCGGCATCGGCATAGGTCGAGGCTGTGTCGACGAGGCGACCTTCCGCCGCGATCAGGGTGCGAATGACTTGGGCCGCGGCGTCCCGCGTCGCCTCGTCGTCATCGTCGAACACCTCGGCGGTGCCGAGGCCCACCACCGGGAGGCGCTCGCCGCTACGCGGAATGGCGCGCGTGATCAGCGGCGCGCTCTTGACCTCGGCGAAGACGGGGCGGGCGAGCAATGCGCCGGCGGCGAGCGCGGCAAGATCGCGACGGGTGATAGCGGCCATGGCTACTCGCCCGCGACGGCCGCCGGCTCCAGCTGCGCGGCCCGGTTTTCCTGGGAGCGACCGAGCGCCAGCGACAGCGCCAGCCACCCGGCCGCCACGGGCAGCGCGACCAGCGCGATGCCGGCAAGCTTCAATCCCAGCAGCTGCAGTATGTCGTAGACCCAGGAATAGACGGAGTCGGAGCCGCGATAGATCACGACGTCGATCAGGTTCTTGGCCTTGTACTTCTCCTCGCGGCCGAGCACGGTGTAGAAGACCTGTCGCGCCGGATTTGCGATGGCAAAATGCGCCCAGCGCTGCATCGTTTGCGTGAGCATCACCGCGGCGAGAACGGGTGCAACCGACAGCACCGCGAACCCCACCACATAGACTGCGGGCAGCGCCGCGGCGGCGACGCCGGTGCTGATGCGCTTCAGGAGCTGCGCCGTCGCGAATGTCTGCGTCGCCAGGGTGAGTATGCCAACCGCGAAATCGATCCAGGCGAACACACGCGTCTGCGCGCCGGCGCCTTTTACCGCGGCCGCAACGATGTGCGCCTGCTGGAAATAGAGGATCGTCGCGCAGAAGGACAACAGGCTGACCCACCCGGCGACACCGATGAGATAAGGGGAGCGGATCAGCTGCGGCAGCGCCGCGAAGGCGCTCCCGCCGAGCTGCCGCGTGTCGCGTTGCGGGTCGCCGCGATGGCGTGTCGTGCGTTCCAGCATGTGGACGCAGATGACCGCCAATTCCAGAAACAGCGCGGCGACCAGCAGCAGGTTGGTGCGACCGAGCGGCACCGCGAGACCGATGGTGAGGGATGACCCCCCCAACAAGCCGCCGGCGGTGCCGCCGGCACCGATGAAGCCGAACAGCCGCTTGCCCTGCTCGCTGGTGAAGAGGTCGGCCATGAACGACCAGAAGACCGCGACGGCGAACAGGTTGAACACGCCGACCCAGATGAAAAAAACCCGCGCCACGTGGACGGTCCCGACGCCGAGCGTCAGCGCCAGCCAGAACGCCAGCAAGTTCAAGGTGAAGAAGTGATAGACGATGGGGATGAATTTCGCGCGCGGCAGACGCGCGACCAGGGCGCCGTAGATCGGCTGTGCCACGAGCAAGGTCAGGAAACTCGCGGTAACGGTCCACGGCAGCGCGCGAAGCCCGCCGGCAATCGCCATCTGGTCACGCAGCGGCCGCAGTATGTAATAGCCGGAAAGCAGCGTGAAGAAATAGGCGAACGACCAGAGGGCAGCCAGACGCTCCTCGGCCGTTGCCGGCATGACCCGCGCAAGCCAGCGCTGGAGCAAAGTCACGGCTGGAGGCCCAGCTTCTGCTTCAGCTCCGCCGCGCTCACCGCCTGGCCGTAGCCGGGATTGCCGCGTTGAATCCGGCGCGCATCCTTGAGCGAGCCGACGACGACAGGGTCGAAGCCGGCGGCGGACACCAGCTCGGTCGCGACCTTCAGCGCCTCGGGATCGTCGCCGGCAATGGGGATGGCCAGACGCGGCGCCGCGCGGTTTGCCTCGTGCGCGAGGATTCGGTAGCTGAGCGTGTTGAACGCGCGCACCAGCCGCGAGCCGGGAAGATATCTTTGCGATACCACGCCGATGCCGTCGCGCTCGACTTCGGCGGCGACCGCGGCGCCGTCCCGTGCCGCCGATGCGTTGTCGGCGTCGAGCACGATCTTGCCCTTGAGCCCGGCAGCGTAGTCATGGCCGAACTGGGGCACGGCGCCGTAGGGGATCGCCAGCAGAAAGACGTCGCCGAAGGCGATTGCCTCTGAGACGGTTCCGGCCCGCGCCGATGGCCCGGCCTCCTTCGCCAGGCCGGCAAGCGCCTCGGGATGGCGTGACGAGAACATGACCGGATAGCCGGCTGTGGCCCACAGGCGGCCGACGGTGCCGCCGATCTTTCCCGAGCCGAGGATGCCGATCTTGAGCTTTGCCTCCTGGGCAAAGGACGAGCGCAGCATTGCGCCGACGGCAAGCGCTCCGCCCGCGGCAAGAACGGCGCGCCGCGAGCCGTCGAGGAAGCGGAACCCGGACATCGAGGTCTCCTTTTTTCGCGGGCCCGAGACTACGCCGATCCTTTCGACGCGCAACGCCGTCCCCATCACAATTGCATGACCGATTCGCATAAGGGTCCTGCCAAAACGCGGCACAAGAGCCGCGTGTTCCGCGGCCGGAACGGGCGTGGGGCAGACAGTTGCGGGTCAGGTCGCGGCGCCGTGGCCAGGTTGGACAGCGCGGGCGGGCGCCGGGCGATCCGGCCTCAGCTCATTCGCGCGGCGCGGGTTTCGGGCAGCAACAGCACCGTGAACACCGTCGCCACGAAAGCGACGACGCTCAGACACATCAGCGCCGTCGGCTCCCCGACCCGGTCGGCAATCATGCCGGCAACCGTGGTGCTGACCGTTGCGCCGATGCCGACGGCAAAGCCGATGACGCCCAGCGAGAAATTATAGTGGTGGGTGTGGCCGGCAACGTCGGCAGTCACCAACGGCACGAGAATGCCGTTGCACGCGGCGGAGACGCCGTCCAGGATCTGAATCGGAACCAGCAGAAACGGATTGGCAATGACGGCGAACAAGACGCCGCGCAGCGTGAGCGCGGCGAGGGCCGCGATCATCACCAGCCGCCGCCCGTGACTCTGCGCGTAGCGGCCGACGCGATGCGATACTGCCGCCACCACCAATTGCGGCAGCACGATAAAGGCGGCAATCACAAGGTTGGCGCTGGCCGGCATCTCTTCCGTGATGGTGCCGCTCGCGATCGGCAGCATCGCCGCGTTGGCCAGGGTGAACAGCAGCTGGCACGCGGCGAAGATCAGGAGGCGCCGGTCGCCGAGAACGCCGGCCACCGTGCCGAGGGATTGGCCGGCTTCGCGGACATGGGGGAGCGGCGGCGCCAGTGCGTCGAGCTTGCGCAGCGGGAAGACCAGCGCGATCGCGGGAAAGGTGAGGGCCGCCGCCAGGAAAAACACCGAGCGGGTCGAAACATAGTAACCGAAAGCGCCCATCAGCGCTGCGCCGAGGGCGTTGCCGATCGATGAAAAGCGGGCGTTGCGGGCGAACCGCGCCGCCAGCTGTGAATGGCTGACGAGCGCGATGCTCATCGCGGCAATGCACGGTCCGAGCGTGCAGCTCGCGAAGCCGTGCAGCACTTCGGCGACCATCACGGACAACAGCCCCGGCTGAACCGCGAACATCATTGCTGCCGTCGAAAAGGCCAGGAGGCTCAGACCGGCGATGACGCTCTTGCGTTTCGCCATGTCGACCAGGGCGCCGGCGGGAATCTGGCTCGCCATCGCGGCGATGGTGCCGACGCTGAGCGCCAGTCCGATCGTGGTCTGGGTCCAGCCGATCGTGGTCAGATAGACCGCGATGAAGGGACCGAACCCGGTCTGGATGTTGGCAACGAACAGATTGAGAAGATCGAGGCCGCCTCCCCCGCTCAGCGTCAGGCGGGAAGAAATGAGGCTGCGTTCCCCGCCCACCGTCTGGCGGGAAGAAAAGCTCATTTGGTGCCGTTGTGATCGGACGTTTGAGTGTGCGCGCTGGCAGATGGCGCCGCATTGGCGGCGGGCTTGGTCGGCAGAGGGGCGGGCGCAGGTGCAAAGATGACCTCCGCCGCGGGTTTATCGGGCTTATATTCGGGCGCCAATTTGAGCTGGTCTTGAGTGAGGCGCACCATCACCGGCTTTTCCTTGTTGCCGGGATGGAATTCCATCAGATGCCAATCGACCGCGATTTTGCGGCTGCCGAGGCCGAGAAAGCCGCCGAAATCGATCACCAGAGCAACCGGATGACCGTCGCCGTCGATCAATACATTTGTGACGAGGCCCATCTGCCGGCCGTCGGTGCCGAAGACTTCCTTGCCGAGCAGGCTATCGGCCTGTTCCTTCGGTTTCACGACACGGGGCGCCGGCGGCGGCGGCTTCGGTTCTTCCTTCGGCGCCACGGCCGTTGCTGCCGGGGGCTTCGCCTGACCCTGGGCGGGCTTCGCCTGGCCCTGGGCGGGCTTCGCCTGACCTTGGGCGGGCTTCGCCTGGCCTTGGGCGGGCTTCGCCTGGCCCTGCGATTGATCTGGCTTTGGCTGCCCCTGCGATTGACCGTGGGCGATGTCCGCCATCGCCAATAGCAGCGCTGCGCCTAAGACCGGGATTCGCCCCATTGCCGCCCTCCGGCTCAATTGGTTTGTGCGACCGCGATGTCACCGTAACGGCGGTTTACCCTGACGACCGCCGCCTTGCCCTGGCGTTCGAGCGCGAGATCGACGGAATCGGCGCCGATCCGCAGATTGACAATTTCAACGCGCGACAGCCAATCCGGCAACACCGGATTGCGGAAATCGATCTGCCGGCGCCGCGCGTCGAACGAGATGCCGGTTGCCGCGCCGAGCAGGCCGAAAACCGCGGCGGTGGCCCAGGCCTGCGGAATGCAGGCGACAGGATACCCGACCGGACCGAAATCGTCACGCCGGGCGAAGCCGCAGAACAATTCCGGCAGGCGGTACAGCGGCAGGAGGCTCGCGGCATCGAAGAGGCCGGTCATCACCCGCGACATCGCTTCCGTCAGGCCATAGCGGGCAAAGCCGGCGGCAATGATGGCGTTGTCGTGGGGCCACACGCTGCCATTGTGGTAGGACATCGGATTGTAGCGCGCTTCGCCCTCGGCGACGGTGCGGATGCCCCAGCCGGAAAATCCCTGCGGCGACATCAGCGTCGCGGCCACGTGCCGCGCGCGTTCGGGCGTGGCCAGGCCCGTGTACAGCACGTGTCCCGCATTGGAGGCACGAACCTGACATTGCTGCTTGTCGCCGTCCAGAGCGAGTGCGTAGGTGCCCAGCTCCTCGCACCAGAAGGCGCTGTCGAAGCGCTGCTGCAACGCGGATGCGGCGCTCTGCCATCGGGCGGCAGGCCGGTCGTGGCCGAGAAGCCGCGCCAGCCGGGCGGCGCCCAGATAGGCGGCGTGGCAGTAGGCCTGGACCTCGACGAGCGCAATCGGTCCCTCGGCAAGCCGGCCGTCGCGGTGAAAAACGGCGTCGCCCGAATCTTTCCAGCCCTGATTGGCGAGGCCGACATCGGTGTCGTTGCTGTATTCGATAAAGCCGTCGCCGTCGGCGTCGCCGTAATCGCCGATCCAGCCAACGGCCGCGGCGATCTGCGGCCAGATCGAGCCGATCAGCTCGAGATCGCCCGTCCGCGCATGGTAGGCGTCGGCGAGCATGAGAAACAGCGGTGTCGCGTCGACACTGCCAAAATATTTGGCGTAGGGAATCTCCCGGAGCGCCGCCATCTCGCCCTTGCGGGTCTCATGCAGAATCTTGCCGGGTTCGGATCCGGAATGGCGGTCGCGCTCGGTCGCCTGATTGGCGGCGAGATAGCGCAGCGTCCCGGCGGCAATGCCCGGATCGCACCACAGGCATGCCATCGCGGTTATGATGCCGTCGCGGCCGAACGCGGTCGAAAACCATGGCACCCCGGCATAAGGGTAATGGCCGTGCGGGGTCTTGGTGATCAACATCGCGAGATCGTCTCGCGCGCGATCGAGCCAATGGTTGAACGCGACGTTGGCGGTCTCGATACGGGCCGTGGCGCGCTCGCGGTCAGCCTGATATGCGCGCAGCTCCGTCAGCGTGTCCGGAAGTGTCGTCGGCTCGGCCGGGGACCGGTCGGCGCGGGTGAAGTGGACCGCGATCTTGATCGTGGTCTTGGCGCTGGCGGGCAGCTCGATCCGCCAGCGGGCGTTGTCCGCGGCGATCTCGTCCGGTTTCGGCTCGAAGTCGATCTGGGTGCGACGCTCCACGGCATCGAGCCCGCGATAGGCCAGTACCAGCCGGCTGGGGCTGACGCGGGGCGGCAGATGCGTGCCCCGCTTCGTCCGTTTGACGCCGCGCAGCTCGAAGAGATCGAGGAAGTCGGCACCGAACGCGACCTCCAATCCGAAACTCAGTGGCGCCGCGGCGTAGTTGGTAATGTCGAGCGTTTGGAACAGGACGCTGCCGCCGAGCACGAGGGTGCTGCGGATATGCATGGAGCCGCGCGGTATCCGCACGCTGTCGCCGTCACAGATGTCGGCGTTGGTCAGATCGGCTTCGAGCAGTGTGCTCTCGCCGGTCACCGTCGACGACAGCAGCATCGGCGGGGTGCCCTCGATCGTCAGCGTCAGGCCGGAGAGATATCTGGTGTCCTCGAACACGACGCCATGCAGCGACGCCGTCGCCGGCGTCGCCGGGACGATATTGCCCGATCCGTCGATAACGCCGAAGGTGTCGCCGTGTTTCAAGACCGAAGACCCGGGAAGTGCGTCAGCATCGAGCGCATGGATGTAAAAAGGAGCGACCTTGGGGCGTGAAGCGGGCAGGCCTTCAGGCAATGTTTATCCTCAATGAGGTCAATGTGAGCGTTCACGATGTTACGCGCAACCGCTCCGGCACACGAGCGGTTAGTTCACGATAGACGGCGAGATAATCGAGCGCCATGCGCCGCGCGGTGAACCGATTCTCGAAAACGCGGCGAATCTGCTGCCGGTCAAGCCGGTGGAGCCGCTTGACCGCGGCGGCCGCCTGCGCTTCGTCATCGACGATATAGCCGGTGACGCCGTCATCGATGATCTCAGGCACCGATCCCCGTCGGCGGGCGATGACCGGCGTGCCGCAGGCGAGGCTCTCGATCATGGTGAGCCCGAACGGTTCCGGCCAGTCGATCGCGAATATCAGCGCCGCGGCGCTGCCGAGAAACGCGCTCTTTTCCGACTCGCTGATCTCGCCGACGAACTCCACGTGGGGCTGTTCCAGCAGCGGTGCAATGCAGGTCGCGAAATAGTCGCGATCGGCCTTGTCGACCTTGGCCGCGATCTTGAGCTTCATGCCTGCCGCTGCGGCGATGCGGATCGCGGCATCGGGCGCCTTCTCCGGCGAGATGCGACCGAGGAAGGCGAGATAGCCGCCATCGCCACGGCCGGGCTGCAGCAACCCGGCGGGCAGGCCATGGTGCACCGTGGCGACGTAGTTGGCGTCGGGGAGGAACACACGCTGCGCGTCCGAGATCGAAACCAGCGGAATGCCGGGGTAGAGATTGTAGATGGGCACCAGCTCCGGCATGTCGAGCCGGCCGTGCAGCGTCGACACGACCGGCACGTTGGATCGGCTCATCAGCGGGTAGGCGATATGGTCGCAATGGAGATGAACGACATCGAAGTCGCGGGCGCGCCGCGCGACGATCTCCGTCATCGCGACGTGCGGCGCGATCGGATCGCGAATCGTATCGTCAAGGCGCAAGGCGCGCGGCCAGAAGGATTCGAGCTTGGCATCGGTGATGCTGTCGCCGCTGGCAAAAAGCGTGACATCGTGTCCGAGCGCCACCAGCTCGTCCGCGAGAAACGAAACCACCCGCTCGGTGCCGCCATAGAGCTTGGGGGGCACGGCCTCGTAGAGGGGGGAGACTTGCGCGATTTTCATGATGCGACACCGGTGATTAAGAGGTATGGCGGCCGCTATCAC
>Ga0123356_10004654_pt1 | contig 14134 bp, 12 predicted proteins | sample TergutEmb28metaG_2_FD_92546 | JGI IMG/M metagenome (GOLD analysis project Ga0123356, IMG submission 92546) | Embiratermes neotenicus P3 segment gut microbial communities from Petit-Saut dam, French Guiana - Emb289 P3 | ecosystem: Host-associated > Arthropoda: Insects > Digestive system > Gut ...
TAATTACGTTTTTATGCTATGCGAGACGCAAATGTTTATTAGGGGATATGATTAATTTCCGTGAATTTTTTGCAATTCTGTTAATAATAACGGAAGTGCTTCCGTAATCATCTCTAAAACAATCGAAAAATCAATCGTGCCGTAATTATGAAAAATTCTGTTCCTGAATCCGCGCCAGTCAACCCATTCAATATCGGGATATAATTCAGGAATATCGCTTCCCATATTTATGGCAATTTCGCCTATTTGTCCCAAAGGGTATAATAAACTGTATTGATATGATTTATCTGAAATCAGACGTTCTAAACTTATTCCTTTTGCTATTGATGAAGCGTCTTTGGCAAACATATACATCTTCTTAAAGCGTTCTTCATCTTGAATTTTCATAAATTATCACCCCATCTTTTTGAATATTGTCATACATAGCCGATGGATTTGTTATCTCAAGAATGTCGTACACATCAACCCTTACAGGCAATACATCAAGCAAATCCCCGCCTAAAGCAAATATTTTTCTGTTCCGCATTTTGCCGCCGCTTTCGACGACCAAATCGACGTCGCTTTTATCAGAAGCATCCCCGCGGGCATATGATCCGTAAAGTATGACTTTTTCTATCGGATACTTTTCGACAACAGGCGTAATATATGATTTAATTTCCTCTATTGATAACATTGGATCCCCTCCATTCATCGCTACAATTTTTTTATGTGCATAAATTTTTTTGCCTTGCGCAAATGTTTGTTTTCCATTTGTTCTATTTTGTCAATTTTTGATTCCGCATGATGCACCAATTTGTATGCCTGCATTCGGGGCAGGTCATCCATCGCACTTTATTGTCGCCGGTTGTAAAGAAAACTCGCCGCAGCGAGGGTTTGAAAACCGCGTCGCAGTTAGAGCAGATAAACTCGAAGTCTTTAAGCACTAAAAGCGAAATAATAACTCCGAAGACGGCGAAAAGCGCATACACTCCAAGCGCCCACCAAATACGCGACGTTATCAGCCATGCTAAAAACAAAAACTGTATGGAAATTCCAATCCCTACTGCAAGATAAATCAAAGCCAGTTTTTTTGTGTTGCGGGTTTTATTTTTCTTTTCCATAATGTGTTCTACGTCAATTATTGTATTTGCCGGGACAACGGCTTTGTCGCGGATGTTTTCTTTGATAATAATTATCATCTCTAACTGTTTCTGCCGCTCGTCAATCTCGCCGGAGAGCAATTTTACTTGTTCGTCAAGAAGTATCGTAAGTATTTTTTTCGATAATTCGCTCTCCATGACGCTTTTGATTGAATCCAGCGAAAGTCCGATTGCTTTCAACGCGCAGATAAGCCGCAGTTTGGTTAAGTCATCGCCGTTGTATATCCGCCTTCCGCCTTCGGTTAAGTCGGAAGGGTGCAATACTCCTTTCGCGTCGTAAAATTGAACCGTCCGTACAGACACATTACACAGCTTCGCCATTTCCCCGGTAGTGTATTTTGACATAGATTTCACCTCCTTGCTTCTATTATATATTATCACGTAACGTCATGAGCAATAGGTTACGCAAGGGGATTTTTCGCATAACGCAAGGGGATTTTTTACAAAAATTTACTTTTTGCCCTCGAACTCGCGTTAATTATTATTTTCTTCAATAGCCTCTATTGTCTTTTCGATTGCCTTTATCCATTTCGGCTCTGATTTTTCATACTGTGAACCGAATTCGACTCTTTTTGCTCTGACAAAGCTATTGAAAAAGTCATATAACCCGGCCCAGTTGAAAAACATGCCCTGATCTATGACCCTCGTCGAAAATATCAGGTCAAGCATTTCCTCGGATTCATTGTCGCGTGCATTTTTGCTTTTCAAGTTTATGTCATAATACGCCCTTGTCAGCGTATCGACAGATTCAGCCGCCCAAGCCTCGACTATCGCCCCCGTGCGTTCCAGATTCGAAGCAGTGACCGGAAGAGCCATACATGAAGCGTTTCCATACTGCATCGTATTGTAATATTTTTCTTGCGTTTCGTCCGATTTCGGAAGCGGCAATATGCCGAAATTGGCTTCCATGCTGCGCAGGTTTTTAACTATCTCTATATTGGTGATTAAATATAAACACCTGCTCTCAGCGAATGCGTTCGTCGTTATGTCAATCCAAACGTTCTCATATTTGCTTGTATAATCGTCTGCGTTGATATAACAGGTTTTATCTGTCATAAGATCGATTACTTTATCCAACGCGTATATCGTGCGGTCATTGTTCAATACAAGCGAGGGATAATCGTTTTCATCTTTTTCGACTATAAACTGCCCCGAAGCGGCAAATAAACAATAAGAACTTTCATACTGGCCTATCGCTCCCCATTGGTCTTCCGGGGTCAGCTCCCCGTCGCCGTTAAGATCTTTCGTCGCTTTTATGGCGTTTTCATGCAAAATATCTATCGTCCACTTGCCGTCTTTCACCATTTGGTAATGATCGGGCAAACCCATATCCCTGACTATCTCTTTGTTGAACAGGCAGACCCATGTCGCGTCGTTGGTCATTGTTGTAATATTGCCTACCCCGGCGTATAATTTATGACCGCTGGTCAAAGAATCGTTGGCAGTCTTGTTCCACCACGGTTTGTCAAAGTCCAGATACGGAACATTATATAAATTCAAAAGATAACCCTGCTGGATCATAGCCCCCGCACCGGTCAGGGTCGGAAACATAACGTCGAAGTCGTCGCTCCCGGACTTGATAAGTTTTTCCGAGAACCCCGAAACATCGCTTTGGCGTATTTCCGATATGTTTATATTAAATTTGTCTTCCAGCATCCTGTTCCTTCTGTACACCGCGTCGTTGACGGGTTCCCCGTTTTCGGCTTCCGCAAATACATCTACGCAATACCAGTATATCGTCCAGCCCTCCCTGACTATCGCTTTGAACTCATAGCCCCCGCAATCCATTTCGGGTACATCATATGTAATTTTTTCCGTCGCAGTATTTTCGGGGTCGCCCTGTGCGTCTTGATTCCCGCCCGCCCCGTCGTTTTTTGATTTGTCCGAACTGCCCGGATCATTTCCGCCGCATGAAATCAATATGCCCGGCAGAATCATGAGCATGATCAAAAAAAATGATATTAACTTTAAACTTTTTTTCATGATTAAATCTCCTTGTTTTTAAATTAATATTTTATTTATCAAATTCAAGAATTTTATTTAAATCTTCATAAAGTTTTTTGGAAAACGCCTGCGCCCCTTTGTCGTTTAGATGTCCCCAATCGGAATAACACGTGGCGTCATTATTTATTGAGGATTCTAAATCCGTATTATAATTCAAAAACGGTATGTTATAATCCTTGGCAATCCCGTTGATCATATCTGTCATCTCGTCAAATTGCGGGGCGTCCCTCCCCGGAAGATATTCGGGAGTCATGAAGAATACTACCGGTATACCCTCGTTTTTAAATTGTTCCAGCAGGGATATAAAAGAATTTCTTTCCGTATCCAGCGATCTTTTGCCGCACCTCGCCTCTCCGGCAGACCAACCGCCAAACTCTTGTTCCCACGGGACATAACCTTTATAAAACGCGCTCAATACAAAACCGTCCGGAGTACGGTAATATTCTCTCTTTTCTTTTTCTTTCTTTTCGGGAATGCCGGATTCGGATTCAGATTCAGGGTCACTCTCTTCTTTCTTTTCGGGGAAAATCAATTCAATAAATCTTGTCCTCGACGAAAAAACAGAAAACCTGTTTGTCACATACGTTATGATTGCGTCTACGTCATACCACTTGCCCTGATATTTATATACCGATGAAGTTGAAGAAGATTCGTCGTAATATCCGTAGTATTCGTCGTCTTCGCCGCCGGAGTCGGAATTTGACGCCGGATCGCGAGAGACCGCCCGCAGGTACGGGAAGTCAAACTCAGGCCTGCGCCACAGCCAGTTTGTGTCGAACATAAACCAATCTACGCCGAATAAAACCGCTTTGGGTTTCACATAACGGTTCGCTTTGAAAACATCGTTATACCACCATACATAATATGACGGATTGGAGCCATTCAACGCGAAATTAAAAAACTTTTTACCGGATTTTTCAAACGCCTCGGGCGTTACGCCGTGCGTAGTGTGTGAAGTTCCGATAAAAATATAGTCGGCGTTTACTCTCTTTTCGTATATTTCCTGAAACTGGCCGTCATAATGGTTTTCCATCGGATAATACGCATTTGCGCGTTCATAATCTTCCCTGTCGCGCTGCGCTTCTTCTTTCGCGCGCTGTTCGGCGTGTTCAGCTTCGATAAAATCCGTCATTTTTGCATTCAGCCAATAAAACGCCAGAAACACAAGCGCGATTACCGTCATCAATTTTGCGGCAAATAAAACAACTTGCATTATATTTATTCTGTCTTCTTTTAAATTGCTTAATTTATCAGGATCAACCGCGTTCATTTTATTTTATTCCTTTCAAAATAATATTTTTTCATTAAAACTGGAAGTAAATAAACGATTTATTTTCATACGCCCCGAAAACCAAAATCAGGCATACAAGCAAAGCGTATACCGGCAGTCTCACAAAAACGGGGACTTTTCCGATCACTGTTCTGAAATCTGATTTCCTGCATATAAAATCCATTGCCAAAAGCAATATTATGCAAAAAATCGAAACATATAAATTCTGGCGCGGTATCCCCGAAAATAACTCCGCGGTTTTATTTATCGACTCAAATTTCGGCAACCCCGAAAATACATTTTTCAGAATATAAAGCGCGTCTCCGAACGAGTCGGCGCGGAATAATATCCAGGTTATACAAGTTATACAGAAAGTCAAACAAACAGATAAAAATGTTTTTATAAAATTCAGCTTGCCTAAATTTATAAAATCCGATATTTTCTTTTTGATATTTTCCATGAGTTTATCTATTATTATCAATATCCCGTGCAAAAATCCCCAGATTATAAAAGTAAAACTTGCCCCGTGCCACAATCCGCTTATCGAAAACGTTATAATCTGATTCAGGCACCATCTCGGGCGGCTCACCCTGTTCCCCCCGAGCGGTATATATATATAATCCCTGAACCATGTCGAGAGTGAGATGTGCCATTTTCGCCAGAAATTTGTTATAGAATCCGCAAAATACGGCATGTCGAAATTTTTCATCAGCTTAAATCCCATAATCTGCGCCGCCCCTATCGCTATATCAGAATATCCGGAGAAGTCGCAGTATATCTGGAAAGCAAAGAATATCAAGGCTATGTAAATCGCCGCGCCGCCGAAATCCTGCGGGGATTTATATACGGCGTCCACAAAAATCGCGAGATTGTCCGCGATGAGGATTTTTTTAACCATCCCCCACAACATCATGCGTCCGCCCTGTGAAATATTCAGATAAGTGAGATAATGCTTTTCTTTGAACTGATTCATCAGATTCGCCGTTCTTTCGATAGGACCCGCGACAAGCTGCGGGAAAAACATCAAAAACAATGTATATGTTACGGGATTTCTTTCGACCTTTACTTTGCCTTTATATACGTCTATCAAATATCCTATGCCCTGGAAAGTGTGGAACGATATGCCTATCGGCAGGATTATATCCGGAAGGACGATTGCGTTCATACCCATTTTTAATCCGAAAAAGTTTATTATCCCTGTCGTAAAATAAGCGTATTTGAAATATACCAGCACCGACAGGTCTATAACAAGAGGCAGGATAAAAAATAATTTTTTCAGCTTTGGGTTATCCCTGTACTTTTCGATAAAAAACGTCCCCGTATAATCGACAAACCCGTCGATTATAAGTATAAAAATATACACCGGGATAAACGACATGTAAAAATAACAGCTTGCGAGCAAAAGAAACCAGTTGCGCACTTCAAGTTCTTTCGTCCGTATTTTTAATTTAAACGGCAGAAGAAAATATATAATTACGACCGTCGGAAAAAATAATATGAATTCTATTGAGTTAAATAACATAACGCGCCTTCCGTACTTTTATTATTTTTATTTTATTATATATTATACATAAAAAAACTCAAAAAATCAAGTGATTTCTTTATATAATATTCTTGACAAAATAAACCGTTTGTGCTATATATATTATAACAAATCAAAATTCACAATAAATAATAAAGGGGATTTTTATCATGTATGACGCGAGTTTGGGAAAATATTGCGACCACACCGTTTTGCGGGCTTATACGAAACAAGACGTCGTAAAACTTTTTTGCGGCGAGGCGAAAAAATACGGAGCGGCAAGCGTGTGCGTCAATCCGATTCATGTCGCGCTTGTCAAGGGGGAGCTTTCCGGCACGGAAATAAAAGTATGCACAGTCATAGGATTTCCGCTGGGGGCCTCTACTCCGGCGGTAAAAGCCTATGAGGCGGCGGACGCGGTGCAAAACGGGGCGGACGAACTTGACATGGTCATAAATGTCGGCGCGCTGCGCGACGGAAACGACGCGCTTGTGTCGGAGGATATAAGCGGGGTAGTCGAAGCGGCAAAGGGACGGCCTGTCAAAGTCATCATTGAGACGTGTTATCTCAGCGACGATGAAAAGCGCCGCGCCGCAGCTCTCTGCCAAAAAGCAGGCGCGGCATATGTAAAAACGTCGTCGGGATTCGGCACCCGCGGGGCCACGGTCGAAGATATCAGGCTCATTCGCGAGGTCGTGGGAGACACCATGAAAATCAAAGCGTCTACGGACATCAACACGCAGGAGGACGCCAAACGCATGATAGAAGCAGGAGCGGACAGGCTCGGCTTGTCAAGGGTTGTGCAGGTTGTCGAAGGGGATGCAAATATGCCGAGCGCTTCGGCGTATAACAAGCCTCCTAATTATTAGGGTAAAAATATGTATTATATAGCCATTGAAATAGGAGCCACGAAAATGCAGGCGGCGCTGTGCCGAAAAAACGGAGCCGTAATCCGGCTGTGGCGCGGGCGCGTGGATATATCAGCGGGAGCCGAAGGTATACTTGCCTGGCTGGACGGCGTCGTTTCTGAAATTATCGAATTCGGCGGATACGATAAAAAACCGGAAGGTATCGGCATAGGTTTCGGGGGAATCGTCGAAAAAGACACAGGCAGTATAGCCATGTCCGTGCAGGTGCAAGGCTGGGAAGGCGTATCGTTGAAGAAACGGTTTGAAGAACGATTCGGTTTGCCGGTGCGCGTTGAAAACGACACCGTATGCGCGGGACTGGCGGAATACCGGCTGGGTTCGGGCAGGGGAGCGGAGAGTTTTTTCTACACGAATATCGGCAGCGGTATAGGCGGCGCGCTGTTTATCGGCGGTCAGCCCGTTCTGGGGCAGAAATCGGGCGCGGCGTATTTCGGGCATACCTGGGTTCCCTCATGGGATATACCCGGCAAGCCGGAAAAAATAGAAAACCTGTGTTCGGGTTTCGCCATAGAGCGCAGGCTGCAAAGTTTCGGGTATGTGCCAAAAGATTCCCTGATGGCCGAGTTTGCAAAAACGGATGAAATCGACTGCCGGACACTGGGTAGAGCGGCGAATTCGGGCGACGCGTTCGCGCTTCGCGAAATCGACAGGATAGCGGAAAGTTTCGGGCTGGGCATCGCCAATATTCTCACGCTTTTCCATCCGGAGATAATAGTGATTGGGGGAGGCGTTTCAAATCTGGGAGATTTGATTTTAAACCCGATACGCAAATATGCAAAGCATTACGCTTTCGAGCCGTGCAAAACGGGATTTTCCATATTGCCGTGCGGTTTTACGGAAGACGCTGTACTGATTGGAGCCGCGATAATGGCGGCGGAAAGAATTACGGGGGTAAATTTATGACTTCAAGAGAACGGGTAGTTTGCACACTTTGCCGCAAGGGCGCGGACAGAATGCCGATAGACTTCGGCGGAACCGGCACGACGGGAATAAACGCCGTCGTATACAACGGCGTCAGAAAACTGCTCGGAATTGATGGCGGTACGATAAAAGTCAGGGAAGTTTTGTCGCAGCTTCCCGAAATAGAGCCGGAAATGCTCGAGGCGATGCGCGGGGATGTCGTGGTTCTTTGGAGGCAGGCCCCGTGCCTCGGGTTGCCCGTGACGGGCTTTAAAGCGGGGACTTTGTCCGACGGGACCCCGTGTTTGATGCCGGATAACTTCAATACGCGAGACGACGAGCGGAAAAACACGGTTTTCTGTAAAGAATACGGCGGCCGCGACCTCGTGCATCCGTACAAAAGGGACGTGGGTTCCGAGGCTTATGATTACGGAGTCCCCGTCAGCGTCAGACCGGCCGGTTATCATGCGTTTGCCAGAGTTTATCACCCTTTAAAGGGCGTGGATACCATCGACGAATTGCGCAAATTCGATTACCCGGAAATGGACGTGATCGAACTTGATTATCTCCGGCATGAAGCGCGGCGCTTGCAGTCGGCCACGGATAAAGCCGTGTGCGGGGTTTTCTGCGGCAACATTTTCGAATTGGGGCAGCTCTATTTCGGATATGAAGATTTCTTCGTCAATTTGATTTCGGAAGAAAAACTCATGGACTATTATTTTGAAACGCGCATGGAAGTCATGATGCGCGATCTTGAAAAATATATGGACGCCGTCGGGGATTATATACAAATCATACAGTTCACCGAGGACCTCGGGACGCAATCGTCGCTGCTCATACCGCCTTGGCTTTACCGCTCGAAAATCAAGCCCCTGCACCGCCGTATGTTCGACTATATCAAAAAAAATCATCCCGGAACGGCGATACTGCTTCATTCGTGCGGGGCGGTGTCCCCGCTTATCCCCGACTTCATTGAAATCGGCGCGGACGCCTTAAATCCCGTCCAGATAACCGCAGCCGGAATGGAGCCCGAAAAACTGAAACGGGAATTTGGAAATGATATAGTATTTTGGGGCGGCGGAGTGGACACCCAAAAAACGCTGTGCCTTTCAGGCGTGAACGAAGTAAAAAGCGAGGTTCGGCGTTTGGTCGAAATTCTTTCAGGGGGCGGCGGTTATATTTTTTCGCAGGTACATAACGCCGAGGCTTCCGTGCCGCCTGAAAATCTTTTAGCGGCGTTTTTTAAAGCGTGGGAAATGACAAAATAGCCTAAAGCGGGAGTTGAAAAGCTTCTTCCATCGCCCTGAAATTTTCCGGCGTGATTCCCAAAGCGGCGCTGTCTTCCGGAATGATGCCGATGAGACCGCCGCTTTTATGCAAATGTTTTCGGTAAAGCCGTATTTGTTCGCGGATACCGGTTTCTTTTCCGCTGATTGCCGTCGACTGGTAGCTCGGCGGGCAGGCGAAGCAAATCCGTCCGCCGAATTGATTTCCCATGGCCTCTATGCCGTTTATGTCCGGCTGACCGGGATTTATTATATCAAGCCCGATTTCTGTCAGATCTTCGATTATGTCGAAAATATATCCGCAGGAATGCAAATATACCTGAAGCCCCAGACTGTGCGCCAATTCTATCGATTCTTTGTATCTGGGCTTGAAAATTTCACGCCACAAAGCGGGGGATATAAACAGAGAACTCTGGCTTCCCCAGTCGTCAGCCAGCCCTATCGCGCAAAAACCGTATTTTGCCGCCTGACGTATAATTTCCCGTTCAAACTCAAAAACCATATCCGTCAGCGCCAGTAAGTTTTCGCCTTCAAGATAAAAATCCTCGCATATATTTGAAAAGCCCCTCAGCATGGAAATGACGGCGAACCCGCTGAGCGTAAAATTCGCCTTGTAATACCTGTCGCTTCCGTACCGGTCCATGATTTCGGGGACATGCGCGAAACGGCCGGAATCGCGGGCGTCCGGCATTTTGAATTTTGACAGCTCTCCCCAGTCTTTTATCACCGGACATTCGGGCTGGCCCATCAGCAAGCCGTCGTTTAGATTCGCCCATTTAAAGCCCCATTCGGACATATTTTTTTCGGGTCCGGTGAAATGCCTTACCACCGGTATATTTATGATATCCGATTTTTCGAGGCTGTACGCGTACAAAAGCGGTATGCGTTCGGGGCCTTGTCCGGCGACTGCCTTCAATACCGTTTCTTTTCTTCCATCCATTTAATATGACCCAACTTTCTTGGCGAGGTTTATAATTTGTTTTAAATTATCGAAGCTTATATTTGCGGGCAAAGAGTGATCCGCCGCGAATATATAGCCGCCGTTTTTCATCAGTACGGGCAGTTTTTCCGTGATTTCTTTTGAAATCACATCCCAGTTTGTCCATTTTAGCGCGTCAAACCCGCCGTGCAATACCAATTTGCCGCCGTATTGTTTTTTCAAAAGCAGCGGATCCATCCCGGCCTTGTTTTCAATCGGGTGATACGCGTCAAATCCCACGGACAAAATTTCCGGCAGCAGCTCCATTATATACCCGCACGAATGCAGCCTTACTTTGATATTTTTGTTTTTTGCCCAGTCCACGGCCATTTGGTGCGTGGGTTTTATTATTTCGCGGTACATTCCCGCCGAGAAAAAAGAAGCGAATTTATAACCCATATCGTCTCTTATATTCAGCATATCGAACGTATATCCCTTATCCCAGGCCATATCCAGTAATTGAAGATTGACTTTGAGGCAGTGTTCCAGCATATCCTTGCAGAACTCCGGATTTTCGGCCATATATATCAAAAACCGCTCCATGCCCACTACGTATGAAGTGAGCTGGTTGAAAGCGAAGAAAACGTCGCCCAGCAGCCAGTGTCCCTCTTTTTGCCATTTTTTGTAATTTGCCTTCAAATGCGCCCATTGGATTCTGTCCGGTTCGGGCGCGATCCTTTCTTTCGCCTTGTTCCACGAATCCCAGTCCACGATGGAATAATCCAAAAATTCGGGCGTGCTGTCCGTATGTTTGAAATTCCGGCACACGCAGCCCCATTGTGTCCGGACGGTGACGCTGTTTTCATCCTCGCAGATCGTTTCTGTCGGAAAACGCGGAGAAACATCGGGGATAACTCTCGATACATGATCGACGCCGAAATAATCCTCATAACTCACGTCTTCCGGCATACCTTCCGAGCGCCACCGCCGGAGCGCGCCGTCCCAGGGGAAATCCCACATGGGAACCCTGTCCGCTTCTTTGTGTTCGAATGCCATTTTAAACCGTTCTTTTGAAGTCATACGGTTTTCACCTCGTTTTTTTGTATAAAAGAACCGCTGTCTGCCGCCGTCCGTCCAGCGAAACTGTCAAGCCTTCATCCATCAGGCTTCTTCCGGAAAAAATCTCTTTGTTTGCTTTTTGAAGGTCGGCAACTTCATATTCCGCTGTTTGCTCAAGGCCGTACAGCTTGAAATTCATGGTTTCTTCCGGAGCGTTTTCGCGCCGGAATGCCTGAATAAATCCTTCGCCGGTTTCCGGCGTGTCGAACTGCCATGCCATCCATACGTCGCCGGAGAGGCTGTATTCGGTCAGCTGATAAAAATCGCCGAAAAAATTATCCGCGACTGCCCGCCATATACGCAGCGTATCATGCAGCTTTTCCCAATCGACGGACGAACGTTTGATTTCGTCGCTGTAATTGTATCCAATGCCCATGGCGGGGCATAAATGGCTTAAAAAAGAATACCTGTCCTCGAAAAAGCAGCCGGTGCCGTAATACGGAACCCACATGGCAAGTCCGTATGTATGCCCCTGATTGCCCGAAAACATATCGGTTTGCGGCGGAACCGCCGGTTCCTGAAAGTCGCTTCTCAGGAGCGGGAAGGCGCGCCTCAGCGTTTCCAAATCGATTCTGCGTCCTCCGGAAGCGCATGTATCGATAATGATCCCGGGATGATTTTCGTGTATACTGTCCCAAAATTTCAAGAGTCCCTGCACATAAAGATTTTCGGTCATTCCGGTTCGGCCGGGCGCGTCCGCAAATTGCCAAAAACCAAGCGGGTCTATATTGAAATCCTGACGGTACACGTCTATGCCGTTCTCCGCGATGAACCGGTTGATATGCGCCGTGAGCCATTTTTGAGCTTCCGGATTGCCCAAGTTCAGCAAATGATTTTCATCCGAGCTGTTTTTCATTATGAGCCACTCGGGATGTTCTCTGTAGAGCTCGGAATCCTTGAAAACCCTCTCCGGTTCAAACCACAGCACAAGCCCCATGCCTTTGGCGTGCGCCATATCGGCCACGGCTTTGATGCCGTTCGGAAAACGCGTTTTGTCGGCTTCCCATGTGCCCGTTTTGCCCCAGTTGCCCTCGCACGGATACCATCCCGCGTCCATCCACCAGTAGTCATGCTTGAAATTATGATCGGCATAAGTGCCCATCGCGTCCCTTTCGGTTTTTTCGGATTGTTGAAGTCCCATGCAAATAGAAGACATAGGGCCGAAAAGTTTCCCGTTCGGCCTTGGAATATTGCATTCCGTCATAAAACGCCTCCACATATTCTGCGCTTTGAAATCGCCGCCTTCGTAAAACATCAACACCGAAAGCGGCGTTCTTATCTCTTCGCCGGGCAGAAGTTTCATATGCGTAGAGGCTTGGCCTCCGAGGATTTTTATTGTATCATTTTCGCACGAAAACTCCGCCGCCCATTGGCCGGGCCATCCGATTACGGCCAGAACGCCCTCTCCGCCCCAGGAAATATTGAAATACGGAAAAGCGGTGGTATTGGTGGGCCTGCCGCCCGAAGGCTCCGATTTATAGTTTCCGATTTCGCTGAGGTTTACGGTGATCGGCTTAAAACTCGAAGCCGAACAATCGTCGCCTCTGATGGTTTTTATCACAAACGGCGATTTTTCGTTTTTATCGTTTTTATCATTTTTTTCAAATGAAACGTCAAGCCCCTGAATATTTTCGATTACGGGCGTTTCAAGCGTTCCGCAGTTTTTTAAATATACGGTCCACTCGATCGCGGGGTATTTTATATACTCCGTGACAATACATATCACATTCAGCCCGCTGTCCGGGTCCGACCACGAAAATTCGGATTTTATCCGGTCCGGTTCCGGAAATGATGTCTTTGTTGTAAAAATCCAGTTTTGAATAAATTCGCAGACTTTACGGCCTCCGTATGTAAAACCAAACGGCAAACGCGAAAAATCGTCCGAAAAATGTTCTTTCGCCCAAATATCCCTTTTTCTTATCATTACAACCCCTCTTTTTCTTTAATCAATAAAATTCAATGGTGAATATAATCCATCATTTTTTTTGCGTTTTCAATCGCTTCTTCTTTCGTATGCCCGTGGCTGCCCAAAAAAAGCCCGAATTTGCCTTTGAATTTTTTTATGAGCTCCCAATTGCTTTCGCTGCGGTTCCATACTCCTTTTCCGGTCAGCGCTTCTTCTATTTTGTCATGGTCGTTATATGCGGGGTAGGCGTCGAACCCCATGAATCCCGTTGTTTCGCTCATCGCTTTCAACTGCCAGTCGTGCTTCATGCAGCAGTGATATATGATGCCGCCGTATTTGCGCGACAATATCTCGTTATACGGCAGGAAAAATTCTTTCCAGACAGGCGTTGACACAGTTACCATGACGTCGTCGCCTACGCCCGCGCCGCGCGGCGGATACCCGCCGCCTCCCGTATCCCCGATAACGCCCCAAGCGTTCCTCGCGGTTTCCATTTGTATTTCATCCACTTCTATGATCGCTTCCGTCACCAATTTCAACAGATGACGCACGGCTTCCGGGCAGGTGTAAATGCCTTCGAGCATGTCTTCATAGTGCCATACAGACGTCGCTATGCTCCACGGTCCCGCATTGTCGCTTATGGAAATGGGGATTTTCCCCTGCGTCGCTTCGTTGAAGAACTCGATGCGGTCGAGGATGGCTCCGAGCCGGCCGCTTCTGTATAAATCCGGCTTTTCGATTTTTTGCACATCGCCGGCGTCATGCACGGCGGGCTCGAAATGTGGCTGGATACCGGTTTGCATTACCATTTCCGCGCCGAACGCCGTGGCTATCGGCCCGGTCCCGAAATGAATGAGATTCAAAGAGGGGAAACTGCCCGGCCCGGTGGAACCGGCTTCGAGCATTTCTATTTTTCGTCTGGCAACGCGCAGCTGCACTGCCAAATCGTATTCGGCATCTTCCACCATGCGTTTGGGTTCGAAAACAAGACCGTCTTTGCCGTAATCGGAATCGTCCCAATTTATGGTGATACAGGGATCCTCTTGATTCCAATTCTTGCCTTCCCATACTTTATGCTGCTGCAGCTTCGCCTTGACGACCAATTCATGGGGGATTTCGGGAATATCAAATTTTTTCATA
>Ga0123356_10004655_pt1 | contig 14129 bp, 8 predicted proteins | sample TergutEmb28metaG_2_FD_92546 | JGI IMG/M metagenome (GOLD analysis project Ga0123356, IMG submission 92546) | Embiratermes neotenicus P3 segment gut microbial communities from Petit-Saut dam, French Guiana - Emb289 P3 | ecosystem: Host-associated > Arthropoda: Insects > Digestive system > Gut ...
ACTACATTGTAAATTAGCACCACAAAAATAGTGAAATTTTTCAAACTTAAAAGCGTTGCAAATATTTTATTTACAACGCTTTGTTAATAATTATAGAAATTGCTTGCGGATTTAAGGTGTAACAAAACTTCGTAATCACGCAGAAGAGTGGGCGAAAATCATTGGCGAAAAATATGGAACAGACGGTTTTGTAAGTGAGTTTGAATTTTCTGAAAATGATTTTACAAAATCCATTTGCAAAATTAAACATTTTGATGCATACGATGAAGAATGGCTTGATTTTGTAGTGAAAAATCGAGATAAAAACAGTAAAACACCTGCCCATGATTACGATATTGTAATTGGACCCGTTGCAAACGATAAAATTCAAAATACGTTACGACTATATTTGAAAGGTAAAATTTCAAAAGAAAAGTTTCTAAAAATCCTTATGCACCACGAAGAAACGCATCAAATTTGTTTTTGCACTTTAAACTCACTACAAACGATTGATAGAATTGATGATACGCCAACTTATGACATAGTCATGATTTCTGAGCCGATTATTGAAAAATTGGTATCAGACTTTAACTTTGACGAAATCAAAGCGGCAAATTTGCTTTTTAATTCTGAAACCTATAATAAGTTGTCAGATGCCGAAACCAAACTTTACGAAAAAGATTGGGCTGAAACCTATAAATTGTTGTTAAACGAATTGAAGTTACAGATATGAGCTGGGAAAAACCCGCCCATAACAAGCAGTTTGGCGCAATGGCGGGTGCGCCTCGTTGGAAAGCGCTACAAAACAGCAAGTTAAGTGGTTCGTGGCAAGTGAAAGATTTTTTTCAACCGCAAAGTGCACAATATCCAATTTTAATGCTTTTGCCCTGGTTTTTTCCGGTTGTTTTGTCGAAATATTCAAGATTTCATATACTTTTGCGCTCGTTTTAATTACGCATAATGAAACAGAAAGATTTCTTTTTCAACCTTTTTATTCTCATTTTTCTCAATCTGCTTATAAAGCCGTTTTGGCTTCTTGGGATTGATATAGGGGTTCAAAGAGCCGTGGGCGCTGAAAATTATGGGTTGTTTTATGCAGTTTTTAACTTTACTTTTTTGTTTAACATGTTGTTAGATTTTGGGTTAACAAATTTCAACAATAGAAATATTGCTCAAAATACACAGCTGTTTTCAAAACATATTTCGGGAATATTAACTCTTAAATTTGCATTAGGCTTTATTTATCTGTTGGTTGTTTTGATAGCAGGGATATGTATTGGCTACGGTAGCTTTCAAATAAAAATATTGATATGGATGGCATTTAATCAGTTTTTAAATGCGCTTATTCTCTATTTAAGATCGAATGTTGCCGCGTTGTTGATGTTTAAAACCGACAGTATTTTATCTGTTTTAGACAAGTTGTTAATGATTGTGATTTGTGGAGTATTACTTTGGGGTAACGTAACCCAGGAACCTTTTCAAATTATGTGGTTTGTTTATGCCCAAACAACATCCTATTTGATAGCAGCAGCAGTTGCATTGGCTATTGTATTGCTAAAAGCAAAACTTACCCGCTTGACATGGAATTTTACATTTTTCAGAGCTATTTTAAAGAAAAGTTTCCCGTTTGCGCTACTTTATATGCTAATGGCTATTTATGGGCGTATAGATTCGGTAATGATTGAACGGATTCTACCAAGTTCTATTTCTGCTTATCAGACAGGTATTTTTGCTTCTGCTTTTCGCCTTCTTGATGCGTTGGTTCAGATTGCATTCCTGTTTTCGGTGATTCTGTTGCCATTATTTTCCAAGATGTTGAAAAACAAAGAAGATTTGGCGCCTATCATCAGAAGCGCTTTTACGTTGCTCTTCTTTTTCTCTGTTACTTCTGTGGTACTGCTTATTAGCTATCGTGTACCCATTCTTTCGTCTTCCTATTTTTATCCTGAAATTTGGGCAGAAACAGCACAGGTATTTGTTTTTATCATCCCGTGTATTATTCCGTTTTCCATGACTTATATTTTCGGGACGCTGCTCACCGCAAATGGAAGTCTGCGTCTGTTGAACATTACTTCTGCAATAGCCATTGTGGTAAACATAGTCATTAACTTTACTTTAATCCCCATATTGGAAGCGCGTGGAGCCGCCATAGCCAGCCTTTCCACGCAAACAGCCATCGCATTAATGCAATTCTACATCGCCTTTAAACTGTTGAAAATTCCGTTTTCAACCCTACCCTACTTCAGATGTTTGATTTACATCTGTTTATTGATTGCCTCCGTTTGTTTGGCAAAATGCTATTTGCATACAGGAGTGATTCAAAGTTTGTTAATTTGCGGAGGAGCAGCACTCGTTTGGGCGTTTGTTACCAATCTGATCCCTTTGAAATTCATTGGAAATCTTTTTACCAAGACGTAATTTATCTATGAAACCTGCCTTGCTATGCACAAACAAAAATGATCAAAAAAATTAGAAGCTCCAAGCGAATCCAATAGAGTAAAGCAGCGGCAATTGGTAAAGGATATTCGCTGTTAAACGATCTATATAAAAGATGTTATAATAATTATACAGGTTTGTAACAGAGGCGCTCAATTCAATAGTATTTCGCTCGCCAAGGAAGAATTTTTTCTTCACGCCAACATCTAATCTGTGGTATGCAGGAAGTCGTCCTTTGTTGAGTTCAGCCAGCAAAATATAGAGTTCTTCATTATTTTGCATCCAATCATCAGAGATATGGCCATATCCTGCATTAGGCAGGAATGCTTGTGTTTGCGTAAAAGGGAAACCTGATCCAAAGTTCCAGCGCACATCGGCTTGCCATGATTTGCGCTTCTTGCCCCATTGATAAGAGGCGAGCAGATTTACATTGTGTCTTCTATCAAAATGAGGATTATAAGTAATGAGCTCATCCTTCCTTGTAACCCAGCTCAAAGTATATACTGCCCAAATATACAGATTTTTATAGTCAAACTTGGCAGTAATATCTCCTCCGTAAGCCATTCCTTTTTCCCACATAAAATCGTTGTCGGTGCTGTATTGCTTATATCTGTTCACTGCAGTAAGCTGAGAAAAGTTTTTAAAGAAACCTTCAATATTGATGTTGGTGTATTTCAACAAGTCTAACTCAATTCCCAGCACAATATGTTGCGCCTTTTGCAAGGTGTTTTTCATATCTTTCTCCATAAATGTTTTCGGTAGATCGGAATTTGAAGGACTTGATAAAAAGCCATAAAACAGATTCACAACATCTCTGTCGGAAGTGATTGCTACAAAGTTTTGAGAATAGAGACCGCCGGCAAGTTTCAGTCTCACTTTTTTAGAGACATTGTATTTCAACGCCAGCCTTGGCTCAGGGCTGGCAGTTGCTAATGAAGCATAGTACTGAAATCTGAAACTGGGTTCAATGAGAAGAATATCTTTAAAATTGTATTTGTATTTTCCAAAAATCGCAATATCGGTAGTATAATCAGGAGGTAAATCTATTACATTATTATTAACATCAGGATATGAATATCTTGTTGTAAAAATGTTTACATCAACTCCTACCGAGAAAACGCTTTTCCCTGTAAAATAATTAAAAGTCCATTTAAACATAGGACCGCCCAATGAGGTATTTCTTGGAGGATAATCGGCATCATTCATAGCCGATTGGTATGAAGAATAAGATAGTGTTCCCTCCATACTCATGGGCACCTCGCCGGGAATAATCAGGAAATTTGCGCCCAATCCCCAATTCTTCCATCCATAATTAACTACTTTAGTATAGTTTACTCTATCATCAAAATTGAAGCCAAACAAACTAAATTTTGTTCCTGAATTTGTGGTTAAAGAAATTTTCCCATACAAGTCCCAATAGTTATATGGAAGTCCCTGTTCTATATATGGATAGAACAGATGAGCGCTTTGTTTTAAATAAGAGCCTTTTGCCGATAGCAGAAAACTCAAGGCAGTGCCGCTTTCTTCCTGTAATGCTACAAATGGACCTTCCAATAATGCGTGTGCGCCAAACATATTGGCATCCACCTTTCCGGAAATTCTTTTCTTATTACCATCTTTAGTTTTAATATCCATTATTGAGGATATTCTTCCTCCAAATTCTGCACCGAAGCCTCCGGTGTGCACATCTGCAGTGCTAATAAGTTCTGTATCAAATACAGAAAACAATCCAATAGAGTGAAACGGATTATAAATGAGCATACCGTCTAAAAGGAGCATGTTTTGAATAGGTGTACCGCCACGAACATAAAGCTGTCCACCCTGGTCGCCTGTAGAAACAATACCGGGCAATATCTGCAAATACTGCGCAAAGTCGGGCGATCCGCCAATTGAAGGCATCATAGACAAATCTTTAGGCGTAATCGTGATTACAGAAGTACGTGTTTCCTGTACACGACGTTGCCCCTCGGCATCCACCTGAACAGCATCCAAGGTTTGCGAGGAGGGTTGAATCAAATAGCGCTTCTGTATAATATTTGCGCTAATTGTAATAGAATCAGTTAAAGTAACATACCCAAGCATAGTAATTTTGACTACGAAGTCTCCATCAGGAATCTTGTTGATAATAAAATTACCGTTTTGATCAGTCATAGCTCCTAAAGAGGTGCCTTCCAACTGCACCATACTAAACCGAACAGGTTCCCCATTTGAAGCATCATAAACAAAGCCTTTTAAAGAGCCAAATTGCGCGAACCCATGCACTGCAAATGCTAAAAATAAAAACAGAATACCAAGTCGTTTCATGCTATTTTTTTAAGTCGGCAAAGGTATATTTTTTTTTATGCTATAGTTTGGAAATAAACATAATTTTGCGCCTCCAAATAAATAATATGAATAATCATTTTGAAAATAAGGTCATTTGGATTACGGGCGCTTCTTCCGGAATAGGTGAAGCCTGTGCGTATGAACTATCCAAACAACATACGAAACTTATTTTAACTGCACTTGAAGCCGATGTTTTGCAGCAAGTGAAAGAGAGATGCAGTCAACTTGGGGCTCAGGATGTGTGTGTATTTTCGGCAGATTTATCTCAACTCAATTCGTTGGAAGCATTGGCAGAACAGGCATGGAAATGCTTTGGAACTATTGACTTGTTGTTTAACAATGCAGGCATTAGTCAAAGGGCAACCACTATAGACACAGATTTTGAAGTAATTAAAAAGATTATAAACATCAATTTTTTCGCACCCGTGATTTTAACTAAAGCGATTTTACCAAAAATGATTGCAAAGGGTGGCGGGCAAATTGCTGTAACCACAAGTATCTCCGGTAAGTTCGGATTTCCGTTGCGCTCAGCATATTGCGCTTCCAAACATGCTCTGTACGGTTTCTTTGAAACCATTGCTGCCGAGTATTTTAAAGATAATATCAGTGTAACCATCGTTTGCCCCGGTCGTGTTCAAACCAACATCTCGTTCCACGCTTTGGAAAAAGATGGCAAACCACACGGAAAATCAGATCCCGGACAAGCCAAAGGAATAACTTCAGGACAAGCCGCAAAAATCATTGTTCGCGCATTTGAAAAAAAGAAACCGGAAATATTAGTAGGAAAAAGCGAATTGATTATGGTATATATAAAACGTTTTTTTCCAAACATTTGCAGAAAAATAGTGCGGAGAATTGAGGCGATGTAGGGAGGAGATTTAAAGATTTAAAGATTTAAAGATTTAAAGATATATTAAAATTTAAAAATATGGCGATAGTGTTTTTGGGGTTGGGGAGTAATCTTGGTGATAGGGAACAGTATTTGTGTGCTGCGAGAGATGCTATCCTGCAAGATGTTGGAGAAATTCTTGCCGTGTCTTCTATCTACGAAAACGATGCAGCAGGGTTTGAAGGTAATGCTTTTTGCAATCAAGTAATTAAAGTAAAAACAGCACTTCATCCGGAATGTTTGTTGCAAAAAACACAAGAGATTGAGACAAGAATGGGGCGCACGCATAAAACCGTCATTAAAAACGGAACGCCTGTTTATAGAAATCGTATTATTGATATTGACATGTTACTGTATGATGATTTACAAATAGATACAGAAAAGCTAACTATTCCACATCCAAGAATGTATGAGCGGGAGTTTGTGATGAAGTTGCTTGGAGAGTTTGAATAATGAATGAAACAGGCATACCACACCATGATAAATAAAAAAAAATACTTTTGCAGTCGAAAACTCTATCCTGTAAAATAATACCAAAATCATGATCAATTTTAATAAAATTGGAACCCATTCTTACGCATGGGATTTCATTATGCCCTATTACCGGTTTGCGGTTCGTGATGTTTTTTTTAAAGAGCATATCGTTGTCGGTCAGGAAAATATTCCGCCTCCCGGAACTCCTGTTTTTGTACTTGCAAACCATCAAAACAGTTTGAATGATGGTTTGGTTATTGTGAGCATGTTTAAAGACTTTCGCCAACCGGTTTCGCTGGCGCGTGGCGACTTTTTTAAGAACAATACGTTAGCGCGCATTCTTCGTTTTTGGCGTGTCATGCCCACATTTCGTTCACGGGACGGCAATGCTTCCGACATCCGGAAAAACGTGGAAACATTTCAAATTGCCTCCAATATTCTCAAAAACGGCGGAGTGATTGTGATGTTTCCGGAAGCCATGCACCAGCAAGGGCGCTACCTGAATACCTTTAAGAAAGGAGTGCCCAGAGTGTGCTTTGGAGCAGAAGAAGCAGCAGATTTTCAACTCAATCTGCAAATCCTGCCCGTAAACTTGCATTACTCCAGTGTGCAACACTTTAGAGAAAAAGTACTTATTGATATAGGAAAACCGTATGCAATCAGTGATCTTTTTGAGCTTTATAAGCATAATCCTAATGAGGCATATCTCCAATTTAACGAAAAAGCAAGAGCCATTCTCAAATCAATGGTTATTGATATTGAAGACAGGGAACATTACCCTGAATATGACTTTCTTCGTGAAATGATCAGCGGTTACCGCATTAAAAATAATTACAGAAGATACAATTATTACGATGAGTTTAAAGAAGAAAAGAAGGCAGTTGCTGAAGTTGATGTTATTAAAGAAAATGAACCTGAAAAGTTTGCCACCTTAATGGCAGAAACCAAAGAATATACTGAACTGCTTAAAAAACTGAACTTTAAAGAGTGGTTGGTGAACAAAAAAATATCCGGCTTTAGAGTGGTGGCAAAATCTTTTCTCATGTTGCTTTTGTTTCCCTTTTTTCTTTTTGGATTTATCAACAATGGTCTTCCGTGCGGCGTTGCGAACTTGCTAACGGGCAAAATTCCGGACAGAGTTTTCGTGGGTTCGGTTCGATTTTTACTTGGTTTCTTACTGTTCCCGCTTTGGTATTTGGGAATAGGCATTGCAGCCGCATGCATTACGCACAGTTTTGTTATAGGCATTTCTTACACGATATTGGCATTTCTTTCTCTGTTTTTATACTACAGATATAGGGTAATAATACTAAAACTTTGGCACACATGGCGTTTCTATTTCCAAAGACAAACAGAGGAAGTACGGCAACTCAAGGACTTAAAAAACAGGATTTTATTATATTTCTGAAGTGGCAGGAACGAGATGGACTTGCATCCCTACAGGTATGCAAATTTATAAGCATATTTTTTTACTTTCGCCTTTCATTATTTAACCAATCAAAACCTTGAATCTTAAACCTTAAACCTTTAAATGAAACCTTTCCTTTCCCTCCTTTTTAGCGTCGTCATTCTATTTTCTCAGGCTCAGTCCGGTTACCAAATTAGAATAAAATCAGAAAATATTCAAGCCGATTCGCTGTTTATTAAAGCGTATCATGTTAAAAGTAAGAAGTTTATTAACTTTCTTTCTGTAAAATTTGAAAACGATGTTACGCTTAAAGATAAAACGCCTTTAGATGCCGGTATCTACATTATTGAAGCCGACTCTACCCTTCTTTCTGAGTTTTTGATTTCGGATGCTAAAAATCAAAAGTTTACAATTTCTTTTTTAGAAGAAGACATTAAGGTGGAGGGGAGTAAAGAAAACAGTGCGAACAGAGCGTACATGAAGCAAATGATGGAATTTGGCCTGCAAATGAGAGAATTAAATGCCGAATTTCAGCAGATGCAACAAAAAGAGTTGCCCAACTCTATGATGCAAGCCTTTATAGATACTTTCGTAGTAAAATTTGATCATCTTAACACTGTGAAAAAAAACTATCAGGAAAAAGTGATTCAGGAAAACAAAGGTTTTTTGTTAGCCTCCATTATTCAATGCTCGGTAGAAGCGCCGCCTCCACCGCAGGAGTATTACCGCGACAGGGCGAAATTATTCTCCTATCTATCTGAACACCACTTCGATTTCTTTACATGGGAAGATGAACGGTTGTTGAACACCCCCGTGTTTTATAATAAGTTAAGAGCCTTTGCCCAACAAATTGTTCATCTGGATTCCAGAATTACGATTCCAATTGTTCTTAAAGCGCTTGATGAGAGTAAGAAGAACAGAAACTTGTATTATGCTTTTTTCGACTTTTTAGAGCAAGAGTTTGGAAGCATAAAATCGCCCTACCGTGATGAATTGCTGTATATTTCAATGTTGAAAAACATTTTGGAGATTCCGGATGCAGATGAGTTGCGTTTGCCGCGCTATGAATACGAGTTAAACCTCATCACTAAAAATCAACCCGGCGAACAGGCAATAGATTTCAATATTTTGTTAAACAACGGAGATACTACTACTTTGTATGCTATTGACGCTGAAATATTAGTCATCTATTTTCAAAATCCGGATTGCCCTACCTGCGGTGAGTTTCGCGAAAAAATGAAAAATATGGAGGTGCTGTACCATGCCATTACTTCCGGAAAAATAAAAATACTCACTCTTTATTTTGAGAAAAACGAAGATTTGTGGCGGAACTATCTCAAAACAGGTGCGTTTAAAAATTGGATACATGGTTGGAATTACGATCTCCAAATTTCGGAGGAACATCTTTACGATATTCGTATTATTCCCACCATTATGGTTTTGGATAAAAACAAAAAGGTTATTGAAAAGGATTTATTTCCGAATGAACTTGAGGAGTGGGTGAAAAGGCTGTGAGGTTTTGAACTTATTAAATCTATTCAATCATTATTGCGTCAGCATCAGCCTTACGCTAATTCCTGCTTCAACGTTAGAGTTTGGGTATTGGGTAGAGATGTAGGGTCTGTTGATGATATGGTTGTAATAAAGCCTGAGACTTATCATAGTGCTGATTTGATATTCGGCAGAAGAAGTGATATTGAAATTGAGCATACCTGATGAGATTTGGTTCAAATTTTCGGCAATTTTTCTCAGGGAAGTGGTATTGTCGCGCATGGTGAATCCTACCGTAACAATTAAGTCGCTCACAACCTGTCGCTTTGCACCGGCAAAGGAGACCCCTATTTTTAAGTCTTTAAAACGATAACCGGCGTTTACTGCTAATTCATTCGATGACGTTTCGGTTATTTGGTTGTTGGCAAAACTTAAAGATAGATTTCTGCCCATGTTGTACTCTACTTTGATCATCAAGCTGTTGGTCAAAGTCATATCAAAACCTATGAGAGGTCTGAAGTTTTCCGCCATAGAGATTTGTGTAATCTCATTTGGAGGGATAAAGTTTCCTAAAGCATCGAGTTCTGTTGGGTGTCCTTTAGGGTCATCTTTATAGTAAATGTTAGATCTGTAGCTACCAATAGTATATGTACAGGTATAGTTATGGTTGATAGAGAAATTTTGGAACACTTTTGCCATTACCTTAATTTTTGTCAATCCATTGTATCTCAACTGCCAGTTAGGCAACGGCACTTTTATGAACGGGTCGTTGGCTTTCATTTTGTCAGGATTCTTTCCCATATAAGCAGCCATAAACGAATACATTAGCACTTCCTGAGAGAGTGCGCCATATCCGGATGGAAATCCCGTTGCTGAATCCACGCCTATGGAATTATCGTTGGGTTTAGCAATGCTTTGAGCAATAGCAAGACGTGTATCCCGAAAGAGATCAAAAGTCTCATCACTTTTTTTGAATAAAGTTTTTAAGCCAACATGTGTAATATTAAAATTACCGGTTGTCATTGGAGAATAGCTATGCAGAACGCCATCTTCACCCGCTCTGAAATATTCGGTAGTGTTGTACGTATAAGTACGGTTTGCCACTATGTCAATACCAAAGTCTTTAAATGGCTCTACCCGCGCTCTGAAATTGATGGTGTTACTAAATTTCTCTTGGAAGGCAGTATTTAACCGTGTATCTTTTGTTATCCAATCTCCTTCCTTTGCCAATCGTTGTATGTTGGGTTGCCCTCCAAATACATACAAAAATCCGGGAGAGTTGGTTGCAAAGTGAATACCAAACAAATTAGGTGAATATTTATAGCCCGGAAGTACGGTTCCCGCTCCTTGCGACCAGTTTACATTCACATTACGAACCATCATTATGAAACGCAGCACGCCATCTCCAATAATTTTACCATAATTGGGACCTGTTTTTAAACTGTCTTTTTCCGATTTTTTATTTTTAGGTTCCGGAGGTTTTGCATTTGCTGCAGGTCTTTTCGATTGTTGAGTAGGCGAGTTTATCTTCTTCAAATAGGGAACGTTATTATACAGTGTAACTAAATTTGCCTGTCCGCTGAGTTGAATTTGGTTGGAATTTTCAATTGTATTACCCAGCTCGGCTAATGATATCGGGGCTCCCGAAAACCTGAACTGTCCTGAATATCTAAAATTTGATGTAAGCCAACTAAATATCGGTATTTTATTGATGGGGAGTTGGTAAGAGAGTTCTAAGCGTTGGTCGAAGAAATTCATTCTTCCGCCCTGACCGAAGGAATGCCATATTGAATCTTTTTTCTCGCGCGTGTCAATCAAGCCTTGTGGCTCTTGCAGCCGCGCACTTGCGTTTGCATTGTAAATAAACTTTAACGATGTGGTAATATCCCATTGCAATGAATAATTTCTTAACCAGTCGAAAGTTTTCACATAGCTGGTGTCAATAATAATATTTCCCTTACTTTTTGGGCGATACCTAAATTCGTTAAAATCTCTGATAATAGAAGTTCTTAAAGTAAAGCTTCTGGGAACCGGCGTAATATTCAGGTCTCTGATTATTTGCAGCCATGGTGATTTCAGCCCTTTCTTTTGTCCAACCTTATAATTTTTGGGGTTATGGCTAAAGTTATATCCAATCTCTCCTTCGTGCCGTTTTTGGTTATCAAACTCCATATCCACATCGGTTTGCACTACTTGCGAGTAGGCGTAAGTGAAATCTAAATTCTCAACATCCCATGGGCGCATCTTAATGGGTTTGTTAAGGTTACGCTCTTTTCTTACATTGGTTAGATTAACATTATTGCGCTTAACAATATTATTGGTAATTTTTCTTATTGTATCTCGTTCTGCTTTAGTGCTGTATGTCTTCAAATCTTCTTTAAGTTTAACGTCGGGATTGAGCGGATTATATTCCGGTATTTCTCCCTGCATGGAGAAGTCGTAATGGATGGGAATTTTGATGTTCCAATTGGGAGGGAATAGCACTTTTCCGCCATCAATATTGGTAGCAAAGTCAACAGAATAGGTCGTAGCCAGCTGTCTTTGCGTAACCGACTGGTCTAAGCTGCCATATCCGGGAGTGGTAATTGTACCTGAAAGGGCAACGTCTCCCACATCTGCAAGGTTGAGGCGCATTCTGCCAAGGGCGGCGGCGCCTGAGCGGTCGTCAAATCCCGACAACCGCAGCTCGTCTATCCACACTTCCACCGATTTTGGGAGCATATCATCGCCATCGTTTGGACCTCTTTTTTTAGGATTTCGCACCCCGATCATAATGGTATTCACATTTCCCAAGTTGGGCATACCCACAACAGAGATTCGAGGTTCATCTCTATTCCAGACCATAGGTTCCGTGTATGGGAATGCTACACTGATATGTTGTCCGTTGCGAAGTTTAATATTTCTACGCTGTTTAAGATTAACAAGCGAATCTAAAACGATGGATACTCTGTTGGCAAGGGGCCAAATGGAAGCAGTGTCATTGACATGCCACGGTGAAAGCGTTGCCGGAATTTCATATTCATAGTAGTTTTGGGTAAAGTCGGAGCCCAAACGTATAAACACGGTAACATCTCCATCTCTCACCTCTTCATCTTTGAGCATTTTCTCAGCATGAACAAAAAACTCCAGGTTTTTAAACTGTCGCATGTCAAAATTAACGTTTTTATAGATAGCGCGTGCATCCCCATCCTCTAAGTTTTTTACTTTCAGGCTCACCGATTGTTCATTTTCCTGATAGGTATTCGTACCGCCATACATAATACCTCTTGAAATGCCGGGAGGAATTTTATAATTGATAGGGGTTCTTGTTCCATTTTCTTCCAAACTTACGCTACCCACTAAAAACTCCGTATTTTCACCGGTTTGACCGGGCAAATAGTCGCCATCTTCCAAAAGGTCCTGGGTAAAGGTTCTCCATGTGTTGCGCACCAGCTCAAAAGTAGCAAAACGCAAGACGATAGGTTCTTCAAAGCCACGCATATAAACGCGCATAAAACGAATAGAGTTAAGACCCTCAATATCGCCGATAGCCTCTTCGGGATTTTTAATAGGAATCCGAAATTGATACCACGTTGTTACAGGACTGGTTCCATTGGGTAGCCGTTCCGGAAAGGCATCCATATAATCATTGATATAATTTTGCCCTACTGCCGTCTTATTAACCATACCGGGATGAATATCTATACTCCACTGGTAATATTTTTCATCTGTGCTCATCGTGTTGTCGTTATTAATATCCTCACTATTAGGGGTACTTGATGCGATAGACATTACCTGGGGGGGCAAATCTCCATTAAAGTTATCGGTTGAGTTTCCTTCAGAGTTGTTAGAATATTTGTAACGTTCAACGATGCCGGCGCCACGAAGATCCCAATAATCTCCTCTGCAAAACCTGTAATCATCGCCGGAGGGGTCGCTCCATGCGTTTTGATATGCCAACGAGTTGCCTCCATACATTTCTCTAATCAGCGACAAATAGGTAGTATCAAAAAACGACCGTTCTCTCTCTGTGGAGAGCCCGTCGTATCCAACATCTTGATTACGTAGGCTTTGCTGATTATTTTCAAATGCGTTAACAATTTGTTGAATGGTAGGCACCCGTCCCCAAGCGGTAAATTCACAGTAATCATCAGAACCGTCGGCAGGCAATCCATTTTCAAAAAATTTCTTGCCATCCCGTAAAATATCTTCAGAAATATCTCCGAGGTTGAAATAGAGTTTCCCACCTTTATGATTCTCATTTTCAATAAATGGGTCCATCAACCAAAACTCTATATATTCATAGTTATTGGCTTCAAAGTCGGTATTTTCAAACCGGCGCATTATTCCTCCCCAGCGCGAAGCAGGGTCTTTTAAAGATCCATCTTCATTAATCCCTTTTGATAAGCCTTCACGTCCATCCACGTCATAGTTAAACGGGCCCTTTTCAGTAGGATAAAACGCCATATTCAACACAGGCATATAAGTAGGTACAGCCGCATTGGCATACTCTTTTTTCGGGAACAGCTCCGGTTCGTAAATTGCGCGGGAGTACGGTCTCGATTGCTCTTCCCTGTCAATATTGGAAGGGGTAGCGGAAGTATTATTATAAAACAGCTGGTCAATAACATACCACGAAAGCCGTGCGCGGTTGTAGCCGTAAGCTAATTGGTAACGAGGCAGGGCGGTTGTATCCGAATAAGTTTCAAGAAACTTGTCGGGTTGCCATTGCGGAGTAGAAGCCAGATTCCAATAGGTAAACTGCCGTAAATCTACTGTTGATCTTGCGCCCTCAAAGTCATCAATATAGGTAGTACCTTTCTTCCCAATCGTTCTACTGTGCCCGGGTACAAAATGAGCAAATTCTCCTTCAACCTGAAAGGTTGATTCGGCAGTTGTGCTATGAAACGGAAGCATATCAACGATTTTGGTTACCCATGGAAGTTTCGTTTTATAGGCAAAATTCATCCCCCATATCATATTGTTAATGGGTTCATTACCATAATTTACTTTTTGCGTAAAAGGACGCTCGCTCATATTTAAAAGGGTAGCGCCCAGCACAAAATTTTCACTGAACTTATATTCCACATTGGCGCCAAAAAAACGTTTTTTATTTATGCCAAACATGGAATTGTTTTCTACAGAAAT
>Ga0123356_10004656_pt1 | contig 14129 bp, 10 predicted proteins | sample TergutEmb28metaG_2_FD_92546 | JGI IMG/M metagenome (GOLD analysis project Ga0123356, IMG submission 92546) | Embiratermes neotenicus P3 segment gut microbial communities from Petit-Saut dam, French Guiana - Emb289 P3 | ecosystem: Host-associated > Arthropoda: Insects > Digestive system > Gut ...
CCCCACTTTTTGGGTATACACCCTGTTAACGTTGATGTTGCGGCGGTCTATTTTGGATAAAAGAACCGAGCGTTCCGTCATAAACGAATTCTTCGGCCATAAAAAACGCCCTTCCCGTTCCGGTGAAGGGATTACTTCGGAATGTATGTACACTTCTCCGCTTTCAAGCATTTTAAGCAGTTCGGGAAATTCTGTCTTTTCATTATTGACAACTTCAAATCTTAATCCTGTATGCGCCTCTATCTCTTTGAGAACATCAAAACTTATCCCCTGCCACTCTTTATAATGAGTGCTGAAAAAGCTGACCGGATAATTGTCGTATTCCGCAGAAAACGGTATAACCGGATTTTTACTTATATATTCAATCTCCTCAGCGGTAAGCCGCGTAAAAAACTTATGCCGTAAATATTCCTGATACCCCTGGTCATATAATTCATTTAAATAATCAGCGCCGCCGTTTGTCAACGCTTTCTGTATAACCGAGATAAACGGCGCAAGTTTTGGATTCTGTGTTGAAAAAGAGACAGGAGAGTACAGCATCGGGAAAAAGTCAGATGTTACGACGTCTCCTGCGTAACTGTCAAAAAAAGCCTCATACACCCCTTCGTTGACAAATGCGTCGGCGTCTCCGGCTTTCAAAATCTTATACGCTTCGTCATTTTCAAACGCGTATACAGGTTCAAAAGTTCCGCCGGCATAAGAAACTACGTCCGCTGCGATTGTTGTTTTTTTCTGAAGTATATAACGCGGCAAACGCGTTTTCATAATCTCAGCAAGCTGGGCGCTGCCAGCGATACGGTAATATTTCAGCGACCGCTGCGCTATGGGGTCGGTCATATAATAAATTTTCCGGCGCTCTTCGTTCGGCGTTAAATCTCCGGCAAAATCAACGCTGCCGCTTTCAAGCTCCTCGCGCAAACCAACCCACGTATAATGCGCCGGAACAAACGGAATACCAAACAACTTACTCAGCCACTCACAAAAAAGAGCGGAATACCCTCTTACCTCTCCGTCCGCGTTTAGAAACGCCTCGGTACTCGGCAGCATCCCGTAAGTAAACTGTCCGGTTTCCTTCATAACCGCTTCAACCGCAGTAATCTCTTCAACGGTTACACCGGGAATATCACGGTATGAGTTCCATCCCGGCAAATCGCCGGAGCGTTTTTGACCTCTGCAGCCGCCGCTCCAAAAAAGGGCGGCAGACAGTACTGCGAAAAGCAAAAGACATCTTGATATGTTAATTATTTTCATTCAAATATCTCCTGACACATTTACAGTACGTTGTGTCAATTCAGCCGCATACGCATCCGCTGCGTTGACCGCTTCATCAAAACCGCTGTGAAGCACCAGCTCCTTAATGTTATTCAGAACCGCTCTTGTCTCCTTTGAACAATTTTTTATATCAGCAAGCAAATCCAACGCGCCCTTTCTGTTGTAGTCGGCGCATTTTTCCTGAATTGCCCGCAATTTACCGCACAGTTCTTCAATATCTTTATCCTCACCTGCTTCTTCTGCGGTTGGCGTAATTTTTTCCAGCAGCTCACGCAGTTGATTCAAAAAACCGGGAGCCGACGCATTTACCGCGTCAATATTGCGCTCCCGTCCGGCAATTTCTAATTTATACGCCAATTCGGAAAGTTCCGTTTTGCCAATATTCCTCAGCGAGCTTTTAATGCCGTGTACCATAATGGTAAACATTTGTAAATCTTCTTCATGTTCATGCCAGTCAGCCTTCCGTTCTAATTTTTCCAGCATTGTAATGACCTTAAGAACGTCACGGACAAAAGATTCCATAAGCAGAGTATCTGTCTGCTGATTCATTGTAAAGACGCCACGCATGGCGTCTTTACCGTTACCGTTAATTTTTTGTTGACGGGCGGCTTCTACGACTTCCGGCGGATACTTGTCGCGTACAAGTTTATTCAATACAAGATTCAGTTGACGTATGTCTATCGGCTTTGAAATAAACTCATCGAATCCATTTTGCAAAAAGACGTCCGCCTGTCCGGCTACCGCATTGGCTGTCAGCGCGACAACCGGAGCTTTATATCCTAAATTACGCAGCTGCTTTGCCGCCTCTATACCGTCCATTCCCGGCATCATGTGATCCATAAATATAATGTCATACGCCTTGCCGTCCTTAATTCTATTAATGGCCTCAAGTCCGCTCATGACAGTGTCGATTTGCAACCGGTAAAGTTTCATCAGACCGGCGGCTACATACAGATTTGTTTCTACATCGTCAACTATGAGAACGCTTCCGTAGGGCATGGGGTCGCGCGTGATTTGTCCTCTTTTTCTGTGTGACATGTAGTTCGCGCGAAACGACCGCAGATTTTCAACAACTTCTTTGCCTAATACTTCACTGTCTGCCGCTTCCTGCGGCAATTCTACAACAAACAAAGACCCTTTGTTAGGCTCACTCTCAACATGTATTGTACCGCCCATGAGGGTTACCAGGCGTTTTGTAATAGCGAGACCAAGCCCGGTGCCTTCAGTAGTATTTTTACTCTGAGTAAAGCGGGAATACTCATCAAAAATTTTGCCAAGCTGCTCATTTGTCATGCCGTAACCGGTATCGGCTACGCTCAGTATGAGTGTTATGCAATTCCCATCCGTCCCTGCAGCAGATTCGGATTTTACCGACAATGCGACCTTACCGCTGTCCGTGTATTTGAAAGCGTTGGAGAGCAGGTTGTTGAGAATTTGCTTTATGCGAAGTTCATCGCCGATTAGCTTTGCCGGAACATTTTCATCAATCAGAAGTTCGAACTCAATCGGCTTGCCGTCAATATACATAGTGTTAAGGTTAATTGAGTCATTTATCAAGCTCGCGGTTTTATACTGCGCGGGCACGATATCAAACTTGCCCGCCTCAATCTTTGAGAAATCCAATATCCCGTTGATGATGCCGAGAAGTAAATCACATGAACCGTATATTTTTTCCAATCCTTCATCAACATTTTCGGGAAGATTTTCGTTTTGCGTCAGAATTTCGGTAACGCCCAGAATTGCGTTCATCGGGGTGCGGATTTCGTGGCTCATATTGGCAAGAAACGCAGATTTGGTTTTGGACGCAATTTCAAGAGAGATCATAGTGTCGCGCAGGGAGTTGAAAAATTTGGCGATAAACAGGTTGCATATTACAAAAATGAGCAAGAGCATCGCAAGAACCACAAGAAACAGCACTGTCATGGCAGTGTTATAGTCGTTTATACTGTCAGCCTTAAACGCGATTGTGTACCACTCAAGCATTGGGATAGTACCGATAGCGATTTTACCCTGCGGAACGCTAAAGGTTTGCGTTTCTCCGGGCGCAAGCCCTTTCGCTTTAGCTATAATGTCAATTCCCATGTCGCCCAGCTCATCCATGATATTGACTTTGTTAACAGCTAACTCAATATCCGCGGCGCCGGTAATCTCTCCGGCGCCGTTGAAAAAATAAAAACCTCTTCTCTCATCAAAGCTCTTATAAATCCTCTCGGTAAATGCTGACAATTCAATGCCTGTTCCCAGCATCCCCACAGGTTTTTTATTATTGCCGAAAACCGGAGCGTTAATCCATAACTTAATAGCTTGAATGTCGGGGTTATAATTGATGTTAAAATTATAATCCTCTGTTTCATAAAGGGTCATTTTGTACCAGTAATTTTCCGGATTTTCTGAATCAAGCAGATACGGTTCAACCCCGTCGAAGTAAAACATTCTGTCAACATCGTTTATCCAGAAAATCGCATACCCATCCGAGAAAAAACGGCGGAATGAGTCTATCTCTTCCATAGCGTTCGTCCTCAAATAAGCGTCTTTGGGATTGGCAAAGTACCGTGTGATTACTGGTGAGTTCGCCATTTTCAATACCATCGTAACTTCCGCTTTTACCGTACTTTCAAGCCATATCCGCTCCGTCTCAAGCTTTTGAGACAACTCAACGCCTTTATTTGTTCTGGCAATCTGCCGCATGGATAATATGAAAGCAATACTTCCCACAATAAGGATTAACAAAAACAGTCCGATAGAGAAAAATATGAATTTGTTCTTCAGGTGAAGTTTACTGTTTTGCTTACTTTCAACAGTGCCTGCTTTCATACAATCATTAACTTTCTGTTATAAATAACCCTTATATACCGATGTATGGCATAAATTTATACTGTACCGCTAAGCAGCCTCACGGCCCTACGTGCAGTTGCGTGCGGTGCAGTATCAGTTTATGCCGTTAGTCAGTATACATACGCAGCAGCAGCGACTGCCGCTTCAACCCCAAAACATGGCGGGCAGCGACATTACAAATAATAATAGAGCTGGTTTTATTCTGTCAATCTGGATTTTATCTCCAATATTTTTTTGTTTATCTCATCAAAAACAGCGGTTATTTCAGGGTCAAAATGCCGGCCTGAGCTCTCCATGATTATCTTGACCGCTTCCTGATGCACAAACGCTTTTTTGTACGGCCTGTCGGAAACAAGAGCGTCGTACACGTCAATAACAGCCATTATGCGCCCCTGAAGCGGAATCTCCTTCTCCTTAATTCCATAAGGGTAACCGGAACCGTCCCATTTTTCGTGGTGGGTAACCGCTATAATTTTGGCGTTTTCTAAAAACTCAACGTCGCCTGTACGTAAAATAGTCTTTTTGATAATGCGTTCGCCCTCTAATGAGTGCGACTTCATTATCTCAAACTCCTCTTTTGTCAACGGACCGGGTTTATTCAAAATGGAATCAGGAATCGCTATTTTTCCCAAATCATGCAGACGCGCAGATGAAATAACAGATTCAAGGTTCCAACTCTCCATCTCACCGCTATACACATCCCGCGCTAACATCGCTTCGATTAATGTTTTCATATATGTTGTTGTGCGGTCGATGTGGCCGCCGGTATTCTGGTCACGGTTTTCTACAAGGTCAGCCATAGTGCCCACAATACCGTTCTGCAGACGCACTAACTTCTCGGTACGCTCCCGTATCAATTCGTCAATGTTAAGATGATTTTTTATGCGGTTAAGCAGCACAGGCTTTGAAAACGGCTTCATTATAAAATCCACAGCCCCAAGCTCAATACCGTGCGCCTCGCTTACGACGTCCGTTCGTCCGGTGAGGAATATAACAGGTATGCCTGCGTATTTTTCATTCCCTTTGAGCCGCTTCATTGTCTCAAATCCGCTCATCTCCGGCATCTCAACGTCAAGCAAAATCATGGACGGTCTGAACTTTTCCAGAGCAGCAAACATCTGCGCCGCAGAAGAGAGCGCTATAACCCGGTACTGGTTTGCCAGCGCCTCTTCGGCCATAGTAAGATTTGTAGCATTGTCGTCAACTAAAAAAATTATCTTTTGCTGCATAATATCACCCTGTCTATTGTGTAATATGTAATTATTAACATAAAGTAGTAATATACGCGGTTTAAATCCTTTTTGAGGATATTCTTTAGGGCAGAGAGGGAGCTGCAGGTTAACATTGAGACGCCTTCCGGAAAAAAGACTTCTACCTGGCAAAAAACAGAATTACCTCTGTAATTTTTATAATATAGTTAATGCCGGATTGCTTTAGCGCTATAGTGCACGTAAAAAAGGCGGCGGGTGGGGACGGATAACCCGGTAAATCTTGCGCATATTGTCTGACCGCGTTTATTGAGGCGAAGCCACCGTGTTTATCGAGCCGCAGGCAATCAGGATTTTCAGGATTTTCAGGATTTTTGGATTTACAGGATTTTTCTGTTCCTGTTCATCCTCTAATCCTGAAAATCAAGATTCAGACGTTTTTTAATGTCTCGCTCTATGAGTCTCCCCAAGAAGTTTCTTTTTAAGGAAACTTGTGATTCCGTGCGCTACGCCGTCAACTATGCTGTAGATGACCGGAAGTACAAGCAGAGTAAGAAACATGGAAGTTGAGAGCCCAAACATTGTAACCGTACCCATAGGGCCATACATCTCCGCACCCTGACCGCCTGAGAAAGTCATCGGCATAAGAGCGAAAATTGTGGTTAGAGACGTTATAAGAATCGGGCGCAGTCTTATGGTGGCGCCTTGAATGAGAGCTTCCTTGATTGGAAGACCCTTAGCGCGCAATTGGTTTACATAGTCTATCATAACGATACCGTTATTAAGCACTATGCCCACCAGGATAATCACCCCCAAAAATGCGGGTACTGAGAGTGGATAGCCCATTACCATAAGTCCGATGACGACGCCGATAAACGCAAGCGGCACTGTGAACATCACTATAAACGGCTGGGTGAAACTTTCAAACTGAGCAGCCATCACCATGTAAACCAGAACAACTGCTATAAGTAAAGCAAGAAGCAGGTCTTTGAATGTCTTCTGCATATCCTTATAAGAGCCGCCGTATTCTATAAAGTAGCCGTGCGGTAACGCCGCTTCCATATACTTCAGTTCAGCCTGAACTTTTTCAACCGCGCTCTTAACATCGCGTCCGTCAATCTTTGCGCTTACGGTAATACACCTCACCCGGTTTTCTCTGTTAATCTCGGTAGGGCCGCGCTCATAGACAACCTCACCGATATTTCCAACCTGAGTTACCACTCCGGCTCTGGAAACAACAGGAATAGCAGTAACCTGATCTCTTGTAGACCTGTCATCTTTGTCAAGCCTTATCCTGATGTCATACTCTTCGCCGGATTCTTTGAAAGTGGTGACGACCTGTCCGTAATTAGCGTAACGCAGCCCCATTCCTATTTCCGCCATTGTAAATCCCATCAGAGAAGCTCTATCGCGGTCGGGTATAATACGAAGCTCCGGCTTACCCTCTCTCATTGACACCTGAACGTCATGAAAACCTTCCATTTTGTCTATGATAGCCTTGGCGCTGTCGGCATACGCTTTCAAAGTTGGAATGTCGGTGCCGAAGAATTTCAGCTCTACCGGATTTGCAGAACCGCCCATCATACCGCCGCTTCCAATCTCTATCACAACATCGTGAAGTTCAGGAAGGGCTTTGCGCCATTCATCAGTAATATCTTTCATGGGTCTCGTGCGTTCGTCTAATGACTGGAGCCTGAAAAATATCTGCGCTTCGTTGACGTCGTTTGAGCTTCTGCCGCTCTCCTCGCTTAAGCGTCCCACCATCGCGGCTACGCTTCGTACTTCCGGTGTTGCCAAAAAGCGTTCTTCTATTGTGGAGACAAGCCTGTTTGTCTCGTCCGCGTTTGTTCCGACAGGCAGTTTTACGGTCATTGTGCCCATTCCGTTGTCGCCTTCGGCCATGAACTCACCGCCAATGATTGCAAATCCGCCTATAGCGAGTACAAACAGCGCAAGCGTTATAACCATCGTTACAGCGCGGTGGTTAAGCACCCAAACTATCGCCTTTCCGTAAACGTTCTGAACAATAGAGAATATTTTACCGCCCTTACCCTCATCTTCAGGATTTTTGGCTTTGCGCTTTTTAAATATGACAGATGCGAACATTGGAATAATTGTAACCGCTACAAGAAGCGATGCGCACAGTCCCAAACAGATTGTGATAGCAAGAGGCTGAGAGATTTTTCCCGCAAAACCTCCGGCCAGAGTAAGCGGTACAAACACCGCCACTGTGGTAAATGTTGAGGCGCTTATCGCAAGACCCACTTCCGAGGCTCCGTTTATCGCAGCCTCATTTCTGTGAGAACCGCTTTCAAGATGGCGGTAGATATTTTCAATAACCACCACAGCATTGTCAATAAGCATTCCCACCACAAGGGCAAAACCTCCAAGCGTAATAACATTCAGAGTATAGCCAAAGAGATACAAACCTATAAATGTCGTGACAATTGAGATAGGTATGGCAATCGTGATAATAGCTGTAGGCCGCCAGTTTCTTAAAAAGAGCCACAGAACAATAACCGCGATAAACCCGCCTACAACAGCAGTCTTTGCAGTGTTGCCCGTAACATTTTCAATCATCTCACCCTGGTCAAAAATTGTCATATACTCAATATCATCAGGCATATAAGGGCGAAGTTCAGCAAGCGCGGCACGGATGCCTTTTACTGTAGAGAGCGTATTGGTGCCGCTCTGCTTCATCACCATCATAACAACGCCGTCTTTACCGTTGAGACGCATAAACCCGCGCCGCTCTTTTTGGGTATCCTCAACATGGGCGACGTCGCGTATACGTATGGGAGAGCCGTTGATATTTGTGATCATGGTATTTGCGATATCATCCAGGCTTTTGAACTCCCCCATTACGCGAACCAAATACTCCTGATGTCCGGCATTAACGTGACCGCCCGATACGTTCATATTTGAAGCGCCCAAAACAGCCATCACAGCATCGGGGCCGATTCTATACTGGTCAAGCCGTGTTTTATTGAGAAACACGTTTATCTCACGCGCGGGCGCTCCCATAACCATCATACTCGCAACACCCTCAACGCGCTCAATTCTTGGAACAACGGCGTCTTCAAAATATTTTTGAAGCTCCATAGGACTGTTCATACCGCTTATACCGTACATTAATATCGGCATTTGCGACATGTCAAACTTCATAACCATTGGGTCAATTATATTATCCGGCAGCATTCTCCTGATACGGCTTATGCTTTCGCGTATGTCCTGACCCGCAAAATCAAGATTTGACCCCCACTTAAACTCAACCATAACGGTTGACAGCCCTTCGGCAGAGGTAGAGGTAATTTTTTCAATTCCCTTGATAGAGGAGACAACGCTTTCGATAGGACGCGTAACAAGCTGCTCAACGTCTTCAGCGGCCGCTCCCGGATACGCGGTAGCCACTGTGAGCATTGGAAATTCAAGGTCAGGCATCATATCAAGTCCAAGGCGGCTCAATGATATGCTGCCGAACAGCACTATTATCGCAATCAGCATGCTAACTGTAACACGCCGTTTGACCGAAAATTTTGGCAGGTTCATAATGTTAATCCTCCTTAAGGTCAGCGCTCTATGGCGGTGACTCTGATGTCTGTGTTATTAGAGAGGCTGACATTATTATCTGTCAACACAACCGTACCTTCTTCAATACCGGAGAGGATTTGAGCGAGCCTGTCGGTTACAAGCCCTGTTTCTACTTTCACAAGCGTAGGCTTTGTAACATAAGGCACGGTACTGTTCTCAGGCGCCGTATTGTACTCCACAGTAAAAACGTGCGGTTTCTCATCGCGCATTACAATCGCGCCCGACGGAACAGAAAGTACATTGGGACGGGTAGTTGTGACTATTTCCACTTTCGCAAACATACCCGGCTTGAGCATCTGCTTATCGTTTCTTATATCTATGGCTACTCTTGCCGTGCGGCTCATTCTGTTAAGAGCTGGGTTTACTGTAAAAATCCTGCCTTCAAAAACTGTGTCTGGATAAGCTTCTGTTCTCACGTGCGCAATCTGTCCCGGTCTTAGATGCACAAAATCCTGCTCAGGCACCATAACTTCAATTTTCATTCTGCCAAGCTGCGCAACCGCTACAACTCCTGATATGCCGTCCGGCCCCGGCGCTCCAGTGTAAAGCTCGCCTTCGTTGACATACCGTCCTATTATAGTTCCTGAGAACGGAGCGCGCAGCTCTACCGATTTTTTGAGCAGGTTGTATCCGGCCCTGGCTGCGTCGTTTCCAGCTTTGGCTGCGTCGTATCCGGCCTTGAGCGCCTCATATCCAGCCTTGGCCTGGTCAAACTGCTGCTGAGTCATGCTTCCGCGGCTGTGCAGTGTGGAGATTCTTTTGAAATCAGCTTCCATTTGAGCAAGCTGCGCCCGCAGCTGCGCTAACTGCGCGTTAGACTGCTGTATCTGCGCGGCAGACTGCTGCAGCTGGAAATCTTCCATTGTTGCGAGAAGCTGTCCCTCGCTTACGCTTTGTCCCTCTTCTACATGTATGCGCAGTACCCGGCTGCCGGCAAGCGCGGGAGCTATCGCGGCGCGGCGGAACGCGTCAATGTTACCCGAAAAGTTAAGCGACTGCGTGACGTCACGCTTTACTGCCGCCGCAGCTCTGACAGGTATCAATATTTTTTCCACTTCAGCAGAGGAACCGTCATCTTTTTTCTTACCGCAGCCGCTGCCAAAAGCGGCAGTGAGAACCGCGGCACACACCAAACACACCGTTTTAAAACTATGTTTCTTAATCAGCATAAGGTCATCGTTCCTTTCATGTATCAATTATTGTCAGGGTTGACAAGATAGTCGAGTTCTGCCTGCCTTGCGTAAAAATTACTTAAAGCGGCGTAATATGAAATTTCTGCCTGTAAAGTCAAATTCTGCGCGTTGAGGACTTCACTGCTTAAAAGCACTCCCTCCTGAAACTTGTCATAAGAGATTTCGTAAGAGCGTTTTGTCTGCTCTATGTTCTTACGGCTTGTTTCGATGCTTAAAAAAGCGTCCTCAAGCGAGGTCAAGTTATTTTTTACCTGCATGTCAAGCATGATTTTCAAGTTTTCCATACCGAGTTCTACCTGACGCGCCTGAGAGTGCGCCTGCCTTTTTTTCTGCCTTGCCGCGCCGCCGTCAAAAAATTCCCACTGCGCGACAAGTGAGACGCTTGCGCCGTTTTTCCATGCGCCGGGAGCGTCTTTTTCAAATGTCATACCCTGACCGCTGTAACTTGCTACAGCAGCCACCGTAGGTATGTAAGCAACGCCTGCAATTTTCCCGGACGCTTCTACAATGCTTAACTGGTCTTCAAGAGCTTTTAAATCCGCTGAAGACTCACGCGCTCTGGCCTGTAAAACCGTAAGCTCCGGCATATTGACGCCATCCGGCGATTCAATCTCTGTAACAAGATTAAGCGGCGTGTTTACAGGACTTCCAATAAGTGTTGAGAGAAAATGAGAAGCTGCGTCCGCCCTGCTTGCGGCCTGCTGGCGCGAGAGGCGCTGATTAAGAAGCTGCACCTGCGCCTGCAAAAGTTCATGCTCTCCGCGCATTCCTACTTCAACCGCGTTACCCAAATCACGCGTCAAAACTTCCATCATAGCTATCGCGCTGTCAAGCGCAATAAGGCTTTTACGCGCGGCAAGCACATTATAATAAGCGGTAGTAACGTCGCGTCTTATTTCACGCACCGTTGACTTTTGCTGCCACTCGCTTGCGCTGAGGCTATATTCGGCGATTTGCCTGGCTGTGCTTATACGTCCGCCTGTGTAAATCGGTTGAGTAAGAGTAACCCCGGCTGTATAGGCGTTTGCGCCGAGGTCAAGTTCAAATGTTTCTAACGGAAAAAAGCCGGGCGTACCGGTGTTTATAACTCCAACCGGGATAACCTGTCTATTGGCCTCATGAAGCCTCGTATAAGCCGCCTGAGCGCTCAGCTTTGGGAGCTGTGCGGCAGACGCTTCCTTAACCGCTAAATTTTGCTGAGCGATTTTTTCGTTTGCAATCTCAATTCTCAAATTTGATTCAAGAGCCATAGCAATGCACTGCTCAAGAGTTAGAGGCCCGGATGATGTGAGTATTGCGCTGAATGCGGGAACCGTAAAAAGTATGGCCGCAAAAGCAGCAGCTTTTAAGTATCTAAGCACGATTCACCACCCTTTCTGCCGAAACGAGCTCCGGCGTTTTGTTAATCCACGGATTAAGAAGTTCTAATATTCCATCAATAGTTTTGTCTAAATTATAGTCCCGCGCTCCATCCTGAGAGCTTTCATAAACGTCCATGATAAACATGTGAATAATTGATCTGATAAAAATACTCGCAGTATTACTGTCTAACGAAGTTGTTATGGCTCCCCTCTGTTTTGCTTTGTCAACCAGCCCCAAAAGCAGATTTCCAAACTCAAGTTTACTTTTCTGAACGTCTTTGAGCAAAGTTTCGTGCTTGGTTAACATATTGGCGAAAGCCGACATCATTAAATGGCTTGACGATTCTCCTGACGCGATACCCGCCATTTTAGCGTTAGCCGTAACTCTTTTGGCGGTAACATAAATTATCTCACGCACCGTCTCTAAAAATGGAAGATCCCTCTCCACAATCTCCTTACAGCTTTCACAGGCGGATTTATGTTCCCGAATCATGAGACTCAAAAACAGAGCTTCCTTGTCGGGAAAGTAGTGGTAAAGTGAGGCTTTTGAGAACCCGGCCTCTTCTGCGATATCCTCAAGTTTAGCGGCAAAGTATCCATCACGCGCCACTATTTTTAAAGCAGCATCCATTATAAGACCCTGCTTCATACAGTTTACCGCCTCTTGCCTTGCGTGTTTTGAATCCATATTTTTATCCTTTCCTTTAGTCCGCCAATTGGCCGCCGTAACCAAAATACTGAACCATACTGCAAAATACTGGCCAAACTTATATATTTTTGGCCTACAGTTAGAATATAATATCTTTTATTTGAAAAAGCAAGCTGTTTTTTAAAAAATTTACGAGAAGATTACGTTTTCGACTTTTATTCGACAGGTTATTCTGTGATTCGGGAAGTGTTTGTGTATTTCCAGCGTCAATAAAAATTAAATAAATTTTGAAAATTTTGGTAGAGGTTTTGGGAACAGAGGAATAAGCGCAATTCCAATACGAAATAGTTTGTATTCTCTATCCAAGTTTATTATATTAAAATTAAGTATTTTTCAATTCTAAAAACTCATTTTTCGATATTTCATATTCCCTGCAGTAAATCTATAATTTAACCTGTCTGAAAGGGAAATGAAGATGCCGAAAATTTTTGAATATTTAGGAATTGTAATCTTTTTTTACTCCAAAGAACACGAACCGATTCATTGTCATGGGAAATACGGCGAATTTGAAAGCAAGGCAGAAATTTATATTGTTAATGGTGAGATAACCGAAATTATAATTAAGAATGTAAGCGGAAAGAAACCGCTTAATGGCGCTAAATTAACGGATTTTAAGGTTTTACTTGAAAAATACGCATACGAAATTGTTGCAAAATGGGTAGATTTCTTTGTTTATCACAAAGATGTTCCTTTTGAACGATTGGAAAAACATTTATGAAAATATCTGTAGACTATAGTAACGATAATTCTCTTCTCTTACCCCAAATAATTCTGGCAGAATTTGCTGGGAATTACTCAGTTTTGCTGACTTTCAACGATGGGGTTGTAAAAAAAGTAAACCTCAGCGGATTTCTAAAAAAATCCCAGCACCCAACAATTCGCTCATACTTAGACGAAGAGAAATTCAAAAATTTTAAAATTGAAGACGGTAACATAGTTTGGGGCGAAAACTGGGATTTAATATTCTCAATAGAACAATTATACCGCGGTAAAATCAGCTAAAGATAAGTTATTTGTGCCTGTCATTTTAAACTTTATTTTTCGCAACTTGTTTGTTTATTTTTTCGGAAATCTTTTATAACCTTATCCTGAACCCGGTATTTAATTTTGAAAATTTTGGTAGAGGTTGGGATTGCGGTTTTGGGGCTGGGGATTAATGCAACTCGCGCAAGTCCACCGTCCCAAAAATAATATAGAATTTTATGTAAGGGAAGGCGAACTAACATATCCGCCCTTTAAGATATTGGTACCTCATTTCACCATTTTATAAGCTCATAGTCAAAATTAACTTTTGACCTTCCGTTTCCATAATCAAAAGTAACATTTCCAGACCTGCCTACATTAAGCGGTGAGTGAATCCGTATAAAATATCCGGGGGAAATATCTGTATCCGATATTATGCCAACGGCTTTAACCACAGCATCTATTCTTATGGAATCTGCGTTTTCAGAAAATAGTACCGGTAAACTTTTTCTGCTGCCCGTCCATGAAGCAATATCTTTGCCTGTAAGTAAATCTTCCGTAGTTCTTGAGGAAACTACCGTACCGTTTCTCACGCTATTAATTTGGAAATAAACCTTGGGGTCAGGACGGCCGCCAAGCAATCCGCGGTACGTTGTTTCCCAAGACCGCAGGCACTCAGCATCAGTATTGTAAAAATGCAGATATTGTGTAACATGGCGCCTCGTTTTATCCTATCAGGTAAAGTAATTAACCAAGCTATGATCCATCTTTCTTCTATAAAAACGGGTCAATAACAATGTGTTTATCCATTCCGTCAGCAAATTCACGCTCCATCAATCCGCGTCCCTTTGCCTTGCTTATGCGCAAAACCCTACCGCCAAAAGACGTATTCCCAAGTTCAGTAAGCGCAATCTCTGCATTACCCTTCTCAAGCTCAATAAAACCAAAGCCGCGCGACAGGCCGGTTTCGCGGTCTGATATAAGCATGGTGGAGTGA
>Ga0123356_10004657_pt1 | contig 14128 bp, 12 predicted proteins | sample TergutEmb28metaG_2_FD_92546 | JGI IMG/M metagenome (GOLD analysis project Ga0123356, IMG submission 92546) | Embiratermes neotenicus P3 segment gut microbial communities from Petit-Saut dam, French Guiana - Emb289 P3 | ecosystem: Host-associated > Arthropoda: Insects > Digestive system > Gut ...
GACGATCGCCTTCGCCAGCAGCGAGTCCGGGTTCCTCGCTAGCCGCTCACTCATCGGCGGCTGCGTCATCGAGGCATGGAAGCTCGCCAGAATCCTGCAGATCGCTGCGGCGCGGATCCGTGGCTCGGCAGACAGTGCCCTGCACAGGAGGTACCCGCCGTCGCTGATCGCGTAGGCGGCGAGTCCTTCGGCGTCGACCTCTGGCCGCCTCAGGGCGTAGTTGACGATCGCCGGGATCTGATTCTCAGCGTCTGGTCGCATGTACACGCCGTCGAAGGGCAGTCCGCCCTGCCCGGGCAGGTCCACGATCAGCAAGTTGTAGCCGCGCCGCACGGCCGCCGGACCGATCATGAGGTAAAGGTCCTCGACGCAGGTGTCGCCGCCACCGATCATGATGAGGGTCCTGCGCTTCGCCCGGCCGTCCGCCGGGGCGACGAAGTAGCCAGGGAGTTTCGCGTCATCGCATGGCACCGTGAGTGGCTCCGCCACCGGATCCATCAGGGCCGCCGACCGGCGGAAGCAGTCCACCGCGTGGTGCAGTGTCGGCTCAGCGGAGGCAGCTAACGGATCCATGCACAGGAGCGCCGCCCGGTTGTAGACGTACGCTCGCAGGTACGCCTCCCGTGCGCTCACCGCGTGGCCGGCCGCCAGGGCGTGCTCGGCTCGCCGCTCCACCTGCCGCGCCACCCTCGTCCAGGCCGTCACCCAGCTCTGCGAGTCGTTCTCCGTCACGAGGCTGGCAGCGTAGAAGGCCTCGCCGATCTCGGAGCCTCCGCTCGTCTGCAGGCCAAGCACCCACCGGAAGATCAGCTCGAAGGCAGGCGTCCTGAAGCGATACCGGATGTCGCGAGCGCGAGCGTCATGCCGCTTGCGAGGCATGATGGATTTTAGCCCCTCGGGCGCATGCGAGACATGCGCGGAAATGATCGTGTCTCAGGGCTGATCAGGCCCCGGCCGGCTCGGCGAGTGCGGCAGCCAGAGCGGCCTCGATGACGCGGGCCGCCACCCCCGCGACCGCGTCGGGCGAGCGGCCGAGATCACCGGCGAGGGACTGAGTAGTGAATCCCGACAGCTGGACGGCGACGGCATCGACAAGCCACTGCGGCGGGCGGGCGGCACCGCCGCGCGCCTGCCACAGCAGCTCGGTCACGCTGACCGCGAACCGGTTGCGGCTGTCCCGGCACTCGGCCGCGACCATGGCGAGGTCTTCCGAGAGGCCGGCCGCCTGGACGCCGACGAGATCCCAGAAAACCCGCCCGTTCCCTGTATTGAGCTTGTGGGTGACCGCGAGCAGCTCGCGCAGCCAGCCGCGCAGATCGTCGTCCTCCGGCGGTGGTATCTGCTCGCCGTAACGGCGGATGCCCGCCCGGATCACCGCCACGAACAGGGCGTCTCGGGTCACGAAGTGCCGGAAGATCGTCCGGCGGCTGACACCAGCCGCCTCGGCCACGTCGTCGACCGTCGCGGCCAGGCCGCGGGCCGCGAGCACCGAGCCGGCCGCGCGCAGGATTCTCGCCTGAGCGACCTCGCGCTGCTCGTCGGCAAGCGAGGGCAGCCCGATGACCGCGCCCTGAGTCACCCGCCGATGCTAGCACCGGGCCATTGCGCATGTCACTCATGAGTGACAGCATGACACCCATGGTGGACACCAGCACGATCGCGCCGATCGATAGGGAAGCGCTGCGCCGCAAGTACGCAGCGGAACGCGAGAAGCGCCTCCGGCCCGACGGCAACGGCCAGTACCTGCGGCTGACCGGCACGCTGGCCCACTACCTCGACGATCCGTACACGCCGAGGGTCGAGCGGGAGCCGAAGACCGATCACAGCACCGTGGTGATCATCGGTGGCGGGTTCGCGGGCCTGGTCGTCGGCGCCCGACTCCGGGAGGCGGGAATCCTTGACGTCCGGATCGTCGACAAGAGCGGCGACTTCGGCGGTACCTGGTACTGGAACCGCTACCCGGGCGCGCAGTGCGACACCGCGGCGATGGTGTACATGCCGCTGCTGGAAGAGACCGGGCACATGCCGACCGAGAAGTACGCGCACGGGCCCGAGATCCTGGCGCACTGCCAGCACATCGGCCGACAGTTCGGCCTGTATGACAATGCGCTGTTCCACACCGAGGTCACCGACCTGCAGTGGGACGCGGAGCGCACCCGGTGGATCGTCGCGACGAACCGCGGCGACCGGATGACCGCGCAGTTCGTGGTGATGGGCATCGGCCCGCTGCACGTGCCCAAGCTGCCGGGCATTCCGGGGATCGAGACGTTCGGCGGTCATTCCTTCCACACCAGCCGGTGGGACTACGACTACACCGGCGGCGACCCGGCCGGCGCGCCGATGGCCAAGCTCGCCGACAAGCGAGTCGGCATCATCGGCACTGGCGCGACGAGCGTGCAGTGCGTGCCGCACCTGGCGAGCGCGTGCCGGGAGCTGTACGTCTTCCAGCGCACGCCCTCCTCGGTCGACGTGCGGGACAATCACCCCATCGACCCGGACTGGTTCGCCGAGATCGCGACGCCTGGCTGGCAGCAGCGCTGGCTGGAGAACTTCACCCACAACCAGACCGGCCAGCCCGCCGACGAGGACCTCGTCAAGGACGGCTGGACCGACCTCGCACGCCGCATGTGGGCAAAGATCGGCACCCTCGCGCCGGAGCAGCGGAACGCGGCCGGCATGCTGGCCGCGCTCGAGGAGTCCGACTTCGAGAAGATGGAGGAGATCCGGGCCAGGGCTGACGCGGTCGTCCAGGACCCCCGGACGGCGCAGAAGCTCAAGGCGTGGTATCGCCAGCTGTGCAAGCGCCCGTGCTTCCACGACGAGTACCTGCACGCTTACAACAACCCGAACACGCACCTGGTGGACACCGACGGCAAGGGCGTCGAGTGCATCACCGAGACCGGTGTGGTGGTGGCCGGCCGCGAGTACGAGCTGGATTGCATCATCTACGCCTCCGGTTTCGAGGTCGGCACGCCGTTCACCCAGCGGTCGGGCTACGACCTCACCGGCCGCGACGGCCAGGCCCTGTCCGAGTACTGGGCCGACGGGATGCGCACGCTGCACGGCATCCACGTGCACGGCTTCCCCAATGCCTTCATCGTGCAGCCGTTCCAGGGCGCGAACCTGATCTCGAATGTGCCGCACAACCTCGTCGACTCGGCCAGGACGCTCGCCACGATCATGAGGCACGCTCTCGACAGCGGCTTCGGCGCGGTGGAGGTCACGAAGGACGCCGAGGACGCCTGGCTCGAGCTCCTGCACTCAGGGCCGGGCGGAACCCTCGGTGGACCCGACTGCACGCCCGGCTACTACAACAACGAGGGCCAGGAGCTCGGAGCGAGCCAGTGGCTGCCCCGCGGCTATCCCTACGGGGCGAGCGCCTATTTCACCTATATCGACAACTGGCGCAACAGCGGCACGTTCGACGGCCTGGAGTTCTCCGGCCAGGGAGGGTAACGGGGTTCGCTGTGGCTGGCCGCCGCTCGTCGGGCCTCAGCCCAGCTGGCGAGCCAGTTCGCTGGCCAGCCGGCTAATCTCCGCGGCGCTGACGGGCGGGTAATCGCCCGGGCCGAGCAGGCCGAAGATTCGCGGGCCGCGCAGGTCAGGGGGCAGATCGGGCTGCCGCGGCACGATGTGGAAGTGCACGTGCGCGAAGCCCTCCGCCTCGGCGAACTGCGCGACGTAGGTCTTCTCGCAGCCGACGACCGCGGCCAGTGCCCGCGCCAGCCGCACTTGCCAGGTGCCGAGCGAGGCCGCCTCAGCGTCGGTGAGCTCGGCAATCGAGGTAACGTGCCGCCGCGGCACCAGCACCAGCCAGCCCGGTAGCGCCGAGCCGAATGCGTGCGCTACTCGCCACTCATCGTCGACCGCGGTGCGCTCCCATGGCGGCGCGTCGGCCGCCGCGTCCTGAGCGCAGGTGTAGCAGGTCATGGCTTGCGGACCAGGCAGCAGTAGCCCGTGAGGTCGGCCGCCGCGCCGTCGATGTGACCTGGCTCGAACCACTCGCGCATCGGGAGCACGCCGCCGCGGACCGGCTCCAGGCCGGCGACGAGGCGGTCCATCTGCGGGCGGCTCCGCGGGATCAGCCGCACCGGCGAGCGCTCGTTGTAGGCCTGGAAGCCCTGCTGAACATCCGCCGACAGGATGTCGCTGGCGGCGTGCGCGATGACCAGGTAGCTGCCCGAGGGGACGGCGGCCATCAGCCGGGCCACGAGCCCGTACGGGTCATCGTCTTCGTCGATGAAATGCAGCACCGCGATCAGCAGGATCGCGACCGGCTGGCTGAAGTCGATCGTCCGCGCGGCCTGCTCGAGGATCGAGCCGGTGTCGCGCAGGTCGGCCAGGATGAAGTCCGTCTTGCCTTGGGGCGTGCTCGTCAGCAGCGCCCTGGCGTGGGTCAGGACGATCGGGTCGTTGTCGACGTACACCACCCGGGAGTCGGGCGCCACGAGCTGCGCGATCTCGTGGGTGTTGTTGGCGGTGGGCAGACCCGTGCCGATGTCGAGGAACTGCCGGATGCCGTACTCCCCGGCGAGGTGCTGCACAGCGTCGGCGAGGAACTGCCGGGCCAGCCGGGCGATGGCCGGCAAAGCCGGGAACGCTGAAATGACGGCCTCGGCCGCCGCACGATCCGCCGCGTAATTGTCCTTGCCGCCGACCCAGTAGTTCCACATCCGCGCCGGGTTCGGCACTGTCGTGTCGAACGTCAGCGAGTCACCGGTCCCGCGAGACGATGTGTCGGTCATCGCGCCACTCTAACCACTCTGCGGAGAACGACCTGCCGCGGGAGTGAACGACCCCGTTCCCCTGATATTTACCAGACCTCGCGTGCGACCTCCCCCACCAGTTCCAGCTTGCGCTCCTGGTCTTCCTCACTCAGGTTGTTAGGCCCGACTGACACCGGCGCGAACCCGCACTGAGTGGATACGCCGAGCCGCTCCAGGTCGATATACCTCGCGGCCTCGTGGACCCGCGCGACGACGTCCGGCACCGGCTCGAGCTCGCCTGTCTTGTTGGTGATCAGGCCCAGCACCACGGTCTTGTCGTCGGGTACCTTCGCCAGCGGCTCGAACCCGCCCGACCGCTCGTCGTCGTACTCCAGGAGGAACGTGTCGAAGTTTGTCAGACCGCCGAACACCGCCTCGGCGATGTAGTCGTAACCGCCCGTGGCGATCCACATGCTCTGGTTGTTGCCCCTGCAGAGGTGCAGGCCGAACTTCACGCCGGGCACGTCGGCAACCGAGTTGATGATCTCGATCCCCTCGGTCAGGGTCCGCTCGGTGGGCATGCCGAGGGCCTCGCGCACCCCGCGGTTCTCCGGGTCGACCAGCGTGCCGAGGTCCGGCGAGTCGATCTGGACGTACGTGCAGCCGAGTGCGGCGAGCGCGCGGACCTCGTCCTTGATGATCGCGGCGGCTTCGGCGAACAGCTCGTAAGCATCCCGGTACGCGGTTGTCGAAAGCTCAGGCGACCAGCCCGTATACACGAACACAGGGCTGATCAGCGTGACCTTGACCGGCACCCGAGCCCGGCCGCGCGCGTAGCTGAACTCCTCGATGGTGATCTGGCGTCTGGACGCGAGTTTGCCGTTGACGGAGACCGGAGACTGCCAGTCCCAGTCGGCGTCCACGCCATGGAACTGAATGTGGGCGCCTGGCTGATCGGTATAGCCCTCGACGTCACCCATCAGATGGTCGAAGAACGAGAATCGCCGCAGCTCCCCGTCGGTCACGACGTCCAGACCGCACCCCTCCTGCATGGCGATGGCCTGGTCGACGGCCCGGTCCTCGATCCGCTTGAACTCATGCGCTGCCATCGTGCCGGCCGCCAGCGCGGCCCGCGCCTCCGAGAGATAGCGCGGGCGAAGGAGCGAGCCGATCACGTCAGCGTGTTGAAATGCCGTCATCTCTGCCTCCTTTGGCTCACTCCCCTTCTACTCGCGGCCGGCCGCGGCCCGCGAGATCAGCTTCCGGCAGGCGGGAAGCTAACCGGCCCTGTTGATGACCAGCCGCCGCGAGGATGGTCTGCTAGTCACGTGAGCGGTCAAACAGATACCGGGTTCAACGCGCTGCCAGAGGACTGGGCGTCCGATCCCGTCCTCATCGCCGGGCTGCGGGTAGACGACGACGATGAACATGACGACCCCGTGCTGCGCTGGCCAGACGGCCGGGTAGTCGACACGTTCCGCGAGGACTATCCGTACCCCGAGAAGATGACGCGCCAGGAATACGCGTACCTCAAGCGCCGGCTGCAGATCGAGCTGGTCAAACTGCAGAACTGGGTCAAGTCCACCGGCCAGCGCATCGTGATCGTGTTCGAGGGCCGCGACGCGGCCGGCAAGGGCGGCACGATCAAGCGGTTTACCGAGCACCTGAACCCGCGCGGCGCCCCCGTGGTCGCGCTGACTAAGCCGAGCGAGCGCGAGCAGACCCAGTGGTACTTCCAGCGCTACATACCGCATCTGCCCGCAGCGGGCGAGATCGTCATGTTCGACCGTTCCTGGTACAACCGGTCCGGCGTGGAGCGGGTGATGGGCTTCTGCACCGAGGAGGAGTACTGGGAGTTCATGCGGGAGGCGCCGGAATTCGAGCGGATGCTGGTGCGCTCGGGGCTCGACGTGACGAAGTTCTGGTTCTCGGTCACGCGCTCCGAGCAGCGCACGCGGTTCATCATCCGGCGGGTCGACCCGGTCCGGCAGTGGAAGCTGAGCCCGATGGACATCGAGTCGCTGGACAAGTGGGACGCCTACACGGACGCCAAGGAGGCGATGTTCCACTACACCGACAGCAAGCACGCGCCCTGGACGGTGGTCAGGAGTAACGACAAGAAGCGGGCGAGGCTCGAGGCGATCAAGCACATACTCAGGAAGTTCGACTACGACGGCAAGAACGAGGAGGCGATCGGGGAACCGGACAAGACCCTGATCGGGCCGCCGTCAGAGCTGTCGGAGCGCAACCCCGACATCACTTTTCCCAGCCTGTAGTCCCGGCCGGCCCGACGGCAACCCCCGACCTTACCCACTGTCCGGGCCGGCGACCTTTGCCGATTACCGCTGGTAGCGCGCGGGTAACTCAGAGGGGGGAACGAGCTCCGAGGGGGGAACCGCCGCGATGAAGGCATTCGTGATGAAAAAGATCGGCGAGACCGGTTTCATGGACAAGCCGATGCCCAAGCCGGGCCCGAACGACGCCATCGTGAAGACGACCAAGGCCCTGATCTGCACGTCGGACTCGCATACGGTCCACGGTGGCATCGGGGAGCGGCACAACTTGACGCTCGGCCACGAGGCCGTCGGCGTGGTCTACGAAGTAGGCAGCGAGGTCGAGGTATTCCATCCCGGCGACCGCGTCGTGGTCGGCGCGATCACCCCGGACTGGGGTCACCCGGCGGCCCAGGACGGCTATGCGTCCCAGTCCGGCGAGCCACTCGGCGGCTGGAAGTTCTCCAACACCAAGGACGGCGTGTTCGCCGAGTACTTCGACGTCAACGACGCCGATGCCAACATGGCGAAGATCCCCGACAGCGTGCCCGATGAGATGGCGGTGTACTGCTGCGACATGCTGTCCACCGGCTTCATGGGAGCCGAGCACGGCAACATCCCGATCGGCGGCACCGTAGCGATCCTCGCCGAGGGCCCGGTAGGCCTGATGGCGACCGCCGGGGCCAAGCTGCGCGGCGCCGGCCAGATCATCGGGGTCGAGTCGGTTCCGCACCGGCAGAAGCTGGCCGTCTCCTACGGCGCGGACGAGATCGTCGACTTCAGCAAGGAAGACGTCGTCGAGCGGATCATGGAGCTGACCGACGGTGAGGGCGTGGACACCGCGATCGAGGCCCTCGGCAACGACGCGACGTTCCAGACCTGCGTCAAGGTGACCAAGCCCGGCGGCACGATCTCGATCACCGGGTACTTCGGCGAGGGCGAGTTCGTGCACATTCCGCGGATCGAGTGGGGAGTCGGGATGGCGGACAAGACCATCGCCACCGGCCTCTGCCCGGGCGGCCGGCTGCGGATGGACCGGCTGCTCCGGGTGCTGGAGGGCAAGCGCCTCGATCCGACGCCCATGACCTCACACCGGTTCAGTTTCGACGAGATGCCCCACGCCTTCGAGGTGATGGACCACAAGCTCGAGAACGTCGTCAAGCCGCTGATCAGTTTCTGACGCCATCGGCGCTGGCGCGAGGCCGACCGAGCGGGTGAAGTCCGCCGCCCGGTCGCCTCGGCGTCTCAGCTGCGCGCCACGGTGACCTGAGGCACGGCCTGGCACGCCGCCCAGTCGGCGCTGATCGCGCCCGCGGCCTGCAGCAGCAGCGGCAGGTGATGGCCCGTCAGCACGTCGACCGGCGTCTCGGCGGCGTTCGTGTTCACGTTGAGCGAGGCGAGGACGGTCCCGTCGCCGCCGCGCAGCGGCGCGGCCACCGAGCGGATGCCGACCGCCAGCTGCTGGTCGGTCAGCGCCCACCCGCGGGCCCGGACCTCGCGCAGCTCGCGTTCCCGCTCGGCCGGGCCCGGCTGCCACGGCGGCGTGATCCCCGACCGGCTGGGCTGAGCGAGCACCAACTCGGCCTCCCCGGGCGGCAGCGCCGCGAGCAGCACCTTGCCCAGTGAGGTCTGCATGGCCGGGAACCGGGTGCCGACGGTAACGGCCAGCCCGACGATCTTCGGCACCGCGACCCGGGCCACGTACACGATGTCGGAACCGTCGAGCTGCGCGATCGAGACCGACTCGCTGGTGAGCGCCACCAGCCGCTCCATGTGCGGTCTCGCCACATCCCAGAGACTGCGCGACAGCACGTAACTGGTGCCCAGCTCGAGCACCCGCGGGGTCAGCTCGTAGCCGCCGCGGCCCGCGACCCGGACGTAGCCGAGGGTTTCCAGCGTGAGCAGCACCCGCCGTGCCGTGGGCCTGGGCAGTTCGGCCGCGGCCGCCACGGCGGCCAGCGTCATGACGGGCTGCCGCGGCTGGAATGCGCGGAGCACGTCCAGCCCGCGCGCAATCGCCTCGATGAAGTTCGGGCTGCTGTCCCGCCGAGCCATGTGCCTCCCCCGGTATTCCTCAGCACTGACTGCCTTGACAGCCGCAGTGAAAACCGAAACGCTTCCCATCATCCGGCCACTGTCCGGACAGTAGTCCGCTGAGCGGATCGTGCTCAAGAGCTGTGGAGGAATCATGACTGACGCCACCCTGGGCAGCGCCGACCTGACGCCGGGCCGGCCGGTGGTATTTCGTGGCGGGACCGTACTGACGCTCGACGACGCGCATCGCGTGCTGGCGCCGGGGGACGTGCTGGTGCAGGGCGAGCAGATTGCTGCTGTCGGCGAGAACCTCCCCGTACCAGAAGGGACGCTGGAGATCGACGCGTCCGGCGGCATCGTGATGCCGGGCATGGTGGACACGCACCGGCACATGTGGCAGACCGCGATGCGGGCGTACGGGGCGGACTGGACGCTGACTCAGTACTTCGTCTGGAACTACCTGCAGTACGGGAAGCTGTTCCGGCCCGAGGACATCTACGCCGGGAACCTGCTGAGCGCCCTGGAGGCGATCGACGCCGGCGTCACGACCACCGTGGACTGGTCGCACAATAACCACACGACTGACCACGCCGACGCCGCCGTCGACGCGCTGACCGCAGTGCCGGGCCGGTTTGTCTTCGCCTACGGCAACATTCAGGCCGGGCCGTGGGAATGGTCGGCCACCCCCGAGTTCCGGGCCTTCGTGTCCCGCCGGATCACCCCCGGCAACGACATGCTCGGCTTCCAGATGGCCTTCGACGTCACCGGTGACCCGGCCTTCCCGGAGAAGGCCGCGTTCGAGGTCGCGCGCGACCTCGGCGCGCCCGTCACCACCCACGCCGGCGTGTGGGGCGCCACCAACGACGACGGCATCCGGCTCATGCATGACGGCGGGTTCATGACCCCGCAGACCGTCTACGTGCACGCCACGACGCTCACCCGCGACTCCTACAACCGCATCGCGGCGACCGGCGGGTACGCGAGCGTCTCGACCGAGTCCGAGCAGTCCGCCGGCCAGGGCTATCCGCCCACCTGGCAGCTGCGCGAGCACAACATCCCCGTGTCCCTGTCGATGGACACCAGCGTGTGGTGGTCGGCCGACCTGTTCAGCGCCATGCGGGCCACGCTCAGCGCCGACCGCTCCCGTGTGCACCTCGAGGCCCACAACAAGGGCGAGACCGTGACGCATCACCACCTGCGCGCCGAGGACGTCGTCCACTTCGCCACCCGCGGCGGCGCCAGGGCCCTCGGCCTCGACAGCAAGATCGGCAGCATCGAGCCGGGCAAGAAGGCCGACGTCGTGCTGATCAAGAACGACCACTCGCCCGTCATGTTCCCGGTGCTGAACCCCTACGGACATGTCGTCTTCCAGGCCGGGCGCGGCGACGTGCACACGGTGGCTGTCAATGGCCGGATCGTCAAGCACAACCACCGGCTCACCGATTCCGCGAGTCTCGGCACCGCCCGCCGGCACATCGACGAGACGGTCGGCTACCTGCAGGGCCAGCTCGGCCCGGAGGCCTGGGCCGAGGGTATGCACCCGGAGATCCCGGCGACTGAGCTGTTTGAGAACCCGTACACCTACACCGAGTACGGCAAGAGCGGCACGGAGCAGAGCTAGAGCACGGAGCAGAGCTAGAGCGCGGCGCAGAGCTAGAGCGCGGCGCAGAGCTGATCCGCCCGGGCCTGCGGGACTAGCCGATCCCGCAGGCCTGGGCGACCGCTATCGCCGCGCCTTCCCGGTTGGACGCGGCGGGGATGCCGGGCCGCTCGAAGTAGTTCATGTAGACGTCCGCAGCGCTTGCCGGGCTGCTCGCGGTGTTCAGCATCGGGACGTACTGAGCCCACTGCTGGTTGTAGCTGAGCAGCGCGGTGAGCTGCGTCTGGAGGTCGGCGGCAGGATTGCCGGTGACGAATCCGGCCGGCAGCGGGGTCCAGCCGATCAGGCCGCCGCCGCCGGTGCCGACGGACTCCGGGTCTCCCTTGGACTCCTGATAGATGTTGCCGGCGACGCCGACTGCGCCCATCCTCGTGTAGCCGTGCGCGACCAGGAAGTCGACGATCGTGACGTAATTGAGCGGCAGCATCCCCGTCCCGCCGGCGCCGTTGCCCGCGCAGGCTGGCGGGGGCGGTGCGGGCCTCGGGGTCGCGCTGGGCGCGGGCGAGGCCGAGGCCTTGGGCTTAACAGCCGCGCTCGGGGACGCCTGAGGCACCCGTCGAGCGGCACCAGCGTCCGCGGTGGCGCTGCCGGCGACCAGCGACTGCAGCTGGTATGAGGCAAGGCTCCGCGCCACCGGATCGGGCTGCTGATGGTGGAGCTGCGTGGCACCGAACGTAGCGGCGAGCGCAGCAGCAGGGATCGCGGCGTAGATCGCCACAGCCCGCCGGCGGGGCTTCGAGGGGGCGGCGTGGCGTCCGGTCCGCCTGCTCTTGCTGTGCTTGCGATGGGAGGTCGTCGCCGAGCTCACTACCTTGGACGGTTCCTGCCCGGCTACGCGGCCTATCGCGCGTGCCTCTCGCCGGGCCTGACCTGGGAAATCGTGGCCGGCGAGCGCGTAAATTTCCGGCGAACAGTCCTATATAGACCATTCGAGCTATGCGCGCAACAAAACGGCTAGCACTACCGAAACCGCCTAGCCAGCCGTCAGTCTCGCGCTCCCGACGCCGCGCCGGTCGCTGCGATGAGCGACCGCAGAACCACCCGAAGTGACTATGTCGCGACGAGCACCCGAGGCACAGTGCTCCGCGCTGGAGGAGGCCGCGGCAACTCGTCGCCTCAGCACATTGCCGTTCACGCCGGCCGCGGAGCATGATCACAGCCGGACCCCGGCGACGGGACGAAGGAAGGGAGACGGCGTGGACCTCGAGCTGACCGGCAGGCGTGCCGTAGTGACAGGCGGCGGCAGCGGAATCGGGAAGGCGACAGCCGCGCTGCTCGCCGAGGAGGGCGCGGACGTGGTCATCGCCTCCCGGTCAGCGGACCGGCTCCGGCTGGCGGCCGCAGACATCAGCGCCGCTGCTGGCCGAGCCGTGCACACGGCGGTGGTCGATACGAGCGACGAGGCGTCCGTTCAGGCGATGGCCGGGCAGGTCGCCAGCCTCCTCGGCGGGCCGGTGGAGATCCTGGTCAACTGCGCCGCGATCCCTGGGGGCCAGACGCCAGCCGGGGGGTTCGAGACCGTGACCAGCGAGGCGTTCTGGGCCGACATGAACGTCAAGGTGCTCGGCTATCTCCGCTGCGCCCAGGCCCTCGCGCCCGGCATGATCGGCGCCGGCTGGGGCCGGATCATCAACGTCAGCGGCCTGGCCGCCCGGAGCACGGGCTCGGTCATAGGCTCTATCAGGAACGTGTCGGTCGCGGCGATGACGAAGAACCTGGCTGACCAGCTTGGCCGCCACGGGATCAACGTGACGGTGGTGCACCCCGGGCTCACCAGGACGGAGGCGACGCCGGGTGTGATGGCCGCCATGGCTGGCCGCGAGGGTATCGAGCCGGAAGCGGTCGAGCGCCGGATGGCCGCCGGGAACGCGATCGGCCGAATGATCACCGCTGGCGAGGTGGCAGCCGTCATCGCGTTCCTGGCCTCGCCGCGCAGCGTCGCGATCAACGGGGACGCAGTAGCCTGCGGCGGGGGCACGCCGCGGGTCATCCACTACTAGGCGAGGGAAGGTCACGGTGGCGACGGACAACCCGGCCGAGTACGGGCCGGTGCGGCCCGGCGACGAACTCGACTGGGACCGGCTGGCCGGCTACCTGCAGGACCAGCTCGACGGGCTCGGGCCCCTGGTGGCAGCCCACCAGTTCCCCAACGGGTCAGCGAACCTGACCTACCTGCTGGAGTTCGCCGACCGCCGGCTGGTGATCCGACGGCCGCCGTTCGGCCAGATCGCCGTCGGCGCGCACGACATGAAGCGCGAGTACCGGGCCCTGTCCCGGCTATGGCGCAGCTACGACCGGGCGCCGCGGGCCTATCTGCTCTGCGAGGACCATTCCATCGCCGGCGCGGACTTCCTCGTCATCGATTACCGGCCGGGCGTGGTGGTGTGGGGCAACGTGCCGCCGAGCATGACCGGGTACCCCGACGCGGGCCGGCGGATCGGGCTGGCCGTCGTCGACGCACTCGCCGACCTGCACCGGCTAGATCCGGAGGCCGCCGGCGTGGCCGATCTCGGACGGCCGGAGGGGTACCTCGACCGTCAGCTCAGCGGCTGGCGGGCTCGCTGGGCAGCGGTCGCTGAGCAGGTGCTGGCGAGCCTGCCCGCGCCGCCCCCCACCGACCTCGTGGCTGAGGTAGGAGCCCGGCTGGCTGCGACCAAGCCGCCGACGCTCCGGACGTCGGTGCTGCACAACGACTTCAAGATAGACAACTGCCAGTTCGATCCGGCCAGCCCGGACCGGGTGCAGTCCGTCTTCGACTGGGACATGGCCACCCTCGGCGACCCGCTCGCGGACCTCGGCACCCTGCTCAACTACTGGCCCGACCCATCTGACGACCCGGCCAACCCGCCGCCGCACCCGGAAGGCCAGCAGCGCATGGGGCTGCCCGCGCGGGCCGAGGTGATCGAGCGGTACGCCCGCGCCACTGGCACCGACGTGGCGGCCGTCCGCTGGTACGAGGCGTTCGGCTGCTGGAAGACCTCAATCGTCGTCGCCCAGCTGCACCACCGCTACGTACAGGGCAACAGTCACGACCTGCGCCAGGGCCTCAAGGGAGAGCGGGTGCTGCCGCTGGCCCGCCGGGCGCAGGCGATCCTCGGCGGCTGACGTCCGAGCCGACGGGGATCCATCGAGCCCGAAGACCGTATCGTAAGCACGTGACGTCGACGGCCAGCGCGCTCGCGCAGTGGGCGCACGACCTGGAGCCGGCCGAGGATGATCTCGCGCTGGCCAGCAGGTCGCTGCTGGACACGGTGGCCGTGACGCTGGCGGCCCGCGATCACCCGGTGACCGCGCTGGCCGCCCGCCTGGGCGAGGGCGGTCGGTGGGCGGCGGCGGGCCATGTGCTCGATTTCGACGACCTGCACATGCCGTCGACGACCCACATCAGCGCGGTCTGCGTGCCGACCGCGCTCGCGGCCGGCGGCGGCGCGCACGCCTACCTCGCGGCGGCCGGC
>Ga0123356_10004658_pt1 | contig 14127 bp, 5 predicted proteins | sample TergutEmb28metaG_2_FD_92546 | JGI IMG/M metagenome (GOLD analysis project Ga0123356, IMG submission 92546) | Embiratermes neotenicus P3 segment gut microbial communities from Petit-Saut dam, French Guiana - Emb289 P3 | ecosystem: Host-associated > Arthropoda: Insects > Digestive system > Gut ...
ATGCCCTCATTGCTCCTCCTCACGGTCTCGGAAGCCGTGCGGGGACCGCGCTCGCTCTAGAAAAAGTTCGCGTAGCGGTCCTGGTGGACGCCGAGAGAAATACCGGCAAGCCACTCCGCTCATCGCGCGAGTCCCCAAGATCGTTGATGTCCAGCGGTTTCGGCCCCGGACTGCACGAAGCCAGAGGAAACCTACGAGCACAAGACTGGCACCGACTTGTGGGCAGCAGCTTCGGTCTCCCGCGCACCGTGAATCTCCTGCACCGCGCGGAAACCCTGGTCAATCGCGATGTTGGTATAGGCGTGGCCATCCGCGTCAGAGTTGGCTATGTGAATGCGTCCGAAAGGCTGGCGGCCGATCACGCAGGGACGACTGGAGGCCGGACGGTCCAATGGCTCGAACAGCGGATTGTATTCGTAGGCGTATCCGTGCGGCCAACGATTGACAGTAATCGCCTCGATGTCGCGAGCGGAATCGAATCCTCCACTGCTCAGCATACGTCGGAGTTGATCGCGGACATTGCGCTCGAAAACCTCGAACGGAGTGATCATAAGCTCGTAACGGCCCGCCCGGTACTGCTCTTTCGCCGGCAGCCCGGGCTTGCACGGAGTACGGAGGAGGTGCAGCAGACAAGGTTCTTGCGGGGAACCGGGAAAGTGATACTCTCCCATGGAGACGGGGAAATCCAGCGAGGCTCCATTGAAGTAGCCTCCCGGCGCGTAGATCGAACTGATGCCTAGTTTCCGAAACGATTCCCAATTCCTGATCTGGACGTTGGTGTACACGAGCGGGAGTTTTACGCAGTAGTGCAGGGCTTCTTTCTGTTCTTCCGGCATTTCCGGGCACAGATAGGGAATCACCATGTTGTAGCATGCGAGAATGCAATGCGCCGCCTGGACTTTGTAGGCCTTGCCCCCGCGAACGTAGGTGATCTCGACCTGCTTCGCATTCTGGGGATCACCGATATGCTTGGCACGGATGGCGGTGCTGTTCAATCGAATTCTTATCGAGGACTCTGAGTCATCGAGACGCGAATACTTTACTCTGGAGGTGACAACGTCTTCCATGGTGGAGCCGGGAACCGCGCCGGGAATCAGCGAGCGAACGAGCAGCCGGGCGACGGAAGCATTGCCGTCGGGGAAATGGAAGATGTAGGGTTCAGCCTGCTCGGGGCTGTCGTCACTGCTTTTCAGGTTGATTCCCTGGAATCCGGGATACTCCATCTGGAGGCAGTCCCAGGCTGACACCGCATCGATGCCGACAGCGTACAAGCCGTGAGGTGCAGACTGAAAAATCTTGATCACGTCCGGATCTACCTTTACCCACTGGAGCAGATAATCCTTATAACTGGTCTTGATAAGCTTGCGTCGCTTTTCCTCGGTGGATAGCCCCGCCAGATAGTCGACCTTGGCCTCCTGGAGGCGCGCCAGGTCTTTGCGCGCCGCTTCGGAAATGGGGATTTGCGCCAGGATCTCGGGGGGGTAACTCAGGCCGAGGTAGTGTGTTCCGAAACCGGGCAACAGGCGGTCTACGCCAAAGGTTTCTTGGTCGAAGAAGGTAGCGCGTTTCAGCCCCATTCCCTTGTACAGCTTCTGATCAAAATAGGTATGGAAACGATCGACATCGATTCCTAATTCCTGGAGCAGTCCGAAGGCCTCTTTGCTGTAGTGATGGGGTGCTTCCAAGGACTGAGTTCCCCCGTAGCCGATCAGCAATCGCTTGCCGGTCTGGAACTCGTTGCGCTTCGCGTGGCCACCAAAATCGTCGTGGTTGTCGACAATCAAAATCCTGGATTTGGATCCAGCGAATTTTCGGAAGAAGTAAGCCGATGCCAGGCCACTGATGCCGCCACCCACAACGACCAGGTCGTAGGATTCCTGGTTATCGACGGGGTCGGGCCAGGTCTGTCCATCGCGCATGGCATGTGCCACTTCCCAGGATCCGTCGTGGCTGCCGCGCATACCTGTTTTGGCCGGTGGATAATACGTGGGGTCCTGCTCGGGTGAGGCTTCAGCGGAGATCGCCTCCAGCCATGCTGGGCTGGTCGTCAGTAACGAGGCTCCAACGGTGACGGCGCACCCGTTCAGAAAATCGCGGCGCGTGATGTTGCGGTTCATTCCTAGCGCCTGATCCTGCTGCTTGCTCATTGGTCCTCCTTACTGCGAGCAGATTGTCGCTTCGACGGCCGTCGACCTAAAAGCTCAACTTTAGAGCCAGTTGCAGGATTCTGGGGGCGTAGGTTCCACTGATTTGGCCAAAGGTTCCTGACGTGGCGTTGGTGCTTGATGGCGGCCGGAATTCCGCGTGATTAAAGATGTTGAAGGCTTCGGCGCGGAACAGCAGTTTCGTCCTTTCGCCAACCAGGCTTGTCGACTTCTCCAGCGCCAGATCGAGGTTGGAGTGGCGCGGGCCGTGGAATGAGTTGCGGCGATAGGTTCCGTAGAATCCCAGCGGGCATGAGCCCGCACCGACCACACCGATACAGGCATCCGGCTGGAAGTCACCGGGATTGAACCAGAAGTTACAGGGGCCCCCGTTGCATGTGTGCACCGTGCGTGGATCCAGAGTTTGTGGCGAGCTGACCATCTGATCAGCTCTTACGATCTCACCGTCGCCGGCTCCCGATGGGCCGGGATCGGTGGAGAGCTGCGGTACACCTGCAAGAAAGTCGAGTGGGATTCCCGATTGGATGAAGTAAATGGGATACAGGCTCCAGCCGCTGGTGAGCCGTTTCGGTCCGGTCGCCCAGGTTTTGGCGAACGGGAGCTCCCAACCACCGCTGAAGGCAAGCCTCTGACGCACATCAAAATCTGAGTTCCCATAGAACTGGTTGTGTTGGTAGTAGGGAATGGATGCGACTCGCGAGTTGAAGCCGGTTCCGTTGTCCAGGTTGTGAGACCAGGTGTAGGAGGCAGTAAAGAAGACGCTGCCCAGATAGCGTACGTCCTGTGCTCGCTTCGTCAGGCTGGTCAGCAGGCCATTGTAATTGGCGTGGTTGAGGCCATCGAAGGTTGGCGCGAAACCGAAAGTGTTGGGATCGGCGTTGGGATTCGATGCCAGGAGCTCCTGGTTCAAAATCCGCGTGTTGGTTCCCAGGATAAACGGGTTCTGATCAACCCACGTAAGGAGTTTGTGGGAGGAACTGCCGGCGTAGCCGATCTCGGCCATGAGGCCGTTGCCGATTTGACGCTCGACACTGAGGTTGTACTGATAAATGTAGGGCGTGCGGAGATGGATGTTCACGAAATTATTGCCCGATCCCAGAAACGGAGTGAAACCGGCATTGGCGAAGTTGACGTTCGAAGGCGGCGGCTCCTGCGAAGGAAAGGGATCCACAACGCCTCCGGTGTTGTAGGGATTGGACAGGATAGTATCGACGGCGTTGGTTGGAACCTGATTCTGGGCAAAGCCAAAGGATGTGCCACCGGCCCACGGGGCTTCGTCGGTCGCCCAATCGGACATCCAGCCGTTCAGCGTGTCAAAGAACAATCCACCACCGGCGCGGACACTGGTTTTCCCGTCGCCGAAGGGATCCCATGCAATGCCGATGCGCGGAGAGAGATTTGTGTGGTCGGGGTAATACCATCCGCGCGGTGCTCCCGGATCACCGGGAACCAGGAATCCAAGGGGAGCCCCCGGAAATTTCACCGATTGCATCCCCGGGACGATACTGAAACTGTATCCGTGAGTATCCGTTTCCGGGCTGGTGTATTCGTAGCGCAGCCCGTAAGTGATCGTCAGGCGCGGTGTCGCTTTCCATTCATCCTGGGCGAATAGCGCGTACTGTTTTTGGTGCTCATTGCTGGGCGCTTTCGAATATTCGCCAAAACTGTCGGAAGCTCCGAACAGGAAGTCCGCCAGATCGTTTCCAGATCCGATGCCGAACGGTCCCGAGAAATAGAAGATTCCATTGGTCTGGTAGGCGTAGATCGAGTTCTCTTGCATGATGCCGAAGCGGGCGCCAAACTTGAACGTGTGATGTCCGTGATTCTGCGTGAGCGTATCGGCAATGGCGTAGTTGTTGTCGGATTTCCACGTGACATTGGGGTTGAAGCCTACGTTCATGCCGCTGGCGAAGGCAAGTGACGGTGGACCGAAGGGGTCGTCGGACTGAATGTTGATGCCCAACTGCGTTGGCGGCGGAAGATTGCTGGTGGGAAGTGCGGTCTCATGGTAGCGCTGTGCGGTGATCAGAACCTCATTCAGCGTGGACAGCGAGACGGTTTTTGTGTAGTTGATATTGCCGAAGTACACCCAACTCGTGTCGGCGGCACTAAACCCCGGGATGTTGGCTCCGAAGAACGGATTGGCAATCGGTTCTTTGTTGTAGCCGAGAGACAGCGAGATGCGATCTTTTGCCGTAACATAGTAGTCAAACTTGCCGACGTACTGGTCGACATTGTCGGTTTCCGACCCCTTGGGAAACACCTGCCCGCTGGGCGAGGTTGGGATAATGCCAGCGGCAATGTATTTCTGAGCAACCGGATCGATTTTGGCAGGATCGATTATGGCCTGCGCCGCCAGAGTGGCGCTGGATTGGTAGTACGGATGGCTTTGAAGGAAGGCGACGACGCCCGGATCCGGACCGTTGCCCTGGAAGTTCGAGAAGTCTCCTCCCAACTCGGCGGGAGTGTAGGTTGTGACGAATCCTTCGTTCACGGTTTCTGCCAGGCGCTGCCCCTGATAACCGAAGAAGAAAAATAACCTGTCTCTTCCGTTCAGCCACTTGCCCAGGGAAACTGGACCGCCTATCACGCCTCCAAACTGATTGCGCTTGAGTACCTGGCGGGGCAGTCCCTGCTCGTTGTCGATATAGTCGTTGGCGTTAAACGCGTCGTTGCGAAGGTATTCGAACAAACTTCCGTGCAAGGTGTTGTTGCCAGACTTCAGAACCACGCTGATCGTTCCGCCACCGTTTCGGCCATATTCCGCGGTGTAGTTGTTCTCAAGAAGCTTGAACTCTTCGACTGCTTCGGGATTGGGATTGAAGACGACCTGATTGCTGGTGGTGCGGTTATTCATGCCGCCGTCCAGAAGATAGGTGATGGCGTCTCCGCGGCCACCGGCCACGCTGATGCCGCCGAGTCCGGTCTCGGTCGCGCCACCGTTGCTGGTCCCGTAGGTTCCAATATCGTCGGCGATAGGGGTAACGCCAGGCTGAGTCAGGGCCAGATCCAGAGTATTTCGTCCGTTGAGGGGAAGATCCTGAATGGCTTTGCCCGTAACCGTTCCGCCGATCGTGGGGTTCACTGTCTCGACCTGGGCCGCTTCGGATTGCACTTCGACGGTTTCGTTGACTGCTCCTACCTTCAACGGAAAATCGATGCGCAGCGACTGGTTCACCGCGAGCTCCTGAGGTTCGGTCGTTGCCTTGGCAAACCCGGGCTTCTGGACCATGACTTTGTACATACCGATAGGTAGGTCGAGTATCTCGTAGCTTCCCCTTCCGTCGGTCTCGGTGTTCCAACTGATATTGGTCCCAACATTCGTCACGATCACTTTAGCCCCAACGACTGCTGCCCCCTTCGCATCCGTGACAAAACCGATGACTCGACCGTTGGTGTTTTGCGCAGAGGCAGGAACAGTAAGGAACACAGCGAGCGGCAGGGCGATTGCCACTTGCCGCGCACGGGGGGAGCGGAAAATGCGCATGCAGGTGCGAAGCGTCATACGAAGTACTCCCAGAAGGCTCGATCTTTGTGGTTGCGGTCCAGACTGGATAAAAAGTCCTACCGAGGTCCAAAGGGGAAAAGCGCAGGAGCGTCGACCGCACTGATGAAGGAAGGGAAGTGCACCATTACTACAAAAGGCTCCGCACGTCATAAAGGCCACCTCGGCTCCTTACGCCGTTTCAGTCCGAAATATCCTCGTGAACCTTCCGTGACAAACCTTACGATAAGTGTGGAAGGTTAGAGAAGCCGGTGTTTTGCTGTCAAGCGGAAAATTCTTATAGGAGACCGGGCATTTTTCTGATCGCTCCCCGTCGCGAGCGGTCCGCCGGTGCCATGAGCGCAATCTTCTTGACAGCGTTCAAGGCTTTTTTCTAACCTTACGCACTTATAGTAATGTCAGCGGGTTTTGCCTGGTGCGGCCAACAGCTGTGGTAGGGCCGGAGACCTCAGGCGCCGTTTCGCGAACCTTTCCGCTGCGCTAGACCGAGGAAGATAGAGGTATAGAAACGGACCATTCGGAATGTTTCGTTAAGTAATTCGATGAGCGAGGAGAAACGCGATCGGGACTTGGGGATGAATCGCCGCATCACCCGCCGCGATTTCCTCAACGGCGTTGCGGTCGGCATCGCAACGCTGGGATATAGCGGCCTCCCCGGTTCGGCGTCGAGTCTTCCGGGAGATTCCATATCCACTCACAATTCCGTCAAGGCTAATCCACCTTCGTTGACGGGAATGAGAGGCTCTGCGCCCGGCTCATACGACATCGCCCATGCATTGCGTGACGGAACCTTCCTCGAAAACGCCGGAAGCCCGGCAGACACGCACGAAACCTACGATCTGGTCGTGGTCGGCGGAGGTATCAGCGGCCTTGCTGCTGCTTACTTCTACCGCAAGCATGCAGGTGCTGACTCGCAAATCCTTATCCTTGATAACAACGACGATTTTGGCGGACACGCCCGGCGCAACGAATTCCGCGTCGGCGGTCGGCTGCTGCTGAGTAATGGAGGGACGCAGTCGATTGAGAGCCCTTCGGAATACAGCGAGGTCGCCAAGGATCTTCTAAAAGATCTGGGCGTGCAGACAAAGGTCTTTTACAAGGCCTACGACGGGAAGTTGTATTCACACCTCGGTACGGGTTGCTTCTTTGACAAAGCCACATTTGGCGAGGATCGGCTGGTCACCGGAATGGGTTCAACTCCGTGGCCCGAATTCCTGAAGAATTGTCCATTGCCGGAAGAGGTTCGACGGGAAATCGCGCGGCTCTATGACGAAAAGATAGACTATCTTGCCGGGCTCTCGAGAGCGGAAAAGCATGCGCGCTTGGCGAAGATAAGTTACGCAAATTTCCTGACGGAAATCTGCAAGGCTGATCCCGCGGTCTTGCCCTTCTTTCAAAGCTACTCCAACGATCTGTTTGCGGTGGGTATTGATGCCATCTCCGCGCTGGCCTGTTACAGAAATCCGGACGACTACGGTGCCTACCAGTACGCTGGATTTGAAGGCATGGACCTGGGCGGAGATGAGGGCAAAGAAGAGCCCTACATCTTTCATTTTCCCGACGGGAACGCGTCCATTGCCCGCTTGCTGGTTCGCAGTCTGATCCCTGCAGCCGTTCCCGGCCACACGATGGAGGATGTTGTCACCGCAGGGGCCGACTACAGCAAACTCGACCAATCATCATCTCCCATCCGAATCCGGTTGAATTCAACTGCGGTTCGCGCCCGGCAATCCGGACCTGCGGAGTCGGCAAAGCTGGTAGAAGTCTGGTACGTGCAGGAAGGAAAACTGAAAAAAGTAACCGGAAAGACCTGCATTCTTGCCTGTTACAACAGTATGATCCCCTACCTGTGTCCCGATCTGCCCGCAAAGCAGAAGGAGGCTCTGCACTTCTGCGTGAAAGAGCCATTCATTTACACCCACGTCGCGATCCGCAATTGGACTGTGTTCCACAAACTCGGCATACGACAGATTATTTCTCCGGGAAGTTATCACAGCTTCACAATGCTCGATTTTCCCGTCAGCCTGGGCGCATACCGGTTTGCCGGCAAGCCAGAGGAGCCAATGGTGCTTTTCATGTTGCGAACTCCCTCGAAGCCGGGTTTGCCGCGACGAGATCAGTACCGCATGGGAAGATTCGAATTGATCAGCACCCCTTTTTTCGAGTTCGAACGGAATATCCGCGAACAACTGAATCGCATGCTGGCGCCCGGCGGCTTCGACTCTGCACGCGATATCGCGGCCATAACTGTGAACCGTTGGGCTCACGGATATGCCTACGAATACGACTCCCTGTTCGATCCACACTGGGCGCCGGAACAGCGTCCGTGTGTCGTCGGTAGAAAGCAGTTTGGACGAATTTCCATCGCAAATTCCGATGCCGCAGCCAGCGCCTATACGAATGCGGCAATTGACCAGGCCTATCGGGCCGTTCAGGAACAATTGAAAGGTGTGTAGATATGACGGACTCAGCAGAGGAGAATCGCGGACGATCGCGCGACCGGGAACTTGGCATGCACCGCGACATCACGCGCCGCGATTTCTTGAATGGGATCGCGGTTGGCGTTGGTGGAACGCTTGCGACCCCATGGCTTGGTGAACTGCTCGCGTCTCAAACCCCTGCGCCTGCTGCGCAAGATCGACCTGGCTATTACCCCCCAACCCGCACCGGAATGCGAGGCAGCCATCCGGGCTCGTTCGAAGTCGCACACGCGCTGCGGGATGGGACTTTCCGGGAAAAAACAGGCAAGCCCGTCGACACGGGCGAGGTCTACGACCTCGTGGTAGTGGGCGGCGGCATCAGCGGTTTGGCGGCCGCCTATTTCTATCGCAAGCAAGCTGGCCCTTCCTCGCGCATTCTCATTCTGGACAATCACGATGATTTTGGCGGCCACGCAAAGAGGAACGAATTCCACCTCGGTGGTCGGATGCTGCTGACTAACGGCGGCACTGTTTCCATCGAATCTCCATTTCCGTACAGCAAAGAAGCTCGAGGACTTCTTTCGGAACTCGGTATTGATCCTCCTGCGCTGCAGAAGAAGTATGCGGGCAAATCAGCCTTCGGCGGTCTCGGTTTTGGCTACTTCTTCGACAAAGAAACGTTTGGAACCGAGCGCCTGGTGACGAATGCGCCGGGAGGATTCTCCAGTCGACAGGGCGCTTCCGGCATATGGGCAGATTTTCTCGCGCGGACTCCGCTGTCGGCAGCGGCTCAACAAGACATCGCCCGCATCCAGGAAGCCAGGATTGACTACATGGAGGGAGTGCCCGAAGAGCAGAAGAAAGCCCGGCTCTCGAAAATGAGCTACAAGGATTTTCTGCTCAATGTTGTAAAGGCTCATCCGGACGTCATTCCGTTTTATCAGCCTCGTACTCATGGCCTCTACGGGATCGGAATCGACGCCGTGCCAGCGTTGGACTGTTGGGCCATTCACTTTCCGGGGTTTCAGGGGATGGGTCTTGATCGTGTGCCTTCGAAAGGTTTGAGCTTTACGGCGCTGGGAGAAGTAACTCCACAGGAAGCGTTCCACTTTCATTTTCCCGATGGAAATGCTTCGATCGCTCGCATGTTGGTGCGGTCGCTGGTTCCTGGTGCTGCTCCGGGTAGCACGGCCGAAGACATCGTCACCGCCAAGATGGAATACAGCCACTTGGATCACGCAGACTCGCCCATCCGCATACGCCTGAACAGCACCGCAGTGCTGGCGCGACAGGTGGGGGACTCCGCCTCTGCCAAACAGGTCGAGATTGTGTATGGGCGCGACCAGAAAGCGTACACGGTACAGGCAAAGGGAGTGGTGCTGGCTTGCTGGAATATGGTGATTCCATATATGTGTCCAGAATTGCCTGCGGAGCAGAAAGAAGCCCTTGGCTACGGAACGAAGGTTCCACTGGTCTACACCGTTGTGGGCCTGCACAACTGGGCAGCATTTCACAAGCTGGATGTCAGGGGCGTTTCGTGTCCCGGCATGTATCATTCGTCCATGAATCTGGATCAGGCGCCGGACGTCGGCGATTACAAACCGCCACAGTCTCCCCAAGACGCCGTGCTGGTACATATGTCGCGGACACCGTGCCAGCCAGGCCTTTCTGCCAGGGAACAACAGCGGGCCGGCCATTACGAGCTGCTCGCCACGTCCTTTGAAACGTTTGAAAGAAATATTCGCGACCAACTCGCGCGCGTATTGGGGAGCGGGGGATTTGATCCTGCTCGGGACATCGAGGCGATTACAGTCAATCGTTGGCCACACGGGTATGCGTACGAATATAACCCGCTCTGGGATCCAGATTGGCCCGAAGGCAAACGCCCGTGCGATATCGCTCGCCGGCGCTTCGGGCGTATCACGATTGCGAATTCGGATGCGGCTGCAGCCGCGTACACCGATCAGGCGATCGATCAAGGGTATCGAGCGGTCCAGGAGTTGCTTTCCAGCTAGCATGGGGCCAGAGTCGACGCCTTCCACCACTAACCAGGAAAACGTGATGGACGCAGAGCATGTGTCGGATGATCATGGCTTTTGCCTGCGCGGGCTGATTTCCGCGCGGCTGTGGGCAAAGCATTTCGCGGGTTGATAGCTACCGCCGAAGGCATGGTCGGCCGCGGGAATCCTGCCAGGTCGCGATGGTTTGCGGCCGCGGCGTCCTTGACTCGCATACCGCCCAAAACTAAGATTCCTGTTCACCATCGTATCTGTCTCGGAGCCCCAAATATGCGCAGATCCTTTCCGGTCCTGGCAGGGTTCTTGTACGCGGCATTGCTGCTGCCGGCCCAATCCGCTCCTCCCCTTCTCCTCCGCTTTCCGACGGTCAGCAAAAGCCAAATCGTCTTCAACTACGCTGGCGATCTCTGGACGGTCTCACGCGACGGCGGGGAAGCCCGCCGCCTCACCGCGGGCATCGGCATCGAAACGCTGCCGTATTTTTCTCCCGATGGCGCGATGATCGCTTTCACCGGCGAATATGATGGCAATCGCGACGTCTACCTGGTTCCAGCTACGGGCGGAGTTCCGCGGCGCCTCACCTACCACCCGGCCGATGAGTTCGTGGCTGGATGGACTCCCGACGGCAGGAAAGTCGTTTTCAGCTCCTGGGGCTCGAGCTTCATGCACTTCGAAGATCAGCTCTATACCGTCCCGGCTGAAGGCGGACTCCCTACTGCGATCCCGCTACCCATCGCCGAAGACGCCAGCTTTTCACCGGATGGCACGCACATCGCCTATGTGCCGCATCCCAAGTGGCAGGAAGCCTGGAAGCGCTATCACGGCGGTCAAACGACTCCCATCTGGATCGCCGATCTGAAGGATTCCAGCACGGTCAAAATCCCCCGTGACAACTCCAACGACCACCACCCGATGTGGGTGGGCGATACGATTTATTTCCTCTCCGACCGCAACGGCCCCGTCAGCCTCTTCGCTTACAACACCAAGACAAAACAAGTCAGTGAAGCCCTTCACAGCGATGGACTGGACTTCAAGACTGCATCCGCCGGTCCCGGTGCAATCGTGATCGAGCAATTCGGAGCCATCAAAATCTATGACCTCCAGACCCGCGAGGCTCGAAACGTAGCAATTCATATCGGTGGCGACATAGCCGCCGTCCGTCCGCACTTCGCCAAAGTCGAATCCAAGCGAATTCAGAATTTTGGCCTGTCGCCCACTGGTGCTCGCGCCATTTTTGAAGCCTGGGGAGAAATCTTCACCGTCCCCACCGACAAGGGCGATATCCGCAATCTGACCAAAAGCCCGGCGGTTGCCGACCGCGATCCGGCATGGTCCCCCGACGGAAAATCCATTGCCTACTTCTCCGATGAGTCCGGCGAATACGAACTTTGCATTCGCGACCAAAACGGCATCGCGCCGGTTCGCCGTATCAACCTTGGCAATCCGCCGTCATTTTTTTACTCGCCGACCTGGTCGTCGGACAGTAAGAAGATTGCTTACACCGACAAGCGCCTGCAGTTGTGGTACGTCGATCTGTCGAATCCCGTACCGAAGCTGGTTGACACCGACTACTACTGGACTTTTTCCAACGCCACGACAGCCCAGACCTGGTCCCCTGACAATAAATGGCTGGCTTACATCCGGCAGCTCCCCAGCGGGCTGCATGCGGTCTTCGTCTATTCACTCGAGCAGGGCAAGACCTTCCAGATCACCGACGGCATGAGCGACGCGCTGTTTCCCGTTTGGGACAAAAACGGCAAGTACCTCTACTTCACGGCATCCACCAACGTCGGCCTTGCAGGCGCTGGCCTCGACATGACCAGCGACGAGCACCGCGTCACCCGCAGCGTCTACGTTGCAGTCCTCAGCAGGGACGAGAAGTCTCCGCTCGCTCCCGAGAGCGACGAGGAGAAACCGAAAGAGGAGAAGAAGCCAGACGAGGATAAAGACAAAGCCAAGGACAAATCTGCCGACGACAAAGATAAGGATAAAAACAAGAAGGACGAATCCGTCGTTGTCAAAATCGACATCGACGGTATCAGCCAGCGAGTTCTCTCGCTGCCCATTCCTGCCAAAAACTACACGAACATGCTGGGCGGCAAGTCGGGCATTCTTTTCCTAAGCGAAGGCCCATTGGTGGTCACCGAAGGCGACTATCCAAACGTCGGCTTGACCATCCAGAAGTTCGATCTCGGCAAGCGCAAAGTCGACAAAGTCCTCGAAGACGTCAACGATTTTGCCGTCTCCTTCAACGGGGAGAAGATCCTATACCGTAAAGGCGACTCGTGGTCGACTGCGTCGCCGGACGACGGCCCCGGCGGAGGGGGCGGTTCGCCCAAGCCTGGCTTCGGTCCACTCAAGCTCGATGCCTGGGAGGTTTACGTCGAACCTCGCGCCATGTGGAAGCAGATCTATGACGAAACCTGGCGGATCGAGCGCGACTTCTTCTACGACCCGCATTTCCACGGGCTCGATCTCGAGAAAGCGAAGACGAAATACGCTCCTTATCTCGATGGCATCGGCTCCCGCGACGAACTCACTTATCTATTCCAGGAGTGCCTGGGTGAAATGACAGTTGGACATATGTTCGTCGGAGGCGGAGAAGTGAATCCCGAGCCGAAGAAGGTCAAGGGCGGCCTCCTCGGCGCGGACTACAGCCTCGAAAACAACCGCTACCGCGTGGCCAGGGTCTATAACGGGGAGAATTGGAATCCCGGCAATCAAGCACCGCTCACACAGCCCGGAGTAAACGTCAAGGCAGGAGACTACATTCTCGCAGTCAACGGCCGCGAATTGCACGCCACTGACAACATCTACAATTTCTTTGAAAACACCGCTGGGAAACAGGTTGTCCTGAGAGTGGGCGCGAATCCAGATGGCAAGGATTCCCGCGAAGTTACGGTTGTTCCCCTGGACAGCGAAGAGAATCTGCGGTATCTCGCCTGGATCGAATCGAATCGCCGGCGGGTTGACGAAGCGACTGGTGGACGCGTTGCCTACGTTCACGTACCCAACACTGCAGGTGGCGGCTACACCAGTTTCAACCGGTATTACTTTTCGCAGGTTGGGAAAGAAGCCGCCATTATCGACGAACGCTTCAACGAAGGCGGTCAACTTGCCGACTACATCATCGAGTATCTCAAGCGTCCGCTCCTGAGCAAGGTTGTGACGCGCGACGGCCACGACTGGTCCAGTCCCTCCGAAGCAATCTATGGGCCGAAGGTGATGATGATCAACGAAATGTCTGGTTCGGGCGGAGACGCGTTACCCTGGTACTTTCGCAAGAATGCCATCGGACCGCTCGTGGGTAAGAAAACCTGGGGCGGACTCGTAGGCATTGGAGGATATCCAGAACTCATCGACGGTGGGCGCGTGACCGCGCCACGAGCGGCGATATACGGGCTCGATGGTGATTGGGAGGTGGAAAACCACGGCGTCGCTCCCGACGTGGAAGTTGATCTGGAACCTGCGACCTGGAGGCAGGGCCGCGACTCGCAGCTGGAAAAGGCGATCGAAGTCGTCATGCTGCAGCTGAAGCAACATCCCCTTCGTGAGGTCAAACGGCCTTCTTATCCGAATTACCACCAGCACGATGATCTCGGAACCAAGTAGAGAGGGGGTGTTCCGGACAACAATTATGATTACGTCTCAGAGTTGCCATTGAACCCGACAATCATTGGCGTAACCGAAGGCGATGACTCAGTTTCTGGGCTGAAGAGCACCGTCCCAGCGGTTGGGATTGCGAAACTCATTAAGATAAGAAAAGAAAACCCCCAGGACTCGTCACAACGTTTCAGGTAGGACTTCTGTGATAAGAAACACACCCTGCGGACTACGGCTGGACGCTTTTCCTTTATGGTGCGAGCGGGTATTCCCCGGAATGGATCAAGTCGGTTCCATTTTTGCCGGGAGGTCACTCAACCTCGGGATACCTGTGGTCGCGGGGGCCGCGGGGCTTGCTGCCCTCAGGCTCACAGCAGGATCATTCGATTCAAGCTGACTAAAATCTGGCGACTCAA
>Ga0123356_10004659_pt1 | contig 14125 bp, 12 predicted proteins | sample TergutEmb28metaG_2_FD_92546 | JGI IMG/M metagenome (GOLD analysis project Ga0123356, IMG submission 92546) | Embiratermes neotenicus P3 segment gut microbial communities from Petit-Saut dam, French Guiana - Emb289 P3 | ecosystem: Host-associated > Arthropoda: Insects > Digestive system > Gut ...
CGCTGCTACACTGTTTCACCGCGCGCCATTAGCTCAATTGGCAGAGCAGCTGGCTCTTAACCAGCGGGTTCGGGGTTCGAGTCCCTGATGGCGCACTTCGAGGAGAGCCGAGCGCCAACGAGCCAGCTCGGTTGGTCGAGGCCGACGAAGAAGTTGACGAGGCCTGTAGGGCCGAGGAGCACCACCCGGAGCCCTAATCCCAGTAGTCCTCAGGGTTGGCAGAAAGAGCAAGTGGGGCTGAAGCTTGCGGCACTGGCACGGCGCGAGGCGCCGTCAAGTGGGGCGAAGACCGGCTGTAAGTTGAGGCGATATGGCCGGCCGTCTGCAAGGCCGGGATGACCATGTCGACCATCAGTCGCAGGTCGATCGGTAGCGAAGTTGGCCTGACAGTGAAACCGTCGCAGGCTTCGTCCTGCACCCAATCGACGCAGAACTCGGCCAAGTCGTCGGGGTGGCCCACAAAGCGGGCCTGACCGTCACCCAGCTCGACCCCAGTCATCTCTTCGGCCAGGTCTTTGCGGGCCTCGGCTAGACCAGATTCGGTCGAGAGGGTGATCGACAGGTCCACCAAGGTTTTAAGGTCATCGGGGTTGCGTCCGGCATCGGCCGCGAGGGCGCGCAGGTCACGGCGCTGCTTGGCCGCGTCGGCCTTGTTGACCACTTGGGTACGGACCACGCTGGCCTGCCTAGCAGCCAGGCCGATGGCGTAGTCGTCGTTGGCCCGCATGACCAGTGTTGGTGGGGCCGAAAAGGCGGCCGAGCCAGCGGCCTCACCCAGTCGCTGCTGGCGCAAGGCCCTGGCCGAGGCGGCGGTGGCGGTTAGGGCCGGCGAGTCAGACCAAGTGTCTTCGACGGTGGCCGCTAGCACCTCAGTTGACTGTTGGCCGGCCGCAGGTGTTAGTTCCGGCAGAACCAATTCCCAGGCATGGCGGCCCTCGCTGGCCACCTCCAACTCCACAAGGGCCGGTACCAGCGAGGAGGCCTCGGCTCGTGAGGCGTTGACGGCCGGTAGTAGCTGGATGCCCTCTGTGGCTTTGGCCAGGCGTGTGGCCAGCCGAACGGCGTCCAAGGCGCCGCGCCGGCGGGCCGAATAGGGCGGGTTGCCCATGGCCGTGTCGTCCAACGCCACAAAATCAACCAGCCCGCGTTGGGCCGTGCGGGCCAGCCGGGCTAAGCCGCCAAGGTTGATGGCCTCGGCCCGGCGCTCGTCGTCTTGGTCCTCAATCCGGGAGGGGTAGCGCGACACCGCGGGGGACAGCTCAGTGCCAATTGTGATTCTCTTGGGCTGGTTGGCTGTTGGCCCCGAACTTGGCGCCGAGGCCGGCCGCAGCTCTTTTGCAGGTTGTCGGTGGGACAGGACAGTGGTGTTGGCCGCGTCAAACATTAGGACGGATCAGTTGCCTCAAGTAGGGGGAAAAACCGTGTGGCGGGGGGCGGCCACCTCTTGCTTTTGAGGCTATGTCGCCAATTTGCCGTTGTCAATTTGGGCCGGCTTTTGCTCATGCCCGATGCCGGCCGGCGACAACCAGCCCACCGGCCAGCTTCGCTGTAGCCGGGAAAGGCGACCAGCGGCTGGCGCCGCGCCGCCGGCGCGGTGAGCCAGCCCAGAGCGGCGCCTGAGGTGTGATCCCAATGACCAGTCCCCGAGTCCCAAATCCCGTGAGTTGTCTAGGCTGTCCCGCGCTAAGTGAGGTGATCCGCCCTAGGATTAGAACGGCTAACGATCCTTCGCGAGGTGAGGTACGCAATGTCCCAAGACCCCAGGGTAGCCCTGGTTACTTGCAGTCAGTTCCCCGATCTAGATGCTTACGACTCGGTGCTGGTTCCGCGCCTGCGCTCAATGGGGGTTGATGCCCAGCCGGCCGTCTGGGATGACCCAGCAGTTGACTGGGATTCTTTCGCCTTGTCGGTTGTCCGCTCCACCTGGGACTACCCCGGCCGCCGGAGCGAGTTCCTGGACTGGGCCAAGTCTGTGCCCCGTCTAGCCAACCCGGCAGCGGTGCTGGAATGGAACACGGACAAGCATTACCTGCAAGACCTCGACAAACGTGGCGTCAGGATTATTAGGACGTTGTGGCTGGAGCCGGATGGTGAAAACACCGGCCGGGCCATGCACACCCGCTTCCCGGCTGGAGGCGACTTTGTGCTCAAACCGGCCATTGCCGCTGGCGCCATTGGGGCCGGTCGTTACACGGCCAATGACCCCTACCTGCGCGGGCGAGCCATTACTCACGCCCGCAACTTGCTCAGTGAGGGCCATTCGGTTTTGGTTCAGCGTTACATTCCTTCGGTTGATGCCCTAGGCGAGGTGTCGATGGTCTTCCTCGACAACAAATTCGCCTACGCCGTCCGTAAGGGCGCCATGCTGCACGGTCCGCAAGAAGCCACCGACCGGCTTTACCAGCGTGAGCACCTTGATGGCGGCTATCAGCCAAGCGACAAAGAGCTAGATATTGCCAACCGGGCTGTGGCCGCCGCCATGGATACTCTGGGCAATCCGCTCAAGCCGTTCTTGTATGCCCGCGTCGACCTGGTTGAGGCCGAGGATGGCGAGCCAGTGGTGCTCGAGTTCGAAGTAACCGAACCATCACTCTTCCCCGAACTGGCCGCGGGCGGCATTGATTTGGTTTGCCGGTCCATTGCTGGACGCCTCTCGCCTGTATAGGGGTATCTGGCTCGTTGTCCTTGGGGAGGTTGACTCCTGGCACTTAGCAGCCTAAGTGGCCTAAGTGGGCGGGGCTGAGCCCTGGGAGAATACTGACAGGCGCCATCCCAGCGGCGCGCGTGGTTTAGGCTCGCAGTCGTGGTGAACCTAGATGCCATTACCCAGGTTGGTCAGGGCCGGCCCTTGGTCTTGGCGCATGGTGCCGGTGGCAGGGTGCGCGGTGATTTTGGTCACCTGATCCAAAGACTCAAAGGCACTCGCCGGCTGGTTGGCTACGACTACCCCGGATCGGGCCGCAACCCGTTGATTGGCCAGCCGCTGACCCTGGACCTTCTGGCTGATTCCCTGGTCGACGCGGCCGGTGCGGCCGGCGAAGTGACCTTCCCAGTTTTGGGCTACTCCCTGGGCGCCGCGGTAGCCGTCACGGCCGCCTCGCGCCATCCAGACCGAGTCACCGGTCTCATCTTGACCTGTGGTTTTGCCCACGTCGATAGGCAATTCAGGGCCTTTTCCTTGATGTACCAGGCTCTGCTGGCAGGTGGTGACTTCAGCGCGATTGGCCGGTTGCTGGCAGGCCGGGTGGGCCCAGGTGTTCACCCCGATCCGGATGAGGTGCGCAGCCGTGAAGCCCGCGTGGCCCAATTGGCCCAAGGCATTCAGCCAGGTTCGGGCCAGCAACTGGCAGTTGCGGCCTCGGTCGACCTTGCCCAGGTCCTCAGGTCGATCGGGTTGCCCACCTTAGTTATCGTGGCGGGCGAAGACCAGCTGGTCCTACCTCAGACCCAACGTGAGCTTTCGACCCTGATGCCCAAGTCAGAAATGATTGAATACCCACATTGTGGCCATGTCATCTCGCCAGCCCAAGGCGATATCTGGGCCAGGGACATCTCGAACTTCCTCGAGCGCCACCATCTCTAGCAGTTGAGGTTAGGGGCATGGCCGGTACCGCCCTGCCGGCTTGCCCGGGACGAGGCTTGGGTTGATACTTGTCTCAGCCAAACCTCAGCATTAGGAGACTGTAATGCGACCGAACTCGACCGCTCTGGTCCTAATCGAATTCCAAAACGACTTCACCTCGCCCGGCGGTGCCCTGCATGATGCCGTCAAAGCGTCGATGGAACGCTCGAACATGCTAGCCAACACGGTCGCCATGGTGGCGGCCGTGCGACCTTTAGGCGTTCAGGTGGTCCACTCACCGATCAGCTTTGCCCCAGGCTATTGCGAGATCAACGCCCACCCTTACGGCATTTTGGCCGGTGTGGTTGGCGCCACCGCATTTGTCAAAGGCGAATGGGGTTCGCAGATCGTCGACGACCTGACCCCAGATGCGGCTGACATTGTGCTTGAAGGCAAACGCGGCCTGGACGCCTTTGGTTCAACCAACATTGACTTCATTTTGCGCTCGAAGGGCATTGAAACGATCGCCTTGGCCGGCTTGTTAACCAATTGCTGCGTCGAGTCGACGATGCGTTCAGCCTACGAGCGCGGATTCGAGGTCATTACTTTGACCGATTGCGTGGCCGGGACTTCGCATGAAGAGCATGACAACGCCGTCAAATTCGACTATCCCATGTTCTCCAAGCCCATGACTCACACCGAGTTCATTGAGGCGGTCAAGGGCGCTGGCGTGGCCGATTCGTCCCGGGGCTACTGACTGAAGCGACGTTGACCTCGGCTAGTCCAGCGATTGCCGGCGGTCTACCAGCCCGGCCGGGCTACCTCTGCTAGCACTTCTAGCACGTGGCGGTAGGTCCGCCCAGTGGCCCGGCTGATGCCAATTTCGCAGGTCCGGTTGGCAGTGACATAGGCGTCGAATTGGCCGATGCCGCCTGCCGCCTTGGCCCTTTCAGCTTCGGCTTGGGCAATGGCTTGGGCTTCGGGGCCAGTGGCGCTGGCTGTCAGTTCAGGATGCAACATGCCCCTATCGCCAGCGAAGCCACAGCAACCCCAAGTGGGCGGCACAAAGACAGTCTCGGCCGCCATCTCAGCCAGGGCCACTAGGTCATCGACAGCACCTAGGTGGACTGTTGAGCAGGTTGGGTGGACCGCGATTGCCGCCAAAGGCTGGGGAACCACCAGTCGGCTGGCCAAATGTTTGCGAACGTAAGAAGTGGCATCAATCACTTTGAGGCGCTGGGCCAATTCGGCCTGCGCCACCGGCAGGGCGGCGGGCAAGGAGGTCAGGGTTTTGGTGCAACTGGCGGCGTCCGCCACCACTGGCCACCGGCCCTGCCCGCTGGCCCGCCATAACACGCCAAAGACCCGTCTGGCCATCTCGCGCTGGCCACTGACCAGACCCTTTGACTGCCAGACCGTGCCGCAACAAAGGTCCTCGATGTGCTCAGGCATTATCAATTCGACACCGGCCATGGCGGCCAGCTGGCGCAGGGCGCCGCCCACTCCCGGCCCGGCACCAGATGGCGCAAACAAAGAGTTGATGCAGGTCGAAAAGAACACGGCAGCCTCATGCCGATCCTCAGGCTCATGCCAAACCCCTAACTCGCCAGGTTGAGCTTCGGCAAGAAAGGCCGGGGCGGGGCCCGGAGCGTTGTCTCGCGCCTTGTCTTGGGGCAATGCCTTGGCATTGCCAAAGACAAATGCCCGGAGCCAATCCCTGACAACGATCCCCGCCCCGCCCCTCAATTCGGGCGGGCTGGTTTTGGCGCTGACCGAACGTTGGTCCGCCCCTATCCCGCGAGGTTGGGCTTTGGCATCATGCCAAAGCTCGGACTGGCGTGATTGGTGTGGCTGGCGGGAGCGGCGGCGGGGCGGGCCGGGCCGGGGCAAGTCTTGACCGACTTGCGGAATCCAGTCTTGGGGCAGGACCCGGCGAGCGGCCCGGGTGACGGCCTGGAGCAACCGGCTGGGCAAAACGCCAGCCAGGTGGAGACCTAAGCGCAGCAACGCCACAACCGCCCGCCAATGCCGGGCCGCCAACCGGCCCAATAGCTGAACCACCGGCGAGGAGTGCCTTTCCACCCGCATCGCCTCGATGATGTGGCCGGTGTCAATGTTGACCGGACAGGCCACCAGGCAAAGCGAATCGGCCGCGCAGGTGTCGACACCCTGATAGTCGAAGTCCCTGGCCATGGCCTCGGCCTGATCCGGCGGCAGGGTAGCGATTTGCCGCAACAGGGCGATGCGCTGGCGTGGCGTAGTGGTCAGATCGCGTGAGGCGCAGGTCGGCTCACAGTAACCGCATTCGACGCAGCGATCGAAGGCCTCGTCTAGCACCGGGGTGACCTTGATGTGGTTTAGGTGGGCCCGGGCATCGGCGTTGATCACCACGCCGGGGCCAAGCAGTCCACCCGGATCGCAGAGCTGCTTTATTCGGCCCATCACTTCGTAGAGGCGGTCACCGAATTGCCGCCGCACAAACGGGGCCATGATCCGGCCGGTGCCATGTTCGGCTTTGAGGGTGCCGCCGGCATCCAAGACCAAGTCGACCATCTGGTCAGTAAAGGCCTCGAAGCGTCTCAACTGAACGGCCTGGGCCAAGTCGAGGGTGACCATGAAGTGGATATTGCCGTCTTTGGCGTGCCCAAAAATGACGCCGTCAGCCAGTTCGTTTTGGCGGAAAAGCTGAGCCAAATGGTGGCAGGTGCCGGACAGAGCACTGACCGGTACGGCGATATCCTCCAGCAGGGCCGTGGTGCCCGGCGGTCGCGCCCCGGCCACCGCCGTGTACAGCCCGTTTCGGCTGGCCCAGAGCAGGGCCCTGTCCTTGGTTTCAATGGCGAAACTGGACGGGCGGACCAGCCCCAGTTTGGGCAGCAAGGCGCGCATATCCGCCAGGTTCTGGGCCAGCTCTTCGCCTTGGCCAGAACGCAACTCAACTAGCAGCGCGGTTTGGCCAGGACCGTGGAAGTCCAAGATCGGATCGCCGGGTGCGGCCGCGGCCTGGGCGGCGGCCACCGAGGTTGGGTCCATCAGCTCCAAAACCTTGGCCCCGGCCGCCAGCAATTGGGCCAGAGCGTCGGTGGCGGCCTCCAAATGGGGGAAAACCAACAGGGCCGTGGCGACATGCCGGGGCACTTCGACAGTGTTAAAGGTGGCGCCGGCGACAAACCCCAAGGTGCCTTCCGAACCGATCATTAGGTGGGTCAAGATGTCAACTGGCCGGTCAAAGTCAACTAGCGAGTTGATGCCGTAACCCATGGTGTTTTTCATGGCGTACTGGGCCGCGATTTTGGCCATGGCTACCGGGTCGGCGCGCACCTGGTCACGCAAGGCGGCCAGGCCGGCATATAGCGCCGGTTCGCTTTGACGCAGCCGGTCATCAGCGTCCACCGCCGCTGAATCGACCGTAGTGCCGCTGGGCAGGACAAACTCCATCGAAGCCAAAGTGGCGTAGGTGTTGAATTGGGTACCGCAGGCCATGCCGGAAGCGTTGTTGGCCACCACCCCGCCAATCGTGGCCGCCACCTTAGAGGCCGGGTCAGGGCCCAGCATCCGACCATATTTGGCCAAGGCGGCGTTGACCGCGCCAACCGTCACTCCTGGGCCGCAGGCCACCTGGAGTCCCTCGGCCAGCACGTTGACCTGCCTAAAGGCCTGGCGTACGTCTACCAGAAGACCATCGGAGGAAGCCTGCCCACTGAGCGAGGTTCCGCCAGATCGGAAAGTCAAACCCATGCCGTGCTCTGCGGCCAGGCGCATGGCCAAGGCGACCTGCCCGGCATCGGCCGCCTTGAGCACGGCCTTGGGTTCCAGCAGGTAGTGAGAGGCGTCCCGGCCGATGCCGGCCAGTTGCGTTGGGGAAGTCAGCAGGCGGCTGCCAAAGGCGCTCGCCAAATGGGCCTGACCTGAATCCGGGTGGGTGGCCAGGGCACCGGAAGAGTCCATTGGACAACCATGCCACATTGGCTATCGGGTCAAAGAGGGCCGGTGAATCATTGACGGCGATGGTTCGGCACCATTGAGGCGACTAATTCACCGCCCCGGTGACTGTAGATGACGCAGTCTTTTCCTTGCAGCGTTTGCAGGGCCTAGAAGGGGTGCCGTCATTCTTGCTGGAAGGCGTGACGGTAGAAAAGACCGGCGACAACACCTTGAGGCTGACTTCCGAAGAGCCTTTGCCGGCCCTACCGGCCATCTTGGCCACGCCGTCCTGCGGCATTGTCAACTCCAAGGTGGTGCAGGAAAACGGCGGTTCGGCTGATACCACTGATACGGCTGAGGATTTCCTGAATCAGACCTCGGCCGGCTCTGGGCCATACATCCTGGAAAAGCTGGATCAGGCCTCCGAGGCCGTGCTGGTGCTCAACACTGAGTACAACGGACCGCAAACCCCGACCTACCAGAAGGTCATCTTGCGCAACGTCAAGCCGGCGACCCAGAAGATGAACGCTGAATCCCCGTTTGTGCCTCTGCTTCAGCCCGGATCAAACGTGGCCTATCAGCCTTCGGTGGGCCGCGTCTACTACAACCCGGTATGGCTGATAAATGTCGCAGGACTCACAGTCGCAAACTAACCAGTCCAAAGTGACGCCGGCCCAGCCGGCTGATGGCGGGCCCAGCCGGGCGCGCTCAGCTAGGGGCCGGCGCTCACGCGCCGTCCTGCTGCGCTACCTCGCCAAACGGCTGATCATTGCCGTTGGCCTGCTGTTCGGCATGACGCTGGTAACTTTCTCCCTGACTAACCTGGTGCCCGGTGACCCGGTGGCAGCCGCCTTGGGCCAGCGGGCGGCCGACGATCCGGCCACAGTGGCCCGCTTCAGGGCCGAGAACGGCTTAGATAAGCCACTGCCGGCTCAGTACGCGGCCTACCTGGGCCGGCTGGTTCATCTTGATTTGGGCCGGTCCTGGCAAACCCACAACCCGGTGCGCGACGACCTAGCCAAAGCCGTACCAGACACCATGGAAATCGCTTTTGGGGCAATTGTTTGCGCCGCCCTGATTGGTATCACTTTCGGTGCGCTCTCGGCCTACCACCGAGGCAGGCTAACCGATCAGCTTCTGCGGTTGATTTCTCTGGTGGGCATCTCTGTGCCGACATTCTGGATGGCCATTGTCAGCTTTTTTGTCTTTTACTACAAATTGCAATGGGCCCCCGGCTCGGGTCGGTTATCGCCCGGCACCGCTTCGCCCCCCAAGGTCACCGGTATGTACACGGTCGATTCGCTGCTGGCCGGCGATATGCGCACCTTTGTTGACGCCTCTGCCCACCTGATCCTGCCCACATTGGTTTTGACTCTGTACACGGTCGGCTTGCTGACCCGGTTCTCGCGGACCTCGATTCTGGAGATTCTGGACCAAGACTATGTCCGGGCCGCCAAGGCCAAGGGGCTGCCGGGACGCACCGTCTTTTTCAAATACGTGCTGCGAGCAGCGGCTGTGGCGGGCCCTGCCACCTGGTATGCGCCAGCCGCTGGGTTTGATCGCGGTCCTGGTGGCCCTGGCTTGGCTAGTCATCGTGGTGATAGGGCCGTCGGTGGCGCCATTTGACCCCTTGGCCCAGGACTTGCCACGCTTCGCCCCGCCGGGCGCCGAGACCTGGCTGGGAACCGATGACCTGGGTCGGGATGTGTTCTCCCGGATCCTGGCCGGGGCCAGAGTGACCATCGCCTTGGCCTTGCTTCTGGTCTGCATGTCGATGCTGCTTGGGTCGCTGCTTGGTTTGGTGGCCGGCTTTTTTGGCCGCTGGGTCGATGAAACCATCATGCGCTTCACCGACCTGGTCCTAGCCTTCCCTACCGTGATTTTGGCCATGGTGACAGCGGCCGCGCTCGGGGCCTCAATGTTCAACGCGGTGCTGGCCGCACTGGTGGTGTCCTGGCCGCCCTATGCCCGCGTGGTGCGTTCAATGGTTCTGTCCCTACGGGGTGGAGATTATGTCGCTAGTGGTCGGCTGCTTGGTTTCACCGCTGCCCGGTCAATCAGAACCGACATACTGCCCAATGTGGCCGGTCCTACCTTGGTCATGGCGACCTTAGACATTGGCACGGCCGCGTTGCTGCTATCTGGCCTGTCCTTTCTTGGCCTGGGCACAAAGCCACCCACCCCTGAATGGGGTTCGATGATTGGGGCAGCCGTTGACAACTTCGACAAGTGGTGGCTGGGTCTGTTCCCTGGCCTGGCCCTGTTGTCGGTGGTAATGGCCTTCAACATTATTGGCGACGCTCTGCGCGACGGACTCGATCCGGGGGTGGCCAAGGCATGACGGCCAAAACCAAGCCCGCCCCAGTGCTGCGCATTGACCAGCTGAGTTTGTCAATCCGGCATGAAGACGGCCTCAGCCCAATCCTCGATCAGGTCTCGATCGAGGTCAGCGCCGGGTCAGTACACGGCCTGGCTGGTGAATCGGGTAGCGGCAAAACCATCACCGGGCTGACGGTACTGGGCCTAGAACCGCGCCGCTCTGAGGTTTCCGGCCACATTTGGCTGGAGGATACCGACCTACTTCAGATCAAAGGTTCAGCCCTGAACCAGGTGCGTGGCCGCCACATCGGCATGGTTTTCCAAGACCCTTCAACCTCCCTACACCCACAGCTAACAGTGGGTTCCCAACTGACCGACCACGTCCGCTTCCACCTCAAGGTCTCCAAAGCCACCGCAATGGAACGGGCGGCACAGGCCCTCGACCGGGTCGGCCTGCGCGGTGGCCAGGCCACTTTGCAGCGCTATCCCCACGAATTCTCCGGCGGCCAGCGCCAACGCATCGCCATCGCCATGGCGCTGGCCTGCGAACCCAAAGTCCTGATTGCTGATGAGCCGACCACCGCCCTGGATGTCACCGTGCAAGCCGGCGTGCTGGCCCTGATCCGCCAGCTGGTCGACACAATGGGTTTGGCTGTGTTGTTCATTACTCATGACCTCGGCGTGATGAGCTCAGTAGCCGACACGGTCGCCATCATGCGCCACGGCCAAGTGGTTGAAAACGGCCCGCGCCGCGAAGTTTTCACCGAACCGGCTCACCCCTATACCCGCCAGCTGCTGGCCTCACTGCCCGGCGCCAAAGGCGGGTTGGCCTCGCGCCAGGATCTTGAACGTATGCACCAATCCGATACGGGCCAGGCCCCAAAGGCTGAGGGGAGCGCGCTGTGAGCCCCGACCACGCGGCATCGGCCGCCCCGGTTATCGAGGTCAAAGACGTGTCCGTGACCTACCCGGGCCACCCGCCCGTCGAGGCGGTCAAAGGGGTCAGTTTCGAACTGCACCAAGGCGAAGTGGTTGGCCTGGTGGGCGAGTCCGGTTGCGGCAAATCAACTATGGCCAAAGTTCTGACCGGCCTGGTCAAACCCTCCGCCGGTCGAGTTGTCTACCACGGCCAAGCCGTCAAGCCGCTTGGCATTGCCCGCCGCGGCCTGGAGCTGACCGGTATCCAGATGGTCTTCCAAGATCCCGGTTCGTCGCTTAACCCGCGCCGCCGGGTTGGTGCCCAGATCCAAGACGGCCTGGACTGTGCCGGCCGGCGGGTCAAGGCTGGCCTGGCCGGTGGGCCACGGGCGAAATCGAACGCCACTACGCCTGGCGCTTGGATGGAGGCGGTGGGTCTTGAGCCCAAGGACCAAAACCGTTTCCCGGGCAGCTTCTCCGGCGGCCAACGCCAACGCATCGCCACCGCCCGGGCGCTGGCCGCCCAGCCGGATGTACTGATAGGCGACGAGCCGATCAGCGCCCTTGACGCCTCGACCCAGGCCCGGGTGGCCTACCCGATGTCAACCCTGGCCCTTCAGCAGGGGGCGGCGTTGCTGTTTATCTCCCATGACCTGTCCGTAGTGCGGTTGATTGCTGATCGCCTGCTGGTGATGTACGCCGGCCAGATTGTCGAACAAGGGCCAACTGAGCGGGTCTGGGAGCAGCCGGCCCACCCCTATACCAGGTCGCTGCTTGGTGCCATTCCTGTGCCCGATGGCGAAGGTCGCCTACCCCAGGTCACCTCACTTACAGACCCGTCCCCGCCAAGCCCCTGAACAGTCCCTTTGCCGCGAGACCGAGCTTTGGCATAACCGGCTATGCCGGTCAGGCGCGCAAAACCTTGTGAGCTTGGCGGTGTTCAATGCCGCCGTCAAGGAAGACCGGGCCAAAAAGCTGGTAGCCGAGCTTTTCGTAAAAGCCGGCGGCCTGCTGCTGGGCCGCCAGTTCGGCCACCACCGGCTTGTCGTCATTGGTCAGTCCTACCGCCAGCTGTTCCAAGCCGTGAACAATGGCTTGGCCCAGGTGCTCGCCTCGCCGGGAGGCTGCCACGGCGATCCGGCCCAAATGCCATACGCCACCGGACCGAGGTGGCCGGATCAGGCGGCCGGTGCCAACCAGCACGCCGGAATCGGTCAAAATAACGTGCTCACAGCTGACATCAAGTGGGTCGAGTTCTTCTTCCGGCGGCACCAGTTGTTCATCGACAAAAACCTCATAGCGCAGGTTGAAGGCCTGGGCAAACTCGAGGTCGTTGGTCACCCGCCGCAGCCAAACACCGCTGGACAACCATTGATCCAGAACCGAGGCGATCTGGCCGCGGGCCCAAAGCCCAACCTGGGCGTTGACCGGGCAGAGCTCACCAGGCGCCAGCAACAGCTCGGCCTGGCCGGCGACATCACGCCAGGCCGCAGCTTGATTATGGGGCGTCATAACGTGGACGGAATAGCCCATAAATGACCGAGGCGTGATGAAGGGCTCGCAGGCCACGGCCAGCACGCCGCGTGGTAAGGCCGCCCGGGCGACGGCCCCTTCGACCACGGCGGCCACTTCATCCCCGGGTAGGCCGGCCGCTAGGGTGACAAATGATTGGCCGGCAACTAGGTCTTGAGGCTCCATTGGCCACAGTCCGTTGGCCACAGCCGCGGTGGTCAACTGCTCGGCCCAACTAGCATCCAAACTCACAACAAGGGCCGCAGTCACCATGCCGGGCCATCCTACGCGCCGGCAGGGACTTAGGCCAGCAGCTGGCGGCCGCCTATCGCAAGGGCCAGGCCTGGGCTGTGGTGATGGCGACGGCGACGGGCATGGTTGAGCCGCTAGCGGTCAGCCACAGCAGGATCGGGCCGAGGCCGCCAATTACGGTGGGGTCAGCTTTGTGGCCGGTCCGGCTGGTCTGAGCCGCATCCTGGCCGGCAAAATGGGCCGGGGTGTTGACCCAGAGCCCGCCGGCGTCGAGGTGGGCAGTGATGCGTTGGTGCAGTTCAACGCCGGTGGCTTGGTTCATTGTGTTGATCTCGGTCATGTCACGTTGGAAGTCGAATCGCTGAACCGGCATGATCACCTCGACCTGCACCTGAGCCGCTTTTGGGTCGAAACCGGTTGTCATCTTGGCCGCCAGATCGAAGAGATGGTACAGGTCAAGCCGGGCCACAAAACTGGGCCACAGTTCGGCTGCCCACAGTAGGACGGCCCGGCCGTCCAACAGCGCCATTGGCACTCTGATAAGGGCTACCGGTTCGGGACTGATGGAGCTGGGGGTGGCGACCGCCAAATTGGAAAAGGCGATGGCTTGGCGATGGATCCCCTCATAGTCGCTCATTGTGGCCGGGCGAATTTGGCCTTCGCCCATGGCCCAGGTTAGGTGGTCCAGGCTGATGTGGGCTCGAACCGTCCGGCCAGGGCCATAATTCAGCTGGGTCAAGGAGTCAAATACCGCCGGGGCTTCAAAGGCCCCAATTAGCGGCAGTCTTAGGTCGACCTTCCAGGTTTGGGAGGCAGCCACCATTGCCAGTCTGAGGGAAGACACATCCAGGCCGTCAACGCCGTGTTCAGCGTTGATGGGAGGGGCAGTGAAGCCCAGATCTGAAAATATGACCGCCATTACCTTAATGGTGCAGCACCGGGCCGGGTTTTGCTTGGGACGTCCCTAAATGGACCATCAAGCCCAAGGGCTTACGATTTGAGGCTGGTCAGCCAATTGTGCAGCAGTCTTATTCCGGCCGCGCCTGACTTTTCCGGATGGAATTGGGTGGCACTAAGCGGACCGTTTTCGACCGCCGCCACAAACCGCCGGCCATGGGTGGCCCAAGTAACCAGCGGTGCCTTGTAGTGGCTGGCGTCTTGGTCCAGGGGGAATTTGGCCGCAGCGTAGGAATGGACAAAATAGAACCGTTCGTCTTCAATGCCCTCGAACAGGCGGGAGTTAGGCGGCACCGTCACGTTTGACCAGCCCATATGAGGTACAACCGGCGCTCGCAGGCGCCGGACCCGGCCCGGCCATTGCGACAGCCCTGGGGTTAACCGACCGTGTTCTAGGCCCGTATCGAACATGACCTGCAAACCAACACAAACCCCAAGCACGGCCCGGCCCCCGGCCAGGCGGCGTTCAATCAGTCTGGGGGCATCGACGGCTTTCAGACCTGCCATGACCGCGCCAAAGGCACCGACTCCGGGCACCACCAGGCCGTCTGCGGCCTCGGCCGCGGCCGGATTTGCCGTCAGGTCAACCTCGGCACCAGCCTCGACTAGAGCCTTGGCGGCGCTGCGAACGTTGCCAAAGCCGTAGTCAAGCACAACTACCGAAGGGCTCATCATGACCCC
>Ga0123356_10004660_pt1 | contig 14124 bp, 13 predicted proteins | sample TergutEmb28metaG_2_FD_92546 | JGI IMG/M metagenome (GOLD analysis project Ga0123356, IMG submission 92546) | Embiratermes neotenicus P3 segment gut microbial communities from Petit-Saut dam, French Guiana - Emb289 P3 | ecosystem: Host-associated > Arthropoda: Insects > Digestive system > Gut ...
AAAAAGACGTTTACCCACTCCGAGAAATCCAAAACAGACCGAGCAACCTACCTCAAAAAGATAGAGCAAATTCCCATAGAAAAACGTGTTTACGTTGATGAATGTGGTGTTAATAAATGTCTTGTTAGAGAGCATGGCAGGGCTTTGCGTGGCACAAAAATTGAGGATATAAAGCGGGGTAAAAAGTTTGAGCGTGCAAATGTTATTTCAGCTCGTATTAGAAATAAGGTTGGGGAAATAGTTCACTACAATACGCTTTGTTATGAGCAGAATACTAATAGTGTATTTTTTGAGATTGGTTTAAGAGTTTTCTTGTGAAGTCTGTTGTGAGGGGTTCGACTGTTATTTTGGATCGGGCTTCTTTTCATTGGAGGGTAGAGTTGAGAAATTTGGCTCGTCGTCATGGGGTGCGTGTTGAGTTTTTGCCTGCCTATTCTCCCGATTTTAATCCTATTGAAAAGGATTGGGCAAATATGAAAAATGCTCTTACAGACTCTTTAGTGAACCATAAAGACGTTACTTCTGCTGTCTACGAATATTTTAAAGTTGATACTTCTTAAGTTAATCGACTATAACCAAGGCGAACAATAAGCGTAACCATCTTGCTTAGACAGAGAAGACGACCAAAAAATCAAATAACTAATCTTCCTTCTTCTTAGTTTATGACAAAACACAGTATAGAGTTAAACTTTACAAACGCCTATATCATTTAGAGTAATTGAAAATGTCTCTAACCGTAAAATTCATTGGTGCATTACGCCACATTTCAGGAAAAACACAGCTAACCATTGGTTTCAAGGCTGGTGCCTCCATAAAAACCATCGTAGAAACCATCAACCAAGAACTGCCACAACTCAAACATATATTCCCTAATGGTTCGGAACCAAACGGCAACCATTCCAATTTGCTGATTTTGGTTAACGGCAAAGAAATTAGTGCTCTAGACGGCTATGAAACCAAACTCGATAACGGTGACGAAATCGTCTTTGTTCCCGTTATACATGGTGGTTAAACATGATAACTTTAACCACCGACTTCGGGTTAAAAGACCCCTACACAGCAGAAATGAAGGGCACCATTTACACCATAAACCCAAACGCCAAAATTATCGACATAACTCACGACGTAGACAAGTTCAACATACGCATGGGTGCTTTCATGTTAGCTTCAGCTGCACCATACTTCCCCGCTGGCACCGTGCATATGGCAATTGTGGATCCAGGCGTGGGCACAGAGAGACGGGCGCTTGTGGTGCAGACAAAAAAAACTTCTTTTGTAGGACCTGACAACGGCATATTGATGTTAGCAGCGCAACAGCAGGGCATAGAACATATCTATGAACTGTTCAACCCCCAGTTTAGGTTGCCCAATGTTTCAAACGCTTTTCACGGTAGAGATATTTTTGCGCCCGCTACTGCTTACCTTGAGATGGGCGTTAAACCTGCCATGTTTGGCCCTGAAATAGCTGAGGTGATTCTGCCCCGGTTCAGCGAGGTAAAACAGCAAGACGACTGTCTCATCGGCGAAATTCTACACATCGATGACTTCGGTAATGTGATAACAAACATTCGCCCCGACACACTGCCGCAGGTCCAGTCTCTAAAAATCAGATTAGGTGACAACCAGCTTGACCTTCCATTGGAAAAGGTGTATGGCAGAGCAGAGCCCCAACAGTTAATTGCACTAACCGGCAGCCATGGCTTCTTGGAGATAGCCATAAATCAGGGTAATGCAGCAAAGAAATATGAAACAAAAATCGGTGACCCCATCAAAATTATCTTTAATTCTTGAGGCTCTCAGCAACTTTGACTATGATATCAACGGGATTCTCCAAGCTAGCAAGTTTATCTCCCACATCAAAACGTTTCCCTAGAAACCGATTAGCCAACTCAAGTACTTTGTCTTCAGTTGTTGCGTAGAGCGGGAAGCCTTTTTTGGCAAGGTAGCTGTTGACGTAAGTCTTTGCCATATCTGAGATACCTATACTAGCAACGCCCTGTAGTGCTGCCTCGCGCGTTATGGTTCCACCATAGCTGACCACTAAGTCGGCATTTGCCACCAGATCAGCAGAGTCATCAAAATTCGTTTTACCCAAAAACGCGGTTCCATCTTGATTGTAACGCTCTATGACACGAACGTTTCCTAGTTCACCAAGTTTTTCAGCCAACGATTTCACATTGTCTTGTTTCTCTTTGGCATAGACAGCACGATTCTCTATTTGCCTCATAACAATCAGAGGCCTTTTCATTGTGATTCTTTTGGGCTTGAAACCTGCAATCCAAGCAACCTCATCCACGCCTTTGAAGACAACGACATTGTTGGCGCAGTTGCTGTTTGTGAATCTCTTGGGTAGCGCTTCGGAAACAATTACCGTGTGAGCAAAGGGGATGGTTAATCTGTTGACGGCATACGCATATGGCGTGTCGGCTGTTGTTATAATCGGGATGCCTAAACCAAAGGCGGTTCGGCATAGCTCAACTGACTGATGGGCGATGGCAACGTCAGGTTTTTTATCTTTAAACATTCTGGAAAACTGGATTATGCGTTCAGCACTTTCTTCTAGTCTACTAGACAGTGATGTGGGTGCGTATTTTCCCACTACAATGGGCTCTTCCCCCAGCACCTTTGCCAACGGCACCGTATCGGGGTGTTCTCGAGTGGTAAAAATACATTCGTGCCCAGCCGCCCTCATTTTCCTAGCGACGGCAACGGCATAACGCACTTGTTTTCCGGTGCAAGCATCATACCAAACTCGCATAGTTACACTCCTGCTTCTGGGCCAAAAATGTCTTCTCTCTTCTTCTCAAACTCCTCAAGGGTCATGACTTTTTTGGCTGGGCACCCCGCTACCACTGTTCTTGGTGGGACATCTTTGGTAACGACACTACCGCCGCCTACAATTGCTTTTTCACCCACAGTTATGTTGGGGAGAATGGTTACTCCGCCGCCGATGACTGCACCACTTTTGATGACCGGTGGAGTCATGAAGGCGCATTTGGGGTATTTGTCGTTTAGAAGGCTGCTGTTTGGGGCAATGAACACGTTGTCGCCAAGTACACAACCGTTTGAGATGGTGACGTGAGCTTGTATGTTACAGTTCTTACCTACTGTTACATTCTTGCCTAAATCAACAAAACTGCCTATGATGGTGTCCTCGCCGATATTGGTGCCCTCTCCTATGACCACGTAATTCCAAATTGCGCAACCCTCGCCGATTTTCACATTAGCGCCTGTAACGATGCCTACTCCACGTTTAGAATTTTGCATATCACCCCATTGGACGTTCAAATTTAAATACTTTAACTTGGAGTTGCTATGCTTAATGCACGGGTGAGTAGATTGACTCTGGAAACTGTCTTAATTATCGGTTTAGGCGAAATAGGTCACACACTTTTTGCATTGTACCATGAGAAGGAAACAGAGTTTGCAGTTTACGGCTTAGATTTAGATGAAACTAAAATGCGTGACCTCTGTCAAAACAAAAGCAACATTCCTACTGAGGTGGATGTTTTGCAGGTGGCGCTTCCATGTAGCAACCCGGACAAATTTGCTACCATAGTTGCAGCATACGTCGAAAGCTACAAACCCAAACTGGCTATCGTCAACAGTACTGTCCCGCCTGGAACAACTCTCAAAGTTGCAGACAACTGCAAATGCTCCGTTGTGCATTCCCCTGCTCGTGGCGTACACATAAGCACTGAGCACATGGTTTGGGAGATGAAGCGTTGGCCCAAATATGTTGGCGGAGCCACGCCTCAGGCAGCAAAAGCAGCTAAACTGCACTTCGAAAAATTAGGTCTAAAAGTGAAGATTCTTAAAAGCTGTACTGAAACCGAGTTGGCAAAACTCTTTGAAACTACATATCGCGCATGGATGATTGCTTGTTTCCAAGAGATGCATCGTATTTCCCGCGCCTTTGGTGCAGACTTTAACGATACAGTCGATTTTCTCGAAGACACTCACCGTCAACGTTTCGACCGGCCTATAATGTTTCCTGGCTACATCGGAGGGCACTGTCTTATCCCCAACACGGAGCTTTTGCTAGACTCCTACGACTCTGACTTTCTGCGGTTGATTTTGAAATCCAATGAGAGGCGCAAGGCCGAAATGAATGATCCAAGTGTGACAGCGGAAGCGGAAAACGTTGCGACAAGGGCGATAGCGTTGGAGCAGGAATTGACTGGAAAACAGAATGTAACTCTTCCCCAAAAAACCGTCAAAGATTGCAAATAACCAACTCCAAGTTATCTCTTATTCAAAGATAAGTATCATGCGAATTCCTGAGAGACCGATCGAAAAATTTTACATTTAGTTGATCGTGTATCGATCTAATAGTTCCTTGTCAAGTTATTCTCTGCATCGTAGGTGCGGCTATTTTGTTGCCTTTTGTGTTGTATTGTATAAATCAGCATCGGTAGAGTGACGGCATCACGCCTATATTGCATCCAAGCATAACCTGCTTAGGGCTGCTTTGATCTGTGAACCGTTTAGTCGCAAGTACCTCTCACGTAAGGTGTTCTCGTATTTGTGTACATACGATGCGCTTATAGCTTTTCAGTAATGAGTTCTTTTGCCCAGCCTGCTATGAACTCCACGTTGAGCCGTGTGAGATACCAGAAGGTGAAGGCGCTTAGGTTGCTTAACGTGGCAAACGGTGTAAAAAGGAACCGTGCAATCACTCGCCGAAGTAGTTTAAACATACTGTAGTGCCCATACCGTCGGTATGAGATGCCAATAGTTACATAGTTCTTTGAGGTTCCAAGGTGGGTTGCACCCAGAAACGGCAGGACTTTCCAGTGATAACCAGTTTTCTGCACATAGCGTTTGAAGTACTGGTCTTCGCCAAAGAATAGTTTGGGCGGATTGTAGTTTTCCATGAGTTTGCGGCGGATTATGATATTGTTGATGTGGGGGTTGGTGTCAAGTTTGCTCAGGTTGTAAACTGTACCCACCACGCGTTCGTAAGCTGCAACATGCTTATTTTTGTGTACGGCGACGGTGCCGATGGCACCCACATTTGGCGCGATTGCTTTTGTGATTTTTTGGAGCCAATCGTGGGGCAGAAGCATATCATCGTCAACCATCGCTACCCATTCCGTAGAAGCCGCCAAAACCCCATGCTTTCGTGCCACACTTAACGGTTTATCATGAATGTTTATGATTTGTCCAGCACAAGGCATAGAGCGAATTTGGCGAAGCAGCGTGGGGTTGGCTTCGTCACGTGATGGTACCACAAAGTCAACTTTGAAATCAGGGGCAGAGCAAGATGGCATGAAGGATATGTTTTCTTAGAAGTTAAAGAATTTATCCCTGAATAGTTCATAACAGAAACAGCTTTTCTACATATTGAGGATTTTGATGGCTTTCTGTGCGGCGCGTTTGTAGCTTTTCTTGGTTATCATACCTTTCTGGATGCCGTTTAGCAATTGTAGTATCATGCCTTGTTTAACGTGTTCTACCATCTGATCTTCGCTGATGCCTGGGAGGTGCATGCAGTTGCCGATTTTGACATTGTGGGTGTCTATGCCATATTTTTTGGCTATGTTGTAGAGTTTGCTACCGATTATGGGGTTAGTGATTGACCATGAGATGTATTCAATAAGGTTGTCCCGGAGGCATGTTTTGGCGAATTCAAGGGTGTTATTGACTTCTTCGGGGGTTTCGTATTCAAGTTTGTCGTTTGTTTCCCAGGCGTTGTAGAGCATCAAAAATCCGTAGACTTTTATGTTGTGTTTTTTTAGTAACTCGAGGGTACGGATGTTGTCTGCTTGGGTAGCGTTTTTGCCGATGCCTCTAAGTACACGATCATTGGCCGATTCGAGTCCTATGTGAACAAGCCAGACGTTGATGTCGTGAAGTTTCTGGGACAGCTCATCGTTTAGTTTATCCGCCCTCAGGTTGCATTGGAATGTCATACCTTTTAGGTTGAGTTTCTCGATTTCTGTTAGCGTTTCAAGGCACCATTTGATGTCTACGTTGAAGGTGTCTGATCGGAGATAGATCTCTCTTATGCCCTTGTTGTAGAGGTAATTGACTTCTTTCGCGATGTTTTTTGGTGACCGCTGGCGTATCCAGGGTTTCTCAAGTTTCCAGACTGGGTTGCTGCAGTAAGTACAGTAGTTGGGGCAGCCGCGGATGGGTAAGAGGTATGCCATGCGTTTCTTTTTAGCTACGGCTATGTCATAGTTTTCGAAGTTGATGAGGTCCCATGCGGGGAAGAAATCAATGTCTTTTAGCAGGGGACGGATGCCATTGTCTTTCTGTTTGTTGATGGTGCCCACAACATCGGCTATGGGTTGATTGGTTTGGATTTTTTGGAGCAGTTCGGTGGTGGTTTCTTCACCTTCGCCTCGTATGCATATTTCGATGGCTGTGTTTTTGAGGACGTCTTGGGGATCGATGGTTGGATGAGCTCCGCCTGCCATCATGATCATGTCTATGCCTAATGCTTTGACTTTCGTTATTGTTTCAAACGATAGTTCTCGTCTTGGTGTCGTAAACGAGATGGCGTAGACATCGGGTTGGGTTTCTTGGATTTTATCGAGGTGTTCTTCCATGGATAGAAAGGGCTCTAAGTAAGTGAATTCAACATTGGGCAGACGCTGTTTTGCGTAGCCGATGATGTAGAGGATGCCCAAGTTTGGCGATTCGGTTACGGCTTCACCCTTTGCTTCTCTGCCAAACGGTGGATCTGTAAATGCAACTTTCAGTTTTTTCTGTAAGATTTTTTCCTGTTTCACCGAAACGCCCTAATACCCACAGTTCAACCCCGCGTATATATCTTGCTACTTGCCTGGTAGTTCTAAAGTAGGGTTAATCTGTTTGCGCGGGTTTATTTCATCAAAATATTGCTGTGTTATTCTACTTTCCGTAGTTTCATCTGCTGAGAGTTGAGGTAACTTCTTTAAGTTAGCGTAGAAACTATTATTCTAAAAGAGAGGCTAAATAGTTTGGCAACCTTCCTTGTGGTGCATCCCTACCTTGATATATATGGTGGTGGCGAACGCGTCTGTCACAACGTGATCAAAACTCTCATCAGCCACGGGGAGACGGTTGAACTGTTAACTTTTGATTTTGACCCACACAGATATCGTGATATCGTCGGCGAAGACTTCCCCAAACAGGTTGTGGTTCACGCGCTGGGAAAACGTACCGAAGAGAAACCGCCTTTCACTATATACAAGCGGCACCGCAACTTTGTTAAACTCCTCAAAAAATACCGTAACCAACTCGAATATGATTATCTCTTCTCCACCCAATCCTCATCTCCCTTTGAACCCACCTTCCTCAATAGAGCAAAAAAGAACTATGCATACGTCCATTTTCCAGAAATTCACTATGACTACGCTCGAGGAACTTTCAAACGGAGGCTCTACCTGTGGCTGTTTAAACATTGGGTTGAGCAGGGTATAGATAAGTTGGATTTGGTCTTCTGTAATAGTAACTACACAAAAGACGCCCTCACAAAGTTTTGGAAAACATACGACGTCAAAGACCCTATCGTCGTTTATCCCCCCGTGAATCTAGACAAATTCTGGTGTGCTAAACCTCTCTTAGAGCGCCGCAAACAGGTAGTGTACGTGGCAAGATTTATCCCAGTTAAACGCCATGAAATCTTAAAAAGACTAGCCACAGACTTGCCCGGTTATGAGTTTGTTAGCATCGGTGGCTTAATCGATGCAGAGAAAGGTTGGTTTGACCGATTCCAAACAAACCTGCCCGCGAATTACCGCCTAAAGGCAAACCTGCCTGGACCTGACCTGATAAAAATACTGCAGGACTCCCGAGTATATGTGCACCTTATGGAGGGAGAACACTTCGGTATTGCACCCGTTGAGGGCCTAGCAAGTGGTTGCGTCACGGTTGTACATAATAGCGGTGGTATGAGGGAGTTTATCCCACCGGAGTACCGCTGGGAAACCTACGAGGACCTCAAAACAATAATAGTTAAGTGTATGGAATCTGAAGCTGGAGACAGCGCGTGGGAGGTTAAACGGCGGGTGCTTTGGGGTAAAATTGGCGGTTTGACTTCTGACGTGTTTGAAGAGAAGATTTGGGACGCGATCCATTCAGTGCACTGATTAAACCCTGCAATGGCACGTTTGAATACCAAAGCGGGCCTGTTCCACTCAATAGCTTTAAATTACAAGTGCACAACTCATACAGTGATCGGTAAGGGAACAAGAGTTGGGTGGTCTAAAAAGAACTTGGTCTCTTTTCAGTTTAACGTCAACCAATGCAGAGAGACCCCATAATCCTGAACTAAATACGGTATCTAACCGTTGGCGTTTGGGTAGAAAAAGCAAGATGCTCTTGGCCGCGGCACTAATAGTTATAGTGGTGGTGTCTGCCTTCATCTTTTTGCCCAGAGGTAATCAGGCATCTGCTATCGTGCAGCCTACCGATAGTCCTGTTTCTTCAATGACGCCAAGCGCAACAATTAACCCAAGAAATCCAGATGCTGTTGTACCAAAACCAATAACTCCAAGCAAGTCTCCCGATGAGTCTAATAGAGTGCCGGGTATTATAGAGACCGCTTTAGAAATCAGCAGTGCTACATGGTTGACGATTGCAAAGATCGCTTGGCGGTATTATGAACCCGGTGTAGGGGTTGACACAAAAACAGGGCTTCCATGGACCGGCAAAGGTTCACCTTTCATGACAGACTGGGATCTAGGTGTTTATGTTCAGGCTGTTGTTGATGCCGCAAAACTGGGCATAATTGATAACAGCACGTTTAACGCAAGGATGGATAAAGTTCTGACTTGGATAGAAACTCGAGAACTAAATGATGCGGGCTATCCGTACTGGTTCTATAGAGCAGATGATGGACAGGTGTGGCATCAAAGCTCTGATGTTGAAGGCTTTCTTGTCGATATTGCTGATACGGGTAGGCTGTTTGTCGCGCTTAATAGTCTTAAAGTATATAGTCAAACTGTTAGTCCCACATTAGCTTCACGCGTGGACACCGTGGTCTATAATCAAAATGGTAACAGGTCAGACTATCATGCATTGGTCCCCGCTGTTAGAGCAGACAGTCAAACAGCCATCAGTATCTATTCATATCTTGTAACAAGTGGGTTTGAATGCTTCTGGCCAACCGAATTAGCGGGTGCTTCCGCACGGATTCTGACTAACATCTTTGCCGATAGTACCGGAACCACCGCAACCCCCGAAGGAGTAACCTTGCCCAAAGCTAAAATCACTGGTGATCCTTTGTTAAGCGTTTTCTTCGCGCTCGATAATAAAGACCCTGATCTATTCAAGTTGGTTAACCTCACGTATTCAGCGCATGAAGCGTACTATAATGCCACACGTCAGTTTCGGGCGTTTGGCGAAGGGCCATCTTTTTCGACGGATTGGCAGTGGGAATGGGTTGTTTTACCTGATGGCCGGACATGGGTTCCGCTAACTGAGGCTGAGGAACCGACAGACTGTTCGCCAATGATTTTTACCAAAGTAGCCTTTAGTTTTCTTGCTATGTATAACACTGATTACGCTAGAAACATGGTTGTCTATCTTGAAACGAATATGTCTGACCTTGCTTACGGATATTTTGAGGGCGCGAATGAAGAGGGTGCTACGTTCCATTCATTTGGTAGTCTTACAAACGGTTTAATCTTAGATGCAGCACTCTATTACGTGCAAAACACGCCCTACTGATGCTCTGATTAAGCTTAATTGAAGTCAGTTGAGGTAGAGCCTATCTACAGAGGGTTTATAACCAAATATCGTTCCAAATACATTGGCACTGACTTGCGATGATAAAAATAAGAATCGACGTCGATTACCCATATGTCTCTAGAGCAAAAAGCTTCCTTTATGTAGCATTACGCATCAAAAACACAAGGCATAAAGGCTACCTGAGAAATGCCCGTATCATCGCACAAATGATAAACGAATCATCCGAACAGGTTAAGGCCTACTGGTTCTTTACACCCTACACTATTCCCGATAAGGGCATGCTGGATTTGCTAAATGCCCCGAAGCATGAGGTTGCGCTTCATGTAGCTACCAAACCTTTCAAAGAGTTGAAGACGCTGGAGGAAAAAACCAGCCGAAAAATCCAGTACTACACTATACATGGAACCCAACGACTATTCGCCCGGCTACTGTGGGGCCGCAAACTTAGCCAAACCAGAGCAGTCATACCTGACGGGTTTCCCCTAAAGGACTTCCACAAGCTCCCTGAGCTAACTATGAGTTTAGACCGCGATCGCTACCTCAATGGTTATGAGCAAGTGGTCAAGCAGACGCAGGACTGGATACAGCAGGGCATCATAATAACTATGCATCCCGACTGGCTCTTTAGAGCTTCAAAGAAGACACAAAGAGGCCCAATATATGATGCACTAAAAACAATGCTGGACGTAGACCAAGACCTTGAAACACTAAGCATTCGGAAAACAATAGGTGCCAAAATCGCCCGTGACTACCGGGAATACTACAAAAACATTCTGCCAACCGAGGGATTCCTATCCAAATTGAAATTGCGAAACATGGATGTTTTCACATTTATTGAGCGTCGATGGTGCTGTCCCATTACTAATCCGCCCGCGACATGGGTCAAAACTGAAGACAACATTGGGCTCCTAGAGATAAAAGACTATGACTATTGGTGGAATGCAATTGGAAAAAAGACCCGTAACATGGTCCGAAAAGCAGAAAAAGACGGCGTCAGAGTTTCTGTTGTCGAGCAGACTGACAAGTTGGCTGAGGGCATATGGAAAATCTACAATGAAACCGCAGTTCGGCAAGGACGCGTTTTTCCCCATTATGGTGAGAGCCGTGAGAGTGTAACCGCCAATATGTATGCAGAGAAAAACTCCACCTACATCGGTGCCTACGTAGACGATGAACTCGCAGGTTTCATCCAGATATTACATGGGGACAACTTGGCTGTGTTATCAAACATTCTCTCCATGCAAAAGTACTGGGATAAATCCGTGAACAACGCACTCTTGGCCAAAGCCATAGCCATCTGTGCAGAAAAAGGCGAACGGTGGCTCATGTATGGGCGCATAGGCAACCATCCCTCCCTTGATCGCTTTAAAGAAAACAACGGCTTCACAAAATATCCTATAATCCGCTACTACATACCTCTTAATTCGAGGGGCAAATTGGCTATTAAACTCGGCCTGCATAGGGAACTCAAAGATTCACTGCCAGATTCAATTAAATATCCGCTTCTTCCAGCAGTAAACTGGGTCAGCCGAACCAAGGCCCGTATAAACTTCACACTAAGGCAAACAAGCTAAGCTTTAGCATCTACTGTAGGGAAATCTTGATTAGTTAAAAAACAGTTTAGCTAATGCTGGATGGCATAGTATGGCGAAATTTCTAGTTGTTCACCCTAACCTTGACATTTATGGTGGAGGCGAGAGAGTTTGTCATCACATCCTAAAAGCTCTTGTAGCTCACAACCAGATGGTTGAACTGTTAGCATTCGATTTTGATGAATACCGATATCGGGAAATTATTGGGGAAGCATTACCCCCTGGCATATCAGTGCATACTTTAGGTAAACGTGATATAGTTGAGGCTAATCCGCCGCTATCGATGTATAAGCGGCGCCAAAACATAATTAAACTGCTAAAAAACTACAAAGTCAATGCAACCTATGATTATACGTTTAGTTCACAAACTCTCTCAGCGTTTGAAACCGAACTCTTCAAGAAAACAAAGAAAAACATTGCCTACGTGCATTTCCCCGAAATCCCTGATTATTATGCACATTATACGGCAAGCAAACGGTTGTATTGGTGGCTCTACAAGACTCAGCTTGAACGTCACATAAACCAGTTGGGCCTGGTGTTCTGTAATAGCAACTACACAAAAGAAGTTATAAAAAAATACTGGAACAGATTGGGCATCGTAGAACCCGTTGTCGCCTACCCCCCTGTGGAAGAGCAATTCTGGTCTCAAAAACCCTTGGCTCAACGTGTCAACCGAGTAGTCTACACAGCACGGTTTGTTCCCCTAAAAAGACATGACATACTAAAACAGTTGGCAGCAAAGTTCCCACAAATAGAGTTCGTCAGCGTCGGCTTACTCAGAGATACTGAGCAGGCATGGTTTGAAAACTTCTCCAAGAATCTCCCTACTAACTACAACGTAAAACCAAATTTGCCTGAAAAACAAAAAATCGCACTATTGCAGGACTCAACTATCTATGTCCACCTCATGGAAGGCGAACATTTTGGCATAGCGCCAATGGAGGCACTGGCAAGTGGTTGCATAACTTTAGTTCATGATAGTGGAGGCGGTGGCGAATTTCTTCCCCAAGAATATCGCTGGAGCAATATAGATGACCTCAAAGAGAAAATAGGTCGATTAACGGAGTTGACGTGTACTTTTTCTTTCAAGGAGGAGCATAACGCTATATTGCAAGAGAACATTGAGGTTCTCAAACCTCAGAATTTTGAGGGTCAAATCTGGTCTAACCTTTCAGTCTTAATGCAAAAAACCGAAAACAACGTCTGACCTAAAGAGGCGCCGAAGATAAGTTATAAGTAGAGCAAGCATTAGATAGGGTTAGATAATTCATTGACAATTTGTTTACCCGAGGGATAATCCAATAATACCGTGTCAAAATGGATCAAATCCATCTGTTTCCATTATTATACCCACATATAAACGCGGATACCTGCTAAATCATGTTTTAGAGGCGCTAACCATCCAAACCAGCAAAGACTTTGAGGTATTGCTGGTAGTCAAACCCAGCGGAGATGGAACTGAACAAATAATTGAAAAATACCGTGAAAGCCTCAACATAAAACTCATCATACAAAATCGAGGCTATGTGGTAGACGCATTAAATCTCGGATTAAAAAATGCTCAGGGAAACATCCTTGTTTTCTTAGATGATGATGCAATCCCCTTTCCAAACCTGATCCAATCCTACCTACTGTCCTATTTAGCTCCACACATAGGGGGTGTCGCTGGAGATGTTGTGCCTGTTACTGTAAGCGGAAACAAGATTTGTCCCTTTGAAGATATTGCCTCAGAAATAATGCCCACCCAAATCTCCGAAACTGTTTTAGCTCGGAAGCTTGGAAGCCGCCCCCTGCGAGGGTTGGAGAATTATCTTATCTATATCTCAAAAGCAGGGTTTGTCTCTGTAAACTATGAAATCATAAAAAAAGCATTTAGCCAGCCAGTACCATCCCTTCTTGCCAAAGGCGCAAACATGTCTATCTCCTCAAAGGCCGCCGCAGGATTCCAATTCCCCCCGTCATGGATACTTGGATTAACATTTGAACAATACTTGGGCTGGTACCTATGGAAAAAAGGTTATCAAGTTATCATTAATCCACAGATAAAAGCATACCATATACATCACGGTCAATCCCTATCTCGCAACGTCAAAGACAAAAAAAATGATGCTGTGCTCTGCACCGAAGCCCGACTCCTCTTCTATAGACTATACGGCAGCGAACCCGAACTCTCAATAATGCACAGACTATTGCTGTTATTACTTGAAGCTATTATTGATCTCAAAAGTATCTGTCTGCATAAACAAACATCACGCATCAGAATGTTCAAAAACAAGCTTTTTGCAGAGCTGATAGGCTTACGCTGGCTGGTATACAAAAAAATGGGCCTAAACTATTCCCCCCTTGCAGATCTAAAAAAATGCTACAATAAACGTTAAGAACTTGAGAACGCAGAAGCTGGAAAATGCAACACCTCATCGTCTAAAGCCTTAAGTAATTCACAAGATTTTTTTCCTATATGCCTCTTCCTTTAGAACGTGTCACAATTTATCCTGCTTGGAACCGTAGAGATATGAAGGTTTGTATGCTATCAGGGCAGGCCAAGTTTTCTGGAGGATTGGAAAATGTTGTTGATAGTTTAAGCCAATTTTTGGTTAACCACAACGCAGTCGTCGACATTTTTGGTCGTAGCAGCCAAGATTTTGTAGAATCTTACTCTAATTGCAAAATAATCGGAGTTCGCCCCTATTCGCTATTCCCCCACGGAATAGGCATACCTCACTACGGAAAATTTGAATACAACTTGAAAACTTGGCGGAAAACCAAAACCTATGGTCCATATGATATAATCCATGGACATGGCGATAACTGCTTTTTCTCTTCACTTTTCAGAGACAAAACCCCTTTT
>Ga0123356_10004661_pt1 | contig 14123 bp, 12 predicted proteins | sample TergutEmb28metaG_2_FD_92546 | JGI IMG/M metagenome (GOLD analysis project Ga0123356, IMG submission 92546) | Embiratermes neotenicus P3 segment gut microbial communities from Petit-Saut dam, French Guiana - Emb289 P3 | ecosystem: Host-associated > Arthropoda: Insects > Digestive system > Gut ...
ATATGCTTGACAATGTTCAAGGTCGCAAAATATGGCAAGCTTCTTTCTATGAGGAAGTAATCAGATGTGAATCGGCTTATCTTCAGATATGGGATTACATTGACGGAAACCCTTCAAAATGGCTTGATGACATTTACTTCGCATAGTCTGCATCATGATTAGGGTTTTGACACCCGAACCATTAATAAAGCAATGGAAGCCTGCAAAAACAGTGGCGGTGAAATTACTGATCACTTCGGTGACGTCACCGAACAGATACCGTCAGGGAAAGGTGCCCTGCAACCTGTCAAAGGCTATCAGCTTTCCCGCTATGCCTGTTATCTTATCGTTATGAATGGTGATCCGCGCAAAGAGGTGATTGCGTTAGGTCAAACATATTTTGCGGTGAAAACACGGCAACAGGAATTAATCGAGGGATACGAACTATTATCAGAAGATCAAAAGCGACTTGCCATCAGAGGCGAAATGGCTGAACACAACAAGTCACTTGCGGAGGCTGCGCAAATGGCGGGTGTTCTCGAGCCTAAGGATTATGCAATATTCCAAAACAAAGGTTATCAGGGGCTTTATGGCGGCTTAGGAGTCAAGGAAATCCATGCGCGGAAAGGCTTGAAGAAAAGTGAAAAGATATTAGATCACATGGGCAGCACAGAATTAGCAGCCAACCTCTTCCGCGCTACGCAGACAGATGAAAAACTGCGTCGTGAACAGACCAAAGGCAAAGAACAAGCAAACCAAACTCATTACGAAGTCGGACTCAAAGTCCGCAAAACCATAAAAGATCTAGGTGGCACTATGCCTGAACTTCTCCCAACTCCAGATAAAAGTACAAAGCTGTTAGAGCGTGAAAAGCAAAAGAAATTAAGCGGCGGTACTGCTGAATAGTGATGAAAAATCCGAACTACTCGAAAACTTATTGGCAATGGCAAGAATATGTATGATGATGTGTTTGGTGTTCTGTCTGATTATACTTATCTGGTACAAACCCACTCAGAAAAAAGCCACACCTGGGTATCCTGTTCTTGACCTCATCATAATTAGCTTCTTTTTGGAGCTTCTGATCGGACTCGAACCGATGACCTGCGCATTACGAATGCGCTGCTCTACCAACTGAGCTACAGAAGCATATTCTTTTCAAGGTCGGGTTGCCGCCCTCTTTTTATTTGTCACAATGTCGCTTCGGCTTCTTTTTTCATCCCACCTTATCTACAATCACAGACCTGCGCATTACGAATGCGCTGCTCTACCAACTGAGCTACAGAAGCATATCAAACGCTCTCGCATTGTACTATATCCACACCATCTTGTCAACAACAATCAAACATGGTATTATATGTATAACGCTACACTTGTTGCTGCACATAGGGCAGTACCCTTGACTTGTATAATACTCTCAAGAATGGATTTGATCATAGTATGAATAGCCTCCAGATTTATCAGGACAAGCTGCGTATAGATGCGTTGTTTGAACCAGGCCATACGATTGCATGGGACTTCCTGACCGGGTATGCATGGCTATGGGAAGCGCTGCCTTATATTGGAGGGTATATAAACGAGCTCGGGGATTCCCTGAATACTGCGGAATACGAAAAGCTCCATAATAATGTCTGGATACATAAAACAGCAACCGTCGCTCCTACTGCGTATATCGGTAACTCGGTTATTATCTGCGCCGGCGCCGAAGTGCGGCACGGCGCGTTTATCCGCGGAAACGCGCTGGTGGGCAGTGGAGCTGTGGTGGGCAATTCAACTGAGCTTAAAAATGTAATTCTATTTGACGAAGTTCAGGTTCCACATTATAATTATGTTGGCGATTCGATATTGGGGTATAAATCGCATATGGGCGCCGGCTCGATAACCTCAAATGTGAAAAGCGACCGCTCGTTGGTATCAGTGACTTGCGGAAGCATCCGTATCGATACAAACCTCAAAAAATTCGGTGCAATACTGGGCGACCACGTTGAAATAGGCTGCAACAGCGTCCTGAACCCCGGCAGTATCGTTGGCGCTAGGTCGACGGTTTACCCATTGTCGCTGATTCGCGGTTATATACCTCCCTGTAGCATTTATAAAAGACAAGGTGAAATCGCTGAAAAACGTTGACGCACAAGATGTATTAAATGTAAAATAAGCTAGTGCCTTATTCAGGATTTGTGAATACAAAAAACTGCTTTGTGATTGTTATACCGCATGATTTTACATTCAAGTGAAAGCGAATGGTTGTATGAATTCCACTGAGAATAATACACAATTCAATTGGGATGGCAGCAGGCTGTCACACGCTTATATCGTTTCCGGCGAACTTGCCGAAACTCTTGCCATGGCTGCAGTATGCTCGGGGCGCGGCAGTGTGAAGCCGTGTATGGGGTGCCTTCATTGCAGCAAAGCTGCGCGACATATTCATCCGGATATCATTGAAGTGGACAGGCTGCCTGATAAACGCGAGATTTTGGTCGATCAATTACGCGAACTAAAAAAAGACGTGATTATCCTCCCAAACGAAGCTGATAAGAAAGCATATATTATTAATTACGCGGACACAATGAATATAAAGGCCCAAAACGCTTTTTTACAAATTCTTGAGGAACCCCCATCACATGTTATATTCATCCTTAAGACTGAAAACCCTGTTGCACTGCTGCCAACAGTCCGATCACGCTGCGTACATCTTAAGGCTAAGCATCAATCAAATGCCATCGGCGCCGACGCCCTGGAAACTGCAAACGAGTTTTTTTCAGCAATAGAGCATGGAAATGCTACCCTTATGGATTTTATGTTCCGGCTGGAAAAACTGGATAAAAATGTATTCAGTGAATTCCTTACTGCTGCGCGTGAGTTTGCTGCCTCAAAGCTAGGCTCAATGATGCCAAATGAGCCGGGACTGACATATAATACCATAGTAAGTGCAGAACGAATCCTCGTTAAGGCAGGAGAAATGTTTGACCTGAATATTGGTCTGGGGCATATATCGGGAATGATTTGCGCAAGCCTGTTGTCAATTGACAATTAGTGGTTTGTTTTTGGATGCCGGATAGGCTGGCGGTTTATATTAACTGTGTTTATATAATTCTATAATGGTAATTTGAAAGTAGGTAATGATTTGACTGAGATAGTTAGTGTTCGCTTTAATGATAAAGGCAAGGTGTACTTTTTTGATCCGGTAGGAATCACTGTCGCGGCGGGTGAAAATGTTATTGTAGAGACTGCCAAAGGCATTGAATACGGAGAGTGCACCCATGGTAACCATATGGTTGACGATAGTATGGTAGTTGCACCCCTGCGCCCTGTGGTCCGTATTGCGAACGCAGATGACAATAAAAGCGCACAAGCTGGTAAAGTAAAGGAAAAGGAAGCTTTTGACTACTGTCAGAAAAAAATCGTCGAATTTGGGCTTGAAATGAAGCTTGTGGACGTCGAGTATGGTTTTGAAGGAAACAAGATACTCTTTTTCTTTACATCAGACGGACGCGTTGATTTCAGGGACTTGGTCAAGGATCTTGCCAGCGAATTCAGAGCCCGCATTGAGCTCCGGCAGATCGGCGTACGTGACGAGGCAAAAATGCTGGGGGGGCTTGGCGTTTGCGGAAGGCCGTTTTGTTGTTCGCAGTTTCTCTCAGAATTCCATCCTGTGTCAATAAAGATGGCAAAAACGCAAGGATTGTCGCTTAACCCGACAAAAATATCGGGAACATGTGGACGGCTTATGTGTTGCCTGAAATATGAGGAATGTGCTTATGAAGACCTTGTCAAAAAAGCCCCAAAAGTTGACGCTTTCGTAGAAACCCCTTCCGGCAAGGGCTCTGTCATCAGTGTTAATCTGCTTCGGGGAAACGCGAAAGTTCGTCTTGAGGATGGTCTTGACACAACACTGAAAACATTTACATTTGACGAACTTGATATTCTTGGCGGGAAAGGCAGGCGTGCTGAATATATTGCCGCTAAAGCCGAGGGAAAACTCGAGGAAGCGGGGTTCGTCACTCCCCCGCCGCCTGTCATAAAGCATGTATTTGCTCCGGTTCGCCCGTCTGCGCAAGATGGTCGGTCCACGGGAGGAGCACAGCCGAAAAAAGGGCGTCACCCCGAACGTAAACTTACTGCAGAACCGAAAAAGAAGCAAGTTCCGCACGGTACGGAACGGCCATCAAAGGATAACGAAAAGAGCGTTAAGGCGCCTCTACAGCAGCCAACTGACGGCGGACCGGTCAAAAAGCCATATATTAAGCGTCGCAGGGGCGGACGTGGAAAGAACAAGCAATAGTCGTTAAGGACGGTGATATTATGTTCGTTGGGCGACAAAATGAACTTAAGAAGCTCAATGTGTTATATGGCAACGGAAATTTTGAATGCGTAGTGATCCACGGTCGATTGCGCATGGGTAAAACGTCGCTTATCCGTGAGTTTATTAAGGATAAGAGGGCAATCTACTTCACTGCTCAAGAGACAAGCAGCCGTGAAAACCTACATTATCTTGCTAACTGCGTAGAAAAGTTTGCATATGATAATGGAGTTCAACTTCCTGAGATAAACAGTTATGAAGGATTATTTGAATGCGTGTTTGGCCTGGCTCGCTCAGAACGGGTTGCTCTTGTCATTGACGACTACGAATTTCTTACGGTTGCTCATCGCGGGATTTCAGATTTAATACGCAATTTCATTGACATGCGGTCAGCCGGCAGCCACTTGATGCTTATTGTCTGTGGCTCTTATGAGTCGCTCATGGAAAGAGAGACTCTCAGTTATGAAAGCCCTTTTCACGGCAGACGCACCGCACAAATTCAACTCTTGCCATTTACTTTTTTTGAAACTAAGCGGTACTACAGCAGTTTCTCGCCTTTCGATATCGCCGTTATCTACGGCGTAACGGGCGGGATCCCAAGATACCTTGAAATTATGGATCCTAACTTACCAATAGAATCAAATATTAAATGGGCTTTCTTTGACACATCATCTTTTTTACTTGAGGAACCATCTAATATTTTACGAAGGGAAGTTCGTGATCCTGCGTATTACAATGCGGTTTTGCGGGCAATCGCAGCCGGTTGTACCAAGAATTCCGATATTGCTGCAGCGGTAGGCTTGGAAACCAGCGCTTGCACTGCATATCTTAAGAACCTCAATGCCTTGGGGCTTGTTGGGAAACATACGCCTGTTACCGAAAAAGCAGGGAAAAAGACTGTTTACGAAATTGAGGACAGTATGTTTCGTTTTTGGTACCGTTTTGTGCCTGATAACTTATCTCTGATTCAAAGCGGAAATACAAACAGGATTTGGCGTAATGTAGCTCAGGAAATACCTGATTTCATGAGTCAGGTTTTCGAAGACATCTGTCGGCAATGGGTAGAGCTGCGAAACAACGCTGATAGGCTGCCGGTGAAATTTGCCGATGTCGGCCGGTGGTGGGGGATCGATCCTTTGCGTAAAACAGATATGGCGATTCCGATCGTAGCTTATCTGGATGACGGACATGCCCTTTTCGGCGATTGCGTATGGTCAGACACACCTGTTGGCGTCGATGTACTTGTTTCGCTGGAAGATCGCAGTCGATTGTTCCGTTACCCTAACAGGTATTTATTCTTATTCTCACGCGCCGGTTTCACCGAGGAGTGCGCAGCGATGGCTCACCGCATGGGCGCAAATCTCGTGATGTTTGAATAGGTAAGGAATGCATTGCTGCGCTATTGTTCTGATGTGTATGATCAGGCTCCTCGTGCGATTGGCGTTATTGAAAACCCGCAAGTATAATTCGATTTCGAGGAAAGCTTTATAATTCCCGTTTTTTCTCGTAAAACTCCCGATGATTTAGGCGAATCGTCAACTCCGCACCAAGGTTCAAGGCACACAAACGGAGCTCCCGGTTTCGTCCATATCGCAAAGTAAGGAAATCCTGTAAAATCCATTTCTGCCCCTGCTCCTGTCTTGTATGATCTCAGAGTCGCTTTTGTCGATTTCAAATTTGAAAATACGACCGTTTCAAATCTATTGAAAAGCTCGTAATTAAGCGGTATTTGATTGGTATTATTAAAAAACTGCGCCGTATCGTCCAGGACAAAACCACTTTCACTGATGATATGGTTTCCGGCAGTTTCTTTCTTATTCAGTAATATTTCGTATTCCTTGAATTTTTCGTCTTGGTCGAGTGGGCAACGAAAAGCCGGATGCCCTCCGATAGAAAAAAACATGTCCCCAATAGATTTATTTGTTACTTTATAACCTGTATATATTGACCGCTCTGTCAACGTGTACTTGATGATGAGCTCAAATTCAAACGGATATACGTTTTGCGTTTCTTTGTTGTCACACAAGGAAAACGTGATCGTACTATCCGTTTTGTCTATAACAGTAAATATACTCCGCCGCGCAAAACCGTGATTGTTCAGTGAAAACACTTTACCGTCGTGTATATACGACCCATCCTTAAGCATTCCAACGATAGGAAACAAAACCGGAGCCCGTCCCGTCCACCAATTTGCGTCCCCCTGCCATAAATACTCATTACCGGCATAAATAATCGAATTCAATTCCGCGCCCAACTCGTTCACCATCACAGAAATATACTCATTTTTGATCGAATGCAACATGTTAATCCACCCGTTTCTGTAAAAATATAATTATTTGTTAATTGTAAGAAAATCTTAAGATAATTATTCGTTGGTTTGTAATAATCATGATCTATGCTACACATCGAAAGGATGTGATATAATGATTTAAGCTACCGCTCACGATATAATGTCGTGGATAATTATCCCGAAAGGGGCGACGATATCTTATGACTATCCTGATCTGTGACGACGACAAGGAAATAACGGCAGCTATTTCAATATACCTGATAAATGAGGGTTACGCAACCCTATTAGCCTACAATGGCAGACAAGCGCTATCAATGCTGGAACAAAATGAAATCCATCTGATAATCATGGATATAATGATGCCGGAAATGGACGGGCTTCGCGCTACAATGGAAATCCGTCGGGAACGCAACATACCAATCATTATGCTCTCGGCAAAAAGCGAAGATACTGACAAAATATTAGGGCTCAATATGGGAGCGGATGACTATATTACCAAACCGTTTAATCCTTTGGAACTGATAGCCAGAGTAAGGAGTCAGCTCCGCCGCTACACTTCGCTAGGCAGTATGCCGGGGCGGGAGAGCGAGAACGTCTATATTGTAGGCGGGCTTATGCTAGACGATGATCATAAGACGGTCACCCTGGATGGGGACGATGTCCGTCTGACGCCTTTGGAGTACAAGATTTTACATTTACTGATCCGTTACCCAGGCCGGGTGTTTTCAATCGATGAAATTTACGAGCGGGTCTGGGGCGAAGAATCCATTGGCGGCGGAAGCACTGTGACAGTGCATATCCGGCGCATACGCGAAAAAATAGAACTCGATCCAAAAAATCCAAAATATATAAAGGTGGTATGGGGAATTGGCTATAAAATTGAAAGGCTGGACGGCGCGCCGTCCCGTTAAAGTTTTTTGTTTGATAATAATCCCGATCCTGGTATTTATGTCTTTGTTTAGTATAATAGGGCTTTCCAGGCAGGATAGTTTTAGTATTGATCTGTTATTATCTAATTTTGATAATAATGACTATTTCTTTGATAGATACATCCCGGACGCAGGCTTATGGGTGTATGATATGTTCTGGCTTAAAGACGAAGAGCATATCCGGAATATGGGTTGCCTTGAATGGAAAATCGCAGATTATTATGAGTATGATTATAGTACGTTCCAGTTGCAGGTTGAATGGTATGAATTAGTTTCGACATTCAACGCAACCTCGTATTACACCAGCCCTTCTCCTTCAAAAAATATTGGTTCGGCACAGACAAAGCAGGCTATAGAAAACGCCATTGAGCAGCAGTTAGCAAACTTCTATTACATGAAAAGCCGACTTGAGGAAACACGGGGGCTGTTCTACTTCGCTACAGACGGCAACAGGCAGATCGGAAATATTCCGGATGACGATGTCGTATCGTTCTGCCGCTCACAAGCTGTATATCGGATTGCTGAGCCCGGCAAAGAAATCGAGCAGAGCCGCACCGGAAATAACCGGTATGTATATTCAGACTACTATTACAGCGGTTACTACAAAAATAATCTGTCTATCTACATTGCATTTACAGATGTTGCGGTGGCGCGTCAGGTCGGCGGATGGAGAGCAGCGCAGCGTCAGATAGAAACTCAGCTTATAATAATTCTGCTCCCGGCAGCCCTGGTTCTGGTGCTGATAATCATACTAATGCTTGGCGCCGGTCGGAAACACGGCGGTGAAAATGGGAAAGTCTATTTCATAGCAGTTGACAAACCGTGGCTGGATCTAGGCTTATGCTTACTCTTCTGCTACGAACTATTTCTCTGTTACTTTGCCTCTGAGATGATTTCGGTCGCAATGCGTTATGACAGCAGCCGATGGATCCTTGTCCTTTGCGCTATGCTGTCGGTTTTCTTTACCATTCCCCTGCTCTGGTGGGTCTTAAGCTTTATTAAACGTTGCAAAGCCGGAAATTTTTGGAGACATACATTTGTTTACGTACTTATCCACAGAACTTTCAGCACACTCCGCCGTCATGCAAATTCTTTATGGTCTGGATTCTCACTTACTCTGCGGATTGTCTTTATCGGTTGTGTTGTACTTGCGACGGTTGTCATATCCGTTATTACAAGGCCATCATGGGCTGCATTGATTTTCGCCGCTTTGATCACTGCTGTTACTGTGTATGGACTATTAAGATTTTCCCGAAAACTCTATCTTGTTGAGCAAGGCGCAAAAGCTGCGAGTACAGGCCGGTATGATAACCCAATTGCTGTGACTGGTGGTGAACTTGGCAATATCGCCGCATCAATAAACAGCATGACAGACGGTATCAACGCCGCTATAATGGAGCGGTTGAAGAGCGAACGGCTCAAGACTGAGCTCATTACCAATATATCCCATGATATCCGAACGCCGCTGACGTCTTTAATTACTTATACTGATTTGCTTAAGAGCGAAGGGTTCGACAGTGAAAGGGCGCCGGAATATCTTGAGATTCTTATTCAAAAATCCGCGCGGCTAAAGACGTTGACGGACGATTTGTTCGAAGCATCCAAAGCGGCAAGCGGCAATATCGATGTACACATGGAAAATCTGGACCTTGTTGACCTTGTCCGGCAAGTTCTCGGTGAGCTGGATGAGAAGGTACGCGGATCCGGGCTCGATTTCCGCCTGAGCTTACCGGAAAACGCCCCTGTTTATGCTGACGGAAGGCTGCTCTGGCGCGTTATGGAGAATCTGCTTTCAAATGTTTTCAAATATACACTGGCGGGTTCACGGGTTTATGTTGACGTTATGCCGGACGATAAATGGTATCGGCTGGATATAAAAAACATATCAGAGCATCCTCTCAACATCGAGCCATCTGAACTTCTCGAGCGTTTCAAACGCGGTGATGAGGCGAGGACCGGAGATGGCAGCGGCTTGGGCTTGTCAATAGCTCAGAGCTTTATGCTCTCACAAGGCGGCAAATTCGCGCTCTCAATAGACGGCGACCTATTCAAAGCGTCAATACATTTGTCAAAATCATAAAGACTGAAGATCAGGTAGGCGGACGTTTCATTTGTCATAACAACAGATGAAATGTCCGCCTTCTTTTTACTGCCTTTTTACCGCCTCCCTTTTATCAGAACTTGTTATTTACAGCGTAGTATACAGGAGTTATAATAAAGCAGGTTTTCTGATACCGGAGATGCATATTGATGGAAATATATACAAACCCAAACTGTAAAAAAGTCAGGGGCAGCCACATTTTGGAAGTTTGCTGCGCTTATTGTAAATGTTTCATCGCCAATTATCAGAAAGTTGGCGAAACTAATCTTGTAAAGATGTATAACGACAGGATCATCGATGGGTCAATCGACTTTTCGCAGTACCATGGCGCCTTGTTCTGCCCCGGGTGCGGCGAGCGGATTGCTACGCGATACGTTACGAAAATGGATAAAAAAGAAGCGTACAGACTCGTCCCGTCCGCGTTTAACAAAAAGAAAAAAGCCTCTCTATAATGAGGTTTAAAATACAAAACAACAGGAGGTAAAGCCATGCAATATTTGACAGACCCTAAGTCGGGTAATAAACTTTCAGTCCTTGGATTCGGATGTATGCGATTCCCCCTTGATCGGGCAAAAACGGAGAAGATGATCGTTACGGCAGTTGACGCAGGTGTAAACTACTTCGATACCGCCTATGTATATGGCAACAGTGAAACAACGCTCGGCGGCATACTGGATAGAAATGGCTTGCGGGACAAAATTTATCTCGCGACAAAACTACCGCATCAGAAATGCAAGAGCTACGACGACTTTGATACGATATTTAAAAAGCAACTTGATCTGCTGAAAACCGATTATATCGACTATTACCTGATACACAATCTCTCCGACCTCACCGCTTGGCGCCGGCTCTGTGAAATTGGGATCGAAAAATGGATCGCAAAGAAAAAAGCAAACGGACAAATACGCCAGATCGGGTTCTCCTTTCACGGCGCCCAAAACGGGTTTATGTCGCTTATCGACGGTTACGACTGGGATTTTTGTCAAATCCAGTACAATTATATGGACGAGAATTATCAGGCAGGCCGCGCCGGTTTACATAAAGCACACGAAAAAGGCATACCGGTCATCATTATGGAACCCCTGCTGGGCGGTAAATTGGCGACCGGTTTGCCGCCGAAAGCCGCCCGGTTGTTCCTCGAGGCTGACCCGAACCGGTCGGTTGCGTCCTGGGCGTTCAGATGGCTTTGGAACCAGCCCGAAGTAACCGTAGTCCTGTCGGGCATGAGCAGTATGGAGCAGCTTGAGGACAACCTAAAGACTGCTGAGGACGCCAAACACGGTATGTTATCCGAAAAAGAAGCCAACTTGTTCGTTCCTGTAATCGCGGCGTTTCGCGAGGCGTACAAGGTTCCCTGCACCGGGTGCAACTATTGCATGCCCTGCCCTAATGGGGTCAACATTCCCGGCTGTTTCGCCGCGTATAACACGCGCTATACTATGGGTTTCATACCGGGGATGACGCAATACGTTACCAGTACAGGCGTCAATCATCCGGAAAAGCACAGCAGGGCGAAATTTTGCGTTGGTTGCGGTTTATGTGAGCAAAACTGCCCGCAGCATATCGAGATAGCAAAATCACTAAAAGATGTAAAAAAGCGCATGGAACCGTTTTGGTTCAATGCCGCTTTATGGTTGGTCCAAAAAATTATGTCATAGAATTTTCTAGCTATTCAGTACCTTGTTTCACTAATTGGCTTGCCTCCCTCTCCGAGGGAGGTGGCGCGTAGCGCCGGAGGGAGTCTGCGATACGGCTCGAAATCTCCCTCAGTCAGCTTCGCTGACAGCTCCCTCAGTGAGGGAGCCAAGATGGGGCACTTTACACTTTACACTTTACACTTTCTACATTTTCTCCGGAGCGGTTACGCCCAGGATATCGAGGCAATTCTTTATCACTGCCCGAACTGTATCGGCAAGTTTCAGCCGCGCTTGCAGCAAACCTGGCTCTTCGCCCTTGATTCGGCAGGCGCTGTAGAACCTGTGGAACCTCGCCGCGAGCTCAATCAGATACTTGTTAATCCGCGACGGATCGTAGTCGCGGGCTGCGAGTTTTATTTCTTCCGGTAAAAGCGCTATCTGCTTCATAACATCCAGTTCCGCCTCCGTGTTTAGCAAACCGATGTCGATTCCTTTGTATTCAGGGACACTATAACCTTCTTGCGCCAGCATCATTATGAGGCTGCATATGCGCGCATGGGCGTATTGTACATAGTAGACGGGGTTCTCGCTGTCCTGTCTGACTGCGAGCCCAAGATCGAACTCAAGATGGCTGTCAGGCTTGGCGTTGAAAAAGAACCTGCAGGCGTCCACCGAAATTTCATCGAGAAGGTCGTTGAGTGTCAGAGCTTTCCCGGTACGCTTTGAGACCTTGATCGTCTCTCCGTCCCGGGTGAGACGCACCATTTGCATAATGAGAAAATCAAGCTTGTCACCGTCGACACCGAGCGCTTCCTTAGCTTTCGTTGATGATAGCGACGCCTTCATGCGTATAGCGTGCCCATGGTGGTCCGCGCCCCATACGTCAATAACCCTGTCAAAACCACGCGCCAGTTTGTTCCTGTGATAAGCGATATCGGCGGCATAATAAGTGTAATATCCATTGGCGCGGCGTAAGACTTCGTCTTTATCCGCGCCCAGATCCATATTCCGCAGCCAAAGGGCGCCCTCTTTTTCGTAAAGCAAGCCGCCTTTTTGCAGCAAATCCACCGTATCCGCTATATATCCGCTATCGTGCAGACTGCTTTCATGGAACCATTCGTCAAAGCTGATTCGATAACGCTCAAGGTGTTCTTTCATTAGCGCTATATTGTACGGCAATGCAAACGCCGTAAACTTTGCGACTCGCTCATTTTCCGGCATGTTTTTTAACTTATCACCCTCGGACTCGAAAATCAATGCCGCCAGATCTTTTATATCATCGCCGTGGTATCCGTCTTCCGGGAACTCATAATTATCAGCCCCGAGGCAAAGCTGCATATAACGGGCGTTGATCGACCTTCCGAATAAAGCAACTTGATTTCCCGAGTCATTGACATAAAACTCGCGCCACACATTATGACCCGCTCTTTGCAGGATCGACGAGAGCGTGTCACCAAGCACGCCGCCGCGGGCGTTGCCGATTGTCATCGGACCAGTCGGGTTTGCCGAAACGAACTCGACCATCACACGCCTGCCCTTGCCGATACCAACCGCGCCATAATTATCGCCCATGACCTCAACAGTCTCCAGAACCTCGCCATACCATTTTTCAGATAAGGTAAAATTAATAAATCCCGGTCCGGCTATCGATAACGAGCGAAAATAGCTTCCCTCAAGCTCGATAAACTCCGTGAGCGTTTGGGCTATTTTTCTCGGCGCAAGCTTCAGTTCTTTGGCTGCCGCCAAGGCGTGAGTCGCCGCATAGTCCCCATATATGGCTTCTCGCGGTATTTCGACCGCACCGGAAAGTGGCGCGCCGACGGGGAGCAACCCCGCCGCGCGCGCCTTATCACACGCTTTGTTTATAAGTATGTCGATTTGGTTTCTTGCGTTGTCTATCATATTCATATGGCTTACTTTCTTCTACTTTTTCTGTTCAGGGGGTGTCCTTCAATGCTCGTAATGGTTACAGACTGCACACAAGTTTTGCCTATTATCAAAGTCCCAACACGATGCTAGTGCATTGGCTGTAACCAACCTGTGCATTGGAGGACGCCTCCTGAACAGTTAACTTCTATGTTCTTATATCTATCTTAAATACATTTTGACTTACCGAAACATTATCAACTTCTATATCATATCTTATCTCAAGGCTTCCTCCGTCGTCGCGCATGTTTTTCTTTATACTGTGGGTGTCGATCCCCATTGTTATTGCGCCATATGGCGTGTCATATAAAAAATGGTGCTTTTGCGTTTCGGAAAAAATCATGTCTCCACTATAACCGTCGCCTCGCCGCAATATAACACGATCCGGTTCGACATTGAATATCGTTGGCAGCCCGCTTATACCAGTCAGTGCGCTCTCGGTATAACTGAATGTCGAAACGCCGCCTTCCTTTGAGTATTCGCCATCTGTCATAAGTTCAAAGGAGCCCTCGTCATTATCCGCCAGTGCCGGCAAGCCTTTTATTGAAATCATTGCCTTTTTCATAATAACACCTGCTCTAGTCAAATACTATTTGCTCAACCATCCCATGCACATCTGCTTCAAGAAACCGGGATGCAAGCTCGGAAAACCCGTCTGTACTATCAGTAACGAAGTACCTAATCCTCCCCTCTAATCCGCTTGGCGAACTCATCCCCCCCACTTGGATGTCATTGGCGACAAGTTTCGCCGTTTCCGCCCCCGAATCAATAAGCATTACTTCAGGGCCTATAACCTTCGATATCACATCCCGCATCAGCGGATAGTGTGTGCAGCCCATAATCAGTGTGTCCGCCCCGAACTCGATTATCCCCGCAAGGTAATCACCGGCTATTGCCAGTGCCGCTGCATCATCGGCGCTATTCCTGCCGTTTTCGGCAAGGGGTACAAAGAGTGGGCATGGTG
>Ga0123356_10004662_pt1 | contig 14123 bp, 11 predicted proteins | sample TergutEmb28metaG_2_FD_92546 | JGI IMG/M metagenome (GOLD analysis project Ga0123356, IMG submission 92546) | Embiratermes neotenicus P3 segment gut microbial communities from Petit-Saut dam, French Guiana - Emb289 P3 | ecosystem: Host-associated > Arthropoda: Insects > Digestive system > Gut ...
ATCGATTTCTGCCTGGCCAGCCGCACCGGGCTGGATGCGGTCGCGGCCGTCAGGAAGCGCTGGCCCGGCGTGCACATCCTCATGCTCACATCACGCAAGGAGAACGGATTGATCGATGCCGCGCTCCATGCGGGTGTCGAAGGCTACGTATTGAAGAGCGATTCGCGCGCCGAGCTGCTGTCCGCCATTCGCAGTGTCGCGGTGGGCAACCGCTATCTGGCCGCCTCCGTCTGCAACAGGTCCGAGGCGGACCCGATCGAAAGCCCGCCCGGAATTCCCAGACTCGCTGGCCCCGCCACGCTGAGCGATCGCGAGCGCGAGGTGATGAGGCTCATCACGGAGGGCTATCGCACACGCGAGATCGCGCAGCAGCTCTCGCTCAGTCACAAGACCATCGAGAAGCATCGGAGCAATCTCATGCGCAAGCTGGGATTGCGCTCGGCGACCGCCGTGGCCGCCTACGCGATCACACACGGCTACGTGGTCCTGGCTACCTGAAGTCCGCTCTGTCCAGGTAGCGATGACCCGCGAGCTCTTGGTACTCGAGGCGCGTGACACGACCCGTGGCAGAACGCGAGGAGACCAGCGTGCCCCGGCGCACCCTCGCGTTGCTCGTGCCCGCCCCGAGCAGCGCCTCAGTCAGCACTCGTCCCTGTAACGCGCCACGCGCGGGAAGCTCGAGGCCGAGGATGCGCGCCAAGGTCGGGGCGATGTCGGCATTACCCACCGGCAGCGTATCCACGAACCCGCGCCGGAAATCCGGTCCCAAGGCTGCCATGCTGTTGAAGGTGTTGTCGCGGGCGAGGCTGCCGTGCACGCCCTGGCCCTCCTGCAGCGGCGTGTCAGCGATCTGCACGGCCGAGAGCAGATTGCCGGGCTGCTGCAGGAAGCTCTTGAAGCTGACCACGATCGCTGGATGAGGCGTCTGCGCGCTGCCCTCGAGCGCGACGGCCGACAGCGGCAGCGCCCCCGGGATTGCGCCGAAGGAGGAGTCGACGAAGATCCCGCCCACGTAGTCCTGCCGGGCGAGAAATTCCACCACCCGCCGGGTGCGCGCGACATCGTGGTCTGGGATATAGATCAGGTCCGACCCGCCGTTCGCGCCCACGATGATCCGGGCATCGCTCTGTGCAAGGACCGCTCCCGTACCCCCGATGAGCGCGTTGCCATTCACGGGATGCTGCCACGAGGTCCGACTTGCCGGGAGCGCCGGGTCCACGCGCCGGTAGTGTGCGCTGCCATCCTCCCGCTGCACGATGTCGGGATCGAACACGGGCTCGCCCAGCTCATGAGCGAGATCGATGGCGAGAAAGCCTGCCGGGAGCGAGCCCTGCCTGACCTCGAGGCTCCCATCGGGGCGGCGGTAGATGAGCTGCGCGGCATAGCTGTGAGTGAAGTGTCCCCGCGCATCGAGCTCGTGCTTGCTGATCGTGGCAAAGCCATGATCCGAAGTCACAAACAGATCGGTCACGGCCGCGAGCTGCGGGCTGCCGCGCACATAGTCCAGGATCTGCTTGAGGTTGGCATCGGCGTTCGCCACCGCCTTGCGCGAAGTCGGGCCGTTGATGCCTGGTGTCAAGGCATTGAGGCTATCCCCCTGATTGTGCTGCGTGCCGTCCGGATCGCGCGACCAGAAGATGAGCACGAAGGGCTTGCCCGCTGCAACGAACGCCGGCAACACGACGCGAGTGGCGGCATCCGCGAACCACCTCTGCTGCTCGGTGTTGGCTTCCTGTCCGCCCTGCGCATCGACGTCGCCGGCGCTGCGGCGTCGCGCGGCCGGCGACAGCGGCAAGCCAGCGGCGCTGAGCGCCGACTGGATGGCAGGAGCGAGCGGCACGCCCCGGGGGCTGCCAGTGCTGTCATCGAGAATGATCGTGGTCGGCACCGAGAAGCTGCCATTCACGGGGGATAGCTGGCTCACATCCTGGATGCCCACAGGCCCGAGCTTGCCGATCGCAGCCGTGTTGAAACCGCGCGCACGCGCCAGCGCGAGGAGCGAGGACTCGTTCAGGAAATTGCCCCCGGCATGCTCATCAAGATCGCCCTGGATCAGGTCGTTCTCGAGAAAGGGCACCGGACTGCCCGCGCTGCGCCCGAAGTTGCCGTGCTCGAAGGCCGGATACCCGATGTACTGCGCATTGCCAAAGTCGCCGCTGTCTCCCGGGGCGTGACCGGTGGCGATCGCGGCCGCATTCGGGGTCGTCACGGTCGGGAAGAGCGCGTGGCTGTTCGCGAACTCGACACCCTGGCGCCGCACCGTGAGGAGCGTCGGCGCATCCGTGGCGGTCACCGAGTCATGGCGCAGCCCGTCGGCGATGAAGAGGATCGCACTACGGACAGGCTGTGCAGGCTCGCCGGGCGATTGTGCCCAGCCCGAAGCTGCTGTCCCGAGCAGGATCAGCGCGGCCCAACCCCGCGCCCCACGCGTGAATCTGCTGAGTGGCATGCGTGCGTCCCGTTGACAGCGCTGCAGTGAGCGCGTGTCGCAACATTTGACTTGAGAGCAGTGCCCGCTACTTGAATGCCGCCGCATCGAGATAGCGCTGGCCGCCAAGCTCCTGGTACTCGAGGTGCGTCGCACGGCCGCTGGCCGCGGCTGGCGAGACCTCAGTGCCGGGCCGAGCCTGTGCGGCGCCGCCGTTCTGCCCGCCGCGCAGAGTCTCGAGCAACACCCGGCCGCGCAGCGCTCCGCCTGCCGGGAGCTTCAGCCCCAGTACATGGGCGAGCGTCGGGGCGATATCGACATTGCTCGCCGGCAACAGGTCCCGGAATCCTTCCCGGAAATCCGGTCCCCACACCGCCATGTTGTTGAAAGTATTGTCCCGGGCAAGTGAGCCGTGCATGCCCTGGCCTTCCTGCAGCGGTGTATCGGCGATCTGCACAGCCGACAGCAAGTCCCCAGGCTTGCGCAGGAAGCTCCTGAAGCTCACCACGATCTGCGGCCGCCGCATGGTCGCCGTGCCCTCCAACGCAATCGCCGACAGCGGCAGCGCACCCGGAACCCGTCCGAAGGAGGATTCCGCGAAGATCGCGCCGATGTAGTCCTGCCTGGCGAGGATCTCGACCACCCGTGCGACCAGCGCGCGATCGCGGCTCGGCACATAGATGAGGTCCGACCCGCCGTTGGCGGCCACGATGAGGCGCGCATCGCTCGCATCGAGCTCACCGCTGCCACCGATCAGGGCATTGCCCTGCGCCGGGTTGCGTCGCGAGGCGAGGGTCGCGACCTTTGCCGGCTCCACGCGCTGGTAGTGCGTGCGGCCGTCCGTTCGCACCAGCGTATCCAGATCGAACAGCGGCTCGCCGAGCCCGTGCGCAAGATCGATGGCGAGAAAGCCCGGGGGGAGCGAGCCAGCGTTGACATCGAGCTCACCGTCCGGCCGGCTGTACCGGATCGCGGTCGCGGCATAGCTGCGGGTCGCGTGCCCCTGCGCATCGAGCTGGTGCTTGGTGATCGTGGCGAAGCCGTGATCGGAGGTCACGAACACGTCGGTCGTGGTGGCGAGCTGCGGGGTGCTCTTCACGTAATCGAGGATCTGCTTCAGATCAGCATCGGCATTGGCGATGGCGGCGCGGGAGGTGGGGCCATTGATCCCGGGCTCGAGCCTGTTCAGGCTGTCACCCTGATTGTGCTGCGTGCCGTCCGGATCGCGCGACCAGAACACCAGCACGAAGGGCTTGCCGCTCGCCACAAAGGATGGCAGCACAACGCGCGTTGTGGCATCCACTAACCACTGCTGCTGTGCGCGGTTAGGCTCGAGGGTTCCGGGCGTGGCCAGATCGCCCGCCGCCTGCCGACGCGGCGGGGGTGCGGGGGGCAATCCGGCCGCAGCTATTGCCTGCTTGAGAGCCCCCGACACCGGTACGCCCTCATCCGGACTGCCGGTGCTGTCATCCAGGATGACCGTCGCTGGCACAGAAAAGCCGCCGTCCACAGCGCGCACCTGGATCACATCCTGGATGGCCGCGGGGCCTAGCTTGCCGATCGCCGCAGTATTGAATCCCTGGGCGCGTGCCAGCGCCAGCACCGACACTTCGTTCAGGAAGTTGCCGCCCGGGAAGTGCGCATCCACATCCCCCAGCACCGCGTCGTTCTCGAGAAACGGCACCGGTGTGCCGGCCCTCTGATTGAAGTTGCCATGCTCGAAGATGCGGAACCCCAGGTACACCGCGTTGCTGAAGTCGCCCGTATCCCCTGGCGCGTGGCCCGTGGCGATCGCTGCGGCATTGGTGGTGGTGACCGTGGGGAACACCGCGTGGCTGTTGGCGAGCTCGACGCCCCGGCGGCGCAGCTCCAGCAAGGTGGGCGCATCCATGGCGTTGACCGAATCATGCCGCAGCCCGTCGGCGATGAAGATGATCGCGTTGTGCCTCTGGCTGGGGAGGCCAGCTCGCGACCTCACCGTGCCGGTCGTCGTGTTGCTCTGGGCAGCCGGGCCCTGCGCGCCCGCCGACGCGGTCAGGATCGCGAACGCGGCGAGCACCGCCGGCGCGCAGCGCATGGAAGTCAACAAGCGACACCTCCCCTTCAGACAGCGAGTTTCTTAAGCCAACTAAGACCCTCATCCGTCGCCGCACGCGGCCGGTACTCGCAGCCGACCCATCCGCTATAGCCCAGGCTGTCGAGCGCCGCAAAGAGGGCTGGATAGGCAATCTCCCCTTCGTCCGGCTCCGCACGGCTCGGCACCGCCGCGATCTGCACATTGGCGATGAGCGGCAGATAGTGCCCCAGCTTGGTGAGCACATCGCCCTCGCTGATCGCAACGTGATAGATATCGAACTGCAACTTCAGATTCGGGAGCGACAGCTCCTCGATCAGCCCCGCCGCCTCGGCGACCTTCGAGTAGAAGTAGCCGGGATTGTCACGCGGATTGAGCGGCTCGAGAAGCAACGTGAGATCGTGTGCCGCAGCCTTCGCGGCGGCGGCGCGAAGATTAGCAGCGAAGACGGCACGCGCGCGATCTCGTTCTGCAGGCAGCACGTCGCCGGCCATCACATGAATGGCGCTGGCCCCCGAGGCCAGGCAGTACTCGATCGACTGATCGATCGCAGCCTCGAAGTCGCGCTCACGCCCGAAGAGCGCACCGAGCCCGCGCTCACCGGCAGCTCCCCGGGAAGTGTTGATCCCCAGGACCGTGAGACCAAGCTCGCGGGCCGCGAGCCCTACATCGCGAGCGGGCACATCGTAAGGGAAATGCATCTCGATGGCCTGGAAGCCGGCGCGCGCGGCGGCCTGCATTCGGGAGATGAGCGGCCGGTCCGACCACAGGAACCCGATGTTGGCGGAAAATCGCGGCACGGCTTGACCTTCCGGGGCGCCACGGCCCCCGCTTGAGAAAAATACCTATATCGGCGCGGCAGCCCTAGCGAGCATTCTTTAAAAAGCTGATTCTCACCCCGGACCCATGAACGCGATCCCGCCCCTGACCATCGAGCTGCTCGAGCGGTACGACCGGCCCGGGCCGCGCTATACATCCTATCCCACGGCGCCCCAGTTCACCGAGCGCTTCGGTGAGCAGCAGCTGCGGGACCACATTCGCCGCAGCAACCTCACGCGTAGAGCCCTCTCCCTCTATGTCCACATCCCGTATTGCGTGAGCCCCTGCTTCTACTGCGGCTGCAACCGGCTCATCACGCGCGACCCCGCCAGGGGCGAACGCTACCTTGCGAGCCTGTTCCAGGAGATCGATCTGGTGGCCCCCCTGTTCGGCGCAGACCGGGAAGTCCTGCAGCTGCACCTGGGCGGCGGCACACCGAACTTCCTGAGCCCGGCGCAGCTCTTGAGCCTCCTCAAGCACCTCGGGCGCTACTTCCGCTTCAGCACCTCGCCGCAGCGGGACTTCTCGATCGAGCTCGATCCCAGGTTCGTCGCTGACGGGCAAGTGCAGGAGCTCGCCGCAATCGGCTTCAACCGCGCAAGCCTTGGTGTGCAGGACTTCGATCCCGCCGTGCAGCGCGCCATCAACCGCGTGCAAGGCATCGAGCAGACCCTGAAGGTGATCGATGCTTGCCGGGACAGCGGCATGCGCTCGGTCAACGTCGACCTGATCTACGGGCTCCCGCGGCAGAGCCTTGCAGGCTTCGAGAACACGCTCGCCGCGGTGATCGCGGCACGCCCTGACCGCCTCGCCATCTACGGCTACGCGCACCTGCCCCAACTCTTCAAGGCGCAGCGGCAGATCAATGAGCCCGATCTGCCAAGCCCGCAACTGCGCTTGGAGCTGCTGCGGCTGGCCATCGAGCGGCTGGGCGCGGCCGGGTATCAATACATCGGCATGGATCACTTCGCGCTGCCGCAGGACGACCTGGCCCTGGCTCAGCGTGCCGGCGGACTGCACCGCAACTTCATGGGCTACACCACCCATGCTGACTGCGACCTGCTCGGCCTGGGCGTGAGCGCGATCAGTCACATCGGGGCGAGCTTCAGCCAGAATCCGCGTGAGCTCTCGGCCTGGGAAGCCGCTCTCGATGAGCCGCGACTGCCGGTATGGCGCGGCCTCACACTCGATGCCGATGACCTGCTGCGTGCCGAGATCATCCAGCGACTCATGTGTCAGGGCACCATCGACATGGCGGCGCTTGAGACCCGCCACGGCATCCGGTTCACGACCTACTTCGGCGATGTGCTGCAGAGCCTCGAGGCTCTCAGCTCCGATGGCCTCGTGCATATCGACAGCACACACATCAGCGCCACGGATCGCGGCCGGCTGCTGCTCCGGGTCATCGCCATGTGCTTCGATCGCTATCTCAAGCAGCCACAGCCGGTGCGCTACTCGAAGGTCGTCTGACCTTCCAGCTTCACGCGTCTGGTGAGATACGCTCATCGGCTAAAGGCGTCGCTGCGCGGCCGCGGCCGCCGCGACGCCGTGTTGAGTGATCCGTCGAGGCCCACCCGCCGACCCTGACAGCGCGTCAGCGCGGACGAAGCAGGCTAGCGCCTAGGACAGGCCCGTGAGCAGGCGGCCCGTGTCGCCCGGTCGCACGCCCGCCGCATTGCCTTCATCCGTGTCGAGATGCAGCTCGAGCCGGTAGTCCGGCGCCACCCGCACGACCACGTCCCCGAATATGAGATCGCGTCCGTGATGCCCGGTGAGCGCGACTTGGACTGTCTGCCGGTCCTGAACGCCGAGGCGCTTTGCGTCCTCGGGGCTCATGTGTATGTGCCGCAGCGCGCACACGACGCCCCTCGAGAGCGTGACGCGGCCGCGAGGTCCCGCGAGCGTGATGCCTGGGGAGCCGGCGAGCTCACCGGATATGCGCACGGGAGCATCAATTCCCAGCGTGAGCTCATCGCTGCGGGAGATCTCGACCTGATCCGCCTGCCGCGGAGGGCCCACCACGCGCACGTGCTCTATTTGGGCGCGTGGTCCGACCAACGTGACGGTCTCCTGCGCCGCGTACTGCCCGGGCTGCGTGAGCGGAGTGTGCACGTGCAGCTGATAGCCGGCACCGAACAGAGCCTCTAGTGTCACCTGCGTGAGGTGCACATGTCGTGCAGAGATGGCCACCGGAATGACCGCAGCGTCCCCGCCACTACCGGCTTGCACGCCACCCTCCGCAGGAAGAGCTCTGCGCCACGCCAGCGGCGCAACGAGAGGCGGGCCGTTTGGCTTTCGCACCCATAGCGTCGGGATTTTACAGGCTTGGGTACGCGACGTGGGTCCGTGGTGCTGCTGCGGATTTCGGAAGATGCAGGGCCGCGCTTCAGTAATATTGCGGCATGAATGCAGTGCTGGGGGCGTTCCTGCTCACCTTCCTGGGCCTGTTTCCGATCGTGAACCCGATCGAGGCTGCGCCGTTCTTCCTCGGCTTGACGGCGGGTCTTTCCAGCGACGAGCGCCAGGGGCTGGCGCGCAAGGCCGCGATCAATGGCTTCGCCTTGCTGCTCGGATCGATGGTGCTGGGCCCCTGGCTGCTTCAATTCTTTGGCATCGAGTTGCCGGTCGTGCGCATTGCCGGCGGCTTGGTGGTGACCGCGCTCGGCTGGAAGCTGCTCAGCCAGGAGAACTGGTCGGATCACGGCGCGGTCACAGGGGGTACCGGCCGCAAGGTCGGTGGCTTCTATCCCTTGACGATGCCACTCACGGTCGGACCCGGCTCCATGTCCGTGGCGATCACGATCGGCAGCCGCAAGCCAGCTGACGGCATCCACGTGGCCGAGCTCGCATTGCACGCCATCGGCGCGCTCGGGGGTGTGCTGGCGATCGCGGCAACGATCTACCTGGCCTATCGCTTTGCGGACCACCTCGCACGGCTGCTCGGCGCCTCGGGCCTGGAGGTGATGGTGCGACTGTCTGCCTTCATCCTCATGTGCATCGGCATCGAGATCATCTGGAACGGCTACAGCGCGCTCATGCACCCCGCGAGCTGATGCCGCGCCTGACGGCGCAGCTCGATGACGTAAGCCCATTGGATCGTGGCGCCACCCTCCCGCCCCATGCATGGTGCCGGCGACTTGCGATTCACTGCACCCTGACATCCACCTATGGCGAGGTTGCCAGGTGTAAAGCCCCAGCGCTGAGTCATACAGCGGCGCCAAGGGTTAACCCTCTCACCGCATACATTGCGGAACTCATCATTGAGCAAACTGCCGGTTGGTCACAATCGGTAGCACACAAGGACGGCGAAGTGGGGGAAGCCCCCAGGGAAGCGTCCTACCCATGAAAATCTGAGGGGCGTGAATCAAACACTCTCATACGTTCCGGTCAACCCGGAACGGCCCGACACGTTTTCCGGCCAACACATAGTGTCCTCGCGTGCACCGACCCGTTCGCCATTGTTCATCATCGGGTCAGCTGCGCCAGAGGATACTAACGGAGCGGAGCAGAGCTCCATGAGTGAATCCACCCACAAGTGAGGAAATCGATGAAGTCGCGAATCAACTTCTTACTGTCAGGCCTGCTACTGGTCGCCCTGCCGTTCGTGGCCAACGCCGACATGCCGGGCAGGCACCCCTTCTACCTGCATGCGCTGGCAGACCTGCGCGCCGCCCGCTGGATGCTCGAGCACCAGCAAGGCGACCGGGCCGGGAGAGGCGCCGAGGATGTTGCCGTCCTGGAGATCGAGAAGGCCATGGGCGAGATCAAGCGCGCCGCCATCGACGATGGCAAGGACATCCATGAGCATTCCGGCGTCGATCTGCCGGTTGACTACCCCGGTCGCCTGCACAAGGCGCTCGAGCTGCTAAGGAAGGTCCATTCGGATGTGGCCCGCGAGGAAGACGATCCCATGACCAGGGGTCTGCGCAACCGCGCAGTGGAGCACATCGATGGTGCCATCCACGCCACCGAACGAGCGATCGCCGAGAAGCGCTGGGAGCGGTGATGGCAGCCAGTTGTAGCCGCTGCCGGCTGCAGTAGCTACCCGTTACGTTCCGTGACTGGCTGGAAGGTGCATCACGGCCTTCCAGCCACATCACTGCGCTTGGCATCGCAGCCAGCACGGTAAACGCACTTGCGGGCGTTAGCCTAGGAGGACAAAGTTATCCCACTCAAGCGATCCTGCATCGACTGCTCTGCGGCTGGGCGGGGCGCGGTTCACGGGGGGCTGTGATGGTTGTTCTGTATTCCCGCTGTTTCAGGGCAGGGACACTGACGCCACCTCTGGCGGCGGCGTCAAAAGCGCTTCTCCAGCCCGGCCTGTTTCAGCACGCCGTTCGCCGTGTGGCGTGACTTGATCTTGCTGTCCACAGGGAAGCAGCGGCCGGTCTTGGGATCGCGCAGATTTCATGGTCGCCGCGACCGTGGCGAACGAACACGCAGCCCGCCTCGCGCAGCACGCGCTTGAGCTCGGGCCGGTAGTCAGACACGGCAGAGGCGAGGCGCAGCGGCTAGGGATTCGGGGCGAGCCCGCGCTTGCGGGTGATCAGATCGAAGGGGACGGCGTCGTAAGGCTGGACCAGCTCCCGGTTTAACTCGAGTAGCTCCGGTACCATACGCCGGAGCTTGGCTTCCATCTCGTCCATTCTGTCCGCCTCGGTGATGAGCCCTGGCACGTCGCTGTCCGTGACGTACCACACGCGGGCCTCTTCGTCCCAGGCACAATCTACACGGTAAACCTTCATGAGGCCATAGTGCCGCGCATGGCCGCGGCAGGCAACCGTACTTAGGTTACAGGCCCAAAATCGCTGCTGTCGCAAGGACTTGTTGCCGAGCGGCACGTGCAGTGAGCGGGTTGATGATGCGCGTCCTGATCACCGTTGCACGTCGCACTGGGCACGCGCTTGCGCGCCGAGCTGCAGCAATGCCTCGACAAGTGCAGCGTGGCGGACTGGTACGGTGACGATGGAGAATACCTCGCCCCTGGGATGACTCGTTCCGCGACCAGTGATGGTCCGGCAGCAGTCGGCGGCTCGATCTGTTGCAGGAGATGCTCGGCCTGCATGTTGCGGCATCTGTGCGCAGTGACAACCTACTGAAAGACCGCAAGCGGACGCGCGATGCGAGGCGCTGGGCGGCTGCCAAGTGCGCCCTCGACGCCGCGAGCTCACCATCCGTGGTCAGCAACACATACGCATAGTTGCACTTGTCCGAGGTGTCACTACCCATACGTCGCGAGCGGAGTTCCACCACGTTCGACCGCCGCAAGCGTCGCCGACGGAGATGTCCCACCTTCGCTTCGGCGCAGGTGCTGCGGCTCACGTCACGCGCTGCCGCAACGGCCGATGCCCATCGGCCGCGGGAGGCGCGCGGCGCCGCCAAGGACGCTGGTGGCGTGCTACGCTGGCATAGCTGGGATGTACGCACTCGAGCCTCCCCCAGCCGGTGACCCCGCGCACGGGCGGGCAGGGTCCTCACCGAGCTATGATGGGCGCTCAGCGGTTCATCGCGCGCCGGAGCGTGAGCCCAAGGTCGACCGCCTGGCAGAAGTGGAGAAAGCATGTCAGCAGCCATTGATTCCCCGATCACCCGCGCACGAGCGGTCACAGGTTGCATCAACTACATCGGTGCAATGACGGAGCGCCCCCGTTACTTCGCGAACGACCACTCGCGAGACGTGCTGGTGCTGGACCCGCGGACCGTCCAGATCGAGGATATGCGAGGCTGCGAAGTGCCCCCTACGCTCGAGCGCGAGGGTTTCACCCTGGTCAAGCACACAAGCGCCGTGATCGACTTCCGTGATCCTGCGGAAGTGGCCCGGGTCCACCCGGCCGAGATCCAGCAGCTCGTGCAGCGTCTATCGGGGGCAGATGTGGTCGTCGTCAACGCGCCCGGCGTGCTGCGCTTCAGCGAGGCGTCCGCAGAATCCGGTGCGCTGAACAATTCCCGCCCGGCTCGGTTCATCCACATCGATGTCAGCGACGATGCCGCCCGCGCCTTTGCAGAGCGAGCACGGCCCCATACCGAGCAGCCGCTGCGGCGATGTGCGCACTACAACGTGTGGCGCGCGCTCTCACCACCCCCCCAGGACGTGCCTCTCGCGGTATGTGATGCGCGCACCCTCACGCCAGCAGACCTCATCGCGGCGGACGCCGTGTTCGACGTGCCGGGGCAGCCAGAATGGTCCTTCGAGGGCCTCTTGGTCCACCACAACGAACGGCATCGGTGGTGCTACTTCTCCGGGATGAGTCGCGACGAGACGCTCGTGTTCAAGACCAACGACTCTGACCCGGCGCAACCCCATCACATTCCGCACTCGGCTTTCAATGACCCGACGTGTCCCGCCGGCGTGACCCCACGCGCCAGCATCGAGATGCGGGCCATCGCGTACTGGTTCGGCGCCTAGGTGCCAACGGGAGCAGCCGTGCTTGATCTCATCATTGACCAGCGCCGCCGCGATCTAGGTGGCGGCTTGGAAGTGGGCAGGGTGTTGCCCTATGCCAGGCGCCGCATGGTGGGTCCCTTCATCTTCTTCGATCATATGGGTCCCGTCACATTCCCCGCCGGTATTCCGCGTGCCCTGGACGTGCGCCCGCATCCGCACATCGGGCTTGCGACCGTCACCTATCTGTTCGAGGGCGAGATCATGCATCGCGACAGCCTCGGCTCCGAGGTCGCGATACGCCCGGAAGAGGTCAACTGGATGACGGCCGGGCGTGGAATCACGCATTCGGAAAGGTTCGAGAAGGCACGGGCTCTTGGCGGCACCGCGCACGGCATCCAGTCGTGGGTGGCCTTACCCAGGGAGCACGAGGAGGTCGAGCCGAGCTTCGCTCACCACGACGCCGGTGATCTCCCCTCCTTCGAGGAAGGCAGCGGGCGCGCCCGCCTGATTGCGGGCGAAGCGTTCGGGATGAAGTCGGCAGTGAAGACGCACTCACCGATGTTCTATCTGCACTGGGTGCTGCCGCGCGGGGCGAGCGCCAGGCTGCCTACTGAGTATCCCGAGCGGGCAGCCTATGTGGTTTCCGGTACAGTCCAGGCCGCAGGTCAAAGCGTCGAGCCCGGGCAGATGGCCGTCTTCTCCCCCGGAGTCGATGTCGTCCTGACAGCCGCCACGGATGCCGTCGTGATGCTGCTGGGAGGCGAGCCACTCGGGGAGCGCTTCATCGAGTGGAATTTCGTCGCCTCGTCCAAGGACCGAATCGAGCAGGCCAAGTCTGACTGGCGAGCGGGGCGGATGAAGTTACCTCAGCACGACGACCGGGAATTCACGCCGCTCCCCCCTGACCCGCCTGCCTCTGCGGCCAGATGATCCGCGACATCAGCGAGCCTTTGCCCCCAGCTTGGTGGAAGAACCGTAGCGCTCGAGCCCGGCAGGCTGTGGCGTTGCGCATGCGAAATGCGGAGGCGATGCGATGAGCGAGTTGGAGAAGACGCTGTCAAGCGGGGCGACCTTGCAGATGTCAAGAGCGTACTTGAGGGGCACCGCGAGCTTCTTCATGAGAGGGATCAATCGGGAGCGACAGCGCTTCACTACGCAACCTGCTTGGGGGCATCGAGGTGTCGTTGAGGAACTCGTGAGGCAAGGCGCAAATATCAATGCCGCTGACACTCAATACGGAGCAACTCCTACGGGCTAGGCGATCGAATACCTGAGAGAGATGGGCGGATTCCTCGCAATTTGAGCTGAACGACTTTGCATACGCTATCCGACGAGGGACATAGCGTGGGTTAGCCGATTCCTGCAGCGTTTCCCAGCTTTGCGCGAAGCAACTGACACTCAAGGGACACCTTTCAAGCTCCTTGCTGAGCAATCGGAAAATCAAGAGATAGCGGCATTGTTTGGTTCCTAGCTATTGCAACATCGCACTATTGCTCACAAGCCACTGCGCCGCCTGAGCTGGTGTGAGCTTGTCTTGCTCCCGATCCACCATGAAGTTGGCCTTGCGCATCAGCTCGATCGGGATCGCTCCCACCAGCGGCTCCAGTGCACGTCTCAGGACCGGGTCGGCCGCCCCCGCCGGGGAGAGCAGCACGATGGCGTCGTAAGGGGGAATGGCATGCTGCGGGTCCTCGAGCACGATGAGATCATTCGCCGCGATACGGCCGTCGCTCGAGAATGCGGAGATGACATCAACCTCACCGCCCACCAGCGCCTGGTACATGAAGGTGGGCTGGAACTGGCGCTCCTCGCGGAAGCGCAGACCGCCATAGCGCTCGCGTAGCGCTTGCCACTCCGGGCGCGCAAAGAACTCGAGGTCGGCTCCCATGCGCAGCTGCGAGGCCTGTGCGGCGAGGTCCGCGATGCTGCGTACACCGAGAGCTGCCGCTCGATCACGCCGCATCGCCAGCGTGTAAGCATTCTCAAATCCCAGCGCCCCGAGCAGCACAACCCCGTAGCTCTGGCGCAGACTGCGGCGCAGCTCCTCGAGCATCGCCTCGCGCCCCGGCACGTCGCGGCGCCGCAGGATGTTGGCCCAGACGGTGCCCGAGTAATCCACGTAGGCATCGATGTCATTGTGGGCCAGGGCACGAAAGGCCACGGTGGAGCCCAGATCGAGCCGCACCCGGGCGGCGCCTCCCTGCTTGGCGACACGTCGGGCCATGAGGTCAGCGAGGATGTATTGCTCGGAGAAGGTCTTAGCGCCGATGATGTAGGCTCGCTCGCCACTCGCTTGCACGGCGGCGACCCCGGCAACCGCCACTCCGGCCAGCAGCAAGCCGGCTGCGGCCCACGCCCTGCGTGGCTTGCGTCCCGACAAGCCGGCCTCGACCACTGCAAGCAGCCCGTCGGTGACC
>Ga0123356_10004663_pt1 | contig 14122 bp, 8 predicted proteins | sample TergutEmb28metaG_2_FD_92546 | JGI IMG/M metagenome (GOLD analysis project Ga0123356, IMG submission 92546) | Embiratermes neotenicus P3 segment gut microbial communities from Petit-Saut dam, French Guiana - Emb289 P3 | ecosystem: Host-associated > Arthropoda: Insects > Digestive system > Gut ...
AAAAATGTGTCTATGAAGATAAAACCGTAACAAGAGCAGAATTGTGGAATGCGCTCTTGAGTGATTTCGAAGGGGAGAATGGAGCACGAATAAGACAAAAACTTCTTGGCGCACCGAAATACGGAAATGATGAAGATTACGTAGACAACCTGCTGGTAGAGGCATATGACAGTTACATTGACGAAATAGCAAAACACAAAAATACCCGTTACGGCAGAGGACCGATAGGAGGAGCTTATTATGCCGGCACTTCATCGATATCAGCAAATGTTCCGCAAGGAGCCGGTACGATCGCGACACCGGACGGACGACACGCCGGAAAACCACTTGCTGAAGGATGCTCACCAAGTCATGGCTCAGATAAAACCGGACCGACCGGTGTGATGAAGTCCGTAACAAAGCTGCGAACCGAGAAAATAACAGGAGGAGTCTTGCTAAATCAGAAAATGACACCGCAAATGCTTGAAGATGAGGGGAATGTTGAAAAACTTATCTCTTTATTAAGAGCGTTTTTTGAAAAACTAAAAGGGTTTCATATACAATACAATATAGTATCAAGAGAAACGTTACTCGATGCACAGGAGAATCCGGAAAACTACACAGATTTGATAGTGAGGGTAGCGGGATACTCAGCCTTTTTTAACGTGTTATCAAAAGTTACTCAAGACGATATCATAGCCAGAACTGAACAAGAGTTATAAAAGAACCGTTTATGCCATGATAAAGAGTAACTTTCTCGCTTATTACCGGTTAAAAGAATAAAATTAAATCAACAAAAAACGCTTGACAATCTTTTGTTGATGGGTTATTCTTTAGATATTCTATAATTAAATGCATTAAAAATACAAAGCATCGTAAAATGCTTTAATAAATAGGAAATGTGAGCAAAACCCTGAAAACACTGGCATAAATAATTATTGATAGATTTTATAAAGTTTAAAAAACTCTTTTATTATAGCGTTAATTATAAAGCAAACAAAACAAGTAGGTGGAGGATATGTCTATCTATAAGAATGACACCCATCCCTTAAAAGAACATAATGCAAACTTAGTATTTAGCGCATTGATGACTATGAAGACAGCTACGCGCAGACAATTAGCGCAAAGAACCGGATTAAGTCAGCCTACAGTGAACTCGATCGTACAAGAGTTGGAAAACAGAGGAGTTGCAGAGCCCGGAAACTTTGCAGCATCAGCCGGCGGAAGAAGACCACAATGCTATACTCTGCAAACAGACCATATTCGCGCTGCAACAATACGTGTTCTGCAACAGAGCTTGGAGTATGTAGTAGTAACCGTTGACGGAACAGTGATTTTAAGAAACACATGGGCAGTGACAGATTCAGATACTCCGGTTTCAGCCTTACAGGCGTTGATTTCAACACTGCTTAAGCAAGATAGCAACATCCGCGTTGTCAGCATAGGTGTACCCGGTGTTGTCGGACCCGGAGGAGTGCTTCACGCTATACCGCAGATACCGGCTCTGGAGGGAGTAGCACTGGCAAGTGAGCTTGACAAGCACTTCGACCTTCCGATCTATATTGAAAATGATATGAATCTGGTTGCATTGGGTAGCGTTGTAGACGAATCAGGACAAGCATCTTCAGACACAGTATTTGTAAATATAGGAGAAGGTGTAGGTGCAGGAATTGTCATGGGCGGGCAAATAATCCGCGGTTACTCAAGCTTTGCAGGCGAGATAGCATATATGGTAAAGCCGGTCGTAGATGTTAAGGATGAAGGAACACTTGAAAACCTTATTGCTCAGACAAGTAATATTGCACAGCAGGCAAAGTTGATTTCCGGAATGATAGTTAGTATAATATGTATGCTCAACCCGCCGGTGATACTCTTTGGAAACAAATATGCAAGCGATGAAATGCTGTGGCATCTCAAACATGAATGTGAAAAGCATCTCCCACTGTGGACATTACCTTCATTCCAACTAATGACAGATTTTGAATCATCATATGATAAAGGTCTGATGGCTCTGGTAGGCGATGTACTTACAAACCAGATAATCCACGAACTTGCGGCATCATAATGTTATATTTAACACATTTGTAATATATTAGAAACAATTATATAATATAATTGCAACAAAATAGCATAACACTAAATATTGTAAGTAACAGGAATCCCTGTTATTAATAAAGAAAAAAGAAAGCAAATGGAGGAAAATTATGAAAAGACGCGTATCAGCAATCCTATTCGCGCTCGTACTGGTGTTTGTTCTTGTAGCAGCTTGTGCTGACAACACACCGGCACCTGCACCGGCACCGGCAGCAGATGCGCCGGCAGCAGACGCACCGGCAGCAGGCGGAACATTCAGAGCAGCATTCGTAACACAAGCAATGTCAAATGAATCACAGGCATTCTCATGGAGAGAGTTCCAGAGATTGGCACCGGAGCACGGCTTTGAGATGACAGTCTTCGCCGGCGAAAATGAACCAGAAGTTGAATTTAATGGCATTTTGACAGCAATCGCAGAAGGATATGATGCAGTATTTGTAAACCCAAGTGACTACAACGGCATCCTCCCGGCAATGCGTCAAGCAAAAGAAGCCGGTCTCATTGTTGGATTCTTCTCAACAGTGCCGGAACAATCAGATCTTGATGCATGTCATTTTGCAGTAGGATCTGACGACGTACTCGGCGGCGTAGATGCAGGAAAATTCGTATCAAATCTTTTCCCGGATGGCGCAAACTTCGTTGAAGTTGGCGGACAAGCAGGTCACTCGGCTGCACAAGACCGTCATGACGGATTCCGTGAAGGCATCAATGCAAACATCATTGAGCTTGGCTCACAGTTCTGCCCAACAGGATGGAACACACATGAAGCACTCTCAATAATGGAAGACTTCCTCGTAAGATTCGGCGATGATATCGATGTCGTATGGTGTCACTGGGATAACGGTGCATCCGGCGTTATCGAAGCAGTTGAAGCTGCAGGATTCACAGCAAGCTCAGTACCCGGAGAAGGCATCTTCATCATCGGTGTTGATGGAAACAGAACCGGATATGCACAAGTCCGCGCAGGCACACAAGCACTCAGCGTTGGACAGAGCTTCACAAACATGGCTGATGAGTCTCTCAGACTTGCACGCATCCTTCTTGAAGGTGGCTCATTGTCTCAAGTTATCAACTATATCCCAATGGATATGGTAACGATAGAAAATGTAGACATCCTTCCGGAGCCGGATTGGTAGACACTACTTTAAAGCAGGGTCGGCTATTAACTTAGCCGACCCAATTTCTTGACAATCAGCAATAATTGATATAATCTTTGGATACTATGCAGTAAAGGGGACAGTTTCGTGGATAATAGTAATGATATAATCCTTTCAATGCAAAATGTAAACAAGTCCTTTCCCGGCGTTAAAGCACTTAGCGATGCATCTATAGAAGTAAAAAAAGGTACTGTACACGGCCTCGTTGGTGAAAACGGAGCGGGTAAATCTACACTTATGAAAATTCTTTCCGGCGTTCACACAAAGGACTCCGGAACTATTATATTTGATGGCGAAAAGGTAGAGCATACCACACCGATCCAGTCCATCAAAAGAGGTCTCAGCATTATTTACCAGGAGTTTAATCTGGTCAATACCTTAACAGTTGGTGAGAACATATTTCTCGGGCGTTTCAAAGAAAAACGCGGACTGCGAAACAGTCATAAAGAAGCGAGGGAGCTTCTTGACAGTATCGGAAGTACCATTGATACGCATAAGCTCGTTCGCGATTTAAGTGCTGCCGAGAAGCAAATGGTTGAAATAACAAAAGCCTTGTCTTTTAACTCTAAGCTAATAATTATGGACGAACCAAGCAGCTCGCTTACAGCCGATGAACTAAAAAGACTCTTTTTGATTATTGAAGACTTAAAGAATAAAGGTGTAACGATCATATATATCAGCCATAAGCTTGATGAGATATTTCAGCTATGTGATGAAGTGACAGTTATACGAGATGGCTATATAGTTGATACAAAACCCATTGGGGAGCTTACACGAAATGAAATGATTTCAATGATGATAGGTCGTGAAATCGAAAATGAGTTTCCGGAGAGACCAAGATGTGCCGGCGAAACAATTATGGATGTCCAAAATCTCAGAACAAGAAAGCTAAAGGATATTTCGTTTTCACTTAAGAAGGGAGAGATTTTGGGATTCGTCGGGCTTGTTGGTGCCGGACGTACGGAAATAGTGCGGGCGATCTACGGAGCGGATAAAGCAAAGAACCTCAATATACTCATAAACGGAAAGCAGGTCAAAATAAGAAGACCAAGAGACGGAAAACGTGAGGGAGTAGGTCTTTTGCCGGAGGATCGTAAGCTTGAAGGATTGGTACTGCCATTTTCTGTTCAGAGTAATATTTCAATGTCAAGTCTGGAATCAATTTCGAGATTAGGTTTTGTAAGCAACTCGAAAGAAAAGGATATTGCCGCAAAACAAATCGAGAGTCTTTCAATAAAGACACCCTCACCGTATACTAAAACAAAGACACTTTCAGGCGGTAACCAGCAAAAATGTATTATGGGCCGTTGGCTTGAGATAAACCCCGACATACTTATTCTTGATGAACCTACCAGAGGCATAGACGTAGGTACTAAGTATGAAATATACCTGCTGATAAAGAAAATTGCGGAAAACGGCGGCTCAGTAATCATGATCTCATCGGAACTCCCCGAAGTGCTTGCAATGAGTAACCGTGTGCTGACGATATGTGAAGGGCAAATAACCGGAGAGTTTAACCCGGAGGAAACAACGGCACACGATATCATGGATGCTGCAATAGGGGGTGGGGATAAATGATAAAGCAGGAAACGATGAAGAGGAACTCTTTCGGTAAAATCGGAGACTTCATTATGGAGTATCTGGTTCTGTTTGCTATTTTGGCTTTGATTATTATTACTGCAATAGTAGAACCCAGATTCTTATCCGCTCAAAACCTGACAAACCTGATGCGACAGTTTGGTCCGCTGAGTTTTGTGGCATTGGGAATGACCTTTGTCATACTCGGTGGTTTTATAGACCTTTCTATCCCGGGGATGATATCTCTTATTGCAATGGTTACGCTTGGTCTTGTAGACGGAGTAGGTATACTCCCGGCAGTCGGTGAAGTACCTGCATTGATTCTTGGCCTTATGTTTGGCACATTGCTTGGTGTAATCAATGGCACGATCCTGGTTGTCATGGGGGCAAACACACAAGCAAAAGCTCTTTTTATAACATTTGGTATGAGCCAGATATACCGCTCGATCGCACTGCAGTACACAGGTGGATTCCCAATGAACTGGGGTCAGTTATTTGATAACCCGATGATCGTTACACGCCAGCTTGCCTCAGGAACAGTTGGTCCGATTTCATATTCCTTTATAATGTTCCTTTTCTTTCTGATCGTACTGTTCATATTCCAGACTAAAACAGTTCAAGGCAGATCGATAACGTATACAGGAGGAAATATCGTCGCAGCCAATCTTGGTGGAATACCGGTCAAGCGGACAATGATATTTATCTACGGACTTTGCGGGTTTATGGTTGCAATTGGTTCGATCGTGCTTTTCTCACGTGTGGCTGTCACTGTGCCGGGAATAGGTGATTTCTTTGAAAGAGACGCAATACTTTCGGTCGTTGTCGGCGGCACATCGCTTGTAGGCGGGAGAGGCAGTGTATTACGTACTTTTATGGGTGTAACACTCGTCATCTTATTATCCAACTGCCTGAATCTTCTGGATGTCCAGTCACATGCGCAGGAGGTCGTCAGGGGCGCAGTACTTGTTGTTGCGATCTGGCTTGACCACCGCAGACATGCGAAAGGTTAGGGGGGAGTAACTATGAACATAAATGTACAAGATGCGGGAATGAAGTTTATAAGGTTATTAGGGAAGCAAAAAGCGATAGTATGTATTGCAATCATATTGATTGTTATGCTTTTCCAAGATACAAATTTCTATACACAGGCTAACATTCTAAATAATCTGCTTGAGCAGGTCTCAACGAATGCCATTATTGCATTTGGAGTGACTCTTGCTGTTATATGCAGAGGCTGCGACTTATCCGTCGGCTCGGTTATGGTCACATCCGGTGTAATCTCGGTATTACTTATAAATTCCGGAATGAATATGGTGCTCGCTATTATTATTGCGATTTTGTTTGGTAGTTTTGTCGGTTTCATAAACGGATTTCTGATCGTTAAGCAAAAGTCCGAAGCGTTCATAATCACATTAGGGATGGGCATGTTGGTCCAAGGCGTCGCTTTGCTACTCACAGATGCAAGGAGTGTGCGACCGGTCGACGCGAACTTCACGAGGATCGCAAATGACCAATGGTTCGGAATTCCAAACATAGCAGCTTTTATGATCATACTTGGCGTTATAACATTTTTAATTCTTCGTTTTACCAGCTTCGGCAGAAACATATATGCACTGGGAGGCGACTATGAGGTTGCAGAGCACTCGGGAATAAATGTTGTTCTTAATAAATGGGCTGCTTTTGTGTATACAGGTACTTTTGCAGCTATCGCCGGCGTGCTTGCTGCATCCAGATTTGAATCTGCCATGTTGGTACACGGGGTCAATACTCCGTTGATGGTAAACTGCGGCGTGGTTATAGGCGGTACATCCTTTGCAGGGGGTGTTGGCGGTATACCTCAGAGCTTCATAGGCATACTGACAATGTTTCTTTTAAGAAATGCCATGGCTTCACTTGGATTACATACATTCATCCAGCAGTTGGTTCTTGGTATTATGATCGTATCTGTTATCGCACTTGACTGCTATACAGAGAAACGTAAAAAGGAAGACGTTTAGAACGTGCTTGACATCATCAATAAACCAGCCTCATTTAGTTGAGGCTGGTTTTTTGATTCGTTAAAGTCATTTGTGATGTAAAGGCTTGTTTTATCGGTAGTACTACTCCATTAATGTGTCATCGATATCGACATCTTTTTTAGCGTTTTCTGTTGAATCGATGTATTCGATAAGGATCTGCTTGATTATTACAGCAAACGGTACAGCAAGGAACATTCCTACAATTCCGAAGTATGCACCGCCGATAACAACAGCGATAATTACCAAAATCGGATTTATTTTCAGCGAGGATTTCATTATCCTGGGTTCGATGAAGTTGCCGTCCATCTGGTGGAAAACAAGAAGACAGATCATAACATATATGCCTGTACTTACATCTGTGGTTATCAGAGTTAATATACTGATGATAAATGCGGATATGATAGAACCGATGTATGGTATAAAGTTAAAGATACCGGCGATAAGGCCGAGCAATAATGCGTATGGTACACCGAAGATAAACAGGATAGTTGATGCTACGACAAAGTTGATCAAGCTGTCAATACCTTTGCTTGCGATAAACGTAAACAGAACCTTGTTGATCTGACTGAGATATTTGATCGTTCTGTTAACTCTATCTTCGCGTTTAAAAACGGCAACATTTAATCGCTTGAAAAAGACTATGATACGGTCTCTGTCCAGAAGTATGTAGAGCGAAATAACCATACCCATGATAACGCTGAAAATATCTCCGGCGAAGCTTATCACACCCATAGCAAACTGCCCGATACCATCAGGATTCACAACAGTGTGCAGAAAATCAGTAGAGTAGGTTTGCAATGTGTTTGCAACATCCAGATCTACCCAAATTGAATCATCCGGCATATTGTCAAAGAAGTCCGTAATGGTTGTGATATAACCGGGTATGCTGTTTGCAAAATCGACAATGCTTGAGAAAATAATCGGTAGCACGATACTTAAAACAAAAATGACAATAAGAAGCAGTATCAGGAATATTATGATTGTGCTGAAACCTCGCGCACGTTTTGAGATGAACTCAACTTTTGATTTTCTAAGAAGCTTCTCAATTGCATGATGGGGTATATATATAAAGTATGAAAATAAAATGCCGTAAAGTAAAGGAGCTATGATAACAAGAAAGTTCCCGATAGCTGTTGTGATCTGCCCAATATTATCGATGGTTTTATATATCAGCATCAAAATGATGGCGATAATAAAAATCGGCAACCACTTTGCTCTCTCAAAATCGGTTCTTTTCATTTGTCCCAGTTCCCCCTTAAAGACATCCTAAAATCGGTCATTTTATTGTATCACGGAGGTATATTTTTGACAACCCACCCTCACTTTATATTATGCTTTAAAAATTGTTGACAAGATTATGAATTTACGTTGAATTTTCTTGCTATTTCTATTTTTAGTGGTAAAATGGGAAACGGTGAATTTTGACGTTAAAAACCTATTTTATTCATGGAGGTACAGTAAGGTGTTGATTGAAAATCTATTCTGGTTGGGTTATATCGGAGCCGGTGCAGGATTGATCTTTGCGTTTATTCAGATACGCAAGGTAATGTCATATCCGGAAGGCAATGAGACAATGGTGCAAATATCTTCCGCAATACGCGAAGGCGCAAACGCATATATGAAGCGCCAGTACTCGACAGTAACAGTATTCTTTCTGATCATGTTCATACTGCTTATAGGTTTGTCCGCGGTGGATCTTGTAAATCCGTTTACACCATATGCATTTTTAACGGGCGGACTGTTTACCGGCTTGTCAGGCTTTATAGGTATGAAAATCGCAACGTACGCCAACGTTCGTACAGCAAACGCCGCTAACGACGGATTGAATAAAGCGCTTCGCGTGGCATTTTCATCCGGCTCTGTAATGGGATTTGTTGTTAACGGACTGGGACTTCTGGATATCACCACATGGTTTTTACTTCTTAAATTTGTATTTAAGGTAGACGACGCAAACATAGCTCAAACGATGGTCACATTTGGTATGGGTATTGCATCAATGGCAATGTTTGCCCGCGTAGGGGGCGGAATCTTTACCAAAGCCGCAGATGTTGGCGCAGACCTCGTTGGAAAAGTTGAAGCGGGCATCCCGGAAGATGATCCGAGAAATCCTGCTGTTATTGCAGACAATGTTGGCGACAATGTTGGTGACGTTGCAGGAATGGGTGCAGACCTGTATGAATCAAACTCAAACGCTATTGTTGCAACGATTGCATTGGGTTTTGCCGCAGGGTACGGATATGCGGGATTACTACTGCCGATACTCGTATCCGCTGTAGGTGTTTTATGCTCTATAATAGGGACATTCTTTGTCAGGACAAAAGAGCAAACAAATCAAAAAACACTTTTACGTTCATTGCACTCAGGCGTTTTCGTAGCAGGCGGACTTGCAGCCTTAGCCACGATACCGCTCACACTTTGGTTATCGGGAGCATCAGGTCCTGACATGTGGAGTCACAGATGGGGTCTGCTGATATCGATACTTGCAGGTATTATTTCCGGATTTTTTGTCAGTTACTCAACAGAATACTACACCTCCGACGCCGACAGACCGACTCGCGATCTGGCAAAATCAAGTGAAACAGGAACAGCGACATTGATGATAGGCGGACTTTCGCTCGGAATGAAATCTACCGCAGGACCGATTCTTGCAGTTTCGGTAGCAGCGATCATCAGCTTCGTAGCGTCGGGTGGATTTGCAGGAGATGAAAATGCCGGACTATACGGGATCGGACTCGCTGCTGTAGCAATGCTTGCTACAAATGCCATCATCCTTGCAACAGACGCATTTGGCCCTGTCGCTGATAACGCAGGTGGTATAGCGGAAATGTCAAAGCTGCCTCCGGAAGTACGTGAACGTACAGACGCTCTGGACTCACTCGGCAACACAACAGCAGCCACCGGAAAAGGCTTTGCGATAAGCTCCACTGCATTTACAGCACTTGCACTTCTCGCAGCATATGTCAACGAAGCAAACACATCACTTAGCAAAATAGGAGCAAATCCACTTGACCTGCGTCTTACAAATCCAAGCGTGCTAATCGGTTTATTCCTTGGAGCAGCACTCACATTCGTTTTTGCGGCGTTTTGTATCTCGGGCGTGCACCGGGCAGCACAAAGTGTTGTTATTGAAGTAAGGCGACAATTCAAAGAGATAGTAGGATTAATGGAAGGAACAGCAAAACCCGATTATGCAACCTGCGTAGATATCTGTACATATAATGCTCAAAAAGAAATGATAGCACCATCGCTTCTTGCTGTACTGGCCCCGGTAGTTACCGGCCTGGTATTGGGTGCAGCAGGTGTTGTAGGACTTCTCGGAGGTGTCATAGCCACCGGATTCTCAATGGCGATATTTATGCTCAACTCCGGCGGTGCCTGGGATAACGCAAAAAAATACATTGAAGCAGGTAAACACGGCGGCAAAGGCAGTGATAACCATAAAGCTGCTGTCATCGGAGACACAGTAGGCGACCCGCTAAAAGACACAGCAGGCCCGTCATTTAACATCCTGATAACACTGGCATCAACGGTCTCAATAGTCTTTGTAGGAATATCAACAAGATTCTCGATAATAGACATGCTCAGAGATATTAACTTCTAGTTATCTGTAAGCTTATAAATTGTACAAAGTATTACCAACACAAAAACGAGGCACTTCAAAAGAAGTAGCCTCGTTTTAGTAGTATGTACCGCCTCTGCAAGAGCTTGGCAATCAGTTATTTTTTATGGATTCCTATCGTGAAGGGGTGCGTCCATGCACCCAATCACGCGCTCCGGCGTCCGTGCACTGCGCTTGACGAAATCCAGAAAAAACAACTGATCCCCAAGCTCATGTGCATCGGCTTTATACTTAAAATGCGCTTCTTTTTACGTGTTTTGTGTGTAAGAGTTCGTGAGCTTTTTCGCTGCCAGGGAAATCAAGGTATTCGTCGTAAAGAGCTTTGATTTCAGGGTTTTCAAATGATTTGCGCACCTGAAGGTCTTCATCTGCCTGGTATACTGCTTTAGTGCGTGCAGCTATGAGGTCAACGTTGTTACGCACGGTATCACTTTGATTTGGCTGACCGCCGCCGTTGATACAACCGCCCGGACAAGCCATTATCTCTATCATGTGGTAATCTTCCTCGCCGCTTTTTACAGCATCAAGCAGTTTTCTGGCATTTGCAAGACCTGATGCTGCAGCGACCTTTACGTCCATACCGGCAATTTTGTAGGTTGCCCGTCTTATGCCTTCGGGACCCCTTACTTCGTTGAAGTTGATAACTTCAAAGTTTTCGTCAAGCCAATGACTTGCAGTCCTGAGTGAAGCCTCCAGGACACCACCTGTGGCACCGAAGATAACACCGGCACCCGAACCTGTTCCGAATGGATTGTCAAATGCTTCATCATCCAGGTTTGCAAAGTCTATACCGTCAGCTTTGATCATACGTGCGAGTTCACGAGTTGTAAGAGCTGCATCGACATCCGGTACTCCTGCTGCAGACTGGTTATCTCTTCCAACCTCAAATTTCTTGGCAGTGCAGGGGATTATAGAAACAACAAAGACATCTTTGGGGTCGAGATCATTCTTTTCTGCAAAGTATGTTTTGAGAATTGCTCCAAACATTTGCTGTGGAGATTTGCATGAAGACATGTTCTCTGTAAGCTCCGGGAAATAATGCTCGCAGAACTTTACCCATCCGGGAGAGCATGAAGTAATGAGCGGGAGATTCTCTCCGGACTTCACACGTTCAAGAAACTCGTGAGCCTCTTCCATGATAGTGAGGTCGGCTGTAAGAGTCATATCGTAAACTCCGTCAAAGCCCATACGCTTGAGAGCCGCTGCCAGTTTACCTGTAACAATTGAGCCAAGCGGCATATCGAAAGCCTCGCCGAGAGTTACTCGTATTGCCGGCGCTGCAAATACAAATACCTTTTTATCGGGATCAGCAATTGCATCGTGAACCTTTTTGGTGTCGTCCTTTTCTATCAAAGCACCTGTAGGACATACAACAACACATTGTCCGCAATATACACAAGGGGCTTCTTCCAGACTATGCCCGAAAGCACAACCTATACTCGTTTTGAATCCTCTGTGAACAGCGTCGATCACCGAGACAGACTGTTGATCCGAGCAAGCGGCAATGCAACGTCTGCATAGTACGCATTTTGCATTATCACGCACGATCGCCGGTGATTTGTCGTCGATTTCATGCTCATACGTCGCTCCTGCAAAAGAATTTTCGTCGATACAATAATCATGACAAAGTGTTTGTAGCTGACAACTGCCGCTTCTCACACAGGAAAGGCATTCTCTCTTATGATCCGATACAATAAGTTCAAGTGTATGTTTGCGGGATTCTCTTATTTCCTGTGTGTTCGTTTGTGCTTCCATACCTTCAAAAACAGGATACACGCATGAAGCAACAAGTGAACGTCCTCCTTTGATCTCTGCCAGACATATTCTGCATGCGCCTATCTCACAAAGACCTTTCATATAACAAAGTGTCGGAATCTCGATATTGGCATATTTTGCCGCTTCCAGTAATGTAATACCGTTTGGAACCTGGAGCGACACGTTATTTATCTTAATGTTTACCATATCTGTACTCATATCTGTTCGCTCCTTTCTATTGTCTTACTATGGCGTCAAACTTGCATTTCTCAAGGCAGACACCGCATTTTATACATTCTTTCTGATTTATCACGTGTACGGTCTTTGTTGCGCCCTCTATGCAGTTGACCGGACAAAATCTTGCGCACACTGTACAACCTATACATTTTTCAGGTATAACAACATATTGAAGTAAATCCTTACAGATCCCTGCGGGACATTTTTTATCCACAACGTGTGCGATATACTCGTCCTTAAAGAAGTGATACATAGAAACCACCGGGTTTGACGCTGTTTGCCCGAGAGCACAGAGTGATGAAACCTTAATATGGTGGCATAGTTTATCCATCTTCTCAAGATCTTCAAGCTCACCGTTGCCCGAAGTGATTTTCTCAAGGATCTCGTATAAGCGTTTTGTACCGATTCTGCATGGGCTGCATTTACCGCAAGACTCTTCAACAGTAAAATCAAGGAAGAACTTTGCCATATCCACCATACAGTTGTCTTCATCCATGACAATAAGTCCGCCGGAACCCATCATCGAGCCGACTGCGGCAAGATTTTCATAGTCAATCGGTACATCGAAGTGTACGGCAGGTATGCATCCTCCGGAAGGTCCGCCTGTTTGCGCTGCTTTAAACTTTTTACCATTAGGCACTCCGCCGCCTATTTCCTCTACGATTTCCCGAAGAGTGATTCCCATCGGGATCTCAACAAGCCCTACATTTGTTACATTTCCGCCAAGAGCAAAAACCTTTGTACCTTTGGACTTTTCGGTGCCCATGGAAGCAAACCATTCGGGTCCTTTTATCATGATTTGCGGGATGTTTGCATATGTCTCGACATTGTTGAGCACGGTTGGTTTGCCGAAAAGACCCTTAACTGCAGGGAAAGGCGGGCGTGAACGCGGCTCTCCGCGATTGCCTTCGATCGATGTAAGAAGAGCAGTTTCTTCACCGCAAACAAATGCACCGGCACCAAGACGGATCTCAAGATCAAAATCAAAACCCGACTCAAAAATGTTTTTTCCTAATAGTCCGTATTCTTTAGCCTGATCTATTGCGATTTGAAGTCGGTGCACTGCAATCGGATACTCGGCACGAACATAAACATATCCTTGATTAGCACCGATAGCATATCCGGCTAAACTCATAGCCTCGATCACCGCATGAGGGTCACCTTCCAGGATGGAACGATCCATAAATGCGCCGGGGTCACCTTCGTCGGCATTACAGCAGACGTATTTTTGATCGCCAACGGCATTTGCGGCAAACTCCCATTTCAGGCCGGTCGGGAATCCTGCACCGCCTCGTCCTCTAAGGCCGGACTCTTTGATGACCTCGATCACTTCCGCCGGCTTCATTTCGGTCAGAGCCTTGCCAAGTGCTGCATAACCGTCAAATCCGATGTACTCATCGATGTTCTCGGGGTCAATAACACCGCAATTTCTAAGAGCAACACGTGTTTGCTTTTTATAGAAGCCGGTCTCACTTAGCGATTTAAGACCTTCATCTTCGCTAATGGTTTCATGGTAAAGAAGTCTTGTAACAATACGCCCTTTAAGCAGATGCTCGTCAACGATTTCTTTACAGTCCTCGGCTTTGACCCGAGCGTAAAAACTGCCCTCGGGGTAAATTATCATGATCGGTCCGAGAGCACATAAACCAAAACATCCGGTATGTACAACTTTGACCTCTTTTTCA
>Ga0123356_10004664_pt1 | contig 14122 bp, 15 predicted proteins | sample TergutEmb28metaG_2_FD_92546 | JGI IMG/M metagenome (GOLD analysis project Ga0123356, IMG submission 92546) | Embiratermes neotenicus P3 segment gut microbial communities from Petit-Saut dam, French Guiana - Emb289 P3 | ecosystem: Host-associated > Arthropoda: Insects > Digestive system > Gut ...
CGGAGGTGGAGAAGAAATGGGCGGTGACACGGTACCACACCCCGCTCGATAATATGGATCAGCCGATTGATTTCGACTCGATGGCGAAATTGTCGCTGCTGAATTTCCTCCTGGGCTACCAGGTCGCGCAGCATGACGCCGCGCCCAGGTGGAACAAGGAGGATTTCTTCGGAACGATGTTCGGACCGCGGCACACCGCGCCTGCCGGCGGACAGTGAGGGAATGCTGGGGACCCGCAGATTGGCGCGATCGACGAGCGTCCTTGACACTGCTGGACTGTGCAGGCACTGGCCCACCTTGCGGCATGTCGCGGTCAGCCTTCGCACTGCGATCACCGATAAGGTGGGCTTGCCCACATGAACTTATAGGACTCAATGGCGGATGCTTCTCACAGGCGACCAACTCATAAACTCTCAGGAACCTGGTTCAGCGATTGCCCTTTCCCTCGGTTATGAATCGGAAAGGGCGTCCGGTTTACAATGGCCGTACCCGAGCCTATGCTTTGGTCGTTCTGATCCCTTGTCCGCCCGAGACGAGACTGCTACACGTAGCCTTTGGCTCGACGCATCAGAACGTACCTTTTGGAACATCCGACGCCCGGTCGTGGTTTTTACCAAATGCGTAGACTGACCGGGTTAGGACCGTCGGCTTTGCTTTATTGCGTATATTGCGCTTCTTGAAGTGTCCCCGAAAACGCCTGAGCGTAGTCGCTCGCAAAGTCTTCAAAACAGCGTGGTGGTTTTCCAGTCGCGTCCTGAACTCCGCTTGCTACTTCGGCCGCTTCGCCGCGCGAGTAGTGCGCGTAGTCTTCGATCAGACCGTCTGCCTGCCAAACGGGCAATCCGGCCGCCAGGAGCGCTTCCCGCATCGCCGCGGGCGGAATGTCCACAAACTCAATCCGCTGGCCGAGAACCCTCGAAAGCTTTTCGGCCATCTCGCCGTGCGAGAGCGCTTGTGGGCCTGTAAGGTTGTACGTTCTCCCCTGGTGACCTTCTTCCGCCAAAGCAGCCGCACCGGCTGCTGCGATATCCCGAACATCAATCACACTGATCCTGGCTTCTCCGATGGGCGCGAAGAATTTCCCCTGGCCGATGATTGTTTCCCGGAGGCCGAGCAAACCCTGCATGAACAGGTTCGGGCGCAGGAAGGTGTACGCCATGCCCGAGTCCTTTATTTTCCGCTCCACCGCCGCGTGATACCGCAGGAATCTCACGGGCGAGTCCGTGGAGGCCGCCCACTGCGAGAGCTTGACGATATGTTGGATACCAGCGCGGCTGGCTGTTTCTACGAACGTTGATTGCTGGGTTTCGGTCCGTTCCGAGGAACTCGTCAACAGGAAAGCGCGCTTCATACCTTGTAACGCGCGGGCGAGGCTTTGCGCATCGTTGAAATCGCCATCGACCAACTCAGCACCTTCCACGGCGGACAGCGCCGTGGCATCCTTCATGGATCGGATCATTGCGCGAAATGGCACCTTTCGGGTAGATAGTTGTTTCACCAACTCGCGGCCGACATTGCCGGTCGCCCCAGTAATCAGAATCTCTGCAGCACTCTTTTCGGTCATATGCATTCCTCTTTGCTATAATGAACACCGTTCACTGAACAGCGTTCAGTATAGCGAGTGAGCTGAGAATGTCAAGCACAAAAAGAAAACAAATCAGAAGCGTTGCCCGCCGAGACGAACAGAAGGCAGAGTTACGAGAAAAGATCCTCGCTGCGGCTCGTGAACTGGTTTTGAGCAAAGGATTTGCCGACCTGAGTATTCGTAGGCTTGCTGACGAGATCGGTTACGCGCCGGGAACGATCTACCTTTATTTCAATAACCGCGACGAGATTGTGCGCGAAATCTGCATCCGAGGATTCGCAGAATTGTTTGAAAAGATGAAATTCGCGGGAGACGTGGCTGAGCCTAAGGCACGTCTGGCTGCGCTTCTGCGCGCTTACGCCGATTTCGCGATCAACAACCCTGAGACCTACCGCCTGTCGTTCATGGAGGATCCCAAGTTTACGAAGGAACTGTTTCGCTCTACGCCGCTTGAACGGGAGGATGGCGCCGGAAGGCGGGCGTTTTCTGCCGTCGTGAAAGCACTGCGGGATCTGAAGACATGCGGAGATCTGGCCTCGAGCGAGGACGAAAACCTGATGGCCGAGGTGGTATGGGCCGGAGTGCACGGAGTCGTGAGCCTAAAATTGATCTACCCGGCTTTCCCTACCAACTCGACAGAAGCATTGGTTAACAAAATGATTGACACATTGCTAAACGGACTTCGCTGACTTACGTCTGGGACGCTCGAACTTGTCGCGTTGCGGGCCAGCCAGATCAACGGCTGCAGTGTATGCGTTGACATGCATTCCCGAGACTTAAAGAAGGGCGGCTACGCGGATGAGCGCATTCTTGCCGTGGCGGCATGGCGCGATAACCCATCGTTTACCGACGACGAACGTGCCGCGCTGGCGCTCACCGAAGCGCTCACTCGGATCAGCGATCGGGCCGACCCGGTGCCGGACGAGATCTGGAAGGAAGCTGCGGAGCACTATGACGAGCGTGCCCTGGCTGCCTTGGTCCTGGCGATCGCGAACATTAATGTGTGGAATCGTCTCAACGCGCCGTCCGCCAAATTGTCGGGGATTGGAAAGGATAAGGATAAGGTCGAATGAAACAGGGCGCCGGCGCAGGCGGCCCGTTTCACAACATTAGACCTTACTGGGCTACTCCTACTGGCGGTTGTGGTGCGGCAGCGGCAGTGGTGGCGGCCGCGGCCTCGTTCAAGATGCGGTGATGGATCGTGAACAACGCCAGCTCCAACCGGTCCGACACGCCGATCTTGTCGTAGAGGTTGCGCAGGTAGTTCTTGATGACCTGCTCCGTGGTGCCGAGCTGCGAGGCGATTTCTTTGTTCTTGTAGCCCTGAACGATCAAAGCGACGATGCGCAGCTCTTTTGCCGTCAGGCGGTCGCGTACACGCAATCCGATATCGTTTTCAGTGAGCTCGCTCGGGACAGCCACCTCCTGCACCCAGGTTTCGCCTCGCGCCACTTTGCGCACGCAGTCCACCAGCGCGGCGCTGGCGACGTTGCGATAGACCACGCCATGCGCGCCGTTCGACATGTGCTTCTGCGCGCTCTCGCCGGTGTCGGCCAGGACGATGACGTGCGTCTTGGCCTCGTTGGCACTTTGCACGACGGCGGCAAAATCGTTGTGAAATCCTGCTGCCACCACGATCACCGCCGCCCGGAACTTGTCGAGCGCCATGAACATCTGTTTCGGCGTTTGTGCCTGAGCCACAATGCGCATCTCGTCTTCCACCGCGAGCACCTTGGCGATGCCCGTGCGGAAGATCGCCTGGTTATCGGCCAGAATCAGTTTGAGCATCTTGTCAACGCTCCCCAAAAATCCACTTGAAAAAGTCAGGAGTTCCTGACGAACTCGTAAGAGTCGAACACGCAGGCTACACCGCGACCCTCGCCGCCTTCTCCGGTTGCGTCAGCGCGCACCACCCGGCCCTTGCCCTGGATGGCCACATTTTCTTCACCGCCCGTCATTTCCGGCGGCAGGGTGATTTCAAATTCCAACGGCGAACCAATCTCCATCATAACGTCGGCGCGAATGTAAACCCCCGCCGCGCTAAGGTTTGCGGTTACGCCTTTGGCATCTCCGCTATCGTCTTTGTGAATCTTGATCGGCAATTCCAGCGGGAATCGTTTTCCGGTCCGTGCTTCTTCCGCCACGGTACCTCCTCTAGGTTGACCTGCTGTCGGTTTGTCGTCGATGTGAGGTCAACGTCGTCAAATCAAGCTCCTGACAGGCTGGGACCCGCATTAGTGCTCACGGGGGGTTATATCACGGAAGGTTACTCATGTAAAAGCCTGATAATCCGTTAGTTAAGGGTAGCGGCGGTTCCCTCGCTCCCGAATCCTCCTCGCCGGCGGGATATTTGAGGTCGGACCTGGCTTTACACCGCGGGGCGCGTACGCGTGATAGTGTTTTCTTCAAACCAGTTCCTGGCAGGATCGGTGTCCTATGAGAGTTTTCCTCATGAGAAATGACGGCCGACGAGTCGGCCTCTTCGTTGTTGTCATGATTTTGGCGGTTATCGCGACCAGTTTCGCGCAAACCTCCAGCCAGACGTCCGCAGCTCAACCGCAGGCGCACCCCGCCAGGCCTAATGCCAGCCCCGGCAACAACTCGGCAGAAACGCCAGCTGTTCTGGTGCAACTGAACGACGCTTTGGAAGGTCTGGCCGCCAAGGTTTCTCCGGCAGTGGTGCAGATTCTGGTTACCGGATTCGGCCAGGCCCGGGACGAGGAACGCTCTCAGACTGCATTTATCGTACGGCAACATGCGGTCGGGTCAGGAGTAATCGTCGATCCCGAGGGTTACATCATGACGAACGCGCACGTTGTCGAGGGCGCGCAGCGGATCCGCGTGGCTCTGCCCTTACCCATGGGCGATTCGGGCACGGTGCCGATCGGGAAGCGACGCGTTGTTGAGGCGAAGCTGATCGGCCAGCACAAGGAAACGGATCTTGCCTTGTTGAAGATCGACGAGACCGAACTCCCGACTCTTACCCTCATGAGCCAGCAGCGACCGCACGTAGGCCAGCTGGTCTTTGCCATCGGCAGCCCCGAAGGCTTGCAGAACTCTGTGACCATGGGCGTGGTTAGCGCCCTGGCACGCCAGCCGGATCCTAGCAAGGCGCTGACCTATATTCAGACCGACGCTCCCATCAACCCTGGCAACAGCGGAGGGCCGCTGGTGGATATGAACGGAGCGGTTCTCGGGATCAATACGTTCATTCTGTCGCAGGGCGGAGGCAGCGAAGGTCTGGGCTTTGCGATTCCCGCCCGAGTGGTCGAATTCGTATATCACAGCCTGCGCAAGTATGGGCACGTGCATCGCGTCGAGATCGGAGCGGCAACCCAGGAGATCACCCCCACGCTGGCCGACGGGCTCCAATTGCCGCAACGCTGGGGAGTGCTGGTCGTGGATGTCAAGCCGGATGGCCCCGCCGCCTCGGCAGGACTCAAAATTCAAGACATCATTCTCTCGGCGGACGGTCGGCGCATCGAGACCATGCCTTCGCTGTCATCGGCCTTGTATCTGCACCGGCTCGATCAGGTGGTAAAACTGGAAGTTCTGCGCGGTAAAGAGAAGAAGACGCTTTTGGTTCCTGCCATTGAGCACCACGATCAGATGGACCAGTTGCTCGACGCCATCAATCCCCAGAACAGCTTGATCTCAAAGCTGGGAGTCCTCGCCATCGATCTCACCGGCGACCTCGGTTCGAAGCTGAAGTCCGAGCTGCGCATTCCCTCCGGCGTGGTCGTGGTCGGCCGGGCTGCGGATCTGATCGTTCCCGACAGCGGGTTGCAGGCGGGAGACGTGATCCACCAGTTGAACACCACACCGATCAGTTCGGTCGCGGAGCTGCGAGCGGCCGTCAATCAGCTTAAGACAGGAGATCCCGTCGTGCTGCAAATCGAACGCGACGACGGCCTGTTGTTCGTGAGCTTCGAGATGGAATAGTGGTTCGCTTTCTGCAGGGGTCCGTTGAAATCTATGTCGCGGCTGCGCCCGAAGCCTTTGGCCTGTGAGAGCGAAAGCCGCAAGCCGGAAAGCAGTTGTCCCTCTTCGCTCTTACTGCTTCGGCGCAAAGTATCCCCGCCGCGCCCGCACTTGCAAGTCTTTCTTCAGCGAGGAAATCTCGATCGATCGATAGCGCCCGTCGGCATCGAAATCCGCCGGCTTGTAAGAGACGACGTACTGGCTGCGCAGCTCGTCTTCGATGGCGTCATAAGAGTGCGTAATGTCCTTCATGCGGAACGGGAAGAAAGCGCGTCCGCCAGTCGCGTCCGCCAGTTGTTGGAGAACTTTGTCGCCACGCATCACCAGGCCGCTGTCGTCGGTCGAGATGGCGTAGATGATGACGTCGGCGCGCTGCGCCATTTCGATGGCTTGAGCCTTCGAGACTTCGCTTTGGTTGTCTTCCCCATCGCTGACCACGATGATGGCCTTGCGCACGGGACGATCCGGATGGTCTTTCAAAAACTTGTCTTTGCACGCGTGATAAATGGCGTCGTAGAGAGCCGTACCCCCACCGTCACGCAACTTGTGAACGCTGGCGGCGAGTAGCGGCACGTTGTCGGTGTAATCCTGCGCCATCTGGGTGTGGCTGTTGAAGCCCAACACGAACGCCTTGTCGAAACCAACGCGGAGCGTGTGCTGCAGGAATGTGGTCGCGGCCTGCTGCTCAAAATCGAAGCGGCTGTTGACCGACCCGCTGACATCAATCAGCAGACCGAGGTGCAAAGGAAGATCGGTCTCACGGTGGAAGTTCAGGATCGCCTGCGGCGGCTTGTGATCGTCAAGAATGCTGAAATCGCTCTGGTTCAGGTCGCGGACGAACTTGCCGTGCTTGTTGGTCGCGATGAACAGAACGTTGACTTCGTTTACGCGCGAGTGCAACGTGACTACGCTCTGCGGCTCGTCCGAATTTGCACTCCCAGCGGGGGAACTGGGCGCACTCATCGTGGGTGCGCCGGATACGTAGGCCGCCTGAGCCCGGAGCTGGCTGGTCCCGCAAAAGGTTGCCAAGGAAGCCGCCAAAAGACTAGAAATCCGCTTCGTGTACTTCATGCGCACCCAATCCAATTTTTTCACTCCCAACAGCTTCCTAACCCACCCCCAACACCGTAAGATGCACGTGACGGGCCGAAGACTCGCGGGGTCTGGCTGGAAGGCTTCTGATTGACTTTATTGACCTGGCGCCCCAGTGCCAAGTTACAAAAGGAGAACACCTTTGGTCACGGCACAAGACACGCAATCTAAACGACTTGTGGCTTCTTGTCGCACTGGCGCGGGCTTCCCGCTCAAATGCGCCGATCAAGTTCGAGGGGCAAACCCTGAGTCGCACGAACTTTCACTTTTTCTTACAATCTTTTCCCGGAGGAGCCGGATGAAGAGACTCATGGTGGGTTGCGTCGTGGTCTTGATGTCTGCGATGGGAGCATTGGGGGCAGTGGATCAACGCGAAGTGGAACGGGTCAAGGATGCCGGCACCGTTCTGAAAGAGATCCTCAATATTCCCGACAACATTCCGCAGGACCTGCTCGACAAAGCCGAGTGCGTGATCATTCTGCCTTCCGTGAAGAAGGGAGCGTTCGGCGTGGGCGCCAGCTACGGACGCGGTGTCATGGTCTGCCGCAGTGGAGAGCATTACCAAGGCCAGTGGGGTGCGCCGGCCCTGTACGCTCTGGAAGGCGTCAGCATCGGATTCCAGCTCGGCGGCCAAGCCACTGACTTCGTGCTTCTGGTCATGAATCCCAAGGGAGCCGAGTCCCTGCTTTACAGCAAAGTCAAGCTGGGCGCCGATGCCTCGGCGGCCGCCGGCCCAAAAGGCAGAACGGCCGAGGGCGCGACCGATATCGTGATGAACGCCGAGATTCTTTCCTATTCGCGCAACAAGGGATTGTTCGCCGGCGTTTCTCTGGAAGGTTCCACGCTGCGCTTCGACAGCAGCGCCAACGAGAAGCTTTACGGAAAGAAACTCACGGCCAAGGAAATCATTCGCGAGGGCAAGGTTCAAATTCCACCCAGCGCGCAGGAACTGGTCTCGTTGCTCAATACCAAGTCACCGGTAAATAAATCGGACCCGAAGTCGCTCGAATAGCGCTTCCTTGGTCGACCTCCGGATCAGAGTGATGCAAGGTGTGGAAGGTGTGTGCGCCCATGAAAGCAAAGCCGACCGACAGTCAGTCAAGCACTCGCTGCGCCTGGGCCACGGCGGGTGAGATGATCCGCTATCACGATGAAGAATGGGGCGTGCCGGTGCACGATGATCGCACGCTCTTCGAATTCCTCATCCTTGAAGGCGCGCAAGCCGGACTGAGCTGGAGCACGATCCTCAACAAGCGCGAGAATTACCGCCGCGCCTTCGATGGATTCGACGTCGAGCGCATTGCCAAGTACGACAAGAGGAAGATCCGGCAATTGCTCGCTGATCCCGGCATCGTCCGCAACCGGCTCAAGATCGCTGCAACGGTCGAGAACGCGAAGGCAGTTCTGCGCGTGCGCGCAGAGTTCGGCAGCTTCGACCGTTACCTCTGGCGATTCGTGGGAGACAAGCCACGCGTGAACCAGTGGACGCGGCAGGTTCCGGCGCGTACCGCGGAATCCGATGCATTGAGCAAAGACCTGAAGAAGCGCGGATTCGAGTTTGTCGGATCGACCATTTGCTACGCCTTCATGCAGGCAGTCGGCATGGTGAACGACCATGCCGTAAATTGCTTCCGCTATCGCCAGTTGCGCTGATCGCGGCGGCTTCCACCAGAACCCCCGATCGGGCGCAACCCGAGTCCAGTTCGGCGCTGATGCGCTGGTGTGGTTGATCAGGCCAGCTTCCGACGAGGCTGGCCTGATGATCTGGGGCCATCGCACGGCTGGTTTCCAAAGGGGCGAGTTGAGGAACAATTCTCGAGAACTCCGAAAGGGTGTGATTGGTGAGCCCAAGCAGGCAAGCGCCGGATCAGGAGGCACAACCGAACCAATCCTCGAGGCCGGCGCAATTGGTGTCAGCGCAAAGTTCGACCGAGCGCGCTTGAGGTTAAATAAACAACCACCAACCCCAGCAACAACACAGCTCCTTCCAGACGCGTCGACCAAACATGCAGCGCGTCAAACTGCACGCGCGCCGGATTGTTGAGAGCAACGGTCGCAAAATCGCCGACCGAGGCGCGTAGCCGATCCATGCGCGGGATGATCCAGAACTGCGAGACCAGAGTCAGCGCCAGCATCAGGCAGATCAGCACGTGGCGCAAGGCGAACAGAGGGGCCGTTCCTTCGGTCACAGAACTGTAGAGCAGGGAAGTGATCAGGAAGACGACTCCCGAGATGATTGCGAGCCAATGTAGTTTGCCGAGAGCGCGTCCAACGACGTTGCCCGCAAGATGCGTGTCGGGCAGCACCTGAAATGCGGTGGGCGCGAGCACGAAGGCGAAGAAGATCAGTCCGCCAATCCAAACCACGAGCGACAAGACCAACAGGAAGCGCAGCAATGACATGACGGCAGAATTATAGTCGCTGGGCGCCGCAGTCCAGGGTATATGTCGCGCGAAACCTGATTCGCCTACAGCGGAACTTACGGCGAAGAAAAGGCTGCGAAACCTGGCGTCCGACTGCGTCGTAGGCTTCTGAAATGATCTCGGCATCATGCGAACCGGGAGATTCTCTCACGGAAAGAAATCGTGATCGAGGACTGACTCATGGCAACGGATCACTGATCACGCGACTACACGGGAACGGGAATGTTCTCGATCATCTCTTTCAACACCTGATCCGATTGCTCGGATTTCCTCAGAGTCGAGGCGTAGAGTCCGTTTACGACCAGTCGATGGGCGAAGACTGGGACGACCAGAGGCTTGAAGTCGTCCGGAGTGCAGAAGATGCGGCCTTCGAGGAAGGCCATGGCTTGCGCCGCGCGATAGAGAGCTTGCGACCCCCGGGGGGAGACGCCGAGCGACAGGAATTCGGATTCGCGTGTGCGGCGTACGATCTCGAGTGCGTAGTTCACCAGCGAATCGTCGACGCGAATCTGCTTGACCGCCTGCTGCATTTCGACAACATCGGCTCCGCTGAGAACGGGGCGGAGAGAGTCGAGGTGCGCGACGCCGGCTTCGGACCGCAGAATCTGGCGCTCCGCCTGGGCGTCGGGATACCCCATGCGCACGCGCATCAGAAAGCGGTCGAGTTGCGATTCAGGCAACGGATATGTTCCGTAATGCTCAACGGGATTCTGCGTTGCAATCACGAGAAATGGTTGCGGCAGATTGTAAGAGTGCGCATCGACCGTGACCTGCCCTTCATTCATGGCTTCAAGCAGCGCCGACTGCGTCTTGGGCGTGGTGCGGTTGATTTCGTCGGCGAGCAGGACGTTGGTGAAGACCGGGCCGCGTTTGAATTCGAACTTCTGGTCGGCTGCCGAATAAACCGAAATCCCAAGCACGTCAGAAGGCAGCATGTCGCTGGTGAACTGCACCCGCTGAAAGGTGCAATCGATGGCGCGGGCGAGGGCCTGTCCAAGCGTGGTCTTGCCGACCCCGGGAACGCCTTCGATGAGCAGGTGTCCGCGGGCGAGGATGCTGACCAGCGCGAGGCGGACCACGTCGTCTTTGCCGCGAATCACGCGGCGGAGGGCTTTTTCGAGTTCAGTGGCTTTCGTGGGCACAGCGATCGCGGTCTGGGGCCGACATTCTCCTCTCTGGATTTTAATTTACGCGGGGCTCGGTGACGGAGTTACCTACGTCATGTGAGCTTCGAGCCACGAGCAGTGAGCGATCAGCTGTGGGCAAACATAGGCCTATAGTAGAACGAAAATGAATCCGCCACTTGCGCAGCCGGATTTACGGCCAAAAGCATTCCTTTGCTCAGATCTCGTACCTCATTGCTCATCGCTCGTTACTGCATAAACTCCGCGGGTCTTCCGGTCAAACGCTCGATCCGCTTGGCGGTTGGCGGGTGCGTCGAGAACAGGTTCGCAAACGGGCTGCCATTCACCCCAAGCAACGGCTGGATGATGAACAGGTGCGCGGTCGACGGCGTTGCCTCCATCGGGAGGCGGCGCGAGTAGGCGTCGATCTTTTTTAGCGCGCTGGCCAGAGCGTACGGATTGCCGGTGAAGTGTGCGCCCGTAGCGTCGGCTTGATATTCGCGCGAGCGTGAAACCGCCAGCTGTATCAAGGCCGCGGCGATGGGAGCCAGGATCAGCATGAAGAGTGCGGTCAAGCCTCCTCCGCGACGGTCGCGGCTGTCACCTCCGCCGAAGAAGAATCCGAAGCGCGAGATCATGGTGATTGCTCCTGCGATGGTCGCAGCCACCGAGCTGATCAGGATGTCGCGGTTGTTCACGTGTCCGAGCTCGTGCGCGAGGACGCCTTCGAGTTCTTCGTCATTCAGAAGCTCGAGGATTCCGTGGGTGACTGCGACTGAGGCGTGCTGGGGATTGCGTCCGGTGGCGAACGCGTTGGGCGAGTCGGTCGGGATCACGTATATCTTCGGCATCGGGATACCGATTTTCTGCGTGAGGCGTTCGACTGCGGCGTAGGCGCGCGGTAGTTGCTCGCGCGTGACTGGCTGGGCGCGGTACATCGCCAGCGCGATTTTGTCGGAGAAGAAGTAAGAGACAAAGTTCATGATGGCGGCGAAGACGAGCGCCAACACCATGCCGTTTTCGCCGCCGAAGAGGCGGCCGATGAACATCAGCAGCACCGTGAGAGCTGTGAGCAGGAACGCGGTCTTGAAAGTGTTTCCCATAATTTGTATCGGAACTATCTCATTGGATGAGGCCTGCAGTTGTGAGTTGCACCGGCACCGTTCCCGGAAATTCGACGTTGTGGGTAGCCCTCATCCTGGCCTAGTGGAATCATCGAGTTAGCTGAAAATCTCGAAATCTAATGGCTGAATGACTTATGGGCCAAGACCTTCAAAAATAACACTCAGTCCTCTTCCACCAGCTTTCGCCCTGGCTCCAGGACCAGATAGAGCGGGGATTCGCGCACCAGCTCCGTGGGCTGCCAGTTTTTCGCCGCCTTGGTGGCTGTTTCGGGCTTATGACTGCTGGGTGGCTTCGCGCTTTAGAGCGCGCTCCAGGGTTTGGTCTAGTGCGGCTTTGGCTTTTTCGTACTCCGGGCGGGAGATGCGGCCCTGTTTGAGTTCGACTTCCAGCTCGAAGAGTTCTTCTTTCAGCGCTTCTAGCAGCTTGGAAGAGCGTGGTGTCGCTACCCGTGCGTGCATGACTCGATCCGGCGAAAGCGGTTCGGGCATTTCGTACGCTTCATCTTCTTCGAGTGCGGACACTACCTTGGGCTTGGAGCGTGCGGAGCGATTTGCGGCTTGCTGCCGAGAGGCGATGACGACTCCACCGATAATCAGTGCCAACGCAAGTCCCGCGAGAACCCACCACTGATACTTCTGGGTGGGCGGAGGGGCGTCGATTGGCGGACCCAATCCGCCGCCGGGACGGTTTTCGGCTTGTGCGGATCCGCCGCCCTGGTTTTGTCCTCCTCCTTCTCCTCCTCCTCCTTCTTCCGCCTGCGCAAGCGCGCCTTCTCCTGTGAGCTTAAACGCGGTTGATTGGCCGGGCTTGGCGTTGGCGGCGATTTCTACATTCGCGTCGGGCTGTCCGGGGTAAGGGGTGGATCGATAGGTCGACGGATTTGCCGCGGCGAACTCCATGGATTTTGGGGCGATCGCGACAAAGTGCTCAACCGGGTAGATCAGCTTGGGATCGATGTTGATGCTGCCGGTGTACGGGATGGTGTAGACGACTTCGAAACGTGTTTCGCCAGGCCGAAGCGGGAACAGGAATGAGTAGCGGTTCTTGGCGTTTTCCCCTTCCGGAACAGGCGCAGACTTGACGGGCTGGCCACCAGCGGTCATTGCCTGGCCTTCTTCGATCTTGGCGCCGTCGGGCACGTAGAATTCGAGGTTGTGCTCGTTCATCTGCGTGCGCGGCGGCTTGGAGTTGTTCTGTACGGCTAAGGTGCGCTCGACCTGGAGCTGTCCGCGGTCGGCCTGGAAGCGCATGATGTCGGCGATGACTTCGATGTCTTCGACTTTCTTGCTGACGTCGTAGACTTCGACTTCGACCGATGTGGTTCCGGGAGGGACCATGCGGTGGTATGTCACCCCCTGGTGGATGACGCGGATGAGGTGCGGGCCTTGGCCGTCGAGTTTGAAGCTGAAGTTGCCTTGGGCGTCGGATTTGGTGCGGCCGGCTTCTTCCATGCCTTGGCCCAGGCTGAGAAGGACTACCTCATCGCCGGCGGCGGGCTTGCTGATGGTGGAGTTTTTGACCGTGCCGGTCAGAGTTTGGGCGGAGGCGAGTGTCGCCAGCACGGCGAAAGCGATGATGCATGGGAGAATTCGCAGCGCACGGTTGGCAGAAAATTCCATTCGAGGCCGTGTGAGGGCGCGGGCGGATACGGGGTCCTGCGCTTGGCTCGGCATGACAGAGTGTCGACAGACGAGGGCGGCTGTGCTTCCATGGTTCACCGATATTTGAGTTGAGGTCATGATCTCGCTTTTCCGGGTGCGGCTGCGGGCTGCGATTCCAGGCGCGCGATTTCAGCCAGGAGCGCGGCGGCTTCGTCTTGCAAGGACGATTTCAGGCTCTGGTAGTCGGCCTCGGGAATTTTGCCAGCCTTGTATTCGAAGTTTAGGTCGCGGAGGTTTTCATAGACGACATCTTTGCGTTCGCGAAGATATGACGCGCGAGTTTTCTCCGAACCTACATAGATGTTGCCGGGGAGATAGAAGATGTACAGCAGTGCCGCGATGGTGACCAGGATGCAGCAGATGATTTCGACGCTCATAACTCGGTCTCCTTGCGCGCCTGTTCTCGGTATTGATCGAATTCGGCGTGACTGGGGGGCCGCAGGCCATCGGCGAGAGCGGGTGCAGGGCGGCCTTTCCAGCTATAGATGATCAGCAGCAAGATCGCCAGGCCGACGAGCAGGGCTACGATCGGCATGATCCATGCGGTGCGGTCGAAGCCGGAAGTTGTGGGCGCGGCCAATACTGTCGGGCCGTACTTTTGCACGAAGGCCTGCTCCACCAGGCTGTCGCTGTCCCCGCGGGTGACGGCGGCCATCAGTTCGTTGCGCATGCCGTCGGAGTCGGGGCAGCCGACATGATTGCATTCGAGCAGGATCTGCCCGCAGCTGCAGATGCACATCAGTTGGTGGCCGATTTCCTTGAAGCGGGTGGCGGGGTCGGAGGCGGCCGAGAAGGCAAAGATGGCGAGGGAGAGTAGGCCGCAGTGAAGGGCGCGACGGAGCATCGGGTTGGAGTTGGCTGTCTTCATGCAAGTTGCTTTTCGCGAGGCGTCGGCGGCCGAAGCCGCGCTTCGTTCGCTTATATCTGACGGCACGACTTGAGTCGTGCCATTCCCGGCGCGCTTTCGCGGTGCTCACCGCGCTTTGCCGTGGGGCCGACGAAATCCATCCGCCCCGATTTAGTCGCCGGCTACCGAGGCCGCGGGTTCTACCAACCGCGGCACTTTGACTGTGACCGGAGCGGGAGCCGGCTCTACTAACGCCAGGGCTGTGCCCAGGATCATGACCCACG
>Ga0123356_10004665_pt1 | contig 14122 bp, 15 predicted proteins | sample TergutEmb28metaG_2_FD_92546 | JGI IMG/M metagenome (GOLD analysis project Ga0123356, IMG submission 92546) | Embiratermes neotenicus P3 segment gut microbial communities from Petit-Saut dam, French Guiana - Emb289 P3 | ecosystem: Host-associated > Arthropoda: Insects > Digestive system > Gut ...
CTCGATGTAGTCAGGACAACATGGCCGATACCAGCGAATTATGGTTCCCAGCAATGGATTAATGATAAAAGAAACGCGGCGCAGCTCTTTTGGAGAAACAGAACATCCAATACAGCTACTTGCGATTTATGTGACGGCATGTCTGTCAGCAGAGGTAATGGGTATATCTTAACTTCTCAGGATATATTAGCAAATACGCAGGTAGTTAATTCCGGCGGAGGAGCAGTTGAAGATTTATACAGAATATTTCTTGGAGATGAATATGATCCTGTGTTGATGAGGTTTATGTTTTGGCAGAATATTTTTAGAATGGGCGGTATAAATACAGACTGGCTTGTTTGCGATGAATGTTTTAGAAAATTTACTATACCTGGAAGGTAATGATATTATTATGAATAAAAAATGTATTAATATTATTTTTGTATGTATAATTCTTGCGGTAACTGTACCTGTTTATGGACAGACAGCTGAAGAATTTAATGACACTGGCGTTTTATTTAGTCAAATGGGATTATATGAATTAAGTCTTGGATTATTTGATGAAGCGATACGACTAAGGCCAAATTGGTATGTTCCATATTTTAACCGGGCTCTCGCTCATAGGGATAATGGAAATCATAATTTGGCGATTAATGATTATACATCGGCTTTAAATTTAGAAAAAAACACAGCGATAATTTATATTTCCAGGGGTATTTCTTTTATTCAAAGAGGAAACTTTAGGCAAGCGATACAAGATTTGACTGACGCGATAAGATTAGAAAATAATAATAGTCAGGCGTATTTTAACCGCGCCTTTGCGTACAGGAGAGAAGGGCTTAACGCGCTCGCTATTGAAGATTATTTAAGGGCTATAAGTATAGATCCTGATCTTACAGAAGGATATTACAATTTAGGAAATATTTATAACTCAATAGGTGAATATGATAACGCGATATCTAATTATACTATCGCAATAAGGCTAAGCCCAAATGAATTCGCGTATCATTTTAATCGTGGAAACGCGCACGCAAGAAAAGGTGATTATAATAACGCTATTACAGATTACAATACAACACTAAGATTAAATCCTGGACATAATGGCGCTATGAATGCTAAAGAAGAAGTGTTACGATTACAGGCTTTAACACAATAATATTATGATCAAACTTTTTTTCTCACAGTCAGAAAAATCGATATAGCAATGTATGTAAACCTTCTATTACCAATCCCATCTTTGAAACGATTGTACCCGCCGTACCTGTTCAAGGGCCTGTCTTGCCTGAGAATTATTTGGATTAATACTTAATGCGGCTTCAAGGTCTGCGGCGGCTCTGGTGTAATCATTTCTTTGAGTATAGGATATACCGCGGTTTAAAAGGGCTTCCTGTAAATCCGGTTTTAATCTGAGAGCAGCAGTGTAATCTGCAATGGCCTGATCCCAGTTACTTCTGCTGGAATATGCATGACCCCGGTTAAAAAACGCTTCGTAAGAGTCAGAATTAATTCTGATTGCTGATGTATAATCTGCAATAGCCAGAGCCCAATTACCTTTATGTGAATACGTTACACCGCGATTATAAAATGCCTCAAACATATCCGGATTTAATAAAAGTAAAGAAGATAAATCTGCAATTGCATTATCCCAGCTTTGTTTTCCCATGTAGGCAATAGCGCGGTTATATAAGGCTTTATAAAGGTCAGGATTTATCTCAAGGGCAGAAGTATAATCAGAAATTGCTTTATCATATTCATTTATATTGTAATATGAAATACCGCGGTTATAAAATGCTTCATGTGTAAAAATGATCCATTGCTTTATTGGTACAGCCAGTACTATTAATTAAAATAATTAATACAAAAAAAATTGATATTCTTTTCATTTTTGTCTCCTTAATAATAAAGGGAAAAAGCACCTTGTTTTTTCCCGAAAAAATTCTATTTATAGTATAATAGCATAAATAACTGAAAAATGTCAAAATAATATACATATAATACCGGTTTTTTACTTGTATTCTTAATAAACTTTAAAAAAAGCTTAATCTATTCATAATCTAATTTATTGTATATAATTTAATAACAAAAGCTTTTATAAGCTGATGTTTTTAAGAATTCCAATATTAATCTGGAGAGATGAGATTATATGGTCAATCAATATGAAAGGCAGAAAAAACCAATAATAGGGTTTTATGGATTTTGGGTAATATTGACGTATTTTGGAATAATATCAGCTGTAGTGGGAATGGTATTTTCAATTAAAGGGAACATAAAATACGCTATTATCTGCCTTATGGCTTCCGGTATATTTGATATGCTGGACGGACCTGTAGCCAGATTGGCAAAAAGAAACGACAGGGAAAAAAGTTTCGGGGTTCAGATAGATTCATTGGCAGATTTAATTGCTTTTGGAGTGTTTCCGGCGATTCTTGGATATTCTTTGTGTTATAATTATATGGTTCATGTTTTTGGAAGATACGCCCTAGTAATTACTTTAACAATAATGTCTATTTATATTTTAGCCGCTCTTATAAGGCTCGCTTTTTTTAATGTTATAGAAGAAGAACTTCAAAGTAAAAACGAAAAACGAAGATATTTTGAAGGTTTACCTGTTACATTTGTCGCTTATATAATACCTTTGGTCTATTCATTATGTTTGATATTTAATTTTGCATTCGATAAAATTTATTTTTTATTGCTTATTTTTATTTCTGCGTTGTTTTTAATAAGAGTAAAAATACCAAAGTTAAAGCTGCGTATTCTTATTGGCTGTGTAATACTCGGTCTTCCTCTGGTTATATATATCTTTTTATCTTGAGATACTTAAATTATGAGAATAACAAAAAACTATGTGACAAAAGAAATACAATATAAAGACAGAAGCGCAGCGAATTTTCTTTATAACAGCCTGCCAGGAAGAATTTTATTAAAACTGCTTGTTAAAACAACAGTTTCCAGATTTGTCGGAGTTTTAATGGAAAGCCCTGCTTCAAAACGTTTTATCACCCGGTTTATTAAGCAGAATAATATAGACATGGATGAATACGAAAATGTTAAATATAAATCTTTTAATGATTTTTTTATACGGAAAATAAAAGATGGGAATAGGCCTTTTTCTGATAATATTAATGATATTATAGCGCCATGTGACGGAAAACTTTCGGTTTATCCGATTACGCAGGACGGAAAATTCATTATTAAAAATTCAATATTCACAATTGAAAGTCTGCTTATGGATAAAAATCTGGCGGACGAATTTAAAGACGGAGTATGCCTTGTTTTCAGACTGACTCCGGACGATTACCACAGATATGTTTATATAGATGACGGAGAGATTTTATCGTCAAAAAAAATAAAGGGAGTACTGCATACAGTACGTCCGATTGCCTTTGAAAGATATAAGGTTTTTAAGCAGAACGCAAGGGAATATACCTTACTGCAGACAAAAAATTTCGGTAAAATAATTCAAATGGAAGTAGGCGCTCTTTTTGTAGGCCGTATATCAAACCATATAAAAGGGCAGACATTCAAACGGGGTGATGAAAAAGGTTTGTTTGAATTCGGAGGTTCTACTGTAATCTTGATGTTTAAAAATAATACAATAGAACTTGATAAATTTATATACGAAAACACAATGAATAAAAAAGAAACTATCATAAAAATGGGAAATAAAATTGGGAAAAAAGCAGTTTAGAAATTTCTAAAAATATTCAGTTTTTGTAATATTCTTTAACCTGGTTAACAAGGAGAATTTTTAATGTCTGTAATAACAATGATTTTTGCTCTGGTAATTGTTATATCTGTTTTTGGAGGCGCAAACTACTATATTGCCAGAAAACTTTATCATTGGTTAAACATTTTTTTACCGGATATTAATACAAAACTTTATATTATTATATATGCATCTATTACATTAATAATTATATTTTGTTTTATTCATAATTTTATTCCTTTTCCTTTTATTATAAAAAAAATGTTAAACTGGATAAATGCTCATTGGATGGGTATTTTTATGTATCTTTTATTGCTTTTTATATTAGCGGATTTGATAATATTACTAGGATGTATAATAAAGATAATTCCAAGACCTTTACCGCAAAACATCCGTTTTTATGCAGGTTTGGTTACACTTATATTGACTGTGGGTATAGTAAGTTACGGCTTATATAATGCAAATAGAATAAAACATATTTCTTATGAGATTCAATTAAAAGATACTTCATTAAATAATTTTAAGATTGTTATGATAAGCGATTCACACCTTGGAGCTATTAACAATTTTGAAAAAAATCTGGAAAATATTGTAAAAGAAATCAATGCACTTAACCCTGATATTGTATGCTGGACAGGAGATATTTTTAACGATAATTATTACGCAATAAAAGATTCAGAAAGAGCAATATTATTAATAAAAGGTATTAATTCCAGATACGGAGTTTATGCTAATTTAGGAAACCATGACGGCGGTAAAACAATCAATCAAATGATTAATTTTTTGGAAAAAAGCAATATTAAACTGTTAAAAGACGAATATGTAATTATTGATGATAAAATTATTATAATAGGAAGACTTGACCAAAGACCTATAGGCGGCGCTGGAGATCTTAAACGGGGAAGCATAGAAGATATTTTAGATTCAATTAATACAAATGATAAAAATAAACCTATTATAGTAATGGAGCACAGTCCATCGGCTATTAATCAATATGACGGAAGAATTAGTTTAATTATGGCAGGTCATACACACAGGGGCCAAATGTTTCCCGGAAGTTTAATGACAAGAGCCATGTTTACCGTAGATTACGGTCATTACCAAAAAGATAAAAACAGCCCTCATGTTATAGTAACATCCGGTATAAGCACCTGGGGACCGCCCATGCGTATCGGAACTAATAATGAAATTGTAAGTATTATTATTCGATGATTTTTTTATTTAATACGAACCTCACGAACTCATAATTAAATAATAAGTTCGTGATAGTTCGTTTGGTTTGTAGTTAAATTAATCAACAAACCTAATCATTTACTCCAATAACAAGCCTTTGCATGCTGGCTGGAACACGTAATACGGGAGTTTGTCTGTTTTGAGATATTTGACTTACTCTTTCTGTTAAAAAATTAAAAAGATTTGCAAGTGTAATATCTCCGTTTAAAGCCTCATCGCCGGAAAACGCTTCAATAATACTTGTAGTTAAAAAACCTCCGCCGGTTATTAAAGATTCATAAGCGTGTTCATTATCTTTACAAGCTCCTAAAATTGCAATTTCCCTGCCGGAAACCATGTTTATGGCTGTTTCTCCAAAATGAGTATCAAGAATAATAATTTTTTTACCGGGAATATCCATAGATAAAATAATGTCATTAAAATTAATTAAACTCTCTTCATAGAATAATTCATCTTCACTTGAAATAGTATAATCCGAAGGAATCAGATAATAATTGCCATCCCCGTCTAATATACTGTGTAAAGCAAAATACAGAATGACGGTGTCATTTGGCCCTGCATTTTGCAGAAAAGACAGGCTGGATAGAATATTGTTTCTTGTAGGCGAAATACCTGTATCTGTAACCAGAAGGGTATTGACTCTTTCAAATGCCTTTCCTTTCTGTAAATTAAATAAATTACGGACATTTTCAGCGTCACTTACAGCGAATGACAGATTCGGAAAAGCCTGATTATCAGAATATTGGTCAATTCCGACAGCTAAAACCCATAAATCGCCTTTTTTTGGCTCTCTGATTCCTGCAGCAAAAGACAAGTTTGCCGTTACTGACAGAAGAACAAGACAAAAAACGATAAAAATAGTTAGTTTTTTCATTATTTACTCCTTTTATTAATAATAGATAATTGTATCATATAAGTTTAAAATTGTGAATAGTAATCACCAATAAAAAAACAAATAGATTTTTGATAATATTATCCTTGATATACATAATAATATAAATTACTATTTATTATTAAACATCATATTTTTAGGAGAATTTAAATGAATATAGCGATAACAATTATTATATCTATTTTTTTATTTATTATTATTGTTTATAGAAATAAATCAAAAATGAGAAAAAATATAACCAAAGCAGTTTACATTATAGTAAATACAGAAAAAGAAAGTGAAAATCATGATTTAATCCGGGAATTAATAAGAGATTTTGAAAATGAAATTGACATTTACACAAAAATAACATCTTATGATACAACTTTAGAAATTATTCAGGAAGAAGAGCGTAATATTCAGTTATATGGCAGTATTATTAAATTGATAAATTGGACAGATAATGAAGATTTTAAAGTTAGACATGGAATGATCTGGTCTGTATTAACAAAATATTGCGAGGAAAAAAATGTTAACATAGACAAAAGAACATGTTATATTGACGCAGTTAAAAAAAGAGATATTTCCAGCATTATAATAAGAATTTTTTAAAATACAGGCAGACCAAATATAACCAATATAATGATCTTGAAAAATTACTGGCAATACGATATGAGAGAACAGAAGATATTGCCGGTTGCTGCCAATTCTTAAAGTTTTAAATTCATTTAAAACAGGTTATTAAATATATACATTCCTGGCTGGTTATAATATACAAACCATGTTATAATTCAACCACCATGGAAATAAAACCTGACCCCCGAAGCTTCAAACTTAGCGAATTCGAAGGTCCTCTGGATCTCCTGCTTTACATGATCCGCAAAAACGAAATTAATATATACGATATTCCCATTGCCCAGATAACCGAACAGTATATTGGCTACCTTAGAGATGCAGAAATAATGGATTTAGAGGACATTACTGCTTTCCATACCATGGCAACGATGTTACTTTTCATAAAAAGCAGAACATTGCTTCCTGTAGAAATGGACGATGATTTCGGCGAAGATCCAAGAGCAGAATTGGTAGACAAACTGATAGAATACCAGAAATACAAAAAGCTGTCGGATTTGATGATAGATAAAGAAAAAGAAAACGAATGGATGATAGAAAGGCGCCGCCTCCAGCATAACCTCCCTTTTACTGATGATGATATGTGGGAAAAAGTAGATATTTGGGACCTTGTAAAAACATTTTCATCATTAACTGTTAACCTTCCAGCTGAACGTATTATCGATCTTTATGAAGAAGTTACTGTAAACGAAAAAACTACATTGCTTGCGGAATTCCTGGAAAACAAGGGAGAATGCAGATTCACAGACCTAATAATCAGAGCCGGAGCTTTGGATGTAGTCTGCGCTTTTTTGGCTGTTCTGGAAGCTGCAAAAATGCGCCTTATAATACTCTTTCAAAACCGTCTTTTTGGTGATATACTCATACGGCGCAGTGTTTAATAATATACCATAGAAAGAATGACTGAATTATTACTTCTGTTAAAATTAAAACACCGGCGCCACATACATTTGATGAGGTATTTTTGTGACTGATAATATTGAAAAAGAAACAGCTCTTGTCGAAGCAGTTCTTTACATGGAAGGCGATCCTATAGATGAAGGTACAATAGCCAGAATTTGCGGAATAGCAAAAGAAACTGTCACTGCCGCGCTTGATAATTTAAGGGAACGTTATACAACTTCAGACTGCGGCTTGGAGCTTTCCCGCATTGGCGGCGGAATAGTAATTTCTGTAAAACGTGAATTATGGGATAATTTAAAAGAAAGATACGGTAAAAAAAACGAAGGGAAAATTTCCCGTGCCGCCATGGAAACTCTGGCAATTGTGGCATATTCGCAGCCTGTTACCAGGGCAGAAATAGAAAAAATAAGAGGTGTTTCGGCAGATAATATGATTCGGCTCCTTTTGGAAAAAGGTTTTGTAAAAGAAGCAGGGAAAAAGGATATTCCGGGACGTCCTGTTATGTACGGTACAACAAAAGAATTTCTTAAACAGTTTCATTTAAATTCAATTTCTGAACTTCCAAAACTTGGAGAAGAGGATATTGAAAAATTCGAATTACAAGGGGAGAAGTATTAGACTTCAGGTTTATCTCTCTCATGCAGGGGTTGCATCCAGGAGAGCTGCAGAGGAAATAATTGCTCATGGCAGGGTTTCTGTAAATGGCGTAATTATTAAAGAACAGGGAACAAAAGTACAAAAAGATGATGTAATTCTGGTCGATGAAAAACAGGTTAATCTGGAAGAACGTCAGATTTACCTTGCTTTAAATAAACCGCCCGGTTATATATGCAGTTCAAGTGATCCTCAGGGACGTCCATTGGCTCTCAGCCTTCTTCCGGAAACTATAACAGAACGGCTTTATAGTATAGGACGGCTGGATTATTTATCATGCGGTCTTATTTTTTTTACTAATGACGGTAATTTTGCAAGCCGTCTTGGCCATCCAAGTTCAGAGCTGGAAAAAGAATATATAGTAGAAGCTACAGGTATAATCCCGGATGAAGTAATAGACGCTTTTAATATTGGGATAACAATAGAGGATGTTTACTACAAGGCAAAAAAGGCCGAAAAAACAGGCCGAAAAACTCTTAGAATAATTCTTGTAGAAGGTAAAAACCGCGAAATTCGAAGAGTCTTTTCCCACTTCCATCTGCACCCCTGCCTGTTACGCCGCATAAGAATCGGTCCTGTTCAATTAGGCAGCCTGCCTGAAGGAACGTCCAGGCCGCTTACTAAAACAGAACTTTTAAAATTTTTACCAGGAGAAAGACATGGTTATAGCGATTGACGGGCCGGCGGGATCGGGGAAAAGTACCATCGCCAAACTGCTTGCAGATAAACTTACAGAACGGGATGGGAAGGATTGGACATATATCAATTCCGGAAAATTATACAGGACTATAACTCTGGGATGTTTAAGGGTAAAAATCGACCCAAAAGACAGCGAAAAAGTGATTGAATTCGCAAAAAATATTGATATATCATATAAAAAAACCGATGTTTTTCTTAACGGGGAAAATGTCACAGACCTGCTTCATACAGATGAAATCGACAGACATTCTGCTCCTCTGTCTGCGATTGTACCTGTAAGGCATATAGTTAATGACATTATTCGTTCAATATCACAGGGAAGGAATATAGTGGTGGAGGGCAGGGATATGACTACTGTAGTATTCCCGGAGGCTTTATATCGTTTTTATCTTGATGCTTCGCCTGAATCCAGGGCTAAAAGACGCTATGATCAGGGGGTTTCCAATTTAACCCTTGAAGAGATAAAAAACGCCATTTTAGAGCGTGATAATATCGACAAAAATAAAATTGAGGGAAGTTTAAAAATTGCAGAAGGAGCGCAATATTTAGACACTAGTGACTTGACCATTATTCAAGTTTATGAGAGATTAATACAAGTAATAGACTAATAATTAAGGAAAGAAAAAAATGGCAGAGAAGGAAGTGGGTGCGGTAACCTCTACACGAGCAAAAGCAAGTGAAGGTTCCCCGCTGGACACGAGTCCGGCAAAAGACGGAGAAAACATTCAGACCCAGTTGCAGGAAGAATACTTAAAGTCACTTGAGCAGCTAGAAGAAGGCCAGCTCATTGAAGGAAAGGTAATTCAGGTTACTACCGATCAGGTATTCATCGATGTAGGTTACAAATCGGAAGGTAAAATTCCCATATTGGAATTTTCTGATATACCTAAAATAGGGGATGCGGTATCGGTTATTCTTATCGCAAAAGAAAACAAATACGGTGAAGTTATCGTTTCCAAGCAAAAAGCGGATGCGAAACTTTTTTGGAAAAATCTGCGGCAGGCTTTTACAGAAAAAAAAGCAGTCGAAGGTAAAGTAGAAAAGCAGGTAAAGGGCGGCTTTGATGTAAATCTGGGCGCCGGAGTTCATGCATTTTTACCTGTCAGTCAGGCTGATATTCAAAAGCTTGATAAACCGGAAAGAATTCTAAACTCAAAAATTCAAGTATATGTCGAACGTCTGTATTCAGACGGGAAAATAAATATTGTTGTAAACAGACGAAAGTTCATGGAAGAAGATCTCGATCGCAAACGCAATGATTTCTTCGAAAATACTCCAATTGGCACGGATGTTAACGGAACCGTAAAAAGTTTTACATCATTCGGCGCATTTATCGATCTTGGCGGATTCGACGGACTTCTGCATATAAATGATATGAGCTGGGGTCATGTTACACGGCCAAAAGATTTTGTAAAGAAAGGTCAGGAAATTAAACTTAAGGTTATCCGGATTGATCGCCAGGAAAAAAGAATAAATCTTTCATTAAAACATTATTCTGATGATCCTTGGGTTCACTTCGAAAAGAAATACCATGTAAACGATATTGTAAAAGGCAAAGTTACAAAGCTGACGGATTTCGGCGCCTTTATAGAACTGGAAGAAGGTATAGAAGGGCTTGCTCATATCTCGGAATTCTCCTGGTTAAAGAAGGTTCAAAAACCGCAGGATATGTTAAAATCCGGCGATGTTGTTGAATGCATGATCCTCGGTTATGATCTTCAGGCGGGCAGGGTGTCGCTTGGTTTAAAACAGGTACAGAGTAATCCATGGGAAACTATCGAAGAAAGTTATCCGTTAGGAACAAGAATCAAACGTAAAGTTGTAAAAGTGACCAATGCAGGCGCTTTTATAGAGCTGGAAGAAGGTATAGACGGTTTTCTTCATTCGGATGATATGTCATGGACAAGGAAAACCAAAAACTTCGGTCTTGCTGCTGGTCAGGAAATTGAAGTTATGGTTATATCTGTTGATACATATAACCGCAATATTAAACTCGGCATCAAACAACTTTCTGAAGATCCATGGAAGGACTTTAACGAGAATTATAAGATTGGCTCTCCAGTAGAAGGAGAAGTTGCGTCTGTTACGGATTTTGGATTATTCTTAAGAATACCGGGCGGTATAGAAGGTCTTATTCACAAAACAAATCTTGTAGAAAACCGCGAAGAAGATCCGGATGAAGCGTTAAAGAAATATAAAGCCGGAGACAAATTAAAAGCAATAGTTCTTGAAGTACAAAGCGATAAGCAAAAGATTGCTTTTTCTATCCGCGATTATCAGAAGAAAGTGCAAAGGGATGAAATTTCCCGGTACATGACAGAGGATGAATCTTCCGATTCAACCTATACTTTGGGTTCCGTCCTTAAATCTAAAAATACGTCAGATGAATCTTAAGGATGTGAAAATACTTCCGTAAGGTAAGGATTAATTTTTTTAGGGACGGCCATGCTGTCAAAGATTGACGCAAATAAATTCAGTACTCTTATTGAGATTAACTCTCTTATAAATTCTAATTATAGAGATCTCCACGGTCTTTTATCCCGAATTATGGAATCCGCTACACGGCTTTCTGACGCAGAAGCTTCCAGTCTTTTATTAATAGATAAAGAAAGAAACGAGCTTTATTTTGAGGTTGCTCTGGGTTCAAAAGGCAAAGAAGTCCAAAAATATACCGTAAAACTTGGTGAAGGAATTGCCGGATGGGTAGCTCAAAACAATAAATCCCTTATTGTTAATGATGTTCAGAATGATAAACGTCATTTAAGTAATATAGGAGAAGAGATTAATTACAAGTCAAATACAATTATGGCAGTTCCAATGAGGGTAAAAGATGAATGTATCGGTGTTCTTGAAGTATTAAATAAAAAAGCGGAGTCAGGTTTTACCCAGGATGATCTGGAATGGCTGGAAATTTTCGCTAATCAGGCAGCTTTGGCAGTTATAAATGCAAAAAAAATGGAAGAAGCGCATATTGAAATTAAGCAATTACAGGATCAGCTTCATGCGCAATACCATGAAATAATAACAAAAAGCCCAATTATGCTTGAAAAACTGGAAATTGTAGAAAGAGTAGCAAAGACCGATTCTTCTGTTCTTCTGTTAGGAGAGAGCGGGGTAGGCAAGGAACTGTTTGCAGAGCAGATACATTTAAAAAGCGCCCGTTCCAAAGCTCCATTTGTCAGGGTTAATTGTGCTGCTTTACCTGAAGGACTGCTGGAAAGTGAATTGTTCGGCCATATTAAAGGAGCGTTTACAAACGCAATCGCGAACCGAAAGGGACGTTTTGAAATGGCAGACGGCGGAACAATTTTTCTTGATGAAATAGGCGATTTACCTCTGGCTCTGCAGGCAAAAATTTTAAGGGTTATTCAGGAAAGAAAATTTGAAAAGGTTGGTTCAGATAATACAATTATGGTTAATACCCGTATTGTCGCGGCAACAAATAAAGACCTGGATGAACTTGTACGGAAAAACGAGTTTAGAAGCGATTTATACTATCGTTTAAATGTACTGCCTATCTACATTCCTCCTCTTCGCCAGCGTCCTGAAGATATAATTGAATTAGCGGATTTTTTCCTGAAAAATTTCATGAAGGAAACAAAAAAGCTGTTTGACGGGTTTTCCCAGGATGCAATCAAAACAATGCTTTCATATAATTGGCCGGGTAACATACGGGAACTTCAGAATTGTATAGAAAGAGCGTGTGTAATCGGCAAGAATAAATGGATTGGAAATGATGATCTCTTCCTGAAACCGGCAGCAGATGGCTGGGGAGATTCTTCTTCTGATAATGAAATAATGGAAAGAAACTTAAAAACCGCAATTAATGCATTTAAGACAAATTTTATTTTAAAGGTACTTGAAGAAAATCAATGGAATCAGACCGAAGCTGCCAAGGCACTTGTCATACAGCGTACTTATTTGTCAAGATTAATAAAAGAGCTTAATATTACACCCAAGGAGTTATAATGCAAAACAAAAATGAAAAGGTAAACATTGGGGATAAAATCAGCGATTTTGTCCAAAGAAACAGAAAGGCAATAGTAATATTATTTTGCCTCATGATTGTCTCATTTATAGGTTTGGTTGCTTTTTTAATTATAAGCGATAACCTGGAAAAAAAGGCTATTGCTGAACTTGAAGAATTAATCATCAGGTATGAAAGCATGACCTTATACAGTATCGATGATTATTTTTCTGAAGATGCAGAAGAGCTTCTTGCAGATCTTGAAACTTTTGCCAATAGAAAAAAAGGTTTTTCAGGAAGCAAAGCATGGTCTATTATCGGTCAGATTTATTCAGGCAGGGAAGACTGGGAAAAAGCTGAAGAATCCTGGTCAGCTTCGGCTCGTACCGGAGTAAAAACCTATCTTGGCCCTATGTCATTATTTAATGCAGCAGCTGCCGCAGAAGAACAGGGTAAATTGGAACAAGCAATTAAATATTTAAAGGAATGTATCGCTCATAAATATGAGTTTCCTGCAGCTCCCCGCGCTCAATTTTCCATTGGCAGGCTCAATGAACAGCTTGGAAACACAGCTGAAGCGGTTGAAGCATACCGCCTTGTATTAAGTAACTGGCCCGAAATACCTGTGTGGTATAATTTAGCGCAAAGCCGCATTATCAGCATAGAGTCAAGGTAACAATCCGGAAAATAAGCGGCGTAAATCATGAAGGAATCTTCATATTGCAAGTTAAAAACGCTGATAGCGATATTGGCGTTTTTCTTTTTTTCCTGCGGAATAGAAGATATTTACTACCTTCCTCAGGTCTCCAGTCCTGATGACAGAAGCAGTAACTTCGGAGCTACTATTAATATTCCTGCAACTCATTTATCCGGATTAAGTTATGCTTCAGGTTATAGAATATATTACAGGATATACCTTAGTAATGAATTGAATGTCTTTTTTCCGGATAATACAGGATTAATTTCTTCGTTTGTAAATGATTATAATGCTTTATGGCAGTTTGAAAATCCTTTAAATACGACGTCAATTACTAATTTTAACACTTTTTCTAATCGCAGATATCATGAACTTGATTACCAAATTGGCAGAAATGGAGGCACATTATTCTTCTGGTTTCCGAATGTACTAGGAGAGATTCCAACCATCAGACTTAATGACGGACTTCCTGTAGAATTAATACGTTCAAGCTTGTTAAGGGAGCAGGTACCCAATTATAATGAAACTGAAAAGTTTTTTCTGAATACAGATCAATTAAATGATAATGCAAATGCAATTTCAACTTTTAATGCTGATGTTGCGCCAGGACAGGGTAATACATCAGGACATGCCTATGTTTCCATGTATATTGTCGCGGTAGGAATAAATCCGATTACTTTTCATGAAGTTTATAGCAAGCCAACCTTCATAAGCCTTTTTAAGCTGCCTAATATATTTTAATCAGGGTAATGTCTGTTAACCTCTTTACTTGCGGTA
>Ga0123356_10004666_pt1 | contig 14120 bp, 10 predicted proteins | sample TergutEmb28metaG_2_FD_92546 | JGI IMG/M metagenome (GOLD analysis project Ga0123356, IMG submission 92546) | Embiratermes neotenicus P3 segment gut microbial communities from Petit-Saut dam, French Guiana - Emb289 P3 | ecosystem: Host-associated > Arthropoda: Insects > Digestive system > Gut ...
AGGTCGATTCCGTGGTGAATCACCGCAGCGATCGGCAGCGTGCCGCCGCTCTCCCGGGCCTGGCGGACCTGCGAGTGCGAAATCGCGACCGTGGAGACGTACTTGGCCATCTCCGTCAGCGGGACCAGCCACTCGGCGTTGAACGGGCCGTGGTTGGTGGTGACGACCGGCGGCGTGCGCCTGCCGCGCAGGCCCGGGATGAGCGGGCCGAGGAACGTGTGGTCATGGATGATGTCCATGTCCGCGAACGACTCGTAAGCCGCGAGCACGTGCGTCGTCTCCTGGCGCACGGAGCCGATGGGCGCTACCGCCCGCGGGTAGATAAAGTCGGTCGGAACTGGGCATTCTGACTCGCCCACAGTGAACAGCCGAACCTCGTGGCCGAGTTCCTGCAGGCCCCGGGCGAGGTTATCGATAACGACCTCGGTCCCGCCATAAGCCGGTGGTGGCACTGGCACCCAGGGCGGGGCTATCAGGCCGATCCGCATCTGTACTGCCTCCTCGTGTCGAGCCGCGTGACCATCACGCGCTCCGCCGGATCTGCATCAAGCACCGCAAATCCGGCGGCGGGGTGCGCTGCCGGACCGTAACGCACCGGCTGCGCGGAGAGCCAGGTCTGGCTCGCCACGCAGCGGCTCGGCACACGGCCGCACGGGAACAGTGATGTGGTTGTAGCTAACTCCGGCTCCCGTACTCCTGCGCACCCGCGGGGAAGTGCCAGAAGTCCTTTTCTCGACGCATCAATTCACTGTGCGTATGGAGCCTATAACTGATTGTATTCTTCCCGGCGGAAAGGGGTGGCAAACGTCTGGGCATTTACGCCCACGGACCAGGCAAGCAGTAGCCGTGCAAATTGCCGGGACAACTGGTAGCGACGCCATCGGCTTTCCCGTCATTTCACTATCACAAAGACGGGTAAATCGCCTGCCTAATAACATCAAGTCGAGTGAAAGGTGGCATAGTAGTCAATCTCGTGGCCAGTACGGATACACCTCAAGGGCAGCGGCAGGCTCCGCCGAGCCGCAGCCGGCCGCGTCTCGCAGCCAGCCGAGACCACAGCGGGCGCGTTCCGTTAAATTTGCCCTGTGACCGATGCCCGTCAGGCTGGCGACGATCAGCTCGCCGCGCCGGGCCGCCCGGTTGCCGTCACTCCCGGCCAGGCTGCCCTGTCGGGTCTGCGCCAGCCGCTGGTGGGCATCCTCCTGCTGATCGGGCTCTGCAGCGCTATCTCCGGCAAGCCGCTCGACGGCGTCCTCATGGCGACGGTGGCATTGCTGCTCGCCTCTGACGCGGCGCGGACCAGGCAGCGCGGCTGGTCCAGTTACCAGGCTGCGGGTACCGCCAGGGTGCCTGCTGGCCGGGTCAACGTCGTCCGGCGCGGACGCTTCCGGCCCCAGTGGCGGCCTTCCCGCCTGCTCGCGGCCACCGCGGGAGTGGCGGCGGCCGCTGTGTACGCGACGTTCGTGGGTGGCTTCAGCCGGTACTCGTGGCCGATGACCATCGCAGTAGTCGCGCTGGGCTGCCTGATGGTCGCCATCGCCTGGCAGGGACCGGTCCGGTCCCGCCCGGCCCTGACCGGAAAGCCGCTCCGTCGCGTCTGGCTGTGGGCAATCGTGCTGCTGGCCGGCGGGGGCTGGGAGCTCAGCTCCCTGCTCCAGCAGCCACACCTGACAACTGATTCCTACGCACACCCGACCATCAGCGCTCTCTCGGACCCGGTGCTGGCCAGCCACCCGGGCCGGACGCTGTTCCTGGCCGCGTGGCTTCTCCTCGGCGGATTCCTGGCGGGCCGATGACCGCCCGTGAGCTCACGATCGCGGGGTACCTGGCGGTGCTCGCCGGGTGCGTCGTCCTCCAGGTGGCGGCTGTGCGGAGGCCTGAGTGGCTGCCGTCACTCGGGCGGGTTTTCACTCACGTGATGCGCACGAGGACCGGCCGGGTGGGCGTCGTGGTCGCCTGGGCGTGGCTGGGGCTGCACTTCTTTGCGAAGTGACTCCCGGCGCCCGGATAGCGGGCCGTATTGGCCTCGCAGGGCAATGATCTGACGCGCTACACCGGCTGCCTGGCCATTCTGGCCGCTGATTCTGCCCGGCAATTGTTGTGCCCGCAAAACCACGCGGCATACCCGTGTAAACCTCTGGAGAAAGTCCGGCTTTTCGCACTCCGAAACTGCCGGAAAGCCTCTCGCCGGCGAGATCTATACCCGCACGATCGTCGCTGAATCACGACCTGCCGGGTGAGGCTGAGGGTGACTCGGTGGTCGCAGGGCGGGTGTGCCCGGTCCGCGAGCGCTCCCCTGCTGAGGCAGCCGGACCAGCCAGGACAGGCCCGCGACCTGCATCGTCGCAGCCCATGGCGCAGCGGCCACCCTATCGCCAGCCCGCAGGGAATACGCCTGCGACTTCGTTAGTTATCAACAAGCAAGTAATCAGAACTGTCACGGGCGAAGAGTCTGCCGGCCGGCTGACGGCCGGGGCCCGCCCGGTCGCGGAGGAGTTCGATCATGTCGCTCGGCTTGCTGCGGTCACCCGCCAGGCAACCAGACCAGCCCGCCCGGAGCGGGCCCGCGCACGGGCCCGGAGGGGGCAGCGCGCGGACCCGCATTTCGAGCGTCCACTACAAGTGGATCGCCCTGTCGAACACGACGCTCGGCGTGCTGATGGCCACCATCAACAGCTCCGTCATGCTCATCGCCCTGCCGGACATATTTCGCGGGATCGGTGTCAACCCGCTCCAGCCGGGCAACACCGGACTTCTGCTCTGGATGCTCATGGGCTATCTGGTCGTTACCGCGGTGCTGGTCGTGAGTTTCGGCCGGCTCGGTGACATCTTTGGCCGGGTCCGGATGTACAACCTCGGTTTCGCGCTGTTCGCCGTGTTCTCCATCCTGCTGTCCGTCACCTGGATGCACGGCACCGCCGCCGCCTGGTGGCTGATCTGCATGCGGGTCATGCAGGGCGTCGGCGGCGCGATGCTCATGGCCAACTCCAGCGCGATTCTCACCGACGCGTTCCCGCCGAGCGAGCGCGGTCTCGCCCTCGGCCTCAACCAGGTCGCCGGCATCGCAGGCTCGTTCATCGGGCTCGTGCTCGGCGGGCTGCTCGGCCCGGTGGAGTGGCACCTGGTCTTCCTCGTCTCGGTGCCGTTCGGCGTCCTCGGCACGATCTGGTCGTACCTGAAGCTCGAGGAGCGGGGTATCCGCAAGCCCGCTCAGCTCGACTGGGCAGGCAACCTGACATTCGCGGCCGGCCTGATCGCCGTCCTCGTCGGCATCACCTACGGCATCCAGCCCTACGGCGGGCACACCATGGGCTGGACCAGCCCGCTCGTGCTCGGCCTGATCTTCGGCGGGCTGGCGGTTCTGGCCGCGTTCTGCTTCATCGAGACCAGGGTGGCCGAGCCGATGTTCCACCTGCGGCTCTTCCGGATCCGCCCGTTCACGGCTGGCAACATGGCGAGCCTCCTGTCCGGGCTCGGCCGCGGCGGGCTCATGTTCACCCTCATCATCTGGCTGCAGGGCATCTACCTGCCGATCCACGGCTACGGCTTCAGCCAGACGCCGCTATGGGCCGGGATCGCCATGCTGCCGCTGACCGTCGGGTTCCTCGCCGCCGGGCCAGTCTCCGGCTGGCTCTCGGACCGGTTCGGCGCCCGGCCGTTCGCGACCGGCGGCATGGTTCTCGCGGCCCTGTCCTTCGTCCTGCTCGAGCTACTGCCGATCGACTTCGCTTACTGGCAGTTCGCGCTGATCCTGCTGCTCAACGGCATCGGAATGGGGCTGTTCGCCTCGCCGAACCGGGCTGGAATCATGAACAGCCTGCCGCCCGAGCGCCGCGGCGTCGGCGCGGGCATGAGCGCCACGTTCCAGAGCTCGGCCATGGTGCTGTCCATCGGGATCTTCTTCACGCTGATCATCCTCGGCCTCGCCTCGGCGCTGCCGTCGGCCCTCAGCCACGGCCTGACCGCACAGGGCCTGCCGCAGGCGGACGCCGCCCGGATCGCAGCCCTGCCCCCGGTGTCGATCATGTTCGCGGCCCTGCTCGGCTACAACCCGGTGCGGACACTCCTGGGGCCAGCGATCAGCAAGCTGCCGGCCAGCCACGCCGCCTACCTGACCGGGCACACCTTCTTCCCCTCCCTGATCTCGGCGCCGTTCGAGCACGGCCTAGCGATCGCCTTTGACTTCGCGATCGTGGCCTGCCTCATCGCCGCCGGGGCGTCGCTGCTGCGCGGCGGCCGGTACGTGCATGAGGTGCACGCCGAGCCAACTGCTGCCGGGATCCGCGGCCGGCGGGCAGCCGAGCTGGAGTCCGCCGAAGCCTGACGACAGCAACCGGAGCACGGCCGGCCGGTCAGCTCGCGGGGTTCGGGGTCGCTCCCCTGGCCTGGCACCGCGAGCTGGCCGGCCGTACTCGCGAAGGCTCAGGCGGCCGCGCGCAGCTCGCCCATGGGCGGCCGTTCCACGAGCTCCTCGGCATACTCGATCAGCCGGAAGCCCTCCGAGGTCATGACCGCGTGCGAGTACACCGCGTCCGCTATCAGCTCATTGGGAAAGGCGACCTGCGGCGCATCCGGCCCTGCCACGCGGCATAGCACGGTCCGCAGCACCGCGTAACTCATCCGGCCGAGATCGCCCAGGCTCTGGTGCCTGTTCACCCGCTCGCCGACATCGACCTGCGCCATCGCGTACAGGCCTGCGAGCCGGAGAGTATCGATCAGCAGTCCCGTCTCGACCCCGTACCCGGTGAAGAACGGGATCGAGAACAGCAGCTCGCGGGTGCCCGCGAACTCCCCTGCCAGCGGCTGAGCAAAGCCGGCGAGCTGCGGGAAGAACACGTTGAACAGCGGCTTGGCGGTCAGCTCGGTTACCCGGCCCCCGCCGTCAGCGGTGACGTCCTGGCTCTCGCCGGTGAACGGCCGCCGGAAGGCTGCCTTCGACATGCGGATTTCCGGCTCTGCGATCAGCGGCCCGAGAGTAGCCGTGACGAAAGTGCGATGAAAGTTACGAGTGTCGGTGTCGGCGTAGACGATGATGTCGCCGTCAGCCCTCGCCAGTGCCCGCCACATCGCGTCGCCCTTCCCGAGTGCCGGGCCGAACTCCGGCAGCAGGGAGTCCTGCAGGTAGACCTCAGCACCGGCCCGGCGGGCGATCTCGGCGGTCGCGTCGGAGGACGCGCCGTCCACGACGATCACCTGGTCGACGAGGAGCGTGTCGCCGCGGCTGACGGCAGCCACCTCGGCCAGCACCTGCGGCAGCGTGTCCGCGACGTTCAGGGTCGGGAGGATAAGACTGACGGTCAGCCCGAGCTGGCGCTTGCGCGTCGCCAGTGCCGGAAGGTCGGCGAACGACCCGGCGGGGAAGGACCTCCTGGCGAACCAGTCACGCGGTACTTCCTGATAGAGGCGAGGGTGAGGACGCACGTGTCCTGATGCCTGCATTACTGCCTCCTGGCCATGACCGGCACCGGCCGGGGAGCCCGGCGCCGGAAAGCGGGGTGTCACATTAACGGGGACAGGTCAGAGGTCAGTGAAGGCCGGCACCGGGTGACCGGCGCCGGTCTTCGAGATCACATGGCAAGCCTCTCGGCACCGCTGGCGACTGTGCCCGGACACGCGACCCCCGCGATCCGTGGTGTCGAGCACGTGACATCGATCGCCGCTCCCCGCCGATGCCACGCTTGGCCCACTTGATGATAACGGGCAGCCGGCTCGTCACAGTTCCGTTCGCCGCACGCCCGCCTGGGTAGTCGGGACCAACGGCGTCCGCGCACGGCCGTCCGCCCCTACTGCGCCGCGGCAGCCAGACCGACGCTGAGGCAGGCACGAGAGCTCGAGTGAAGCGCCGCGGGAAGAGGCGAGCGTGATGCCGGCACCAATTGTCCTGTCGAGTGTGCTGCGCTCCTGGGTATTACTGAGGGCGTGCCTGGCGGCAGGCGCTGCGACGGTGATCGTTGCCACCGCGCTGTTCGCCCTGCTGACACAGCCTCGCCAGCGCGCCGGACAGCCGCACCGCACAGCATCGCGACCGCGCGCTGAGAAGCCTCGCACCATGCACTCGTGCCCGGCGAAACTCCAGCGGGCCGATCAGAGGCGGCCTGAGAAAGAGAGGCTCATATGTCAGGCATAGTCGTTGGAATTGACGGCTCGCACCACGCCAGTCACGCCCTGGACTGGGCGATGACAGAGGCCGCGATGCGCAAAACGGACCTGACCGTCATCGCGGTCAACTCGGTCCCCGCGAGCTACTTCACCGGCGCGCCAGTGGAACTTCCCGGCGACCACGACAAAGTCGAGGAGATCCGGAAGTCCGCGCAGGAAGCCGTCGACAAGGCAGCTGCGACGCTTGGTGACCAGCAGCCGCAGTCAGTCTCGGTGGTCGCGCTGAGCGGCTTTCCTGCCAAGGCACTTATCGATGTGTCCGAGAACTCCGACCTGGTCGTCGTCGGCAGCCGCGGCGTCGGCGGATTCGGCGCCCTGTTCCTCGGCTCGGTGAGCACCCAGGTCGTGCACCACGCCAAGTGCCCGGTTGTCGTCGTCCCGACGGGCAAGTAACCCGACAGACGCACGCTCGGCGGGCTCGGGCTGATGGCGATGGCACCGGTCCGAGCCCGGCCTCAACTAGGAGGGGAAGGTAACTCATGACGGTCCGAATCGGCATTAACGGCTTCGGCCGGATTGGCCGGACGTTCGTCCGGCGCGCACTCGACCACGGTGACCTCGAGGTCGTCGCCGTCAATGACATCACCGACGCCCGCACGCTCGCGCACCTGCTGGAGTTTGACTCCACCTACGGGCGGATCGCGGCGACGATCGGGCACTCGGATGACGCGATCACAGTCAACGGCAAGGCCATGACCGTGCTCTCCGAGCGGGACCCGGCGACGATCGACTGGGGCGGCCTTGGCGTGGACGTTGTCGTGGAGTCCACCGGCAAATTCCGCACCCGCGACGACGCGGCGCTCCACCTCAAGGGCGGCGCCCGGAAGGTTCTCATCTCAGCGCCGGGCAAGAACGCAGACGCGACCATCGTGATCGGGGTCAATGACTCCATCTACGACCCGCACCAGCACGACGTGATCTCCTGCGCCTCCTGCACGACGAACTGTGTCGCGCCGATGGCAAAGGTGCTCCATGACGCCTTCGGGCTCGAGCAGGGCCTGATGACAACCGTGCACGCCTACACCGGTGACCAGATGCTGGTCGACGGGCCGCACAAGGACCTGCGGCGTGCGCGCAGCGCGGCAGTCAGCATCGTGCCGACGTCCACCGGCGCGGCCCGGACTACCGGCGTCGTCATTCCCGACCTGGAAGGCCGGCTGGACGGCGTTGCCCTGCGGGTACCGGTGCCAGACGGCTCGCTGACCGACCTGACCGCAGTCCTCCGCAAGGAGGTCACCGCTGACCAGGTCAACGACGCCTACCGGCAGGCCGCCGGCGGCGAGCTGGCCGGCGTGCTCCGATACAGCACCGACCCGCTGGTGTCCCGCGACATCGTGGGCGACCCGGCATCGTGCATCTTCGACGCGCCGCTCACCCAGGCCGCGGGAAGTCTGGTCAAGGTCTTCGGCTGGTACGACAACGAGTGGGGCTACACCTGCCGGATGGTCGACCTGGCTGCGCTGGTAGGCGCCCGGCTCTAGCAAGGACCATCGGCCCGCCAGACCGCCGCACTACGGCCCTGACGCGAGGCCATCCAGGTGCGCAGGCTCGGCAGCACGACGCCACGACACCTGGAGGCAAACGACATGAGAGCGGCTGTAGTGCGGCGGTTCGGCGAAGCGCTGATCATCGAGGACAGGCCCATCCCCGAGCCCGGGCCGGGTCAGGTCACAGTACGGATGCAGGCCTCGGGCCTGTGCCACACCGACATCCACGCGGCAAACGGCGACTGGCCCCTGAAGCCGACCCCGCCGTTCGTGCCCGGCCATGAAGGCGTCGGCACCGTCCACGGAATCGGTGAGGATGTGCGGAACGTCCGCGTCGGCGATACGGTCGCCGTGCCGTGGCTCGGCTCCGCGTGCGGCCAGTGCAAGCACTGTCTCACCGGCTGGGAGACGCTGTGCCTTCAGCAGCAGAACACCGGCTACTCGGTGGACGGCTGCTACGCCGAGTACTTCCTGGCCGACGCGGCATTCGCGGCGGCGGTGCCGGCTGGCGTCAGCGTCTTCGACGCGGCGCCACTGACCTGCGCGGGCGTCACAACCTATAAGGCCGTGAAGGTCGGCAACGTGCGGCCTGCCGACCTCGTGGCCATCTCCGGCATCGGGGGCCTCGGTCACCTGGCGCTGCAGTACGCGAAGATCGCCGGCGGCACTGTCGCCGCCATCGACATCACCGATGAGAAGCTGCAGCTCGCCAAGGACCTCGGCGCGGACTATGTGATCGACGCCAGGTCGCAGGACCCGGCGGCCGCGCTCCAGGCGCTCGGCGGCGCCGATGTGGCCATCGGCCTGGCGGTGGACAGCACGTCGTTCGCAGCCGCCTACGCAGGGCTGCGGCGCGGCGGCCGCCTGGTGCTGGTCGCGCTCCCGGCGGCCGGGACGCTGAGCATCCCGGTGTTCGACACGGTGCTGAACGGGACGTCGGTCATCGGTTCCATCGTGGGCACGCGCGCCGACCTGTCCGACGTGCTGGCCCTGCACGCGCTCGGCCGCACGCGGGTGATCTACGAGACGCGCGACCTAGGGTCGGTCAACGCCTCGATCGACGACGTGCTGCACGGCCGGGCGAAGGCCAGGATCGTGCTGCTGCCGTGAGCTGACGCGCGCCCGCCGGCGCCGGCCTCGGGCGCTAGCTGGCAGCAGTGTGGCGGGGACCTTTCGCTGCAGCGCGCGGGACCTTGCGCCCTGATCCGGGTGGTACGGCGGCGGTGGGATCGAGCCATGACTACGATCACGAACCGGCCCGAGGCCGCCGCCGGCCCGGATCGCGATGCGCCCTCGGCGCGGCGCTGGCTCGCCCTGGCCGTGCTGTGCATCTCGCTGCTCATCGTCGTGCTGGACAACACGGTGCTCAACGTCGTGCTGCCCACCCTGGTCCGCGACGTCGGCGCGACGGACACCCAGCTGCAGTGGATCGTCGATGCCTACGTGATCGTGTTCGCGGGCCTGCTGCTGGTGGCCGGCAGCATAGCCGACAGAGTTGGCAGAAAGCGCACCTTCCTGGCCGGCCTTGCGCTCTTCGCAGGCGGGTCCACCTGGGCGGCGTTCTCGGGGTCGGTCGGCGTGCTGACCACGGCCCGGGCCAGCATGGGCGTAGGTGGCGCGCTCATCATGCCCTCGACGCTGTCCATCATCACCAACATGTTCCACGAGCCCGCCGTGCGGCAGCGCGCCATCGGATTCTGGGCCGGCACCAGCGGCCTGGGCGTCGCGCTCGGCCCGATCATCGGCGGCCTGCTGCTCGCGCACTTCTGGTGGGGCTCGGTGTTCCTCATCAACGTGCCGATCGCCGCGATCGGCTTCGCGTTCACGCTGCCGCTCGTGCCCGACTCGAAGAACCCGAAGGCGGCGGCGCCCGACTTCACCGGCGCGCTTCTGTCGGTCACCGGACTCGCCCTGCTGCTGTGGTCCATCATCGAGGCTCCCGTCCGCGGCTGGACGTCTGCGCTGGTTCTCAGCACCAGCGCGGCCGGCCTGCTGGTGCTCGCCTGCTTTGCCTGGTGGGAGCAGGCCAGCTCGCACCCGATGCTGAACCTCGGGTTCTTCCGGCATCGCGGCTTCTCGGCCGCCATCTCCTCGCTGGGGCTGGCCACGTTCGGGCTGTTCGGCGCGCTGTTCGTGCTCACCCAGTTCCTGCAGTTCGACCTCGGCTACACCGCCCTGCAGGCCGGGGTACGGGTTCTCCCGGCCGCCGGGGCGATCGCCGTGATCGCGCCGCTGTCGGCCGCGCTGCAGCGAGGCATCGGGACGAAACTGACCACCGCGGCCGGCCTGGTGGTCGTCGGTGCCGGGCTGTGGCAGATAACGCTGGCATCCGCGCCGACCTATGCCGACACCGTCGCCGGCATGATCATGCTGGGCATCGGCGCCGGCCTGGCCATCCCGGCGGCCACCACCTCAGTGATGGGGTCGGTCCCGGCTGAGCACACCGGTGTCGGGTCCGCAACGAACGGCGCCATGCTCCAGGTAGGCGGCGCGCTCGGCGTCGGGGTGATCGGCAGCCTGCTCGCCAGCAGGTACTCGAACCAGATCGGAGCGGCACTGGCGCCGTATCACGTGCCAGCCGTGGCCGCCCGCGACATCCAGGGCTCGGTCGGCGCTGCCCTCGAGGTGGCCGGTCGTGTCGGGACCGTCCTGGGCACCGCACTCGAGCACGCGGCCCGGGCGGCCTTCGTCAGCGGCATGGATCTCGGCCTCGCTACCGGAGCCGCGGTGGCGGTAGCCGGGGGCCTGGTGGCGCTCGCCGTCCTGCCGGGCCGCCGTGGTCGGGGCGGTGACGGCGAGTCGGGGTAAGAAAACTGTCAGTGACACCATGGAGGCGTCCCAGCGGCAGTCGGCACGACAGCGAATGCGAGGCAGGTCCATGACCGCTCCGGACAGCGGGTCACAGCCACACGTCATCGTCGGCGTGGATGGCTCCCCGGAATCTATCGAGGCTCTCGCCTGGGCGGCCGGCTACGCGACCGCCACTGGCGCAAAGATCACTGCCGTGCACGCCTGGCACTACCCGGCCGCGGGGCCCATCCCGGCCGGCCGGCCGCCGCAACCGATCACCGACCAGGTAAGGGTGACAATGCAAGAAACTCTGGATAAGGCGCTCACTGACGTCTTTGGCACCTCGACACCGTCCAATACAGACACGAAGGTCGCTTACGGCCACCCAGCTATGGTGCTGGTCAACGAGTCCGAGGGCGCCGACCTGCTCGTCGTGGGCAGCCGGGGTCACGGCGCGTTCCACGGCATGCTGCTCGGCTCGGTCAGCATCCACTGCGTGACGAACGCCACCTGCCCGGTCCTGGTCACCCGGGGTGCGTCATGACGGCGGTGACCGGGCGCGGCACGCTGACCAGTGAGCAAGCAGAGGTACTCGACCGGTACTGGCGCGCGGCGAACTACCTGTCGGCGGGCCAGATCTACCTCATGGACAATCCGCTGCTGACGCAGCCGCTGGAAGTCGCGCACATCAAGCCGCGGCTACTCGGGCACTGGGGCACCACGCCGGGGCTGAACTTCGTCTGGGCGCACCTCAACCGTGCCATCGGCCTGCACGGCACGCCGATGATGATGATTGTCGGCCCCGGTCACGGCGGCCCGGCGGCGCTGGCGAACAGCTGGCTGGAGGGCAGCTACAGCGAGGTCTACCCGAGCGTGTCTCGCGACGAGACCGGCATGCGGCAGCTGTTCAAGCAGTTTTCCTTCCCTGGCGGCGTGCCGAGTCATGTCGCGCCGGAGACCCCGGGGTCAATCCACGAGGGCGGCGAACTGGGCTACTCCCTGTCGCACGCGCACGGCGCCGCGTTCGACAACCCCGACCTCATCGTGGCCTGCGTGATCGGCGACGGGGAGGCCGAGACCGGCCCGCTCGCGACCAGCTGGCACTCGCACCGGTTCATGGACCCTGACCTTGATGGCGCCGTGCTGCCCATCCTGCACCTGAACGGCTACAAGATCGCTAACCCGGCTGTGCTGGCCAGGCTGCCGGAGGATGAGCTGGACGCCCTGCTCCGCGGCTACGGCTATGAGCCTGCCTACGTGACCGGCACCCGCGACGTCATTCCGCACCAGGAAATGGCCGCTGCGCTCGACAGCGCGATCACGCGGATCCGAGGTATCCAGGAGGACGCGCGGGCGGGCCGCGGCCACCCGAGCGTGCGGTGGCCCATGATCGTGATGCGGACGCCGAAGGGCTGGACTGGCCCGGTCGAGGTGGACGGCGTGCAGATCGAGGGGACCTGGCGGGCGCATCAGGTACCGCTGTCCGAGGTACGGACCAACCCGGGTCACCTGCGGCAGCTCGAGGAGTGGCTGCGCTCCTACCGGCCGATTGAGCTGTTCGGGCCCGACGGCAGCCCGCAATCGGACCTGCTCACCTTCGTGCCTCCGGGCGACCTCCGGCTCGGCGCCACGCCGCACGCCAACGGCGGTGTGCTGCTGCGGGATCTGGTCATGCCTGACTTCCGTGCCTACGCGGTGCCGGTCGCAGCGCCGGGCGGGACCATGTCCGAGCCCACTAAGGTGCTCGGGTCGATGCTGCGCGACGTGATGCGGATGAATGCGGAGCACCGGAACTTCCGTCTGTTCGGTCCCGACGAGACCGAGTCGAACCGGCTGACCGCCGTGCTCGAGGTGACGGGGAAGACCTGGGAGGAGGCTACGCTGCCGGTCGACGTCAACCTGACCGACGACGGCCGGGTGATGGAGATTCTCTCCGAGCACACCTGCCAGGGCTGGCTGGAGGGCTACCTGCTGACGGGCCGGCACGGCCTGTTCTCCTGCTACGAGGCGTTCATCCACATCGTGGACTCCATGTTCAACCAGCACGCCAAGTGGCTGAAGGTGACCAGAGAGCTGCCCTGGCGTCGTCCCATCGCCTCGCTGAACTACCTGCTCACCTCGCACGTCTGGCGGCAGGACCACAACGGGTTCAGCCACCAGGACCCCGGCTTCATCGATCACGTGGTGAACAAGAAGGCCGAGGTGATCCGTGTCTACCTGCCGCCAGACACGAACACGCTGCTGTCGGTCGCGGACCACTGCCTGCGCAGCCGGGACTACGTCAACGTCATCGTGGCAGGCAAGCAGCCCGTTCCCGACTGGCTCGACATGGGCTCGGCCATCTTGCACTGCACGCGCGGCGCCGGCATCTGGGAATGGGCCAGCAGCGACGCCGGAACCGAGCCAGACGTCGTGCTGGCGTGCGCTGGTGACGTGCCGACGGTGGAGGTGCTCGCGGCGACCGACATCCTTCGGCGCGAGCTGCCCGACCTGCGGGTCCGGGTCGTCAACATCGTCGACTTGATGCGGCTGCAGCACAACACCGAGCACCCGCACGGCATGAGCGACCCGGAGTTCGACGCCCTGTTCCCGCCGGGCACGCCGATCATCTTCGCCTACCACGGCTATCCCTGGCTGATCCACCGGCTGACCTACCGGCGGGCCGCGCATCACAACCTCCATGTCCGCGGGTACAAGGAGGAAGGCACTACGACCACCCCGTTCGACATGGTGGTCATGAACGACATGGACCGGTTCCACCTCGTCATGGACGTGATCGACCGGGTGCCCGGCCTGATCGGCCGCGGCGCGCAGCTGCGGCAGCAGATGGTGGACACCAGGGCGCGGCACCACACCTATGTCAGGGAGCACGGCGAGGACATGCCCGAGGTCACCGACTGGCGCTGGCCGCAGCATGGACAGCCCTCGGCTATGGTGCCGCAGCCGGCCGCACCGCCGCCGCAGCCCGGCGATGTCGCCAGCTGAGCGGGTCGGCGCCGGGGCGGCAGTCGTCGTCAACGCCGGGTCGAGCACCCTGAAGGTCTCGGTGCTCGGCCCGGCCGACACGGCGGCTGGCTCCTTCAACCTCGACCCGTGGGATGGCGGCGCCGATCATCCCGAGCTGGCGGACTTCCTCGCCCATGTGGCCGACCCGGTGGTCGTCGGGCACCGCGTCGTGCACGGCGGCAGCAGGTTCAGTCAGGCCGTCATCATCGACGACGAGGTCGTCGCCGCGATTGCCAGTCTCGCCGACCTGGCCCCGCTGCATCAGCCCGGAGCAGTGGCCGGCATCGAGGCCGCCCGCCGGCTGCTGCCCGGCGTGCCGCACGTCGCCTGCTTCGACACCGCGTTTCACGCCGGGATGCCGGCTGCCGCTGCCCGGTACGCGCTGCCCGAGGCCTGGACGCGCCAGTTCGGCCTGCGCCGGTACGGCTTTCACGGGCTCTCCCACGCCTACGCCTCGCGCCGGGCTGCGGACCTGCTCGGCCGCGACCCAGCCGGGCTTCGCATCGTCACCTGTCACCTCGGCGCTGGGGCATCGCTGGCCGCTGTCGACGGCGGGCACAGCGTCGACACGACCATGGGATTCACTCCGCTCGAGGGCCTGGTCATGGCCACCAGGAGCGGCAGCGTCGATCCCGGCCTGATCACCTGGCTGCTGCAGCACAAGGAGCTCAGCATCGA
>Ga0123356_10004667_pt1 | contig 14119 bp, 13 predicted proteins | sample TergutEmb28metaG_2_FD_92546 | JGI IMG/M metagenome (GOLD analysis project Ga0123356, IMG submission 92546) | Embiratermes neotenicus P3 segment gut microbial communities from Petit-Saut dam, French Guiana - Emb289 P3 | ecosystem: Host-associated > Arthropoda: Insects > Digestive system > Gut ...
CCCGGGCAACACAAACAAAGCGACAACCCCCTCCCGGACCCGCGCACGAAAAACAACGAAACACCTGTAATAAGCTCCCAGTGAGAGTAGCGCCCCCCCCCCCCTTCAAAGTCGATCGACCAACGGACTTAATCAAACTCACCGAATCAACAAGCCCAAACCTCATATGCGACCTCCAACCGCAATCAATTACCGATTTCCACGCCATCAGCAACAAAAACCAACATCCCAATCAAAAAAAGTCTTCAACACCTCCACCAAAGCACAAACGCCGCTTCCTGAACCCGACCAACAACCACAACCCGAACGTCAAACACCGCAACATCCCAAACCCCAACCTTCCCATCACAATCCCACAACTAAATAGTCCCACTTGACACCGACACCAAACCCCACCAATCATCCCACCCCCAACAATGCCCCGACATCGCGCGCCACAGCTCCTGGCGACCATCGCCGTCGGATGCACCATCACCACCATCAGCCCCGAATCTCCCGCATTCGAAACCCAAGTAGAATCCGAAACAACAGCACAAGGATACCAAGTCAGAAACATCTGGGGCGACCCAATCCTCTCACGACGTCGCTACCTCCAAACCCTTGGGCTCCACATCACCGACATCGGCAAAGACGAGACCACCGAGTCTTCCAATGTCTCCAAAGCCAAAGGACCAGACGTCTCATTCCATATGCGATTGCGTCTCGACGCTGACTTTGGAGTTCAGCCTCCCGAGCTCAGCCACGAATACAACCCAGCCAACTTCGTACCGGGTCTTCAACGCGGGCCGTTCGACTTGATGTACGGCTACTTCGAAATCCGAAACCTTGCCAACGGGTTGCTTAGCGCGCGGGCTGGTCGTCAATACGTTATCGATGCTCTTGGTTGGTGGTCTTTCGATGGTGTCCTTGCTCGGGTTGATCTCCCGATTTATGTCGGCATCGAGGCATACGGCGGGTTCGAGCAGCGTTCCGGGCTTCCGTTGTCTACGGGCAGGTTCGAAAGCGGTGGGGTGTGGCGTGGGGATCGTACTTCCATCGATGCTTTCACTTATCCGGAATTCCTTAAGGCTGGGATCGCGCCGACTCATGGATTCGTTGTTGAGAGCATCGGCATTCCGGTTGTTCATGGAAAAATTGCGTATCGACGTGTTTGGAATACTGGCGCTGTTGTCACCAATCCGTTTTCCGACGAGCAATCGTCTGGTCCTGCGACCACCGATGGGGCTCGGATTTCTCAGGAACGGGTTGGTGGGTCTCTTGACGCTGTGGTTGATGGGATTGGGGCGGCTAGGTCTGGTTTGATCTACGACCTTTATCGGTCGCAGGTCACTTCTTGGTACGGGGCTGTTGATGGGTATGTGTCGTCATCGATTACGGCTGGTGTTGATGTGGATCGGGTGATTCCCACTTTTGATGGCGACTCAATTTGGAATTGGTTCACAACAGAACCCACCACAACTTTGCTGGGTCGCGTCGATGTGGGCTTCACTCGACGGTTGCGTGGTTCGATCGCCGGTGGGGTTCGTTGGGTTGATGTTGACTTGCCAGATATGGATGGGTCGGAAAAGCCTGACGCATCGACGTCGAACTCGTCAACGTCGAGTTCTTCGGCGTCTAGCTCAGCGATGCTTGACTTGCTGGGTCGGGTTTCGCTTCGACACGATATGCGTTCTGGTCACGTTGGGGTTGCGGGTCTGACGGATCGTGGGGAGCGTGGGAGCCGGGATGGGTTTGATGTGTTTGCTGAGCAGGCCATTGAGGAGCGTTTTCTGTTATCTGGTCGTGCTGGTTTGTATGATTGGCGGGATGACTTAACACCTGACAAGTCGACGACGTCGTTTGGTTACATGCTGGGGACTGGGTATCGGATTGGGCGGGTGACGACGGCGCGTCTTGAGTGGGAGCATGATGTTAATGGGTTGGTGGGGCAGCGGTATCGAGTTCTTGCATCTTTGCAGTTGTTGGTGAACCGGTGACAGCGAGCAGAATCCCAAACTCCGTCCGAGGAATGCTGCCGGTGGCAAGCATGCTTGCTGCTGGTGCTTTTGCGATCGTGTTTGGCGAAGTCTCCTACGCCGACTCGCAGACCAACGCTGCGGCGTCTACCGGAGTTCCCATTGCGCCGTCTGCGCGAGTGCTGCCGCCTGGCGCTCGGGATGGTTCGGGACCGAGCGTGGTTATCTACCCGCAGCGGACTGTCCCAATCGCGTTCGACCACGCGAGTCACAGTGCTCGCGGTGTGTCATGCACAACTTGCCATCCTGCTGCGAAGACTAGTCGCAGCACATCGCAAAAAATCGGGTGGTCGAGCGGCTCTTGCGACAAGTGTCATGGCACCAACCACGCGAGCATTGGAGCGCCACTCTCCAGCGTTCTGGATTCTGGCACACCGGATTCCAGTACTCCAGATTCCGAATCATCAGATTCCAGTTCGACGAGCTGCGGGGTCTGTCACGAAGGCTACAAGCCCGAAGATGGGGCGATGGTGAAGCGCGCTGTCCTTCCCAAGCCACGTCTTCATTTCAACCACAAGGCTCATGCAGTTCGCAATATCGGTTGTGGGCAATGTCACGGAGCGGTGCAGCGCGTGGGCAAGGCTTCGGAACTTGGGTTGCCTCGAATGCGCGCGTGTATGAGTTGTCATGGGTTGCCGGATGGGTCTCGTGGTGACGCTAAGCAGGGTTGTGAGACTTGTCACTTAACGGAGTCGTCGGGTCGGATTCGGACCAAGTATCCGAATGGTCAGTTGCGTCCTCCGCGGTGGCTCGGTGGGGCTGAGCATGGTGCGGACTTCGTTAACTCGCATCGGAGTGTGGCGGCGAGCAATTCCCGTTTCTGTGCGCGCTGTCACACCGAGGATTCGTGTGCCAAGTGCCACGACAACAGAGTGCGTCCCAGGAATGTGCATCCCAATGATCATCTATCGATGCATGGTCTTGCGGCTAAGCAGAGTGCGCAAAAATGCAATTCCTGTCATCAGGCGGAATCGTTTTGCAAAACATGTCACATGCGTTCGGGGGTCACGGCATCGGGGCCGGGGTGGAGTCGGATCAATCGGGGTCGCGTTCATCCGCCCCCGCAGGTGTTTGTGTCAGCGCCGGTGACGTCGAAGCACCATTCGGCTGAAGCGCGACGCAATCTTGTTTCGTGTGTTGGGTGTCATGTGGAGCGTGACTGCACATCTTGTCATGCGACTCGCGGTGGTCGTGGGATGGGAGTCAACCCACATCCGGCGGGGTTCTCGAGTCGCTGTCGGGCGGCGCTGTCAAGAAATGCTCGTCCGTGTTTGGTGTGCCATCAAGCCAACGACTCGCAGCTTTCGCGATGTAGATAGTGGGAGATCCAGGTCAGAAGCCTCGGCAATTCTGCTCCGGTGGTCATGCAATGGTCATCCGATGGTCAATGCAAGCGTCTGTATCTTTGGTTTGTATCTTGCGATTGTAACTTGCGAGAACCACACATTCGACACTATAGCGGCGGGGAACCTAAATCACGCGGCGCAGTGTCGTCCAAGGAGAACATCTGTGAAGGAGCTAACGGAGTACCTTCTGGAGAACTTGTATATTGACTTCCAAGGTGAAGTATCACTTGACACGGTACGTGGCTACCTTCGCGAGGACGATAGCCCCGAGGCACGGAGACTTTTAGCAAAACTCATGGAAGATGAAGAAGTGAATGAGATGCTGATCACGCTCGCCGATTGCCTGAAGGACAACATAGCAACTGGCATCCAACCTGATGTTATCCAAGAAGCCCTCATCATGTATTCGGAGTCCTAAACGCATTCCATAGATTCAACCTACTCAGAAAACCCGACGTCATCTGGCATCCAAAGTGTCGGTTCAACTGGTGCGTCTGGCATGACCGGGCTGCTCATTGCCGCCTGCGCCATCGGAGCTGCGCTCGCCAGCGTGATGGGAAGTGTTGTGGGTTGTGATCGCAACGTCCAGGTCCCGCTCTCGGATCGACCCACACCAACCGTCATCGAAACCAGCCCGAAGCCACAGGACTCCGCGTTCCCCCTCGAACGCGCGATGCGTCTCCGTTTCGACAGATACCTCAATCCGTCGTCGGTGCTCAGGCAATCTGTCCTCGTCACGCCCGGGATCTTTGAATCTGATGCTGGTGAGTTGGTTGGTCCGGTGATGGGGTTTGAGCCTGTATACGACCCATACGACAGAATCGTCGTCTACCAGCTACTGGCTCGCGTCCGTTGGACTCCAGCCACGCTGCACTTGGTCCAACTGCAGGTGCCGAGAGACATGTATGACATCGTGGGCTTCCGCGCTTTCGACGGTGCTCCAATGGATGAGGTGGTTTCCTTCTCATTCATGTCGGGCAATTCTGTCAGCGATCCGGATAACGACACTGACGATGTCTTACAACGCGTGCGCTATTGCGAGGAGGATGATGGCAGCGCCAAGTTGCCAGCCGTCGCAACGGTGTTGAACGCGTCGTGTGCAAAGGCTGGGTGCCATGCAACGCCAGCGAGTTCATCGTCGGCAAGCTATCCACCGGTATTGGGGATGGATCTGTCGAGTCCTGCTGCGGTGAAAAGGACTGCGATTCGGGTTGTGGCCAGACAAACCATGAGGGGTTCGTCTGTGTCGGCGTTGTCGTCGTCGCCCCCAAGATTTGGCGACGACATGCCGAGGTTGGATCCGACAAACGCTGGCAACAGCTATGTTGTGTACAAGCTGCTGGTGAACCCTGCCAATCATCCGGGTGGTGGCGGTCAACCTGACGTTGATCCTACAGATGCAGATCCTGCTGAAGGACCGGATCCTTGGTTGGGTGGGCTCACTCCCATCGATGGGCCCCCTGTTGACGAAATATCGAGGCTGAGATCCTGGTTCGTTACTGGAGAACCGATGCCTTTGACTGGGCATCTGTCGCCGTCGGAAATGCGTTCGATTGTTCGATGGATTCTTCAGGGTGCAAACATGCCCGAATGTGGGCTATGAGCATCGGAACATGAACCTGGGATGATGGCCGTGAGGCCGTAGAACACTTGGTCTATGCAAGCACTCTTACCCGGGAATCACTGGTGTTTCCCGCAAAACCATAACTGGCCAATCTAGGTCTTGATCTCGGGCAGACCTGCTGTCATGGTCGCCGCCCTTTCGCTTTTGGAGGTTCGTACTGAGATGCCGTCTGAGGCAGTGCAATGTAAGCCCCTTGAGGTCGCCGTCGGTGACAAGGGAATCGAACGTGCAATCAAGCACTTGAAACGCAAGATGGCTGCTGAGGGGATCCTTCGCGAGCTGAAGCGTCGACGTCACTTTATGAAGCCGTCGGTCAAGCGCCGTAAGAAGGAGAGCGAGGCAGCCAGAAGGCGTCGCAAGCGCGTGCGCATAGATCACATCTAGTTTCTGCTGATCCCCTCTCCCCTCTCTCCAGCTATTGGCTACTCAGCCAAACTCTACCAATCATGATCCACGAAAACTCCGGACCCTGGTCCGCGTCGGCCTGCTCAACTAAGACCCGTCACGACCTCGAATGGGACAGATTGCTGTCCGCAATCGCAGAAAGAGCCCCAGGGCCGCTCGGGCAAAGAGCAGCACTGAACCTCACTTTCTGCACCACCCGCGATGGAGTTTTCTGTGCGCTAGACGAGGTCAAAGAAGCCTTCGAGTTGCTCCAAGCCGATGAGCCTCTGCCAACCGGGGCTGCGCCTATTCTCGACGGCGCTATTGATAGACTCCGGATCGGCGGCATCCTCGGACAAAGTGAGATCCTGGCAACCACCAGCCTGCTCGCGAAAGCAAGAGTGTTGCGTCGCTTCCTCGCCTCGAGAGCAGACAGAGTTCCTCTCCTCAACAAGTCTTGCGCCACCGATCCAAAGCTCGACCCGATCGCAGAACAAATCCAGCGCTGCTTCGAACCAGACGGAACCCTAAGCGACAACGCATCCCCGAAGCTCAAAGAGCTACGTCAAGAGCGTCAGACAACTCGAGACAGAATCCTCAACAAGCTCGACGACATCATGCAGCGCTATGGTGCCACCCTCCAGGACGAGTACTACACCGAGCGCGAAGGGAGGTTCGTCCTCCCGGTGCGTTCGGACTCTCACGAGAGATTTAACGGGATAGTCCATGGTACGAGTGCGACGGGCCGGACTCTTTTCATGGAGCCGAGATCGGTGATCCCTCTCGGCAACAAGCTCAAGATGACTGACGCTGACATTGAGCGTGAGGAGACGGCGATCTATTCGAGGTTGTCTGGGCTTCTTGCCGATGTTGTGGAGAGCATTTCGGCGGCGCAAAGTGCGATGGCGCATGCTGAACTCAAGCAGGCGATCGCCATCCTTGCTCGCGACATTGATCTCACGTTTCCTCGCGTTGTCGACGATGCGATGATGGATTTGATTGGCGCGAGGCATCCATTGCTTGAGCTTGATGGAGTGCGAGTGATTCCTTCTGACATCGAGGCGAAATCGGGTGGGGCTTTGATAGTTTCTGGACCCAACGCGGGAGGAAAAACCGTTGTGCTCAAGACCCTCGGACTTGCAGCGTTGATGGTCAGAGCTGGAATGCCGGTAGCCTGCGATCCGAAGTCATCCGTTGGCCTGTTCGAGAGTGTGGCGAGTGATATGGGTGACGAGCAGTCCATTTCGAAAAACTTGTCGACGTTCAGTGCGCATGTTCGCAACCTTGCGGGCATCCTGGATGTTGCTGGACACGGGACGCTGGTTCTTCTTGATGAGATCGCGACGGGCACTGATCCGCGGCAGGGAGAAGCGTTGGCAACTGGTGTGCTCGATGGTCTCTGTGCGCGCGGGGCTGCGGTGGCATGCACAACTCACTATGAGGGCATCAAGGCTTTGGCGCTCGGTGATACGAGATTCAGCAACGCGTCGGTGGGATTCGACATTGCGACGATGAGTCCGACGTTCCGGATTTCGATGGGTGTTCCGGGGGCGTCGAGCGCGCTGGCCATCGCGAAGAGATTCGGAATGCCGTCCCTCATCATTGAGAGGGCCGAGCGGTACCTCGGAGTTGAAGAGCGAGGGTTCGACAAACTGGTGGCCAAGCTCAATGACGAACGTCGAGCGCTGGAACTAGCTCGTTCGGCGGTGGAGCGTGAGCTTGGGTTGGTGAGGGATCGGAAGCGTGATTTGGAGGCGGAGCTTGATCGGCAGCGGAACAGGGAGCGGAAGATTCTCTCGGAGCAAACCCATGGGTTGCTATCTGCGATTAAGTTGGCTCGGGAGGATCTTCGTGATGCACAACAGAAGCTTCGTGGCAAGTCGGTATCCGCGGAGACGGTGAGAAATGCGAAAAAGGAGATTGATCGGGTAGCTGCGAAGGTTGCGATTGGTGGTGAGTTGGAGCAATTCCAGCCTGGCGACGGTCACCCTGCAGCCTTGATGTCTCCGGATTCTGTGGAAGTCGGGATGCGAGTCTACATTCCCAGGCTGCGCGCGGAGGCAACTGTTATTGACGTACACAATCAGGGAAGAGTGCGGGTGTCCCTAGGTGCGGTGAAGTTGTCTGCAAGCGCAGATGAGCTGCGAGCGGTCCCATCGCAATCGGCAGCCGATACGGTCGGTCAAACAAGGCGTTATCATCAGCGTCCAAAACAGCCGAAACCGAAATCCCAGTTCCATAGTTCTGCGGATTTCAGCGTTCCTTTCCAGACTTCGGATAACAGGTGTGATCTTCATGGTCTTAGGGTTGACGAAGCGATTGCGATGGTTGAGCAGTTTCTGGATCGTTGTTTGACTCAGGGGATGAAGGTGGCTTTCCTGATTCATGGCTACGGAACTGGAGCTTTGCGAAACGCGATTAGGGCGGCGATGGCGAAAAGCAGTTATGTGGAGCGATTTCGTCCGGGGGAGACGAGCGAGGGGGGTGATGGAGTCACGGTGGTTTGGCTGCGCTAATCATCGCACGAGGTCATTCCTGTGCGAATGACGTTGCACCCGATCGCTGGCATTGTTCTTGCATACACATCGCTGCAAACAGGCTTACGGCGATGGTCGCCCAAACGACAAATGAGGAACTAATGTCTTACCCAACGATTCTTAACTCAGCTTTCCCTCCAGCGTTTCCTCCTAGATCAGACCGATTCCCCACCACCCAGGAACACAGCAAAGTCAAAAAGTGTGTCGAGTACTTCCAGTCCAACCTCGAAATCGATTCTAAAGTCCGATTCCACTGTGCAACCATTTCAGGCTCGGTTCTCACCCACGACGACGGTGCGAAATTCGCGCTCCGCGACGCTGTGCGATTTTTGGGACCATCTTTATCGGGACCGGGCAAAAACAGCGACATTTTCGGCATGACAGGCCGCATAGTCCCGCTATCCGAACTGCTTGCGAGCGGCGCTACGCTATCGTCCTCCCTTGTGAAAATTGGATCCCTCGAATACGAAGTCCAGCTCGGGTTTTTGGTTCAACCTCTGAACTAGTGAGCCAACTGCAAAACGTCGTATACCTGCCTGAAAGCAAGGTTTTGCGTTTTGGCTCGACTGGATGCATTCCTACGGAATGCTTTGGGAAGGGGGCTGCATTTTCTACCGAGCGATGCATCCCTACGGGATGCTGCAGAAAAGAGACGGCATTTTCCAGTATGATACTACCTTGCCGAACTGGCTCGTGGCTCCGGGAACAAGTCAGCATCTCTGCCGATTCCGCCAGACGCCGCCAGACCGCCATTTTTTTGTGCGCAAGCACATAGACGTTGGTGTCACACATTCCTGGCTCGGGGTTGGCATCGTTCAGTCATCGTCCACTTCCCAGGAATCGGAACAAACCGCACTTTTCTAACTCCCGCTGCCCCCGCGCAAAACGCGATCGTGCCAGACGAGCATTTCATACCCTCCAGGCCCCCGATTGAACTCGTAGTCATGTCTCCCCGGAATCAGCCTGAATTGCGCGTTAACCGGCTCGTCCGCTAACGCTTTCGCCAGTTTATCGAGAGTTGGCAAAAAATAGTCGTCATGGCTAGTCAAAACGCGCAATGCACTTGGATGAACCGGCTGTTGCCACGCTTTCTTCACCTGCGATGCTACTTCTTGCACTTCCTCGGCACGAAACGCCGCTTGCAAGGTGCCCACTGCACCAAACGCTTCTGGACGGTTCACTGCCGATAGCAGAGCCATCCTTCCACCCAAACTCACCCCGTCGATTCCCGTGGCTTCCCTGGTGGAAATCACAGGAAAATCGGCTCGGATTTTTGGAATCAGGTGGTCGACCAAGAAATCAGCATATGGTGCGGCTGCATCCAGATTCCGATCGGATAGGATGTCCGTTGTATGGGGACACACAACGATCAGCCCTTGCCATGGATGCACTGTCAGCGATTCATTTAACTGCCCCAAGTACGAATCCGGCCCAATCCCAAGCAAATCCTCGCGAGTCAGCGGAGGCACGCGAAGCCGCGCAGCCGTTCGATTGAGCCAGTAGTCCCGAACCCACGCCCACGCGCCAACATCGAGGCCACGGTTGGATTCGCCACGTCCGTGCAACGCGATGAGAAGCGGAAGCCGGTTTTCGGCTGATGCCCAAGCGGGAACCATGACGACAGCTTTTTGCGGCCCGCCTTGGTTTTGATCAAATATCTGCTGATGTAATACGATCTGGCTGGTGTCGATCGAGTGGGTATCCGATCCAGCATCGGAGTTACAGCCTCGCCTCGAGCATCCAAACGGCAGCGTAGCTAGTCCCAACAAACCGGCGATACAAGTCCGGCGTCCAACACGACGATCAACGGCCATGCAGCGCATTATGCGTCAAACCAGTCGCACGTCGCACCAGATCTGCGAGGCCTGGGTCTTGTTCGAGTTGGGTACGCAGGCTTGATCTGATGAATTCCAACTGGTCGTGATCGATGCGGTTTACGAGATGTGCCGTCGCTTGGTTGACGCGCGCGTCGAGATAACCATCAAGGTTGATCTCACCGGCTCTTAGTCGATCGAGTGGCGAGGTTTCGGCTGTTATGTCGGTTTTTTTCGCGCGGGTGAGGGAGAATTTGTCGGGTACCGTCGCACTGTCCACACCGAGGCCACTTTCCATACGGAGAGCACCGTCTGTACTTGATGCACCGATTGGACTGAGTCCTGTGGAGAAGCCTGTTGTCCCAATTGAATCGATTCCCATGTTCTGCCTCGCTGGTTTTCTGGCCCGCGGTCGAACCCGAACCCGCGCCACTATGCCACGGTGTCTCGGTTTCAACGAATTTGCTGAGTTGAAAAGCTGTCGCGCTTCATCGTTGTTCCATCTCGTCTCATCGAATGTTGTTGATCGCGTTCTTCACCGTGTCGTGCTTGGCTTTGAGCACGTTGGAGTAAGTCGTAAAAACGCGATTCTGGGTTGCTACGCGCTCCTGCAGGTCAATTAGATAGAGATTCATGTCCTGGCTTCGGGACATGGCCGCCTCCACTGCATCCTCGCCACCCGCACCACCGCCAGCGGTGCCACCGACACCTTCGGCAGAGCCAGCCGAGCCGCCGACGTTCAATCCAACGCCTCCGCCGCCGATCGCGACGCCGGATACTCCAACGCCGGACACACCAACACCAACCATCCCACCTGCGGTGTGTCCTGGAACGGATCCGCCCATTGGGGACATTCCTGTTGCGCCTGAGTATCCGACAGCTCCGGGTCGAACTGATGCGGCGATGATTGGGCCTGACGGGAGGACTCGAACTGCGGCGGATGCGCCGCGAATCATTTGGTTGGCACTGCCTCTCATGACCTCGCCGAATGTGGGACCGTCGGTGGGTGTGATGCGATGGGCTGTGTTGGTTGCCATCACGTTGGGGTTAGTGTTGGTGTTGGGGCTGGAGCTAACTGAAGACACACTCATGATTTTCTCTCCTGGATCTGAGGCGAACCCATTTGTTGGGGTTCGAGTTCGTTGCCGTCTCCTCTCGACGGCTCACCTCCTTCGGACACCCACAGAATTGGTTGCGTGAAATCGTACAGACCCCCGAAAATATTTTCTTGCTGTGCCCACGGACGCAGTGACTGTTCGGCGATTCTTCCTCAGAATGTCGCTGTTTTATGCCGACAGACTCCCAGTCTACATCGGCGTCATCAAGCTCGTGATGATGTAGTTCGCAATCAGCAAAGACACCGCCGAGTTCACGACAGCATTCGTCGTGGCGATACCAACACCACGCGCACCGCCTGATGCGTAGAACCCCTCGTGACAGGCAATCGCGGAGATCAGGAACCCAAACACCGCTGACTTGATGAACCCCATCGTCATATCCGCGGGCTGCGTGAACTGACGAATCTTGTCTACGAAGATACCTGGATCGACGTTGAGCCACATCACCGAGACTACGTACGCGCCGACTGTCCCGATGATTGTGTACACGATGTACAGCAGCGGCATCATCGTCACTGCCGCCAGCATTCGCGGCGACAGCAAGTACTGGACTGGGCTCACGCTCATTGTCGTGATGGCGTCAATCTGTTCCGTCACACGCATGTTCCCAAGCTCGGCAGCCATCGCGCTGCCAACGCGAGCTGTCACCATCAGCCCGGTGAACACAGGTGCCAACTCTCGCGTGAGTGACACAACCACAACTCCCCCAACCATCGACTCCGCCTGAAACATCCGCATCGCGTGGATCATCTGCAGCGCGAGCACCATCCCACTAAACGCCCCCGTCAACGACACGATGAACAACGACTGGACCCCAACGAAATCCATCATCGCCAACACCTGCCCAACCCGAAATGGACGTCGAAATAACCAGTACAACGTCTGTGCCGTCAACTGCACAGTCGACCCAACGCCATCAAGAAAACGAAGAGCTGGCGAAAACAACTCAGCCAACACCTCAAGCGCTGTCGGCGATGCTCGAAGTGCCGCCGCGTCGCCATCCAACTTGCCGTTGTTACTGTTCGAGGACGCAGTAGATTCGCCGCGCCGACTGGTTGCAACTGACTTAGGTTGGGGCGTTATGGAATCCTTAGGTGCCACTGGCGAAATGTCGCTTTCTTGGACCAAGCCCCGGTTCGCTCGAACGACGCTCCCGGTTCGAACAACACACGAAGCCAGTGGATACCTCTTCGGACCAAGCTGTCGTCAGCGCCGAAGAACACGGTCCGGTGCTCCAAAGCTTTGCATCTCGCCCTCGCTCCGAAAGCTCCAACCTCACGAACAGCGCATCGCCACCCAGCTCATACAAATACGGTTCTCCCCACTCAACCAACAACGCAGCTCCATCGGCGCGAGCCTCTCGCAACAGTAACTCATTCACTTCAGATCCATCGCCAATCCGATACAGATCAGCGTGTATCAATCGAGAGACACACGTCGAAGACGCATATTCATGGACCAAAGTAAACGTCGGACTTGTCACCCGAACGTCCGAAGATACCCCCATCGCGCGAGCTATGGCTCGGGCTAGAAAGGTCTTGCCAGCCCCCAAGTCTCCAGAAAGGACAATTAGATCCCCGGCCACCAAGTTTTTCGCCAGCCATTGCCCCAAACGAACCGTTGCGCGACGGGTAGGCAATCCTACCGTCAACTGTTCTCTAGCCTCCACCGCCATCTATCTCCGTCGTACGCACAACGTATTCTGTTTCTCCATTGCCGATCGCGACACCGTATCCGAACACAACCAACACTGCTAGAGTGCGCGGCCTTGTGGTCTTACTCTGTTTGTTGGTCTGATTTGCAGTCTGATTTGCAGTCTGGTCTATAGAAAACTCCGTCCAGTCACTCTGCGCAACACCAATCTCCCCTGAGACTCTGCACGAGACCCTTCATACGACAATGCCCCCCATCGACGCCTCTGTTGTTATCGTTCCGTATATTGAGCCTGTCATAAAAGGTCGACGTGTCGCTGTCCTCGGTGACGCCACTCTGCAAATCGGCGAAGCCATCCTCGAACGCGGCGCGAGACTTGTTCACGTCTATGATCCCAACGTTGCTCGGGTGGCGGAGGTGCTTGCTCGACGCGGTGCTAGTCGGACTTTGATGACGGCACCTTTGCCTGATGGGGATCTTGCGGTTCGCGATGGGGCGTTCGACGCGATCGTTGTCCCCAACTTGACGTTGTTTGATCCTGTCGACGCGATTGTCGCGCGCGCTAGGAAACTGGTTTCGGCGCATGGCTGTGCGGTGTTTCTGTCACCCAATCCAGCGGCCAACCCAGACTCCGTGGACCCGTTGCTCTCGTACTACGAGTTGTATGATCTCGTCGCGCTGCAGTTCCCTGAAGTCCGAATGCTCGGACAGGCTCCATTCGCCGGTTATGTCGTCGCTGATCTCGCCCCCGAGTCTGACCCGGATGTTGTTGTCGACACATCACTTATGGGAAAGCCTGTCCGCGAACCCTTGTGGTTCATTGCCCTCGGAACTCAGCAACCCAAGCGTCTCGACCCCTTCACCATCATCCAAGTTCCGCAGAGCTTCGAAGCAACTCCAGAAGGCAGTGAGACAGTCTCTCGCCTCCGTCAGCAAATCATCTGCCTCGAAAAGTCCCTCGCGGAAGCACAGACGTTGGCTGTCCAGGTGGTTCCACTGGCCCAACCAGCCAACGATCGCGCCGATGCTCTGGAGGCAACTTTGCGGGAGCGCGATGAGGAACTGCGACGGGCCGAGTCTCGTGCTGGTGACAACCATGTGCGGGCCGGGCGTCTTGAAACCAAGGTCCGAGACCTCGAAGAGGAACTCAGAAACCAGCGCGACCGGGCGTTCCGTTTGAGCAATGACCTTGAAGAAGAGAAAAAACTGCGAACGAAAGCGGACCTAGAATTGAGAATGGTCCGTAGCCGCGCTGACATGCCGCCAGTCCAGGACTCAGCGAAAATCGCAGAGATCGAACGTCTGCGTTCTGCCCTAGCTCAAGCGGATTCCAAACTGCACTCACTGGAAACTGATCTAGCAAACATCAAATCTCGCGCAGCCAATGCACAGCGTCAGCTATCAGCCGCTGAGGATGCTCTCGAAGACCTCACGGCAGCCAAGAAACAATCCGACGTCCGGCTGGCGACACTTCAGCGAATCGTCACGGAAAAAGACGCAAGAATCGCGAGACTCGATGCTGAGATTGTTGACTATCAGGAAAACGCCGTCGACCCCGCGGTTGAACAAGAGCTTGCGGCAACCCAGAAGGCTTTCGACGAATTGCAGACTGCGTTCGACGAATTGCA
>Ga0123356_10004668_pt1 | contig 14119 bp, 12 predicted proteins | sample TergutEmb28metaG_2_FD_92546 | JGI IMG/M metagenome (GOLD analysis project Ga0123356, IMG submission 92546) | Embiratermes neotenicus P3 segment gut microbial communities from Petit-Saut dam, French Guiana - Emb289 P3 | ecosystem: Host-associated > Arthropoda: Insects > Digestive system > Gut ...
ACCCCATTCACGGGGCGTCCGGCTTGTCCGTCACTTCTGTCGCCACGTGCCGCGTGCCCCTCGGGGCGCCGGCGGCATCGAGGCGGCGCTCGAGGCCTCCAGTTGCTCCAATTGCTCCGTCCGCGCTTGCGCGCGCCATTGCGGGATGCCCGTCGCCTTCGCGACGCGTCTCGCCAGGGCCGCTGCGACTCCGCGGGCCGCCGGCAGCTCGCCAGCGCTGGAGCTCCTCGGGCGGGAAAGCTCGCCACCGCATGGCTAAGAATATTCTCGTTGTTTCTTGCGACGTCGCAGAGACCCGTGTCGCACTGATCGAAAGCGGCATCATCGCCGAGCTCCACATCGAACGCCGCGGTGCTCACCCGCGCGAGGGCACGGTCGGCGACGTCTACGTCGGGCGCGTGACGCGCGTTCTTCCCGGGTTGCAGGCGGCTTTCGTCGACATCGGCCTCGAGCGTGCTGCATTCCTGCACGTCGAGGATCTCATCCGTCCGGACGACTTCGAGGCGTACCTGGCCGGAGGCCGCAAACAAGCCGCATCCGAGGGCGGGCGCAGCAAAGGAGAAGGTGAGCCACCCGAAGACACCTCCGGGGAGCCCGACGACGACGACCTGCCGGAGGTGGCTGCCGAAGCCGAGGCGGCCCCGCGTGATTCGGCGCCGGAGAGTGTTTCCGATTACATCGACGAGTCGGACGCGGCCGACGCAGCCGAGGTGGAGGTGCCCGAGGTCGACGACCTCGAGGAGTCTCCCATCGCCGACGATCATCCCGATGGCGGCGCGAGCGAAGCTCTCGAGGGCGAGGGCGACGACGGCGGCGAGCTCGACGAGGCGCTGCCGGTTGCTACGCCTCCGGCCGCTCCGGTGTGGCACGACGCGCACACGAACGTTCTCGAGTCGGTCGTTGCCGGCGTGCCCCGCATCGAGGTCAACGAGGTCGAAGAGACGGTCGGTGAAGCAGAGACTCGGCGTTTCGACGATCCCGACAGCCAGCCACCCCCGGTCGGGGCCATCGTCGACGACGGGTTCGACGACCTGCTCGACAACCCCAACCTGCCCGGCTTCACGATCAGCGACCCGGGCGCTCCGATGCCGCGGGCCCCGGCGCCGAGGCTCGAAAGCGCATCGCGCGACGGGCGGGCCGGGGGTGGGGCCGGTGCGGATCGGCGCAGGCGGCGGCGCGGTCGTGACCGAGGGCGCGGAGGGCGCGAGGCGCCTCGCCGCGAGCATCCTCGACCCGAGCGCTCGCGCACGAGCGCGGCGGCGGGGCGACTCTCGAAGTCGACGCCGATCCGCGACGTCGTGAAAGAGGGCCAGGAGATCATCGTCCAGATCACCAAAGAACCGATCGGGACCAAGGGCGCGCGCTGCTCGAGCCACATCTCGCTTCCCGGGCGTTACGTCGTGTACTTGCCGACGCTCGAGCACGTGGGTGTGAGCAAGCGAATTGGCAGCGACAAGGAGCGCGCACGTCTTCGCGAGGCGATCGACGCGATGAAGCCCCCGGCCGGTGGGCTCATCGTGCGGACGGTCGCCGAGGGGCTGACGAAGAAGCAGCTGAAACAAGACGTCGGTTACCTCGTCCACCTCTGGGGCGACGTCGCCAAAAAGCGAGAGAGCGCAAGGGCGCCGGCGCTGCTCCTCGGGGAGCTCGACATCGTTCTCAAAGCCGCGCGCGATCTGTTCACCGACGAAGTCGACCAGCTCGTCATCGACGACCGCTCTCAATACGACCGGCTTTACCGCTTCGTCGAGATGTTCATGCCCGAGCGGCTGAAAGACATCGTCTATTACGGCGACCCGGAGCCGATCTTCGACGCGTACGGGATCGAAGACGAGATCTCCAGGGCGCTGTCGCGCAAAGTGCCACTGCCGAGCGGGGGATATCTCATCATCGACGAGGCCGAGGCCCTCACGGCGATCGACGTGAACACGGGTCGATTCGTGGGCAAGGGCAGCAAAGACATGGAGGAGACGATCCTCAAGACGAACCTCGAAGCGGTGCAGGAGATCGCTTACCAGCTCCGCTTCCGGAACATCGGCGGTCTCATCATCCTCGACCTCATCGACATGGAAAAGGCGTCGAACCGCGAAAAGGTCCGGCGCACGCTCGAAGAGATTCTGCAGCGCGACAAGGCGAAGACCACGCTCAATCGCATATCCGAGCTCGGTCTCATCGAGATGACCCGCAAGCGCACGCGAGAGAGCATCGGGCGTTTGCTCCACGAGCCGTGTTTTTACTGCGACGGTACCGGGCACTTGCAGTCGAAAGAGACGATTGCCTACGAGATCTTGCGCGAGATCCGGCGCAAGCGGCAGGACTTGCCGGGGTACACGATCCTCGTCAACTGTCACCCGGCGGTCGCCGATCTTTTGACGGGCAGCGAGAAGAACGCCGTTCAAGACGCGGAAAGCCGCTACATGCGCCGGATCCAAGTCGCCTCGCGGACCGAGTACCATCTCGAGCAGTTCGACTTGTCAGGCAAGTAGCCTCGGGCGCAAAGTAGCCGGCAAGGAGCCCGGCGAGACCCATGATGACCGACGTTGAAAAGCGCTCCGGCGAGCGTGTAACGATCAACAAGGAGTTCGAGTCGTTCGACGCGTTCATCCAGGAGTACGTGACGAACATCTCGCGCACCGGGGTCTTCATCAAGACGCAGCAGCCTCTGGCGGTTGGAACGCTCGTGAACCTTCGCTTCACGGTGATCATGGACGACATCGAGTCGATCGAGGGGGTCGGCGAGGTCGTCCGCGTCGACAAGGATCCCGCGGGGATGGGCCTCGTTTTTCGCGAGCTCTCGGCGTACTCGAAAGGGCTCATCGAAAAGCTCCTCGTGCAGCGGGCGGGGTGAGTCGCGCCTTGACAGGGCGGCGGCCGGCGGAATCTCATCGACCCGCTCAGAAAGAGAAGGAGATCCGACATGGCGTTCACGCTTTCCCCGTTGCCCTACGACAAAAACGCGCTCGCTCCGCACATCAGCGCCGAGACGCTCGACTTCCACCACGGCAAGCATCACCAGGCGTACGTCACGAACTTGAACAAGCTCGTCGAGGGGAAGCCGGAGGCCAGCAAACCCCTCGAGCAGGTGATCCTGTCGAGCGAAGGCGGCGTGTTCAACAACGCCGCGCAGGTCTGGAACCACAACTTCTACTGGTCGTCGATGAAGCCGAAAGGCGGCGGCGCGCCGGCGGGCGACCTCGCCGCGGCCGTCACGCGCGACTTCGGCTCCGTCGACCAGCTGGTGACGGCGCTTTCGGAAGCCGCCGCGACGCAGTTCGGGTCGGGCTGGGCGTGGCTCGTGCTCGGCAGTGACAAGAAGCTGGCCGTCACGAAGACGTCGAACGCCGACCTGCCGCTCAAGCACAACCAGACGGCGCTCTTGACGATCGACGTCTGGGAGCACGCGTATTACATCGACTACCGGAACGCCCGGCCCAAGTACATCGAGACGTTCTTCAAGAGCCTCGTCAACTGGGACTTCGCGCTCGAGAATCTGAAGAAGGCTTGAGGAGCGCGGCCCCGGCGACGAAGACGGCTGCCCGCGACGCGGTTAGATGCGCTTCACGAGCTTGCGAATGGCCTCGGGGCGGGCAGCATCTTCGAAGAGCATCGGCAAGTAAGACGGGGTCACGGGGAGCGATCGCGACAGGCGGTTCAGGCTCTCGGCCTGAAGCGCTTCGCGGGCTGCCCGGTTTTGGCCGGCGAGGAGCGCGGCCTCGCCCGGTGACCCCGGCACGGCCGTCGGCCACGTCGAGAGTGCGTGCCGCTCGGCGGGGGAGAAGAGCGGAGGCAAAATGCCGTTGACGACGACCCGCCCGATCGGGAGCCCGAGCTCGTCGAGGGCGGCCGCGAGCTCGATCGTCTCGGTCGTGGGCATTTCTTCGGGAAGCGTGACGAGGACGATCGCGCACATCTTCGGGTCGCGGAAGAGCGCCCACGCGCGCTCGGCGTCGCGGCGCAGGATGCCGGGTGGGACCACGTCGAGGATGACTTTGGGCACGCGCAGCATGTCGATGCCGTGTCCCGTCGCCGGTGCGTCGAGGATGACGACGTCGTATTTGAACGACCCGTTCGGCAGCTTTTCGGTCGTGTGCCACCACGCCTTGCCGAGCATCGACCACTCTTGCATTCCGGGGACGGCGCGCAGGAACGCGCGCACATACCGGCTGTCGAAAAGGGTTCGGGCGAGCGCGCGGCTGTGAAGGACGAGGACGCCGTATTCTTGCAGCGCTTTTTCTGGCTGGATGTTGACCGCCCAAACGCCGTCGGCGACGCGAACCACGTCGGGACCGACGGGGCCCGCTCCGAGCATCACGCTCAGCCGCTCTTTGGCGTTGCACATGGCCACGAGGACGCGTTTGCCTTTCGACGCCAAGGACAGCGCCTCGGCGGCGCACACCGTGGTTTTTCCGACGCCGCCTTTCCCCGTGACCAAAACGAATCGCTTGTCGGAGAGGGTCGACATGCGAGAAGGTGAAGGGACGCATAGCACGCGGGCACATTCCATGCGCGCGCGCCGGAAGCCGTGATGCCGTCCCTTCGTCTCATTCCACTCGGCGGCCTGGGCGAGATCGGAATGAACTGCCTTGCGCTCGAGCAGGAAGGCGAGGTCCTGCTGGTCGACTGCGGCGTGACGTTCGACGGAAGGGGGCTCGGCGTCGACACGGTTCACGCGACGTTCGATGCCCTCGACAATTACCGGCTCGCCGGCCTGTTCGTGACGCACGGGCACGAAGACCACATCGGGGCGATCCCGTATCTCTTGCGGCGCTTCGACGTTCCGGTCTTCGGGCCTGCGTACGCGCTCGGCCTCGTGCGCGAGCGCGCGGCCGATCACGAAGTCCTCGAGCACGTCAGGTTCCACAGCACGCGCCCGCGGCATTCCGTGCGCGTCGGGTCGTTCGACGTCGAGCCGATCCGCGTGACGCACTCGATCGCCGACGCGACCGCCCTGGCGATCCGCACGCGCGCGGGCCTGGTCGTGCACACGGGGGATTTCAAGTTCGACGACACGCCGCCCGATGGCGAGCTGTTCGACGTCGAGCGCTTCGGCGAGCTCGCGGCCGAGGGCGTCCGCCTTCTCCTCAGCGACTCGACGAACATCGACGCCAGCGGGCCCACGGGCAGCGAAGAGACGGTCGGGCGCGCGCTCGAGAGCATCGTTGAAGAAGCACGCGGTGCGGTCGTCGTGGCGATGTTCGCGTCGAACGTGCACCGCTTGCGCATGCTGGGCGAGATCGCGCGCCGGCACCGGCGCAAAATCGTGACGCTAGGGCGAAGCGTCACGACGCACTCCCGCGTCGCACAAGTGACCGTGCGCACGACCGGCCATGCCGCCGGTCGCCCCTACCTCGAATGGCCCGCGGACCTCGCGTGGCCCTCCGAGCGCGCGCGGGAGCTGCCGCGCGGCGCCGTTTTGGCCGTTGCGACCGGATCGCAGGGCGAAGAGGCGGCGGCTCTGGCGCGGCTCGCGCGGGGCGAGCACAACGCCTTCGATCTCGAGGCCGGCGACACGGTCGTCATGTCGAGCCGGGTCATCCCCGGAAACGAGCCCGAGGTCATGCGCGTGATGGCAGACCTGCTGAGGCGCGGGGTCGAGCTGAGAACGTGGTGGTCGGACCGGGCGGTTCACGTGAGCGGGCACGCGCACCGCGAAGATCAACGGCGAATGCTCGACCTCGTCCGGCCGCGCGCGTTCGTGCCGGTCCACGGCACGCTTCACCATCTGATGCGCCACGCGCAGCTCGCGCGCGAATCCGGTGTCCCGGAAGTGTGCGTTCTCGAGAACGGCGACGTCGCCGAAGTCGACGACGACGGGCTGCGCAAGGTGGGGCGGGCCGCCGTCGGCCGGGTCTACACCTTCGGCGGCCGGGAGCTGCCGGCGAAAGTGGTCGACGATCGGTGCGCGCTCGCGATGCGCGGGGTCGTTCACGCGAGCATCCCGGTCGACCCCGCGGGCCGGCTCGCGGGCGAGGTTGTCGTGGTGTCGCGCGGCGTCGTCGACGCCGCGGCCCATGCCGACCTTTTGCTTGCCGCGCGCGACGACGCGCGCACCGCGGCATCCGAGACGCTCGAGCGGACGGATGAGGCCATCGCCGAGGCGGTTCGGCTTGCCGTGCGTCGTGTTTTTGGCAGGGCGCTCGGCTTCAAGCCTGTCACCATGGTGACCGTCGTGCGGGTAGACCGATGAGCGCGCAACCGATCGTCGTGCCCGCCCCGATCGACCCTCCCCGCGCCGGGCCGTTCTTGGGGGCGGCGCTAAGGGCGCTGTCGTCGCGCATTGCCGAGGCCGCGCCGCGCGTGCTCGCGGGTGGCGACGACGAGGCCGTTCACGACCTTCGCGTGGCGATCCGCCGCGCGCGCATCGTGCTGCGTGTGGGCCGGCCCGTCTTCGGGAGCTTTCGCGCGGACGAAACGCGACGGGTGCTGCGCGACGTGCAGGCCGCGACCGGTGCGCTGCGCGACGAGGAGGTGCTCCTCGAGCTCATCGAGAGTCTGGGGGTCGATCGGGCCGACGTGCGCGTCTGGATCGACGCGCGGCGCCGCCGGGAGCGGCGCCTGCGAAGCGCTTTGCGAAGCGGTATCCAGAGGGGTGAGGTCGGCCACGGCCGGGCGCTCATCGACGCCCTTCTTGCATTTCCGGTCAAGCCGTCGCGCGAGCGTCCACTCGAGAAGTTCGCGCTGCGGTCCGTCGAGACGGCGTGGGCCGCTCTCGGGCCTCTCCGCCGTGCTCCAATCGGCGACGCCGAGGCGCTTCACGCGCTGCGCATCGGCTGCAAGCGCCTGCGGTACACCGTCGAGACGTTCGACGGGTGCTTGCCGCCCGAGAAAGTCGCGCTCGCGCGGGTGGCGTCTCGCCTCCAGAGCTGCCTCGGCGACCTGCACGACATCGACGTGGCCGTGGCGTCGATCGGGCGCGCGCGCGCGCTCACCGACTTGGCGCGGCGCGCGCTCGCCGTGGAGCTGCAGCGAGCGCGCGGCGAGAACGCGGGGAAATACCTCGCGGCGCTTGCCGAGGCCCTTCCAGCGCTACCCTGAAATCGTCACTCGGTGGGCGCCGTCTCGCTCCGGAAGATCTCGACGCGCTGGAGAACGACGTCCGTCACGGGCTTGTCGTTCGGGCCGGTTGGTACGCGCGCAATGTCCTTGACGAGCGATGCGCCGGCAATCACCCGACCGAAGACCGAATGCCGGCGGTCGAGGTGGGGCGTCGCCTTCTCGGTGATGAAGAACTGCGAGCCGTTGGTCGCCGGGCCGGCGTTGGCCATCGACAAGATCCCGGGCCCCGAATGGCGGAGCTCGGGGTGAAACTCGTCGGCGAACTTGTAACCCGGGCCGCCCGTGCCCTGCCCGAGCGGGTCGCCTCCCTGAATCATGAACTCCGGGATGACGCGATGAAAGATTGTCCCGTCGTAGTACGGCGTCCCCTTTTGCGATTGGCGGGTCCGCGGATGTACCCATTCTTGGGCGCCGCTCGCCAGCCCGACGAAGTTCCGAACGGTCTTCGGGGCGCGCTCCTCCTCGAGCGCGATGACCATGTTCCCCATCGAGGTGACGAAGCGCGCGTAGAGCTGTCCACTGCCGGGAACCTGAATCTCGGGAAATGTGGCGTTGGGCATGGTTCGCCAGCTTACCCCAAGGTAGGCCCGGCAGGTGTTGCTCCACTTGTGACAAATGCTCAGGTGGCACTTGCCCCCCAAGCCTGCAACGTAGAGTTATCGTTGCGCTCGCAGTTCGCTTGACCCACCGGCGGTTGCGTAGATACTCCGGTCTTCGCGGGGGAGCGTGCACGGAGGGCCCGAGTGATCACCTGTCCGAAGTGTTCGAAGGACAACCAGGACCACTACAAGTTCTGCCTCGGCTGTGGCGCCGAGCTCCCGCGCGACGCGGCGCCGAAGCCCTATTCTACCCAGACGCCTCCGCACGGAATGCGTGCGGCGCAGGCCGCATCCGCGGCAGCACCGGTGGCGGCGGCTGCTCCGGCGATGGCGGCGAGCCCGGTCGGTATGGGCGGGACGGTGGCGATCTCACCGGGCGCGGGGGCGGCGCGCGGAGCGTCTGCTTCTCCCGGTGCTCCCGCCGCTCCGCCGGCTGTTGCAGCCGCGCCTGCGCCGGGTCCAGCCGCGGCTGTGGCAGCGGCGTCCGCCCCGGCCCCCGCGGGCGCGACGGTTGTATGCCCCCAGTGCGGGCACGCAAACGCTTCGTCGAACCTGTTTTGCGGATCTTGCGGATTCCGACTCGGCGCCGCGGCTCCTCGCCCGGCCGCTCAGCCGCCCGCCGAAGCGCCGGCCGGTACCCTGTCGCTGACCGCGCTCCGGGCCGACGGGAGCGAAGCGGGTACGTACTCGTTGCCGGGTGGCGGGGTGGTGGGTCGCGAAACCGGCGGTATTTTCGCCGGCGACAGCTATCTCTCGCTGCGCCACGCCACGTTTCGCGCGCCGGGCGGCGGGCGGGCGATGGTCAAAGACGAGGGGTCGCTCAACGGCGTGTACAAAAAGCTCGGGCGCGACCAACCGGTGGAGCTCAAGCCGAACGACGTGTTCCGAATCGGCCAGGAGATCATCAAATACGAGCCACTCGCGCCGCAGGCGCCGGCGACCGACGGCGTGGAGCGCTTGGGCGCGCCGCGCAAGGGGTACGTCGGGCGGATCGCCCTCGTCATCGGCCGCGAAGAGACCGGCAACGCGTTCCCGATTCCCGAAAGCGGCGTTCACCTCGGACGAGAGCGCGGCGACATTCTCTTTCCCGAAGACGGTTACGTCTCCGGCCTGCACTGCCGCCTTTCGTGGGACGGCCAGCGCCTCTTTTTGACGGACCTCGGGAGCTCCAACGGGACGTTCTTGCGCATCCACGGCGACTTCGAAGTTCGAAGTGGCGACGTGCTGCTCATGGGGCAACAGCTCTTTCGCGTGAGCCTCTGAAGCCTCTCACGGGCGAGGCCGGCGGGGGGCGGCTCGCTCGGCGACGATGGGGCATGGTAGTGTCGCGGCCACAGCGATGGCCCCCGTTCCCACGATTCGCGTCGTCGCTGCCGTCATCGAGCGCGATGGGCGCTACCTCATCACGCAGCGCCGCGCGGGCGCGGTGCTGCCGCTGCTCTGGGAGTTTCCGGGCGGGCGCGTCGAAGAAGGGGAAACCGACATTCATGCGCTGCGTCGCGAGGTGCGCCACCGCCTCGGTGCAGAGATCGACGTGGGCAAGCTCATCTCGTTCGTGAGCCACCCCTACGAGCACTACGTGGTCGACCTGTTCCTTTACGAGTGCACCCTCGGCGGGCCCGCGCTCGAGGCGCGAAACGTCAACGCATTCAAATGGGTGACGAGCGCCGAGTTCGACCAGTACGCGTTCACCCCGGCGGACGAGGCCTCGATGAACAAGCTACTTGGCGTCACCTGACGAGGAGACTGCGCCGGGCATCGGACACGAAGCGCGAGGCATCCGGCATCCCGCGCCGGGCATCGGCCACGACGCGCGAGGCATCGGACACGAAACGCGAGGCGTCCGGCATCCCGCGCGAGGCATCGGCCACGAAACGCGAGGCATCCGGCATTCCGCGCGAAGCGTCTGGCATTCCGCGCGAGGCGTCCGGCATCCCGCGCGAGGCGTCCGGCATCCCGCGCCAGGCGTCCGGCATCCCGCGCCAGGCGTCCGGCACGACGTGCAAAGACGCCCCCATCTCACGAGGTCGCGCCGCTCGCCCACAGCGCGTACACCGCGCCCCACGACATCGCCAGGAGCACCACGAACAGCGTGATCACGCCCCACTCGAGGCGCTCGAGCCCCCGGCGGCTGCTGACCACTCCCCACGTCATGCAGAACGTCTGCACGCCATTGGCGAGGTGGTAAGCGACGCCGAGCGTCCCGAGCACGTAGACGATGAGCGTTGGCCCGTGGAATCGCATCTGGTGCGCGATCTCGCTGAAGGGCTCTGCGTGCCCCTCGACGAGGCGGGGCCGAATGAGCGCCAGCCAGAGGTGGGCCCCAAGAAAAAGCAGCACGCCGACGGCGCTGAGCCGCTGCAGCAGGTATTTCAGGTTCGAGTAGAAGCCGTAGCGCGTGTTGTTCGGCCGACTCGTCGCGAGGCGGCCGATGCCCCACACGGTGTGGAGCGCGAGCGGCACGAGCACGACGACCCCCGTGAAGGCCTCGGCCACCGGATGGGAATACTCCGTGACCGCGGCCTGCCACGCGTCGGGACCCTGGAATGCCGCGAGGTTGTTCCAGAGGTGGACCACCGTCCACACCCCGAGGGGCGCGAAGGCGAGGATCGACGCCAGCCGGGCGCGGATGAAGCTCGAACGCGAGCTCGCGGCGCTGCGGCCGGCCGGAGCGTCGATTGCGGAATGGGCGGCGGTGGACATGATGGAAGAAACGGCCCCGTTTCACCCGTCTTGTTAGGCCCGGAGGGCACGGGCTACAAGCCCTACGGCCGCCTTGGCCCGGTCGACCCTTCGCAGCCGCATCGAGAAGGCGATGCTCGTCGCGGTCCCCTTCGTGGCGATGGCGGCCGTGGCGCTTGGCCTGCGCCTCGGTGCGTCGGACGCCGTGAGGGTCGCGCAGGTGATGGTGGCGCCCGAGGCCGCGGCCGGCACGGGCGTCGCCTGGCAGGTGACCGCGTTCGAAGAGGACCGCGGGGTGAGGTCTCCCCTCGCCGGCGCGCCCCTCCGCGTGCGCGCGAGCCATGGCGGCCAAGAGACCTCCGCGGAGGCACGCACGAACGCCGACGGAGTCGCGGAGGTGCGTCTGGCGGCGCCGCCCCCGTTTCCAGCGTGGGTCGAGGTAACCGCGCCGGGCGGCAGCGTGCTCGCGCAAGGTCTCGTCGACCCGACGACCGGCCCAAACGTGCCACGCGCCCGTGGGAGCGGCCCCTGGATGCCGTTCGCGCGCCGCGAAGGGATGCTTCGAATCGACGTGGCGGTCGTCGGAGCGAGAGTGGCGCCAGGCTTCGTGGCGACCGTCGGCGTCCGCGTCGAACAGGCTTCGACGCAGGCGCCCGCGCCGCATGTCGACGTCGCGGTGCGCGACGACCCAAGCATCGCGGCAGCGACCTCGGGGCGCACCGATTCCGCCGGATGGGCCGTCGTGCACGTCACGCCGGTGGGGCTCGCCCTGATGTTGGAGATCGCGGCGCACGACGCCGAAGGCCGTACGGGCTCGTGGGCCGGCGGCCTGGTCGCGGCCCCGGGGGGCGCTGCCATCGAAACGCGCCCGCGCTGGTCTCCGAAGGAGGCGCCCGAGGTCGACGTCATCGTGCCGACGGCGAGAGCGACGGAGTACGTCGAGGTCGACGACGTTCACGGGCGCGCGTGGGCCGCCGCGCTCGACCTCGATGATTCCCGGCGCACGCGCCTGTCTTTGCCGAGCCTCTTACCGGGGGTGTATTGGGTGGTGGCTGCGGGAGCCGCCCCGGGCACTTCGGTTTGGACTCCCGCGACATCGCTTCGCCCTTTCTTCGTCGCGGGGGCGGACGACGAGGCCCTCGCGCTCGCGGGCGACGGCTGCCCACCGCGACGCGACGTGCGCGAGACGCAGGCTGCGCTCTGGCCGTGCCTCTCGCTCGTGACCCCGGAGCCGGCCCCACGCTGGATGGCGCTCGACGGCGGGCCCTCGAAACGAGCGGCCCTCGCGTCGGTTCGATGGCGGGGCCTTGCGATTGCGCTCGCCGCGCTGCTTTTGGCGTCGCTGCTCGAGGCGGTGCTCGTCGTGCGCGCCGCGCACGGTGCTCGCGCGCGCTTCGTTTCGGCTCTGGTCGCGGATGGGGACGCGGCGGAAACCGGCGGCGCGCGGTTCCCGATTCTCCTTGCGACGTGCGTTGCGCTCTTCGTGGGCCTCCTCGGGTTCGCGCTCCTTGCCGCATTTCTCGCACGGGTGAGCTGAGCACCGAAGTTCGGTGCCCGCGGCGATCGATGCGCTACGATCCCGAGGTGACCCCTCGTCGTACGGCGCTGGCCGCCGCTCTTGCGTTCGGCCTGGCGGCGGGGTCAGCAGGCTTTGCGACACTCGCCCGCGCGCAAGACTTCGACCCCAGAGGCCGTCACCGACCCGCACCGCCGCCGGCACCGCATCACGACGCGGGTCACGAGCCAGCCGCGGGCGCACCGTCTTCGAATGCGCCGAACGGGGCCGCGCCGACGCAGGGAGCGCTCATCGAGCGCTATACCCGTGTGGTCCTCTCTCAACCCGGTGCGCCCTTTCCCGTTCAGCGGCTGGCCCAGCTCTACCGCGACCGCGACGGCGGTCTGACCCGCTTGATCGCCGACTTCGAGGCACGCGCTCACGCGGCGGGCCCGGAGCGTTTCGCCGCGACCGTGGCGCTCGCCGGGCTTTACAAGCTCGACGGGAGGGTCGACGACGCGATCCAGACGTACCAGGCCGCGGCGGATCTCAAGCACGACGACCCGACCGCGCTCCTTTCGCTCGCGCGTCTCTACCAGGATCGCGGTGACGTTGGGCCGGCGCGCCAAAAGTACGAGCAGGCCTTGCCGCTCCAGGCAGTCCGCGCCGACAAAGAGCAAACGTTGCGGACGCTCATGGCGCTTGCGCTCGACGCGCAAGACTGGGCGGCGGCGCAGGGCTTCCATCGCGAGATCGTGAAGCTCGAGCCGACGAGCCTCTTCGTCCGTGGAGAGCTCGGGCGCGAGCTCTACGCGCGCGGCGAATATGCGCGGGCCGAAGTCGAGCTCAAAGAAGTTGCGGCCGCGGCGGCCGGCGACAACCGCGCCCTCGGCCCCGCGCTGAAAGAGCTCGGGCGCGCCCAGGCCAAGGCGCACGAGCCGGCCGAGGCTCTTGCGACGCTCAAGCGGGCGCTCGCCGCCGCCGGCGACCAGGCGGCGCTTCGCGCCGAGATCTACGGCATCATCGCCGAGATTTACCGGGCGGATCAACGCCTGCCGGTGCTCGTGAAAGAGCTCGAAGACGAGCACCCGAACGACCCCGCGCGCCTCGCGCTCCTGGGTGGCCTGTACGAGGAGACGGGCGAGACGTCGAAGGCAATCGAGACCTATCGCCGGGCGCTCGCTTCGAACCCACGGCAAGTCGACCTGCGCCTCCGGATGATCCGGTTGCTCCAGGCCAACGGGGACCTCGACCGCGCCATCGCCGAGTACGAAACGCTGATCCGCGCCGCGCCGAACAATCCGCAGTTCGTCTTCGAGGAGTGCGAGGCGCTCCTGCAGCGCGGCGACCACACGCGCGCGCTCAAGCTGGCGAGCGACCTCGAGGCGCGCGCCGCAGGCGACGAAGAGGTCCTCGCTCGGGTTGCCGACTTTTATGCCCGCATCGGCGACAGCGAGCGGTCCCTCCGCGTCCTCCAGCGTCTCGCGTCGGGAGGAGGAGCGAGCGACCCCGGGCACCTCGTCGATCTCGGCGACCGATACTTCCAAGACGGCAACACCGCGCTGGCGGTGCAAACGTGGAAGCGCATCCTCACCGCGGTGCAGCCGCGCGCCAAGGCGCTCTCGGCCCTCGGCGACGTGTACCTCGAGCACGACATGGGCGCCGACGCCGTCGCGGCGCTGCGCGAGGCGAGCCAGCTCGACCCCGGCAACATCGCCTATAAAAAGTCACTCGCGGCGGCCCTCGAGCGGACGCACGCGTACCGCGAGGCGCGCGCGCTCTACGAAGAGATCGTGGCGAAGGCGAAGGCGAGCGGAGACGGCGCTCTCGCGCGCGAGTGCCGGACGCGGATCGTCACGCTGTGGGGTCTCGAGCGCATTCTCGAGCAGCAGGTGCCGATGCTCGAGCAGCAGTTCGCGTCGTCTCCGCCGGACCTCGAGGCAGGGCGCACGCTCGCCGAGGCGCTCGTCCATATGCGAAAGCTGCCCGAAGCCGAGGGTGCGCTCCGGCGCATCATCGAGCTCGCCCCGGGCGACGCCGAGAGTCACATCGCGCTCGAACGAGTGCTCGTGCAGCAGAACCGCATCGCGGACGCCATCGCCGTCCTCGAGCGACTGGCGCAGCTCGAGCCGAAGCGCGCGCGCGAGCTTTACGAGCGCATGGCGCAATACGCCTTGCAGATCTACCGCGACGACGACGCCATCAAATACGCGGCGCGCGCCGTGGAGCTCAACCCGGACGACGCCGAGGGGCACCGCCGATTGGGCGAGATGTACCGTTCGCGGCA
>Ga0123356_10004669_pt1 | contig 14110 bp, 12 predicted proteins | sample TergutEmb28metaG_2_FD_92546 | JGI IMG/M metagenome (GOLD analysis project Ga0123356, IMG submission 92546) | Embiratermes neotenicus P3 segment gut microbial communities from Petit-Saut dam, French Guiana - Emb289 P3 | ecosystem: Host-associated > Arthropoda: Insects > Digestive system > Gut ...
GAGCGACCTAGGTGCAGAAACTTCCTTGACTCCTGTTGCGACCTCTCGCGATAGTGGGACTTGGGCCTATGGTGCGCGGACTCGCTGTGTCAAGGATGTCTTCTATACAGAGGGCGATGTAGCAGGACGACAACTGTGTACCTGTGAGCTGCTCGAGTTTGATGAGCTCAATTTCGTTCCTCTCCATGACCACGACAGAACGCACAGTGATGGGGCAGATGTATGTCGGCTCATCACCCTTGATGCAGGGGTGCAAGATCCGCCTGATTCGGGGGACTATACCTACGAATCCTTTGATTTCTACTTCATCACTGACAAACTGGGTGCAGGAAACCATCGCAACGAGATCATCGTTTTGGGTGAGGAAGAAGATGAGGCTGAGGTCTACATTCGAGGTGAGAGTGAGACCAAGTTCTTCGTCAACGTAAGCAAGTTCGCAGAAGACCCGCGCTTCGCACTGCCAGACTCGCAGTTTGCACTCTATCAGTACAGCGGGCCTCAGTGGAGCGGCACGCGCAGCATCACTACGACCTTCGCTCCACCTGTGACACCTGACTATGAACTGACGGAACCAGGCTACTATGCTCTCTTTGAAACAGGAGCGCCTGATGGCTATACCAGCGACGGCATCTATTATCGTTTCTACTTCGATGGGGAGACGATCAGCTTCGATCCCGATCAAGAGGCAGGGAGTGGCTCGTTTGAGTGGCAGCTCTCTCCTGATGGGACTTCTCATACTTTGATCCTGGCTTGCAACAATACTCCCAAAGAGAGACAAGAGCGAGGTGGGGGCTTTACTCTGGGAGGACGCAAAAGAGTCGACCAGCTGTCTCAATGGCTCCAAGACAGTGGTATCACCACCCACCCAGAAGTTGAATTCACATTTGAGCTGACCCAGGTCGATCAAGCGGGCAACTTCTTGCTCGATACCTATGGGGATCCGATACCGAGAGACAGTGCAGCCATCATCACCCGAGATGCCTCGGTCACTGCTTCTGCACCAGGAGACTACTCCTTTATCTTCGATCAGATCACGGGACTTCTTGATGGTGAGTACTACTTCCTCATCACCGAGACCGCCTGTGTCAACACAAGCGACGGAGACGAGGCTCAAGGCTGGATACTGGATCAGACGCGCTACTACGTGAAGGTGACTGTGGTCGAGAGCCCGGCAAGTGGCTCGACCGGATACATGGTCTCTTCGATCATGCAGGCAGACCTCGATACTCTCATTTGGGGTTCAGACGGCTGGACCAACTTCGATGAGGTCGCGACCACCTATGATCGTGAGGATCACAGCTCTGTTCTGTTCATCAATCGCTACAATCCGCGTCCTGTCAGTACCGATGTCGTTCTGAGCAAAGAGGTAAGCGGCGATGGGGCACCCACTTCATGGTCTTTTGACTTTGATCTGTATGCGTGGGATCCTCTTACGGGATTGGGTGGAGCTCCCCTAGAGAGCAAGCCCGCGACCAGTATCGAGACGACGGCTGGTTTCTCGCTACCATCCATGGACTCACCGGGTCACTACTACTATGTGATCAAAGAATTAGGAGCGAGTAGCGGCTTTGAAGATCCTCGTTGGCAGATCGATCACACCGAGTATCTGATCGAGGTCGAGGTGACCTGGGATTCCTCGTCGGGCACTTTGATCATCACCGATCTGCTTAGAGTAAAGTCACGCGAGATCGGATCTGAGATTGGTTGGGCTGAAATAGATTGGTCTGATTACTCTCATGAGGCGATCACTTTCATAAACGATTACCGTGAGCGTCAAGCAACCGGAGATCTCACAGTCACCAAGAAGCTCGTAGGAGACGGGACTGATGACAGCAAAGACTTCACCTTCGTGGTGACCTTCAGTGATGGAGGCACGTATGATGGGGTTGCATCCGGAGTGAGCTTTACCCTTAAAGGGGGAGAGTCCAAAGAGATCACCGGAATACCTCAAGGGGTCAAATACTGTGTGGTCGAGTCCGATGCCAACACCGATGGGTACGCCACCACCGCGACCGGAACCAGAGGTAGGATCAACTCGGATCTCTCGATCTGCGAGTTCACCAATACCAAAAACCTCGCCAGGGGTGATTTGACCGTTTCCAAGATACTGGCAGGGGACGGCACCGACTCGGATGCGGACTGGACCTTTACCGTGACCTTCAGTGATGGAGGAACCTACAGTGGGGTGGTGTCAGGTGTGCCCTTCACCTTGAAGGGTAGCCAGTCCAAGGAGATCACCGGAATACCTCAAGGAGTGACCTATACGGTCGAAGAGGCAGAAGCTAGCACTGACGGTTATGCCACGACCTCGATCGACGAGTCCGGTACTATCGGCGCGGATCTCTCAGTCTGTGAGTTTACCAATGAGAAATATATCTCTCGGGGCTCACTGCGGATCTGCAAGAGCTTGATCGGAGATGGGGTCGATACCGATGCGGACTTCACCTTTGTCGTGACCTTCTCTGATGGAGGCACCTATGATGGGGTCGAATCCGGAGTGGGCTTTACGCTTAAAGGTGGCCAGTCCCGCATGATAAACGGCATTCCTGTAGGAACTACCTATGTCGTGGAAGAAAGCGAAGCGAACAGTAATGGGTATGTGACCACTTCAAGTGGCGCGAGTGGTACGATCGCTTTGCGCCTCAGTCGTGCCAAGTTCACCAACACCAAATACCTCGAGCGCGGAGACCTCGAAGTTTCCAAGACCTTGGCAGGCAACAACACCGAGGAGGAAAGGGACTTCACTTTCGTCGTGACCTTCTCAGATGGAGGCACCTACGATGGAGTAGCTTCGGGAGTAGGCTTCACCCTCAAAGGTGGCGACTCGCGTACGGTCACGGGTATTCCAGTGGGGACTACCTATAGCGTCGACGAGGTAGAAGCCAACTCCGATGGCTACAGTACCACCTGCTCAGGAGAAGTCGGCCTTATTGGGGCTGAGCCTTCATACTGCGAGTATGTCAATACCCGCAACAACACACCGATAACGATCTATAAAGAGGCAACGCTACAACTGATCGCGACCAAGAAAGCCATCGGCAAAGCACTGGTTGAAGGACAGTTCAACTTCGCGGTTTTTGAGGGTGATACCCAGGTCGCAGTAGCGACCAATACCGCTGATGGAAAGGTCACCTTCTCACAGATCATCTATATCGAGCCGGGTGTCCACACCTACACGGTCAAAGAGACCTCAGTCTCAGCCGGTGGCTGGACGGTGGACAGTACCGTCTATACCGTGAAAGTCACCGTGACCGATCAGGGTGAGGAAACGCTGGTAGCTAGTGTAGAGTACCCCAGTGGTGGCGTGGTGTTCACCAACACCTATACCACAACCACCCCGATTCCCCATCCCAACACTCAGCCTAACCGAAATCAGCAGATCCCCATCAGTGGAGGTACTCCCAAGACGGGGGATGCCAACCTCGGGCTACTGATGATGGTATGTGTTCCCCTATTGGCAGGATCGATAAGCCTCGCTCTATCACGCAGACGCAGACGCAAGTAAACACCGATAGATGAAAGAAAAGAAGCGCCCCTCACGGGGCGCTTCTCATAAACATTGTGTTATGGAGCGGGCGACGGGGATCGCAATCCCGCACCTTCAGTGCGGTCTTGAGATCTCGCTGCGCTCGAACCGTTCGCTCCTAAGGTCGCGAACGCCCTCTCGGGTTCGATCCCCATAGAGGGCATTCGTTAATGTCTGGAGCGGGCGACGGGGATCGAACCCGCAACATTCAGCTTGGGAAGCTGACGCTCTACCATTGAACTACGCCCGCGCGCTTTGTGCTTAGACCTGCACCCACTCGTCAGAGTCAGCCTCAGCGGCTAGCTCCTCAGCTACCGGTGCACCTTCTGCAAGGACCTCTTCTTGTCCGGGCATCGGTGCGCTGAAAGCATCTTCAGTTCCGAGGGTGTCTGCAGCTTCATCTGCTACTATTTTCTCATCGACAGCCATCTCTTCTCCCTCTTCCTTCGCTTGGAGTTCGGCAGCTTGCTCGGCATCTACCAGCTCGGCAGCCTGCTCGGCGGTCAGACCGATGTCGATCGCCTCTCCATCGGATACGACCTTGACCAGAATCGGAGCTTTGAGCTCACGATACACATTGATATCGACGTGGTGCTCGCCCAACTCCTTGATCGGAGCCTTGACCTCGATCTTGCGACGATCGACCTCGACGCCATGGATCTCATGGAGTGCATCGGCGATCATCGGAGCGGTGACCGAGCCGAACAGACGACCCTCTTCACCGACCTTCATCGGAATGACGACCTCTTTGTCGGTCAGGTACTCGACCGCTTTGTTCGCGTCACTCAAACGTGAGACTTCGCGCTTCTCGATGTTGTGGCGACGTAGCTCCAATTGTTTGAGGTTACCCTCGGTGGCTTTGATCGCCATGTTCTTGGGAAACAGGAAGTTGACCGCGTAGCCGCGCTTGACCTCGACGACATCGCCTTCACCACCACGGCCTTTGATCTCTTGTGTCAATATGACTTTCATGATCTGCCCCCGTCCTAATTGCGACCGCGACCGACGCGGTTGCTGACGATAGGAACAAGATAGGGGACCAACGCCATCTCACGGGAACGCTTGATCGCGGTGGCGATATCCTTTTGGTGCTGAGTACAGGTCCCCGTGACGCGACGAGGCTTGATCTTGCCCCGATCCGTCATGTATTTACGCAGAAGCTGCGTATCTTTATAGTCGATAAACTTCGTTTGGTCCTTGCAGAATTGGCACTGCTTGACCCGAGGCTTATGACTGGTAAGTTCTGCCATTACTTGGATCCTCCTTGACTAAAATGGTATCTCGTCGCCCAAGACCTCGACAGGAACGGGGTCAGGACCTGCGACCGCTGAAGCAGCGCTCTCAGATGCCGGTCCTGCGTTCGAGCCGGTACGTGGGCTCATCGACTCGATATCGTCTGCGACGATCTCGACCTTGCTTCGTTTCTGACCTTCGGCTGTCTGCCACTGGCTCCAGCGTAGACGTCCGGTGATCACAACATGACTTCCCTTGCTCAGATTGCGAGCCCAGTACTCACCGCGATTGCCCCACATGATGACATCGAAGAAATTGGCGTAATCCTCCCACTCGCCGGTGTCATTGTTCTTGCGACGATCGTTGACCGCGACACCCATCTGACAGAGAGGAGTTGCTCCTGCCATACGGATCTCCGGATCGCGGGTAAGGTTCCCACTGATGATCACTTTGTTGATACTCATGTTTCTAACCTTTCACTGTAAGGTACCGATACCGCATGCATTACTCTTTGTCTACGCGATTGACCAGCAAGTACCTCATAATGCCGTCCGTGATGCGCAACACACGCTCGACCTCAGCGATCGCGGGCTCATCATGGCTAAACTCAATGACGGCATAATATGCGTCTTTGAGCTTATCGATCTCGTACGCGAGAGGACGCTTACCCCACTCTTCGACCGTTACGATCTCTCCGCCCTCTGCGGTGATTATCGCTTGCGCACGCGCAACGAGCGCGGAAGCAGCTTCCTCATCCAGCGTCGGGTCTATCATTATCATCAGTTCATATGCCTTCACCTTCTCACCCCCTTTGGCCTCATGCGGTCTTGGGTGCGTGAAGGCTGACCCAAGACAGGTTGTGGTCTAAGCATTCTATCACTTCTCTTCTCGCGCTGCAAAGAGATGCATGAACTGAGGATGGAGCACAGGGGATAGGCCGAGCTTCTTGGCGATACTGACCAGTCCAAAGCATACAAGGGGGATCATGATGCCGACTGCATAGAGGATCGCGGCCCACTGGGTGCGATCAAGCGAGAACGCGCCAAGGTAATCTGTCGTGTTCATCGGGGTAGCGGGGATGGTCAGATCTTCGATCTCTATCACGGTAATACCAGCGATCTGGGCGATTGAGCCAGCTGGTGACGAGAAGGGGCTGACGACGGGCGATGCTGATGGTAGGGAGGAGACCTGCTTGGTCGACTCAAGAGGCGCGAGCTGCACATCAGCGTCAGGTGCCGGATCAGGGACAGAGGCGACGATAGTGGCGCTAGCTAAGGGCGAGCTTGCCTCCATCCCTTCGGCTACGGAATGATCAGGAGAGGGTGCGACCTGTGGTGCGTACACGGGGGAGCTGCTTGGTCGGGCGGAGGGCACAGCACCGGTCACCGGAGAGGTTGCAGGTATCGGAGGAGTCGGCTGTGCTGGAGAAGGGGACACGGATAGAGGCGTCGAGCCACTCGACGAGGGGCGCAAGGTCGCCTCGATCAGTGACGCCGGGTCTTGATAGATCCCCTCGATGCGCAGGGAGAGGTGGACATGGGGGACCGGTGAGGAGATATCTCCGGTCTCACAAAGTGTTCCCAATGCCTGTCCTTTGACCACCGTATCGTTCTTTGCAAGAGAGGTCTCTGCAAATGGATTGAGGGTGACTTGATGGCCAAGGGCTGTCGTGATGGTCAACGCGCGCGCCTTCTGTCCGGGACCGGCCGCGGCAGGCACCGAGCCGACATATGACACGGTCCCGGACACCGGAGCGTAGAGGATCGAGCCAGTATCGCACACGACATCCGCACCCCAGTGCGTGGAGTTTTGTGGACCGTATCGTTCGTTGAAACCAAGGATGATCTGACCAGTGAAAGGAGCCGCGCCACTTAACTGAGGTGCGATGACATTAGCAAATATGAGAAGTAGGAGGACCGACACCACGACACGGCGCACCATAAGGGCAAGCGACGAGCTATGCGGACAGCGAGGCCGATACGATATCAGATAGGAGGGTTCGAAACTACGCGCCATGCGATCCTACTTTCGCAGGATCCCGATACAGCCGTACTCATGTTCTACTCCATCGCAATCAGTATTGCAAGTACTTTCGACCAAATTAACTCTGAGCTAGATTTGAGGTAATGAATTGCTCAGAAAGACGTAATAAAGCGTGAAAAGTAACGAAACGGTAACGCAACATCGCCCATTTAATCTGTGGAAACTGTGGAAAACTCGAAAAATGGCTGTTCGGAATTATTTGCTCTGTGGAAACTCGAAAAATCAGCGAAAACGCATCGGTTACCATGAAGAACTCAACAGATTTTATCACATGAAATGAGGCCCGATAGAGGTGGAGAACACTCCAAGGATACCTCCGCATAACCTTGACGCAGAGCGCGCTTTACTGGGCGCGATGATGCTTTCAAATGAGGTCCAAGAAGAGGCAACAGGTACTCTGACCTGCGATGATTTCTATTCGACACGTCATCAGAGCATATTTGAAGCTATGGAGGCGCTCACTGCCAAAGGTATCACCTACGACCTACTGACCCTGGCCGATCGGCTGGAATCCAAAGGAAAGCTCGATTCGGTCGGCGGCTATGACTATCTGGTCGAAATATCGACCTCGATCACCGCGACCAGCTATTGGGAGCGCTATGCCAATATCGTTAAGCGGTTATCCACATACCGACAACTCATAACCGCAGGTAGCGCGATTGTTACGATGGGCTATGATGCTCCCGATGAGATCGCCGAAGCGATCGGTTTTGCCGAGGCCACGGTCATGAAAGTGACCGAGGAGCGCCTCTCAAACGACTTTGAACTGCTCGACGAGACACAACTGTGGAAGACGTTCAAAGAGTTCGAGGATCTGGTCGCAAGCAAGGGGCAATTGAGCGGTATCGCGACCGGTTTTTCCGATCTGGACCGCAAGACGCATGGCTTGCGTCCCGGAGAGCTCATCGTGTTAGGTGCCCGTCCCTCCGTCGGTAAATCATCGTTCGCACTCAATGTTGCGACCGGCGCGGCCAAGCAGGGAGCCAATGTCGCGATCTTCTCTTTGGAGATGACCGTCAAAGATGTGGTCTCACGAATACTTTGCGCTGAAGCCGAGGTCAGCTTCACCCATGTGCGCGATGGCAACATCTCCGATCGTGACTGGGCTGAGATAACCAACGCGATCGGCCGACTCGAGAACTACAACATCGCGATCGACGACTCGCCCTCGCTCAACATCGCCGAGCTGCGCGCCAAGGCGCGCAAGCAACTGCGCCACAGTCAGGGCAACGGCTTGATCATCGTCGACTATCTCCAGCTGATGCAGCCGGTGCGCTACAATGACGCGAGCCGCGAGCGTGAGATCGCCGAGATCTCGCGTGGCCTCAAGATCTTGGCCAAGGACCTACAGGTCCCGGTCCTGGCCCTCTCACAGCTCTCCCGCGGGATCGAGACCCGCAAGGGCAAGAGACCTCAACTCTCCGACCTGCGCGAGTCGGGAGCAATCGAGCAGGACGCCGACGTGGTCATGTTCTTGGACCGTATCATCAATCCCGGCAACGAGGATGAGGAGGGGCGTCCGCGACCCGGGCAGGCCAATCTGATCATCGCGAAAAACCGTAACGGCCCCACCGGTGAGATCCATCTGGCGTTTCGGGCGATGTATATGAAATTTGCTCAGCTTGCCTCGACGCAACAGGAGAAAGAGGCACCGTAGTCGCAGGAGCGCACGTTGCGCACCGACAAGGAAAAGAGGTAGGTCGATGGCCGGAGTAGTACTGGTAGGCGTGCAGTGGGGAGACGAAGGTAAAGGTAAGATCACCGATCTGCTCGCTTCGCAGTTCGACTATGTCGTGCGTTTCCAAGGCGGCAACAACGCCGGACACACGGTGATATATAAAGGGACCAAGCTCCAGCTGCATCTGGTGCCCAGTGGGATCATGTATCCACAGGTCATCCCCGCTATCGGGAATGGCTGTGTCATCGATCCGGAGGTCCTCATAAAAGAGATCGAGATGCTCAACGCCCAAGATATCTCGACCGATCGTCTCCTGATATCGACCAACGCGCATCTGATCATGCCCTATCACAAAGACCTCGACGGCGCGTCCGAGCGCAGGTTGGGAACCAACGAGATCGGCACGACCAGACGTGGTATCGGCCCGGCGTATCGGGATAAAGCAGCGCGACTCGGTCTGCGTATGCAAGATCTTTTGGACCGCTCGATCTTTCGCGAGAAGGTCACCGCTGCTCTGGTCGAGACCAACGATGTGCTCGAGAAGATCTATGGGCTCGATCCCTACTCGGTCGACGATATCACCGCCGAGTTCATGGAATATGCCAAGATCCTCGAACCCCACATCATCGAGCTCTCACCGGTACTCAACGACGCGCTCGACTCCGGCAAGAACGTCTTTTTTGAAGGGGCCCAGGGAACCCTGCTCGACATCGATCACGGGACCTATCCGTTCGTGACCTCCAGCAACCCGACCGCTGGTGGCGCGTGTGTCGGTACCGGGGTCGGACCGACCAAGGTAGCGCGCGTCCTGGGTATCTCGAAAGCCTATATCACACGCGTCGGCTCCGGACCGTTTCCGACCGAGCTCTTCGATGCCGATGGCGACACGTTCATCGATGTGGGACACGAATATGGCACCACGACCGGTCGTAAACGACGCGCCGGTTGGTATGACGCTGTCATCACCAAATATGCTGCACAGATCAACGGGCTGACCGATCTGGCGATCACCAAGCTCGATGTGCTCAGTGCGTTTCCCACCATCAAGATCTGTGTGGCCTACGAGGACGCACGGGGCGTGCGCCACACCACCGTACCCGGCCATCAAAGCGCATTCCACCATGCCAAGCCGATCTATGAGGAGATGAAAGGCTGGAACGTCGATATCACGGGGGCGCGCACTTTCGAGGAGCTACCCCAGGAGGCGCAAGATTACATCGCGCGACTCGAGGAGCTTGCCGGTGTGCCGGTCTCGATCATCGCGGTCGGCCCTGATCGCGAACAGACGATCATCAGGCGCTCGCTGATCTAGTCACGCCTACGCATCGCATAGGTAGACGCATAGGTAGAATGGCTCTATATCTGATACGGAACTAGTCGAGAAAAGCAGGGAGTTTGTCTTCCTCGGCGCCGAGCTCTCCGACATCCATCTTGTTCGAGAGATAGACGAACATCATCGAGATCGCGAGTCCGAGTACCAGCATGAATGCACCTAAACGCCAGTTGAAATCGCTGTCCTGTAGGCGGATGCTCTGGATGATAAGCCCCATTATCGAGCTGGTCATGAACCCGAGGATCATGGTGTAGGCAAGTCCAGGTATCTTCTCGAACACCCACTTGATCGCGCGCGATGAGAGCACCACCCCTGCGACCGCACAAAGCGCGAACAGTGCGAAGGGCACCAGCAGCGTTAGATCCAGATCGATCAACGTCTTAGCTGCATAGATCAACTGCCGGTAGACCCCGAAGACGATGAGCACCATCGAGACGCTCATACCGGGGATGAGCATGGTCGCGCCTCCGGCAAACCCGGCTGCGGCAAGATGAGCAATACCCGCGGTCAGTCCTTGGGCGTCTCCACCCATGCCTGAGCGGGTCCCGGCAAAGAACAGAGAGAGAGCCATCGCAAACGCTGCGATGCCTCCCCACAGGTAGCTCAGCTTGAATCCGTATTTCTTGATCTCGGCATAGATGACCGGCAGATTACCGGCGATCAGGCCCAGGAACAACAGATAGGTCGCTTTCTCGTAGGTATTGAATAGAAGGTCGAAGATGACGATGAAGACGATACCGCTCAGGACCACGCCGATACCGATCGGGATGCAGAACAAGATGTTGCGTTTGAGATTCTTGAAGGGGTTCGAAGCGATCTCGACGATGTCTTTATAGACACCCATGATGATGGCAATCACCGCGCCGCTGAGTCCGGGGGCGAAGACGCTCAGTCCCAAGAAGAAGCCGCACAGGATGCGATAGAGATAATTGAGCATGCTTGTCACCTTACTCGTCGGAGATACTGCCTCTAAAAGCTTAGCATCACCAGACGCTCCCGCAACCATCAGTCCCAAAACGTAACAGAGGACACACATTCCAGATAAGCAAATTGTGTCAACTCGCTCCGATTGACCGGATGCGTTGGTACTATAGAGGACGGATGCGTTGAACGGACTCAGGGGGCGCTATAGTGTGAACCTGGTCAGGACGGAGACGTAGCAGCCATAAGCACTCCCTGGCGAGCCCCTGGGTCTGCTCAGCGCATCCATAACTGATGAAAGGATCGCATGGCATACCAGTCCTTATATAGAACATACCGACCGACCACCTTCGATGACATGGTGGGACAGACCCATATCACGCGCACGCTGCAAAACGCGCTGGCTGGTGACCAGCTCGCCCACGCCTACCTCTTCGTCGGCCCCCGTGGTACCGGCAAGACGACCACGGCGCGCATCCTGGCCAAGGCGCTGTTCTGCGAATGTGGTGCGCCCACCTCCGAGCCCGACGGGAGCTGCGAGACATGCAAAGCGATCGCCGAAGGCAATCATCCCGATGTGATCGAGCTGGATGCGGCATCGCGTACCGGCGTCGAGAACGTGCGCGACGAGATCATCTCACGGGTGCACTATGCACCGGCCCAGGGTAAGTACAAGGTCTACATCATCGACGAGGTCCATATGCTCTCGACCGGCGCATTCAACGCTATGCTCAAAACGCTGGAGGAGCCTCCGTCGCATGTGATCTTCGTGCTGTGTACGACCCATCCCCAAAAGATCCCGCAGACGATCAAGAGTCGCTGTCAGCAATTCGACTTCCATCCCATCAGCATCGAGGATATCACGGCACGGTTGGGCTATATCGCCCAATCCGAGGGGGTCCAGATCGATCCTGCGGCGCTGCCTATGATCGCGAAGTTCGCCGACGGAGGAATGCGCGATGCGATCACCGCGCTCGAGCAGCTCATATCCTTTGCCGGTGAAGAGATCACCGTCGACGATGTCGAGGGGATGTTAGGTGAGATCGATTCACAATCGTTGGCTACACTGGCAACCTCGGTCGCCACACGCGACGTGGTCGCAACCCTTCAATGGGTCCAGGCGCAGGTCGAGGTCGGAGCCGATCTGGTCGAGATCACACGCTCGTTGCAAGAATACCTACGGGATATGTACGTGCTCTCGGTCCTTGGCGTGAGCGCCGGGATCATCGATCGCACCAATGACGAGATCGAGAATCTGGGAAATGTCGGAAAGCAGTTCATCGGACCTGAGCATATCGCGCGCTCGCTTGATCTGCTCGATGAGGCGATGAGTTCGATGCGGCGTTCGACCAATCCACGACTCATCCTCGAGATGGTGCTGATCCGCGCGACGCGTCCGGAGGGTGATATCTCCCTTGAGGCTTTGGCCCAGCGCATCGAGTCGCTCGAGCAAGGCAGAACAGGCGCGGTAGTACCGATCAGCATGGCTGCGGAACCGGCCTCTCAAAGACCGATCGATCCGGCGAGTCCGGTACCAGCGACAACGACACCTACCTCTGCCCCAGCTCCGACTCCGGCCACCGATGGTGGGGTTGCCGATCCGATGCGGGCAGAGCAGTTGTGGCGGATCACGCTGACGCGCATCCGTGAGACCAGCCCTTCGCGCTATCCGCTCTACGTCGACACCTCGGCGACGTTTGACGATGAGGGGATGTTTACCATCATCTACGATGCCAATCAGGTATTTCGTATGAAACAGGCAGGTCAACGTGAGAATCTCGTGATGCTCACCCAAGCGCTTCACGAAGCAGCCGCTACCAATTTCAACGTCAAACTGAAGGCCGGTGATGAGATCATCTATGCACCGGTATCAGCAATCGATACAGCGTCTAGCGATGATGATGAGACCGAAGAGCCCGAAGCGCCGCAGGTCATGACAACTCCAGCACCGGTCATCGAGGTGCCGTCTGCAAAAGAGAATATGATCGCAGATGAAACTGCGCACGACGCGGTATCCTCGGAGATACCCTTTGAGCTTCAGATGGACAGCTCGGTCACTCTGACAGAGGCTCAGACGAAGGCTGCCGCTCTCGAAGAGGATCAAGAGCTCATGGGAAAGCTGGACGAGTGGGGCGCGACAGTGATCGATCAACAAGATCAATGAACTGGTCTGTGACGAGATAGACGGCAACGGCAAAGGAGAACGATGGACATTCAAAAGATGATGAAACAGGCTCAGGAAGCACAGACGAAGATGGTCGCTTTGCAAGAAGAGTTGGCGAATGAGACTATCGAAGCGAGTGCAGGTGGTGGCATGGTCAAAGCGACCATGACCGGCGCCTACGAGCTTACCAGTATCAAGATAGATCCAAGTGCGGTCGACACCTCTGACATCGAGCTGCTTGAAGATATGGTGGTCGCCGCGGTCAACGAGGCATTCCGCTCTGCGGCAGAGCTTGCCAACTCCCGTATGGCAGAGATCACCGGGGGTATGAACATCCCCGGATTGATGTAGTGGCACCGGCTGAGTAAGGAGCCGGATCGGATGCGTTATCCCGCCTCAATACTTGCGTTGCTCGACGAGCTTGAGCGCCTGCCCGGGATCGGACCGAAGAGCGCCCAGCGTATCGCCTATTGGCTGCTGACCAGCGAGCAAGCTGATCCGCAGCGTCTTTCCGATGCGATCGTCCACGCGAAAGAGACGATCCATTTCTGCCCGCAGTGTTTTGATTTTGCCGAGGGTGAGTTGTGCGAGGTGTGTGCCAACCCGCGCAGAGATTCGACGCAGCTGTGTGTCGTGGCCGAACCACGAGACGCGACCGCGATCGAGCGCACCGGTGAATACCACGGACTCTACCATGTGCTCCATGGCGTCATCTCGCCGCTTGATGGGATCGGTCCGCAGCAGCTCAAGGTTGCCGAGCTGATGAGCAGGCTGGGCGATACTTCGATCAGCGAGGTCATCATTGCGACCAACCCCAACGTCGAGGGCGAGACGACCGCGACCTATCTTGCGCGCATGATCAAGCCCCTCCAGATCAAGGTCACCCGAATCGCCAGCGGCCTTCCCGTGGGAGGCGATCTCGAGTTTGCCGACGAGGTGACGTTGGGTCGTGCGATGGAAGCGCGCCGAGAACTGTAGGATATCCCGTCCAAATCAGCATGATCACTGATCGTTTGTGCTAAGAATAAGAATTCTCGTGACTTGTTGATTGACATTTATTCAACTTTGCCTACTAACCTGCTAGAATGACGATAACTGTTTCAGCATGAGAGGAACGGAGTTTTGTCCGCGACAAAGTGTGATGGAAAAAGACGAATGAGAACAACCTCGAAAAGATCATATTATCAAGCTGGATTCGTTCTTCTATGTGCC
>Ga0123356_10004670_pt1 | contig 14109 bp, 9 predicted proteins | sample TergutEmb28metaG_2_FD_92546 | JGI IMG/M metagenome (GOLD analysis project Ga0123356, IMG submission 92546) | Embiratermes neotenicus P3 segment gut microbial communities from Petit-Saut dam, French Guiana - Emb289 P3 | ecosystem: Host-associated > Arthropoda: Insects > Digestive system > Gut ...
GTCAAAGCAGGCCTCACAGCCGCAGGATTATAAAAAAGAGGGAAAGATCATCAAATAGTGTACCGGTTCGATTTGTAGGTATGTATGAAACCATTTTCTTCCAAGCAGTCCAGAAGTGTTGTTTTTAGCTGGATAACATCATATCTTTTACTGATCCTTGTCATGGTCATAATGATGGGGTCTGTATATTTTATTGCCACAGACACTATAGATACCGAAATAAACAACTCGAATAAGCTGCTTTTAGAAATTATCCGCAATAACATTGATGAAAGATTAGTCCAGGTAAATGATCTGAGTATGGACATACTGACATCAAATGAAATACAGATGGCAGGTAGTTTAAACGCACAAGACAGAGAGCTATACTTAAAGTTGTTTCAAGCAACCAGGAGCCTTGCAAACTACCGGATAATCACAAATCCAATGCAAAGCTTCTACATTTTTGTTGAACACACTGACCGGATAATAATACCCGGTGCGGTCAACTATTCCAGACTATTTTATCAGCAATACATTTCTCAGTCCGAGTATACATATGAAGAATGGCTCGATATAGTCAGCAAAAGCTATGCAGGGTCTTTTGTTCCGTTATCCTTTTTTCCCGGAGGCTCCGGTAATATGTATAATCTGGCGTATATTCGCTCCATACCGATGTCATATTTAAATGAGTATGTTGCCAATATCGTTATCATGCTTGACTTCAGCAGTGTCCTGAGTCCAATGGGTGAAAATCGCAGTCTGATATTGATACTGGACGGTGATAATAATGTAATGGCTCAAAGTGATGATTCAGTTTTCTTTAATGCTTTCGAACTACCCGTGATGGAAGGCTCACAAGGCATGTTTGACAGGCAAACAGAAAACGGGAAAGAAGTCATATCATTTATTGCCTCCAGATTCAACGATTGGAAGTATATTACAGTAACTCCGGATAGCATTTACTGGGAACGCTCATCTTTTATAAGAGGTGTGATGCTCGGAGGTATTGCGCTTTGCCTTCTCGGAATGGGGTTGTTAGCTTTTTACTTTGTACGGCGAAACTACAACATCCTTCAGGAAGTCACATCCTTTGTGCGCAGCAAGCTTCACTCTGAAGCTGCTTGGGGTGGCAACGAGTATGAGTATATACGACACGCGTTGTCTTCATCATTTGAGCAAAGAGAAGAATTTAACGATAAACTTGACAGACAAAACTCTGTATTGCGTAAGAGTGTACTTACCTCTCTAATAGAAGAGCGTGAGCTTTCGGTACCCACTGATGAAATGCTTACATTATGCAACATTGATTTCACGCATCCTTATTATAGTGTTATTATCGTATATCTGGAAAATATCAACAGAGAGTTATGGGTCTCCGGCGATGACGATGATGATGTGGAAGTTTTCGATCTGGCTAAATTTGCTGTTCTTAATATCATCGAGGAAGTGATCGGACGTAATCACAACGCCTACATCATAGAAGTAAATGATTTAGCATTATGCCTTGTGAATACATCTATGCAATGGAGCACGTTTCATAAATCATTAAATTCCGAACTGACGGATGCTCGTGATTTTATTGCCCGAAATCTGGATATAGATCTGTCTCTGGCTATCGGCGGACTTCACGATTCCGTCGAAAGTATCCACCAGTCTTATATTGAAGCACAGGGTGCACTGGCTTATGCAAGGGTGTTTGCAAAAGGAAAAAATGTATTTGCAAACGACATTGGCGAAGAAACTAAAGAAGCAGGCGCATATTTTCTTGACGCCAAACAGCAAATACTCAATCATATCCACCTCTCCGATGCTGATGCAGCCATACGGACGTTGCAAGAAAAAGTATTCAACTCCAACATAACTAATTACAGTGTTCCGGGTACAGGAGTACGCATTGCGATAATAGCTTTAGCTTTTGATTTATTACGCAGTGTCAGTCCTGATGAACATGGATTTACCCAACTGATCGGTAAAAATGAGATAATGCTTGAAAGACTGATGAGAGCTCCTGCTGTTACATCTATGCAGGAACCTTTCGCTGAGATATTATTATCTCTTACAAAAGACAGCGAGCACGCAGAAAATAAAAATGGTGACAGTCTGGGAGTGGTCATGCAAGAATATATACGTCATCATTTTACCGATGCAAATCTCAGTATAAGCAGTCTTGCTGCGTCGATTGGAAAAACACCGTACTATGTGTCAAAAATATTTAAAATCCAAACAGGATTTGGTATATTAGATTATATAAATCGTGTCCGTATCGATGCCGCAAAATTATTGATTCAAGAGAATCGTCTGACCCAGGAGCAGATCGCCGAGAAGGTGGGCTTTACAAATGTTCGCACATTCCAACGTGTGTTCAAGAAAATCGAAGGAGTTCCGCCCGGCAGACTTAAACCTCAAACCATAAGCTGATACGACAAAATTAAAACAAATACGACAAATTTAGTTCTAAAAAAGCTGTGCCAAAGACAAAAATACTTGAATTCACAGATTTTTAATATTTGACATATACAACCGAAAATTGTCTATTTACATTTAACTGTCAGTAGATACTATAGTGAGTAAATGTACAATTAATATTGTATAAATTTTCATTACTATATGTATCGAAAGGAGTTATAACACATGAAAAAAGTACTTGCGCTTGTACTGATCGTTGTGATGTTGACCGGACTGATGGCTGCTTGTGGCGGCAATCCGGCAATACCGGGTACATCCTCGACCCCGGCTGCAACATCTGCACCATCAGGCACAACAACGGCACCTGCCGTAACCGGCGATCCGGATGAAATCGGCTTCCCGATCGACACGACAGAGACCCTTACCTATTGGATCCGCTTGAACACAGCCAGCGTTACCCCGAACTACACTACTCTCAATGACATAGACTTTGCAAAATTCCTTGAGGAAGACACAGGTGTCTTCGTGGAGTATGTTTCACCTCCGGTAGGACAAGAAACAGAAGCATTTAGCTTGCTGATCTCTTCAGGAGACATGCCTGACATCGTTGAGTACAGTTGGAACACATTCCCGGGCGGTCCTGCAGCGGCAGTTATGAATGGAACGCTAATACCTCATAACGATTTATTTGCCAGATTTGCACCCGCACTGACCGGGCTGTTGGAAGAAAATCCCGATTATGATAAAATGGTAAAGACCGATGACGGCGTATATTATACCTACCCTGTAATGAAGCTCGATGATACACTAAATACGACTGCCGGCCCCGTAGTACGATGGGATTGGCTTGATGATTTGAATATGGCACATCCTGAAACCATCGAAGACTGGTATAATATGCTCGTCGCTTTCAGAGATGAAAAGGGAGCTGAATATCCCTTATCATTCCCGGGATGGGGCTGGTTCAGGACTCATATGGGCTATACGATCATTGGTGCATACGGAGTAAACATGTCCTGGTATCTGGAAAATGGCGCTGTTGTTTTCGGACCGTATGAGCCGGGTTACAAAGATTGGCTCCTTGAGATGGCAAAATGGTATGCAGAAGGGCTGATCGATCCGAACTTTGCTACTAATGATGGAGTAGCAGTGGACTCAAACATCATAAATCACGACACCGGAGCTACATCGCTTTGGCTCGGCAGCGGACTGGGCAGATACTTACCCCCGCTTCGTGAAGAAAATGAACGCTATACAATGGGACCTGTGCAGTACCCGGTCCTCAACCGTGGAGAAACACCAAAATTCTCATCACTGCTTAACATGTTTGACGGTACCGGAGCCAGTATAACTACAAGTGCATCAAATCCTGAACTGGCAGCCAGATGGCTTGACTACGGCTATACAGAACCCGGACGAAAATTATATAACTACGGTCGCGAAGGAATATCCTGGTACTTTGACGCACAAGGAATTGTGCAGTTGACTGATGCGATTTGGGAGCATGAAAAAGGCTGGCCGTTAAATCAAGCATGGTCACAATTCGCACGTGGAGTATATCCCGGTCCTTATTTCAGTGAAGCCCGATTCCTTGAACTGTACTATCCTTATGATGAGCAAGTAAAGGGACTGGAACTATTCACCGCAACAAATATGCGCGAGCATTTACTACCGCCAATTTCCCCCTCTCCGGATGAAGCAAACCAATTTGGGCGTGTAATGAGCGATGTACTTGCACATGTTGATGAGTATACCATGACCGCAATTTTAGGAATTGTAGACGTCGAGGCAACATTTGAATCATATCTCGATGAGCTGAGAGGAATGGGTATTGAAGAAGCAATAGCAATTCAAAATACTGCTCTGGAGCGCTATGCCAACCGCTGAGCTAACCGCTAACATGATGTTATCGAATTTGACGCATCAATAGTTAAGGCATACCAAGGTATACAAGGTATACCTTGGTATACCTGTCAGATATGCAATTTATTAGAGCGAGGTGCATTCTATGCCGGTCAAAGATCTGGCTGTCTACGACCCGCAGCAAGTCAACTATTTTCGGAGACTGGTGCGGTTCATTGCTGCCAATAAAAGCTTATATATTATGATCATCCCGGTATTGGCGTTTTATTTTGTTTTTCATTATATGCCAATGTATGGGGTTATCATCGCGTTTAAAGACTTTCAACCGGGTCGCGGGATTTGGGGCAGCGACTGGGCGGGTCTTAGAAACTTTGTCGACTTTTTTTCAAGCTCTCACTTTGTTCGTATTTTATCCAATACAATGATCATAAGCTTTACCAACCTTATTTTCGGATTTCCTGCGCCGATCATTCTTGCATTACTTCTCAACGAGGTCGCAAACAGAAAGTTTCGTCGTGCGGTGCAAACGATCACATATATGCCGCATTTTATTTCACTGGTGGTTGTATGCGGGATCATAAGGCAGTTCGTCAGTAATAACGGAGTCATTACGACCTTGCTAAGCTCAGCATTTGGAATCAGAGCGGTAAATCTTCTCCAGGTGCCGGAATACTTTGTCCCGATATATGTCACATCTGAAATTTGGCAAACTGTTGGATGGGGGTCGATAATATTCTTTTCTGCGATCACCTCAATTGATTCTCAGCTTTATGAAGCAGCGCAGATAGATGGAGCAGGCCGCTTTCGTCAAATGCTCAATGTAACACTGCCGGGAATAATGCCAACGATCGTGATAATACTTATCCTTAGGTTGGGTGCGATAATGTCTGTAGGCTTTGAAAAAATCATCTTATTGTACAATCCGGCTATTTATTCGACAGCCGATGTTATATCGTCATTTACCTATCGCAGAGGATTGATCGAATTTAGCTGGAGCTATAGTACTGCTGTCGGTTTGTTTAACTCGGTTATAAACTTTTTCTTTGTCATTTCAGCCAACTGGATAAGCCGGAAGGTAAATGACACTAGTCTGTGGTAAGGAGGGTATGAAATGAAAATAAAAAAAACATTGTCTTCAAGATTATTTGACTATGCCAACTACATTTTCTTGTTCATCGTTCTGATAATCACCCTTTACCCGATGTATTATGTATTTCTCGCTTCTATCAGCGTACCACTGGAGTTTGTGCGCCATCGCGGATTGCTTCTGCTTCCGCAAGGATTTAGCACGATCAGTTATGAATTGGTTTTGCAAAATCCGAACATCCATGTAGGATACCGAAATACGCTGATAGTCGTTGTAATCGCTACGTCATGGAGTTTATTACTTACATCATTCGGAGCATATTTCCTGTCCCGCAAAAATATCATGTTAAAAAGGCCCATTACCCTGTTTATTATCTTCACAATGTTTTTCAACGGCGGTATCATACCTTTCTATTTAACGGTAATGAACTTAAGGATAAACACCAGTTTATTGGCGCTGATACTACCTGTGTCGATAAATACATTTAACCTGATAATTCTACGAACGGCATTTTCTGCTGTGCCGGCTAGTATGGAGGAATCGGCTAAGATAGATGGGGCAGGGCACTTTACTATCTTATTCCGGATAATCTTGCCACTTACAATGCCCACAGTGGCAGTAATAATACTTTTCTATGCGGTGCAAAACTGGAATGCATGGTTTAATGCCAGCATATTCCTTCGTGACCGTAACTTGTTCCCACTGCAACTGATGTTACGTGAAATTTTGGTACAAAATGACACCAGCGGGATGACGGCTATGATGGAGAGTAATGACCAGGGAGACACACGAATGGTCAGTGAGACGATCAAATATGCAGTTATAATAGTAGCCTCGGCACCGATCCTGTTTCTATATCCATTTTTGCAGAAATACTTTGTTAAGGGTGTTATGATCGGAGCTGTAAAAGAATAATATAAATTTGGAAGGAGCTGCCACGATATGGGAGGAAGATTACAAAATAAGATCGCTTTGATCACCGGGTCAACTACCGGGATCGGTAAAGCATGCGCAAACAGATTTGTTGAAGAAGGTGCGCGAGTCATTATAAATGACCATGGAGAAGACCGTGAGATGGCATCTGCGACGCTTGAAGAGATCAAAGCAAAGGGAGGAGATGTTCATTATTTTTCAGCAGATGTGCGCAGCAGGAAAGATATTGAAAATCTGGTGGATTTTACGATCGAAAAGTTTGGAAGTATAGACATCCTTATAAATAATGCAGTTGCTTTCAGAGGCGAAAACAGTGCCGATGAAGATGAAAATATATGGGAAAATCTGTATTTATCTTCAGTCACAGCGATCCTCAGGACCGGCAGATGTGCAGTCCCGAAAATGATCGAAGCAGGAGGAGGCACAATAATCAATCTTTCATCGATCCATGGATTGTTGGCCGGAATAGAAAATATCGCATATGCCACATTTAAAGGAGCCGTACTTAACATGACACGCTTTATGGCAGTTGAATACGGACCTCACAATATTCGTGTAAATGCTCTGTGTCCGGGCAGGATCGTAACTGAGCGAAAAATCGGTTTTCTCGAGAGTAATCCCGTGGAATACCGCCGTCAAAAAGCAAATTATCCGCTGGGACGCCCCGGCACATTGCTCGAGATCGCAAATGCGGCATTGTTTTTGGCATCGGAGGAATCATCCTTTATCACAGGTCAAGCACTTGTTGTCGATGGAGGATTAACAGCGCAATTGCAAGATGCAGTGGCAGTACCTCTGGAAAAAGGGATAAGTGAAGAGCTATTGGAAAAAGGATTCAAATGGCCGTAACCTGAAAGAAGTTTAGTGAGGTAAGAATAATGGAAGTAAAATTTAATAATAGTATACCGGTTTGTGTATTTGGTGTTGAGGGTTCGGCTGAGTTTGGGCTTAAGGAGTTTGAGAAGGCACTTAAGAAACATGGGGCAACGCTTGAGCGTATTAGTCATTGGACTGCTCCTCCCGTGCCTCAAGGTCCCGTTCTTGTTATCGGGACGTCAAAAGACCGACGTCTCAGTATTTTACTGGAATCCGCAGGGGTAGAAGGTCTTCTTGAAGAGGAGAGCCTTGTCAGTAAATGGTGTGATATCGCAGGCGGAAACAAAGCACTTGTCCTGGCGGGCGCCGATGATACAGGACTGATGTATATTCTTCTTGAAATGGCACGACAGGTTGAAACAGACGGATTGTGTGCGCTGAGCGATGCAGAAGATGTGTATGAGTCTCCGTTTAACCGTGTACGCTGTGTGGACAGATATGTCATGGGGCATTTGGATGATGAATGGTTACTGTCGGAAGAATTTTGGCAATATCTGCTTGGTCGTATGGCAAATGCCCGCTTCAACCGGTTTTGTCTGATAGTAGGTTTTGATACAGCATATATGTCGCCGCCATATCCGTTTTTTATTCCACAAAGTAAGTATCCAAACGTCAGGCTAAAATCAGATACGATCGATATAGATAAAAATCTAGCAGCACTCAGGATGATCGGACGCATGTGTCATGAGCGTGGCATGAAGTTTATATTTGCAACATGGCAGCAACGACCATGGACCGAAGCTCAAGACCAAATGATCGAAAATCTTCCCGAGAGTGTTACAGAGCTAAGTGAGTATTGTTATGACGGGCTCAAAGAGCTTGTAACAGCAGTACCGGAGATCGATATCGTGCAGTTTAGAGTAAATCATGAGTCCGGAGTTGGCGATCAGGTGTCCGCAGAGGATTTCTGGAATCGCTGCACCGATGCAGTTGCTGATGTGGCAGAGGCTACCGGACGTCCGCTTATACTTGATCTGCGTGCAAAGGGGCTTACCGACTCAATGATAGCTCACGCATTTTCGCGGGGATTAAACGTTGAGGTACCCACCAAATACTGGTGCGAGCATGCGGCACTTCCGTATCACATGTCGATCATGCGAAGTGAAGAGCTCGCTCAACTTGATAATTTTAATCACTCCCGTCGTTACTCATATGCCGACATGCTGAAGAAACCTCGCCACTACGATGTCGTATACAGAATATGGAATTATGGCTCCACAAATCTGTTTTTGTGGGGAGACGCCGATTATGCACGACGCTTTTCTATGAGCTGCGGATTATCAGGTTCTGCCGGATTCCAAATCAATACACCGTTGTCTCTTAAATACGGACATGAGTTATCGCATAAAGAGCATTGGCACTCATTTATAAAACCGGAGCTCCGCCATGGAAAGTGGGAAGATGAGCGGTTCTGGATGTGGTATACAGCATTCGGGCGTCTGGGTTATAACCCTGACACTTGCCCGTCTGTATGGGGCGATGAGTTTGCAAAACGCTTTGGGGAGCAGCGCGGACCGATTATAGAGCGTGCACTTGAAACCGCATCAAAGATCGTTCCTTTTGTGACCACGGCACATATGCCTGTTCATCCATCGATTCGTTATTGGACGGAAATGAACACAGGATGGGCTATTTTCAAAGAAAACAATCTCAATAAAGAAATGCATTATGACTGGCAGGAAAATATCACATACGGCACAAGCGAACCAAGCGACCATGGGCTGTTTTACGCCATTGACAGATATGCAAAAGACCTGACCGATAATGATCTCAAAGGGAAGTATTCTCCGCTTCAGGTTGCACAGTGGCTCGAGGAACTGGCGTGTTCAACCGGGCTTCTGGTCAAGGAGGCAGAGAAAGTCGGCGGAGAGAGCTGCGCTGAGCTAAAAGCAATGCTTGTAGACTTTTCGATGCTGTGTGATTTTGCTGAGTATCATGCAGATAAAATGCGTGCAGCGCTGGCGGTTGAGTTATGGAACATAAAAAAAGCACCGGAGCTTCTTGCCGATGCAAAAATCTATCTCAACAGAGCGCTGACCCATTGGAAAGCACTGTCTGAAAAAGGGCTTGAGAATTACTATCATGACCTTGATTACAGTACAGCCGGTACTTTGACAAGACGTGGAACATGGAATGATATGACTTGTGAGATAGAGGCGGATTGTAAAACTCTTGATGAGCTTATTAGTGAAGGCTGCGCTCAATTGTCGGAGGAGCCGAGCGGACAGATAGAATCTGTATATTTACCGCCGGAATGCCGTGTGATGTTTGCCGACCTCCCGGATTGGGCACCGGTTGGAGAAGACATCAGGATCGATGTCGCTGTCAGCGGACTATGGAACGCCGGAAGTGCTCCAACGCTGCATTACCGGTATACCAACCAAACTGCCGGACTATATAAAACCATGCCGATGAAAAAATCTCCCGACGGCTACACGGCAGTCATCCCGGCAGAGTTTGTGATCCCCGAATGGGATATTCAAGTCTATATCACGGTACAGGAAAGAAGCGGGGCATGTACGATATTCCCCGGAATATATCACCCGATCTATCCGCACCCGTTCCATGTGATCGACATCGGTTAATCGAGAGGAGTTCCGTCAGGCTTTAACAGAGGCAAATACTCCAGATAGAGAATATCATCACGGAACTTAGCATCACCTTCAGCCAGTACAGCCATTTTTCCAACGACTTCACCACCGGCTTCTTTTACCAGCTTCTCAACAGCGCGTAAAGATTCGCCGGTACTGATCACATCGTCAACGATAAGCACTCTTTTCCCTCTCATCAGCTCTGCTTCGGCAGAGTCGATGCAGAGGGTTTGCTTTTTCTCCGTTGTGATCGACTGAAGCTCAACAGAAAAAACCTCCTGCATATACAGCTTGACGCCCTTGCGAGCAACAATATAAGTAGTCTCCTCATTCTGCCGTGCCATTTCATGCACCAAAGGAATACCCTTAGCCTCAGCAGTAACAATAATGTCATGAGCCGGTGCAATCTTTAAAAGTTCAGTAGCTGCTGTAACAGTCATTTCCACATCACCAAAAATAACAAACGCAGCAATACTAAGACTATCATTGATGGCACACACCGGAAGATTCCGCTCAAGACCTGCAATTCTCATAGTAAAATATTTATTCATTTTACTGCCCTCCAAGCTATAAAAATCTTTTTAAAATATTATCATAATTAGAGTGAAAAGACACTTTATTTTTTGAAATAAATGATATACAATGATGGCGGCGAAAGCAAAAAAACAGGGGAGGATAACATATGGAAAAGCTATTTAAACTCAAGGAAAACAACACGAATGTCAAAATCGAGCTACTGGCGGGCGTAACCACATTTTTCACGATGGCGTACATCATATTCGTAAACCCTGATATTCTCGGCAACGAGTTCGGGGCAGGAATGCCGAAGGGTGCAGTTTTTGTTGCAACATGTCTTGCGGCTGCGCTTGGCACCTATCTATCGGGACTGCTGTCAAACTATCCGTTTGCACAAGCACCGGGCATGGGTCTTAACGCATTTTTCTCGTTCACCGTATGCGGCGCGATGGGATACTCCTGGAGAGCGGCACTTGCAGCAGTATTCATCTCCGGAATCTTCTTTATCGTTATCACAGCGACCGGACTCAGGCAAAAAATAGTAAATGCGATCCCAATGTCACTTAAACGCGCGATTTGTGCCGGTATCGGATTGTTTATTGCCATTATCGGTCTCGTGAACGCCGGTATTATATCTGCGGCGTACCCACTCGTTTCGTTGGGTGATTTTGGAGATCCGGCAGTTATTCTTGCTATTTTCGGGATACTGCTACTGGTTGCGCTTCTTTGCTTAAAAGTTAAAGGTGCGTTATTTATTGGTATTCTCATCACTTCAGCAGCTGCAGCGGTCTTGCAGTTTGCATTCGGCGTACCGCTTGGTCTTTCTACCCCGGGCTTTACAGAAGCCTTCGGCGCAACATTCAGCGAGTTTGCATCAATGTTAGGTCAATGCTTTAACGGTTTCGGAGAGTTGTTTGCTACCGGTGAAGGATTTGGTGCAATGGTGATCAGTGTGATCACAGTGTTGGTTGTAATGACACTGACCGATATGTTCGATACGGTTGGCACTTTGGTCGGCTGTGCCGAAAAAGGCGGTTTTCTGGACGAAGACGGCAACCTCCCGCGTGCAGGACAAGCGATGATGGCAGACGCTCTGACAACATCGACCGGCGCGATCCTTGGTACCTCCACAGTTACCACATACATTGAATCAACAGCAGGTATCAGTGAGGGTGGCAAAACAGGCCTCACATCAATGTTCACCGGTACACTATTCCTACTGGGATTACTGTTTGCACCTGTAATGGGGCTTATCCACGGATCAGCTACAGCTCCTGCTCTTGTGATCGTCGGTATAATGATGATGTCGACACTTAAAGATATCAAGTGGGACGATTTGGAAGAGGCGATACCGTGCTTCATAACAGCAACAATGATGCCATTTACCTACTCGATAGCCGATGGTATCGGACTCGGTTTTATATTTTACACCATAGTAAAGTTATTCACCGGCAAATTAAAAGAAGTCCACCCGCTTCTCTTTGTATTTTCACTGTTTTTCATTTTAAAATATTTACTCAAAGGTCTGGGTTACTTCTAGACCCGGTGAGTAAATCACACAAAGGGGTTATAAAATCTGCCTTTGTTTATTATCAGTGTCAGCACTGACAATAAAACACACAGGACGCAAAAGCCTAAAATTATATAATCCAGCTTAATAAACGGACGTGTCGAATACCACGTCCGTTTTTTAAGTCGTCCGAAACCTCTGAGCTCCATTGCGTTGCTGATCAAATCTATTTTGTCCAGGCTTGAGAAAACAAGCGGGAATAATATTGTCAGAATACCTGCAAGACGCGCCCGTATCGGTGCTTTTTTTGATATATCCACACCACGCGCCTGCTGAGCCTGGCTGATCTCGCGGTATGAGCGTTGTATATCCGGGATGTAACGCAGTGAGAGTGAGACTGCATATGCGACTTTAAAGTTGATTTTGATCGTGTTTAATGACGAGGCGAACTCGCCCGGTTCCGTTGTCAAAAAGAATACAAGTGCGACCGGTACTATGGCAAAGTATTTAAGTGTAACATTCAACTGATAAAAAAGCTGTTCGGAAGTCAGGTAATAACGTCCGGCTATGTGCAAAAGCTCATTTCTTGTGCCGTAGATGAGCACGCCTTGTTCCGGAGCAAACAAGAAGATCGCTATGTTGTTGATGACAAGAAATAAGACTAGCAGTGCCATTATTGCTTTGAAATCGGAGAACTTTAGTTTGGATATCGAAAACAGGATGAAAGAGACTATGATAACAAAAACCATAAAGCGTGTGTCGAACGTTATCATAGCAGATATACTGAGCGCAAATGTAAGTATTAGCTTTGACGCGCCGGTCAGCTTGTGAACGGGGGTATTACGTGGTATATATCCAAAAACTTTCATTTGCCTTCTCCAATATACGCTCTTACCAGTTGTTTTGCGTCGTTAATTCCACAAATTCTTGACAGGTCGTAGAGACTTGTTTCGCGCAGGTTTGCCCGGGCTGCGAGTACCGGGTCTGATAGGACCTCGTATGCGGGCTTGTCCGCGAGCAGCTCACCGCCTGAAAATACAAGCGCGCGCCTTGCGTATTCCAGACAAAGGTGCATATCGTGTGTGATCATAAGCACGGTGACTCCAAGCTTGTTAAGACTTGCAAGGAATTCCATGATATCGGTGTAATGCCGCCAGTCTTGTCCTGCAGTAGGTTCATCGAGGATTATTATCTGCGGGTCGAGCACGAGTGCGTCTGCAATAGTGACCCTTTTCTTTTGCCCGTAGCTGAGTGCTGATATCGGCCAGTTGATGAAGCGTGTCAGTCCGCATACTTCAAGAACCCGCTCTACACGTTCTTTGATTTCGTCTTCGGGGACATTACGTGCGCGAAGACCGAGTGCGATCTCTTCAAAAATCATTGGTTTACAAATCATCTGATTGGGGTTTTGCATAACATATCCGATTTTTTCGGCTCTTTCGGGGATAGTCAGGTCATGCATATCTTCACCGTTAAAGAGGATTTGACCGGTTTTTAAATCCTCAAAGCCGACTATCATCTTGGCAAGGGTGCTTTTACCGGCACCGTTTGCACCGACGATGGCGGTCATTTCGCCGGGATAAAGCTTGAAGCTGATGCCTTTTAATGCTTCCGTATCATTCTCATCATAGGTAAAACCGACATCACGCGCCTCCAGCAGAGGGACTATATCACTTTGAGCATCATCAGGAAATGACGCTCCCGATGTTTTGTCTCCATGTGCCTCAGCCCATGATTTGACTTTTTCTTTTTCACTGTCTGTGAGTTTGAGTGTGTCCAATCGTCCGGGTTCTTTCTCAACTTTGAGCTCTACATCTGCACGACCGAGTGCCGAAACGTAGAGTGGTCTTCGTATGCCGACATCCGGCAGTTTTTCTGAGATCACTATTTCATCCGGTGTGCAGTCCAGGGCAATCCGACCGGCGTTTATAAGAACGACTCTGTCGATATGCCGCCACAAAACATCCTCGAGACGATGCTCGATGATGATAACAGTACAGCCGGTTTTTTCTGCTATTTCGCTGATGAGTTCGATCGCATGCTTACCTGTGCTGGGATCAAGTGCTGCAAGGGGTTCATCCAGCAGGAGGATCGGAGAGTTTTCGATCAGGACTCCTGCCATACTTACACGCTGTTTTTGCCCACCGGATAGGCGCTGCGGTGAATGAGAAAGATACCCGTCCGCACCGACAAGCTTCGCAGCATCAAATACGCGTGCTTTCATTTCGGCTTGCGGGCGGGCTTTGTTTTCGAGAGAAAATGCGATATCTTCTCCACTTGATAGACCGACAAATTGTCCATCGGTATCTTGCAAAACAGTACCTACATTTTCAGATAACTGAAAA